>ERZ869936.106-NODE-106-length-112381-cov-8.025622_pt1 | contig 112381 bp, 81 predicted proteins | sample MGYA00520876_ERZ869936 | MGnify/ENA primary metagenome ERZ869936 (study PRJEB32218, sample SAMN09650985) | biofilter metagenome | isolation source: enrty point of leading RO module | place: Saudi Arabia: Thuwal, RO plant located on Red Sea | collected 2016-02-17 ...
GCCACCCGTGGTACCCTCGCTCTTCCAGGGCCAACGGCCCGTCCTGCTTAAGCCCGGGGCAACGCCGACCCTGCCGGCATCGCCCCTGGCTAAAGCATTGCGGACCGTTGACCCTTTAAGAGATTCGCCTGTTTTCGTCGGCCGACGGTATCGTGGACAGTTGAAGCAGCAGGAGGACTGCCACGAGGCCAGATGCCGCCAAGTAGCAGGTGAAGCATGCGGACCGTACCTTGGATCCGACCAGGCTTGCCATGAATTTTTCCCGAGCGTCGAGAGAGAGACCGCGCTGACTAATCTATCAGCAACATCCGGATGTTCCATGGACTGTTCCGCTCCGTCGGCGGCGGCCGCAGGCGAGCAAGGCGGCCAGCGCGGTGCCGAGGAGGACGAAGGTCGATGGTTCGGGAACGGAGTACAACAGCGTGGCACTGTCGTACCAGACAAAGGGAACGTGGTCGGAGCCGGGCGGGATGCCGGCGGGATCGTGCAGGCGAATGCCCAGGAACGCATGGCCGTCGGCGATCGCGGCGGCGACCCGGGACGTCAGGTCGATCGAATAGGTCTGCTCGAATTGGGAGAGATTGAGCGGGAGGGTTGTCAGCAACGTGCCGGTGCCCGAGGGCGAGAGACTCGGAGTGCCGCTCCCCGCATAGGTCGAGACGTCGAAGGTCAGGGCGGTCTGCTGAGCGCGGACCGTCAGCTCGAGATCGACGTCGATCGCCTCACTCAACGAGGCCAGATCGAATTCGACAAAGGTCTCGTCTTGAGCCCCCCGGCCGTCTTGAATGAACCCGAAGATCCCGAACGGATCGGAATCGACCTCGTTTCCGTTGCGAATCGTGAACTCGGTGGCCGGGGCAAGTTGATCGGCGATTGCCGGCGGCGCGATCGCCAGCAGCACAAGAAGTGCCAGCAAGGCCCTCGGCCCGAGAACGTGGTCGAATCTGCCGCGTGTCATGTTGCCCCCGTGCATTCGGAATGGTTCGGAATTGCGGAACGCGATGAAGGAAGAACGGGCTGGCGGCCCGGATTTTCCCGGGTTCCCTTGTGGTCGCCAGTCGTTGGACTTCGTCGCCAATCGTTGGGTCAGGGATCGATTGGGATGGCCCTGTTGGTGGATCGGTGAGCTTGTCTTCTCTTCTTTCTGCGGCGCGTCGATGGTGGTGTTTTCTGGTTGGCGTGACTTCCCAGCGCGCTCGGGAACTTGGGCGTCGGGCGGAAAAAGCGCGCGCCGGCGCGTGCGTAGCAAGTCCGTGGCTAGCCGCCGCGCGAGAAGAGCGATGCTGGAGCAATGGCAGAGGCCAACGAGTTTCTGCTTCAGCGGACTCCGCGGCGGATCACGTCGAGTGGGCATCGGGTGATGCCCCAATGGTACTAGGCGAGATTAAGGCCTGCGCCCACCGGTGTCAAGGAAGTTCGGGGGTTGGGCGAAGCGCCGCCGACTACGTTTTCGTTGCCCCCCGAGCCCCGGCCGAAAACCGCTCTTGCCGGGCGGATCTGAGTTGCGAGTATAGGAGCCTGCGGGCCTTCTACTCCGGGCACGGAGTTTCTCAATTTGCCCGGCTGGGCGCAACTTCACGAGGCCGTGCGCAAAGCCCACCGCGCAAGAACCTTGCGACGCGCCCGGGGCGTTCTTCCATGCATCGCGTACGGCCCGAAAAACCTTCCGCCCCAGGTCCGCCAAAATCGGCCGCGCCAGCGCGTGCGAAAATGGCCACCAGAAAATGACCAGTGGTCAGTGGTCAGTGGTCAGTGGTCAGTGGTCAGTGGTCAGTACTAAGGCACGCTGTCTCGCGCTTCACTAGCCACTAACCACTGACCACTCGCCACTACTCCTTCCCCTCCTCCTGCGGCGTGAGCACCATGCGGACACGGGTGCCGACGGGGGGGATACGTTCGGTGAAGCACTCGTAGAGCAAGGCCTCGTTGGCCTGGCTGCTTTCGATGGGCAGGTCGAGCATGGCGGTGGGGAAGTTCGAGACGCAAATGAAGTCGCCCGACTCGGCCAGGTAGCTCTTCTCGCCGGTCACCTCATCGGTCCAGAAGCCGCTGCCGGCGAACACCCAGTCGTGGTCCAGGGCCTTGGCGGTCTCGACGTTGCGGACCCAGTCCTGGGCCTTGTGCCGGTGCTCGGTGCCCTCCTCGTCGGTCCAGATCAGCTCGATGTCGATCTTGTCGCCCGTGGCCACCTTGTACTCGGGCTGATACTGCACGGGCCGTCCGCTCTTGGCGCCGATGGCGAGCAGGCCGGCGTGCACGGCATAGGCCTGCGTGTCGGCGGCGATGATCGACTCGTGCTCCTTGGTGCCGCGGGGGCAGGCGAGCATCTCGAGCGGCCCTTCGCGGAGGCAGACCGTGCCGTCGACCACGATCCGCTTGTACTTGGGGTCGATCCAGACGTTGTAGCCCTTCATCAGCCGCTTCATGCCCGGCGGATCCTTCGACAGCGGGCGGTTGGTCGGCACTGGCCGACCGTCGACGTCCTTCACCTCCTGGGCGCCGGCCCAGGCCGCCGCGACGAAGGCCAGGCAGGCCGAAAGCGTCAAGTGAGCGAACGTGGACCAGAGCGTGCGGCGTGCCATGAGAAGCTCTCGCGGGCCAGGATGCCGACAAAAATCGGCGAGGGGACAAGATGAAACGGCCTCTGATTGTTAAGATAGCCGCTGATCGCAATTCGTCCAACCAGCAAGGAGGTGTCTGGCACCGGAGGCGAGGCAGAACCCACGCTTCGGTTCTCCGCGGCAGCCAGCTCGCAGCACACGACATGGCAAGCACAACCACTTCGGCCAAGCGTTCCAGGAAGAATCGAGCGGTCCTCACCTCCGGGCCCGGCGGCCCCTGGAGCGCCACAGCCCCGCGACGCATCCGCACAGGTTACCAGGGCGAGGATGAGCGCGGCTGGGAAAGCTGGTGTAGACACCTGGCCAAGCGCCGCGTACGTCCGCTGGCCAAGCTGTTCAAAGGCCGGCACCCGGCGCTGTTCTGGGCATTGCCCGCTGAGACCCCGATCGACGAAGCCGAGAAGGTGATCGACCTGGTGCGCCGCCCGCGCGCAGCCGATCGCGACACGGCGGGGCTCGACAACGCGGTGGTCTGCTGGCTGAGCCGCGCCGACGTGGCCCCGGCCGACTTCGGATTCGCCCTGGAGTGCCTGGCCTGGTGCTGGGCGCTGCCGGAGTTGAGCGAGCACGTCGGCGAGCATACGTGGTGGCAACTGTATGGCCGGCTGGTGACGCTCGCCAGCGCGGAGGCCCGGCCCGACGATCCACTGGCCGAGTCGCTGCTGCACGTCGAGTTGCCCACGATGTGTGCCTACCTGTTTCCCGAGGTGGCCGAAAGCGAGCGCCTGGTCGATGCCGCTCACCGGGCGCTCGACCGTTGTGCTTCGCCGGCGGCCGATCGCGAGCCGCTGGTGCACGGCAGCCGCCTCGAAGAGCTGCGGGCGCTGGTGGCCTGCTGGACGCGCACGCGGGTGGTCAGCCACCTGATGCGGCGCTCGCCGTGGGACGACAGCACGCTGCGCGAATACGCTCGGCTGGTGGAGCATGCCCTGCGCTTGACGCGTCCCGACCGGCGGCAGGTGTTCACCGAGTCGGATTCGCCGCGCTGGATGCCACAACTGTTGAAGGCTGCCATCGGCGAGCTCGATCATGCAAAGACCCGCCGGCTCGCGCAATTGGTGATCGAGGGAGGCAAGGGAGCCGACACGGCACGTCGCCGCGCCCCGCGCACGAGCTTCGAGCTGGAAAGCGGCGGGTTGGCCGTACTGCGGGCGAACTGGCAGCGGCGCTCGCCGCAATTGGCGGTCAACTATGCCCAGTCGCAGTTGTTCACCGAATTGACCCTCGGCAAGCAATGTCTGTGGTCGGGGCCCGCGGAACTCGAGGTGCGGTTCGACGGCCAAACCCTCACGGCGCGGCAGCCGTGGGAGCAGATCTGTTGGGAGTCGGACGACGATATCGAGTACCTCGAGCTCGAGTTGCGGTTGTCTGAAGACATCACCGTGCAGCGGCTGATGGCGCTGGGTCGGGAAGACGGCTTCCTGTTTCTCGCCGACGCCGTGCTGGGCGTGCGACCCGGCAAGTTCGAATACCGCGCCGCCTTGCCGCTCGGCCAAGACGTCAGCTTCCTGGGCGAACAGGAGACGCGCGAGGGCACGATCGAGGGGCCCAAGGAGGTTCGCGCTCGGGTGCTGCCCCTGGCGCTGGGCGAATGGCGTTGCGGACCGACCAGCGGCTCGCTGGAAATGCGAGACGGCAGGCTCGAGCTCACGCAAGAGGCCGTCGGTTGCCGGCTGTTCGCGCCGCTGTTTGTCGACCTGAACCGCCGCCGCATGCGCGACGAGGTCACCTGGCGGCAATTGACCGTCGGGCAGGACCGCGTGGCCGTGCCGCGCGACGAGGCCGTGGGCTATCGCGTGCAGATCGGGCGCTCGCAGTGGCTGCTCTACCGTTCGTTGTCCGCGGCCACGATCCGCACCGTGCTGGGCAAGAACCTGCTCAACGAGCTGCTCATCGGGCGCTTCGGCGCAGGCGGCCAAGTCGACGCCCTGCTGGAAATCGAGGGATGAACGCCGCGGCTGGGCGCATCGCGGAAAACGTGCGGCAGGTCCGCGAGCGTATCGCCGCCGCCGCCGCCCGCGCCGGTCGTGCGCCCAATGAGGTCACGCTGGTAGCGATCACCAAGTACGTTTCGTTGGACGTGACGGCTGCCGCGATCGAGGCCGGCTGCATGGACCTGGGTGAGAGTCGCCCGCAGGATCTTTGGAGCAAGGCCGCGGCGCTCGCCCAGCGCCCGGTGCGCTGGCACATGATCGGGCACTTGCAGCGCAACAAGGTGCGCCGCACGCTGCCGCTGGTGCACCTGATGCAATCGGTCGACAGCCCGCGGCTGCTGCAAGCCCTCGACGACGAAGCGGCGCGCCAGGGCCACCCGGTCGACGTGCTGTTAGAAGTGAACGTCTCGGGCGACGCCAGCAAGACGGGTTTGCCCGTCGACGAGGTCGGGACGCTGGTGCAGCAAGCAGGTCAGCTCAAGCAAGTACGCGTCCGCGGCTTGATGGGCATGGCCGCCCGCGAGGGCGACGCCGAGGGGGCGCGGGCGGATTTCGCCGCTCTGCGGCAACTGCGCGATCGACTCGCGGCGGCCGCCCCGCCGGGCGTCTCGCTGGCCGAACTTTCGATGGGCATGAGTGGCGATTTCGAGCAAGCCGTCGAGGAAGGGGCCACGATCGTGCGGCTGGGATCGATTCTGTTCGAGGGAGTCGACGCGTGATTGCGCTCGAGAGCCACGCCGAGGGGGCGCTACTACCGGTGCAAGCCCGCGCCGGAGGGCGACGCAATGAGCTCAAAGCCGCCGCCAATGGCAGCCTGCACGTCTCGGTCACGCAGACGCCCGAGAAGGGCAAGGCCAACAAGGCGATCATCGCGCTGCTGGCCGAGAGGCTGTCGCTGCGCAAGAGCCAGATCGAACTGGTGAGCGGAGCGACGTCGCCGCAGAAACGCTTCTTGGTCCGCCAGATCGCGGCGGCCGAGCTCGCGGCCCGCATCAAAGCCGCCCTGGCGCGTTGACGGCGCTTGCCCGCGTGCTAGTCGTCGAAGCGAATCGCGAGAATTTCGAACTTCATCGTGCCCTTGGGCACGGGAATCTCGACCTTGTCGCCCGGCTTCTTGCCCATCAGTCCTTGGGCCAGGGGGCTGGTGACCAGGATCTTGCCGGCGTCGTAGTCTTCTTCGCCGGCACCGACCAGCACGAACGTCTCCTCGTCGTCGAAGTCGAGATCCTTCACCACGACCGTGGCTCCGAACACGACCTCGTCCTTGGGCAGCTTCGACGGATCGACCAGGCTGGCCCGGGCCAGCTTGTCGCGCAGCAGGTTGATTTTCGCCTGCAGCATCCCCTGCGACTCGCGCGCCCCGTGGTACTCGGCGTTCTCGCTCAGATCGCCTTCGCTGCGCGCCGCCGCCACCCGGGCCGAGAGGGCAGGCATCTCCACTTGTTCCAGGTGTTCGAGTTCCGACTTGATCTTCTCGTACCCGACTCGGGTCATGGGAATCATTTCAGACATGGCAGCCACTCGAAAAGTTGCGTCGAGGCGAAAAAAAAGGGCCTCCCCCGCCGGGGAGACCAACTAAGGGCGCATTGTGACTCAATTGCCGGAACGTGTAAACCGTGAAAATGCGGGCACTGGTTACCGTTCGTTCGGCGTCTTCCCACCGTTTAGCCGGGAGCCAACGGCGACGGCGCTTCCGAGACGGCGAGGTCACGCTCAAATAGTCGAGGCAACGCTCGCGAAAACACATGTCGGCGTCGGCGAACCAGATCCAGTCGGCCGTGGTTTCCAGCGCGGAATGGATGGCGCGGCGGAAGAGTTGCTCGCTCGGTAGCGGCCGGAAGCGCCACGTGATGCCCGGCACTTTCTGGTTTGCGAAGTATTCGATGACCTTCACGACGAGTGATCCCCAAGAGGGCTCTGGTGAACACACTCCGCACACCGCCCACCTACTCTCCACCGCCCCATTGGTTGTATGGGGTTCGCCTCATCTTTGCGGTAATGCCATACTCGGCGACCAGCTCGTCATCGTTGCCGTCGTTGAAATAGAGCAATGCCTTTCCTTCTCGCACATCAACTCGAAACTGTTCCAACCGAAGCGCGTATGGATCTCTTGGAACCATAAGCATACCACTGTCAATCTCTGCTCCAGTTGGCTTGCCGTCTACCCGCGCGACCCGGGCGCAAACGAAGCCAAAATCGTCGTGTACTATTTCGATGATGATGAGCAGTTCGCCATCTACCGGAAGCGTTCCAATCGGGACCACCGTTCTGCGGAAGGTCAACCACAGAAACCCGAGCACCATGGCAGTGCATGTCACAACGACCAGTGCGACAACTAGTGCGACGGCCAGGCTGTATCGAAGTCGTGCAGCCATCGTTCAACTCACTCGTGCTCCTACTTGTTGTTTGCTCCGGGAGACACGATCTCGGCGCGAGCGGACCCGCCCGCCTGACACAGCGACTTGAGACGACCGCACCACATCGGATCGATCTTGACTGGCCTCGAAGAGGTTCCGCTCGACGCCCAAGTTAGGTAATCACCGGCTATGTAGGCTCGAACGATCGTGGTGCCATAGATGTCGACTTGGTACACGATACTGATAGCTGGGTCGGTGTCGATAGGCCCCGAGACTACCTTAAACGATTTCCCTAGATCGCGCAGTAGCACCCTGTCACTCAGTTCGACCTGGGCAACAACTTCCTGTTGATCGTACATAGTGATTTGCGCCGACTCCGCGTTTCGAAAGCCCTCAGAGACTACTGCCGCAATCTGCCTTTCGTCCGCGAGTTGAACCACGCGACGTGAATGCAATCGCCAAGTCAATGCTATGGCGAGGACGAGAGCAATGGTCACCAGGACGATGCGCGAAGTCTTTCTCATTTACAACGGCACGCCGCTAAACTGTTTGATCGGGGTCCAAGGAAAAAAGTTGCTCGCTCGGTAGCCGAAGGAAAAGCCAGGTGATGCCCGGCACTTTCTGGTTTGCGAAGTATTTGACGACCGCTTGTGTCGCCGAGTCCTCCGGACAATACCACACCGTCATCGAGAGGTCTGCGAGTCGTGGCGAAAACAGCACGAGCGAGCCAAGCTGGTACGTGAACTGCGGAGCGTAGTGCCAGCAATGAGAGGCGATTTCAAGCTTCATGCTTGCCTGCTCCGACATGTTGTGTCGTGCTCGCCCTACTGCACATATCCGCATCCGGATTCCGGGCCGAGAACAGATCCAGTCAAGCCGCGTCGCTACCTACGCAGACAATATGTCCATCCAGTCCCCGAAGAGAGCAAGTTCCTCACTCGATGCTAAGTTCCGGCAGGTCACTCTTGAGTTGTCGCTTCGCGGATTCTGTCACCTTCGTCCCATGGAGCTCGAGGTGCTTCAAGTTCTTCAGCGGCTTCAGGTGTTCTAGCCCCTGATCGGTGATGGCCGTCTTCATCAAGTCAAGCTCGGTCAGGCGCTGCATCTTCTGTACGAAAACGAGGCCCTCGTCAGTCACGCTGGTCTTGGCAAGACCCAACTCCTGCAAGCCGTCGAGGCCCTGTAGTGAGCGCAGTGCGTTGTCGCCGATCGAGGTCCCAAGGAACTCGAGCTTCCGGAGGCTGTCAAGTGCTAGCAAGCTTTCGGCGGGATCGTCAGTCAACTTCGTTTCTGAGAGGCTCAGCAGTTCGAGATTCTTCAGATCGCGTAGGTGCTCAAGGCCAGCGCAGGTGACTGCCGTGCGGTCTAGCCAGAGATGTGACAGGCCTCGCATCTCTCCCAGGTAGGCCAAGCCTCCGTCAGTCAGGCGTGTTCCCGTCACGTCCAGTACGCGCAAGCGTCGAAGATGCCGCAGATGCGCCATTCCCTCGTTGCCAACGGGCACCTCGTAAAGTTGCAGAGTGCGTAGGGCGTCCATGTCACGCAAAGAGATGAGATCCTTGTCGCGAAGATCCGCTCCCGCGATCACAATTTCTTCCAGGTAATCCAACCCTCCTAGGCGTTGCAGGAACGCGCTCCCGTTCGGACATTCCGAGGCCCTTGGAATCAAGACAGCTTGGATAGTCACCTGGAATTCGTCCCCTGCATACTCACGAAGCCATTCCGGGCCGACATATCTTGTTACGGTCGTACCACCCAGGCGAGAGATTTCTTGTCGAAGAGCTTTTTCGCGCTGATACGGCCGTAGCACACCCACTACTGCACCCGCGCAGGCAGCAACCACCGTCACGAGTATGGCGACCATACGGAGACTGTACCTCCAACGAAATCGTCGTCGAACGACTAGTGGAGTCTGAGAAGAGTGTGACACGACGATTCTCGGATGCTGTCCTGACGCGCGAGAACGCATTGTGAATGGACGCCTCTTGACGTTGCTTATCCTTTGACCTTGCAGGGCACAGATACCATACCGCGTCGGCCTCTCTCCGATATGGCTCGCCATATCCAAGGTTAGTACCGGGATAAAACTTGCACACACAGTCCTTGCAGGCCGGTTTCACGCAACACGCCGTCACGCTTTCGGAGCTTATCGTACAACCCGGTCGCTTGCTTCGCAAAACCCCGCCTGCTTCTCCCGCGCCTGGCGAGAAGGCAAGTGGCGACTTGACCGGACCAGGTATTTGATCGTAGATCTTCAGGCCATCCTCGTCGGCCCTATCGTTTGTCGAACCGAGACCTAAGATCGGATTGATCCGGCAGGTATCCGTCGATGCACCATTCAATGCCGCGTCCCGCAATTCTTCTAGTAAATCAATAGCCGCCAAAAACCAGCGCCGCATGCAGTCGGTCAAACAGAACATGAATTCCGATTGAAGGGCCACGATAGGCAAAGGCAGTTCAGGGTGCTTGCCGGTAATCTCTACAGATGGATTCCAGTTTCGCACTCGGAGGCTAAAGGCCAGACGGGCAGATGTTCGCCCAGAATCCGCTGGGCGATTTGCTCACCACTCTTGTTTTTGCCGGCGGAGCCAGTGCGAACAACGCCAAAGTTCAGCATGGCGGATGTTTCTGATTGGGCATCTATTTCTCGCCGGCAAAAAACAACAGTTCATAGGAAATCCTCATGTAACATACATTCCGCTACCCTGCGATATTGTGCCGGCTCCAAGAGACCGCAGGGCGTGGAATTGCCTCGCCGACCCCGCCCGAGCCGCGCGTTGTGACTTCGGCGCGGTCAATCGGCCGAGCTTGTCGTACGAGCACTCGTGCACCGGGGCGTTCGGATCGGTCGCCTTGATGCGCTGCGGCCGATGATGGACGTAGGTAACTTCGCCCCTTACCGGATTAATCAACCCGCCCCGGGCGTGCGGTCTTCGGGACTGTACAACAAGCGGCCGCAGTTGCGACAAAAGATGGCCAACGAGCCGTGCAGCTCGGCCATGTTGTTGGGCGTGAGTTGCTGGTAGCAGCCGCCGCAGAATTCGCCCTGGGCTTCGGCCATGGCGTCTTCGCCCTTGGAGCGGACCAGCCGCTGGTAGGTCTCGCGAAAGTCGGCCGGCAGGTCCTTTTCGGCCGCCTGCAACTCGCCCTCCAGGCGTTTGATCTCCTGGTCGAGCTCGCCGGCCTGGGCACGAACGCTCTCTTCAGCTTTGGTGATTTCCTGCTTCGCGGCTGCGATCTTCTTTTGCTGCTCGGCGATGTGGGCCGCCAGCTCGTCGATCTTTTCCATCGCTTCGAGGATCTCGTCGGCCAGCACGCTGCCGGCCATCTGATCCGCGGCGATCTGCTCTTTGAGGGCCTGATACTCGCGATTGCTGGCGGCCTGGTTCAGCTTGACCTTGAGGCCTTCGATCTTGTCCTCGCCGGTCTTGAGCAGCAACTGCTTTTGATCGCTGCGCACGCGGGCGGCTTTCAGCTCGGCTTCGAGCTTGGCGAGCTCGTCGGCCAGCCGTGCCAGGTTGGCCTCGCGGGCCTTGATGAGTTTTGGGCCTCGTTCTTTCCGCTCGCGCAGATCGCTGAGTTGTCGGTGTATGCGATGAAGCTCGCGCAGGGTGCTTGCGCTGACGCTCATTGGATCTTGTTCCCGATGTCGGTGTCGTTCATGGTGCTGTATTGTATCAGGCCCCGCCAGATGTCCAGGCAATAAAAAAGCCGCCGGCCGGATTGGCCGACGGCGTGCGAATCGCCATTTTCTCGCTTTAGCGCAACCCGCTGTTCCGCAGGCCGGCGCAAGTCCGACAGAGCCTCCGGGCGGCGGGCCAAATCGGCTCCGCCGCGCGGCTTGCGATTCCAGCAGCCCGGCTGCTAGCCGGCAACGCCGCTTAAGAATCCTTCCAGTTGCATGCTCCGCACCGGATGCTGGAGCTTGCGTACCGCCTTGGCTTCGATCTGGCGGACGCGTTCGCGGGTGACCTTGAAGATCCGGCCCACTTCTTCCAGCGTGTAGGTGTAGCCGTCGCCCAGGCCGTAGCGGAGGCGAATGATTTCGCGCTCGCGGTAGGTGAGCGTTTTGAGCAGGCCCTCGATCTTGTCCTTGAGCATCGACTGCCCGGCCGAGGTGATGGGGCTTTCGCTGCCGCCGTCCTCGATGAACTCGCCGAAGCTGCAGTCTTCGCTTTCGCCCACCGGGCGATCGAGGCTCACCGGGTGCCGCCCGATGTCCATCACGCGACGCGTTTCTTCGATGCTCAAGCCGGCGGCGCTGGCCGTCTCTTCCATCGTCGGTTCGCGGCCCATCTCCTGCAGCAGCCGCTTGGCCACGTTGCGCAGCCGCGACAAGACGTCGATCATGTGCACCGGAATGCGGATCGTACGCGCCTGGTCGGCGATGGCCCGGGTGATCGCCTGGCGAATCCACCACGTGGCATAGGTGGAAAACTTGTAGCCGCGGCGGTACTCGAACTTATCGACGGCGCGCATCAAGCCGGTGTTGCCCTCCTGGATCAAATCCAGGAAGCTCAGCCCGCGGTTGCGGTACTTCTTGGCGATCGAGACGACCAGCCGCAGGTTGCCGCTGGATAGCTGGCGCTTGACCATCTCGTAGTCGTGATACTGCCGCTCGATCAGGGCGATCCGCTTGCGGAGGCTGCGGGGGCTTTCGAGCGTCGTGAGCATCAGGTCGTGCAGCTCGCGACGCAGCTCGGTCCGTTCGTTGGCCAGTGCCGGACGGGTTTTCAAGTCGTTGAGCCGGCAACGCAGCTCGTCCATCCGGCGCGAGATTTCCTTAAGCTGCCGCACCATCGGCTGCACGCGCCGCGTGCGCAAGCTCAGCTCTTCGACCAGCGTGAGCGACTTGCGGCGTCCGCGTAGGAGCTGGCGGCGGCTCACTGCCGCGTCGCCCGGCTCGGTCGAACGCGCCACGAGCTTCTTAAAGTGCTGACGATTCTGCTCGAGCAGATGGTCCAGCGTCCGCAGGTTGTGCGGCATGCGGGCCATGATCTGTTCCTTGGTCAACCGCTCGGTGAGCGACACCTTGATCGTGCGGTCGAAGGGGAGCACGCCGGCGTGCACGTCCTTGAGCGTGCGCACCGTCGCCTGCAGCGAGTAGTTGCAGCCGAGCACCGTGCGGCGGAAGCGCTTGCGGGTGACTTCGATCTTCTTGGCCAGGGCGATTTCCTCGGCCCGGGACAAGAGCGGGATCTCGGCCATCTGCGTCAGGTACATCCGAATCGGATCGTCGCTGAGCTTGGGCAGATCCTTGGCGGGCAAGGGCGCGAGGCCGCAGGCCATTTCCTCGGCGGCCACTTCCGCCGCGGGATCGCGGGGCGCCGCTTCTTTCACGGCGTCCGGGGCTTCGCTGACCAGTTCGATTCCCATCTCGTCGAGCGCCACCAGCAGGCAATCGAGCTTTTCGGGATTCACTGCCTCGTCGGGCAGATAGTCGTTGACTTCGTCGTACGTGAGATAGCCTTGGGCTTTGCCTTTTGCGACCAGTTCTTCCAAATCCGTTCTCGAATGGTCCACCTGTCAAATCCTCCCTGGCACTGCGGGTGCCTATTGAAAGATGGATCGACGACCGGGCGGCTTGCTTCGTGCTTGCCGCGGATCGTTCGATCGGCCGGCTCCCGGGTCATCCTACCCTTCCGTGGGTTCGGAAATGCCCGACCGGGATCGCTCCGTTCTTGCTGTGTTTTCGGCCCTGTAGTGCTCGAGCAATTCCAGCAGCAAGGCCTGTTCCTCCTCGAAGGCAAGTTGCTTTTGGTTCAGTGCCTCAATACGACCATCAGCTTCGCATTGCCGCTGCCGCTGCTCGAACCTGTCCAACACGTCGGCCAATCGGACGTCGACTTCGCTGGCCGGCTTGTCGCGGCCGGTTTCTTCGAGTTCGACCAGCAAGTTTTTAACTTCCGCGTCGTCGATCTCCAATAACAGTCGCGCGTGGTTCGGGAGCACGCCGGCCGAATACAATTGCGTGCATTTCGCGTAAATGCGACGGCACGCCTGGTGGGCAAATTGCTCCGCGGGGACCACGCCGACGACCTGCTCGACCGCCTGCGGATTCTGCAACAGCAGTTCCAGCAATTCGCGCTCCAGTGGATCGATTTTTTCCCGCGCGACGCTAGCAGGCGCGCCAGCAACCGGCGCTTGCGGGCTGCGCCCCGCGGCTTTGCGGCGAAACTTCGTGACCAGCTGCCGCACCTGCTCCTCGGGCACGCGAAAGTCGGCGGCCAGGCGTTGTAAAAACTTCTCTTCGCGTAACCGATCTTCAACCAGCGTGTCGGCCCGCAACCGCGGCGCCTTGGCGATCGTGCCCGCCAGTTGCTCCAAGGCGGCACTGGCTGCATGCACGTCTGCATGCACGTCGACGCCGGCCGTGGCTACCTCGAAGGCGTGCGCCAGGGCGTCGCTCGCGCGGTCGATCAGTTTCTGCAGTGCCTCGGGACCCTGGCTGAACAGGAAGTCGGCCGGATCGGCCCCGTCGGGCAACGTCAGCACGCGCAGGTCGACGTTGGCCGACACGAACAACTCGAGCACTTCGCGCGCCCGGGTGCGTCCCGCCTCGTCGCCGTCCAGCAAGAGCACGACGCGCACCCGATCGGCGTAGCGACGCAGCAACTGTACGTGGCCAGGGCCCAGCGCCGTGCCCAACACGGCCACGGTGTTCTCGAAGCCGAATTGATGCGCCGCGATACAGTCGGTGTAGCCTTCGACGACCAGCACGGTGCCGGTGCGACGCACGGCGTCGCGGGCCAGGTTGAGTCCGTAGAGCAGCTTGTTCTTGGCAAACAGGGGCGTCTCGGGCGAGTTGACGTACTTGGCCCCCTGCCCGTCGGCGCCGGGCAGCACGCGGCCGCCGATGCCCGCGGCGCGGCCCTGGGCGTCGAAGATCGGAAACAGCACACGCCCCTTGAAGCGGTCGTAGAACCCCGGACCTTGCCGGCGGCGGGCGATCAAACCGATGCGCTCCAGCACGGCCGACGAATAGGGCGTGTCTTTGGCACGATCGAGAATCCAACTCCAGTTGTCGGGCGAATAGCCCAGTTGGAAGCGGCGCACGCTTTCGCGGGTGATCTTGCGTTCGGCCAGGTAGTCGCGGGCGGCCTGCGCGGCTGCGTCCTTCAGCAAGCAGTTGTGAAACTGTTCATCGGCCCAGGCCATGGCTCGATAGAGCAGTCGCTTGTCGTCGCTGGTGGACGAACCGCCGGGCACCTCGTCGGGCGAGATGCCGGCCCGTTCGGCCAGCATGGCCAGGGCCTCGGGGAATTCGACGCCCTCCATCCGCATGATGAAGCTGAAGATGTCGCCGCCGATGTCGCAGACCCAGCAGCGAAACGACTGGCGCTCGGGGTTCACCTGCAGGCTGGGACGCGTGTCGTCGTGCCAGGGGCAGAGGGCCTTGAAGCCGCGTCCTTCGCGCCGCAGTGGCAGATAGCTACCGACCAGGTCGACGATGTCGACCGCCTGCCGAATCCGTTCCTTGGTGTCGTACGACGCTCCGAAAGACAACGTCCGCTCCTTGGAAACGAGCCGGCGAAGAGCACGCCCGGTTGGCAATCCATTCGAATCAAACAGACCCGATTATACCGGGGGCGGATTCAGCCGATCAACCAGCCGAAATCGGCCACCCGTGGCTACCACTACCGGGTGTAATTCGACGGGCGTTCGCCGACGGTGACGTCGAGGGTCATGGGTTTGCCGCGGCGAATGATCTTCACCGCCACGCGCGCGCCGACCTCGGTCTGGCCGACCATGAGCGTCAGCTCCGTGGCATCGACCACCGGGTGGCCGTCCCACTCGACAATGACGTCGCCGTCCTTGAAATTGGCTTGGGCCGCGGGTGTGCCGGGCGCCACTTGTGCCACCACAGCCCCCTCGGTGACGTCGAGATCGAACAACTCAATCAGGTCGTCGTTGAGATCGGCAAGCTGGACGCCCAGGTAGCCGCGGACGACTTTGCCGCTTTCGCGCAGGTGGTTGTACACCTCGCGGGCGATGCTGCTGGGAATGGAAAAGCTGACGCCCTGGTAGGAGCGGCCGACGATGGCGGTGTTGATGCCCACGATCTTGCCGGCCACGTCGACCAGCGGGCCGCCGGAATTGCCGGGGTTCACGGCGGCGTCGGTTTGCAGAAAGTCCTGGTAGGGGCTCGTGCCGTTGAAGCCGCGGCGGTTCTTGGCGCTGATGATGCCGAAGGTGACGCTGCGGTCGAGGCCAAACGGGTTGCCGACGGCCCACACCAGCGAGCCTTCGGCCAGGGCTTCGCTATCGCCCCACTCGGCGGCGATCAGCCCGCCTTCGGGAATCTTGAGCACGGCCAGGTCCGTCGTGTCGTCGAGGCCCACGATTTCGGCCGGCCGCGTTTCGTTGCCGCTGAGCTTGACGGTGATCTGGCCGGCGCCGGCCACGACGTGGTTGTTGGTGAGGATGTATCCTGCTTCGTCGACGATGACTCCGGAGCCCTGGCCGTAGGCCTGTTGCGGGTAGCTGGCCAGGGGAAGCTCGTTGCGCCCCACCTCGCGCACGGTGTCGATGTGCACGACGCTGGGGCCGATGGCCTTGGCCACGACGGTGAACTGCCGCGAGATCTCCGTCAGCGCCGGCGTGGGCAGTTGGCCGCGGGCGACGTCCACTTCGGCCCGCTCGCGTCCGACGGTCCAGGCGTACATGCCCCGCTCGATCATGTGCGGCAGGATCAAGAACGCCAACAGCGCCAGCAGCATGGCAAACAGCCACGGCAGGTGCGCCGTGCGCGACGGTTCGGCCTGCGGCTGCGGAGGCGGTGGCGGCTGCGGACGAGGCGGCAGCGGAGAATCGACCATCGTGACTCTGCGAGGTGGCTGGAGAGCGCGGGCGGAGTGCGGCAACCGTGCGCGGTCCGGGTTGCCGCAAACATCGAGTAACATGGAGTATAACAGTAGACGGCGCCATGGCCTAGCAACGGCCGCCCGCGCGACCGGCGCGATCCCCTTCCGTCGAGCAAGAAACGGCCCCGATTTTCCGCCGTGAAGTTCATCCTGCCCAAATCGAAGTTCTTCCCCCCCGCCGAGCTCGCCGAGCCCGAGGGCGTTGTGCTGTTCGGCGGTCGATTGACGCCCGAGTGGCTGATCGACGCGTACGCGCACGGGATTTTTCCCTGGCCCATCTTCGACGGCACCGACATCGTCGTCTGGTGGTCGCCGGACCCGCGGGCCATTTTCGAGCTCGACGGGTTTCATGTTTCGCGGCGGCTGGAGCGCACCTGCCGCTCGGGCAAGTTCGAGGTGACGTGCAACCACGACTTCGCGGGCGTGATTCACGCCTGTGCGACCACGGCCGACCGCAAGCACAATACCTGGCTCACGCCCAAGATGATCGCGGCCTACCAGCGGCTGCACGATTTGGGCCACGCCCACAGCGTCGAAGCGTGGCACGAGGGGCGACTGGTCGGCGGCACCTACGGCGTGGCGATCGGCGGGTTGTTTGCCGGCGAATCGATGTTCCACCGCCAGCGCGACGCCTCGAAGGTGGCGCTGGTGCATTTGGTCGATCACCTGCGGGCGCGCGGCTACACGCTGTTCGACATCCAGCAACTGACGCCCCACACCGAAAGCCTCGGCGCGGTCGAGATCCCGCGGTCGGAATACCTCGCCCGGCTGGCCGATGCCTTGCAGCGTCGCGTCGCGTTCGGCCGCGAGCTTGCGCGAAATGATTCGCGTGGGTGAAGCATCGTTGCCGCGGCCGTGCGTCGTGGGCTCCGAGCCCCCCCTGCCGAGCTTGAAAGCGTTGACACCGCGTCGCTTGCAATGTTAGGCTCAAGGCACTGTGCAGATGCACAGATGTTGCGGGACGCGGCGGTCTAGGGGGCTCTTCGTGGCGACCGCCATACACGTTCGGCGCGGCAACGCCCGTCATACCCTCTGGACATTTCGGACCTGGAGTCAACCCATGCGGCGACGGCACGCGTTCACACTCGTTGAGCTTCTCGTAGTGATCGCCATCATCGGCGTGCTGGTAGCCCTCTTGCTGCCCGCCATCCAAGCCGCCCGCGAGGCCGCGCGGCGGGCCAGTTGCGTTAACAACATGAAGCAGTTTGCAATTGCACTGCAGAACTATCACGACGCGCTCCAGACCTTGCCGCCGGGGGGATGTACGAACTTCAACAACAACCCGGAACGCGTCTACGCCAGCCCGCACACGATGTTGATGCCGTTCTTTGAGGAAGAGAGCCTGCATAGCCTCTATAACAAGAATCAGCCCTGGTTCCTCCAGGACCAGCGTTTGGCCGGGTACGTTATCCCGATCTTCGTCTGCCCTTCGAATGCTGCCGAGAACCCGTTCGCCGATCAGAATCTTGGAAACATCCTGCCCATCCTGGTGCCGGGCACGACTTTCAGCCCGAACACCGAGTGGGCGCTCACGACCTACGTGTTCTGCAAGGGCATCACCGACGCTTGGTGCAACAATCCCAAGCCTCACAAGTCCACGAGTTGGGTTTCGGGCACGACGATCTATACCGAGCGTGGATTGTTCGACTTCAACTGGGGCCCCAATTTGAAGAAGATCTCCGACGGCACTTCCAATACGATCGCCATGGGTGAAGGCGCTTCGGGACCCAACTGGCCGGTGGCGGGGATCACCAGCCCAACCATGGGTCCGACTACGGATCGCTACGCGCTGCCCACGAATCCGCGCGGGCAGGGCCGCATTGCATACCATTCCTGGATCAATGCGATTCCGTCGTATTCCATCGGGCCCGTTGGCCTGGGCGTATACCTTACCGGCTCGTTGGCTTGTACGATCGATCCAATGAACAAGAGCCCCGTCACCAGCGCCTACGTTGGGCAGACCGATCCTCTCAGCGACTGCCGCGCGGGCACCGCGACGGCCCGTGGCATCAATCCGAGCAGTTGTGTTTTTGGCTCAGCGCCCGGCTCCTGCGGCTCCCACATCGCCCCCAACTTCCGTAGCGACCATGGAGCGGGGTGCAACTTCATGTTCGCCGATGGCTCAGTCCACTACCTCAGCGAAGACATCAGCATGCTGGTCTACCAGCAACTCTCTACCATGGCCGGCGAGGAAGTCGTCGCGATTCCCGAGTAGGCCGCTCGAAGACAACCCTGGGGTGCCGAGCAGCGCAGGCACACGGGGCCGAGGAGATCGCAGCCGTTGCCCTCGGCTGCGCGCCTGATCGGGCTTTCTCTTGATCTCGCAGGGACTGCGTCAACTGGTGACGATCGGCCGCGCCTCTTGGCGGCGATCGCCGCTAGCCGAGGCGGCCCCCTAGCGTATAGCATGGGGGTGGAGGCCGCATCGGTCGGTCCGCTACCACGTACGCAAACGGGCTCTCCATGAAAACCCGCTCGACAACGATCCTGACGGTTCGCCACCAGGGCATGGTCGCCATTGGGGGCGATGGGCAGGTGTCGCTGGGCAATACGGTCATGAAGGCCGATGCCAACAAGATTCGTAAGCTGCTCGACGGCAAGGTGATCACCGGCTTTGCCGGCAGCAGTGCCGACGCCTTTGCGCTTTTGGAACGCTTTGAGACCAAGCTGCGGGATTTTCCGGGCAACGTGCCCCGGGCGGCCACGGAGCTGGCCAAGGACTGGCGGACCGATCGGGCCCTGCGGCGGCTCGAGGCCCTGTTGACGGTCGTCGATGCCCGCTACACGCTGCTGGTCACCGGCACCGGCGACGTGATTCAGCCGACCGACGGCGTGCTGGGCATCGGCTCGGGCGGCAACTTTGCCGTGGCCGCGGCCCGGGCGCTGGTGGCCCACAGCGAACTGGACGCCGAGGCCATCGTGCGCGCGAGCCTCGAGATCGCCGCCGGCATCGACGTCTATACCAATGCCAATATCGGGGTGGAGGTCCTCAAGTGCACAACCTGACGCCCCGACAGATCGTCGCCCAGCTCGACGAGCACATCGTCGGCCAGCACGACGCCAAGCGGGCCGTGGCCATCGCCGTGCGCAATCGCTGGCGGCGGCAGCAACTGGCCACCGAGATGCGGACCGAGGTGGCTCCCAAGAACATTCTGATGATCGGCCCCACTGGCGTCGGCAAGACCGAGATCGCCCGGCGGCTAGCCAAGCTGACCGGCGCCCCCTTCGTGAAGGTCGAGGCCACGAAGTACACCGAGGTGGGCTACTACGGCCGCGACGTGGAGAGCATGATCCGCGACCTGGTCGAAAACGCGATCACCCTGGTGCGCGAGAGCGAACGATCGTCGGTCGAGCAAGAGGCCAAGCGGCGCGTCGACGACCGGCTGCTCGACCTGCTGGTGCCCGCGCCGCCGGCCTTCGACGTGGGGGCCGACTCGCCCAATTCGCCGGAGCGCCACGAGCGCACCCGCGATAAGATCCGCGCTCGCCTGGCGGCGGGGCACATGGAAGACAGCCGCGTGGAGATCGCCGTCGAGCAGAAGTCCTCGCCGATGATGTTCACCGGCATGGGCCTCGAGCAAGCCGATATCGACTTGCAGGGCATGTTCGAGAAGTTTCTGCCCAAGAACACCACGCGCCGCGACATGAGCGTGGCCGAGGCCCGGGGCGTGTTGTTCGAACAGGAGTGCGAGGCGCTGATCAACCAGGAGAAAGTCAACGCCAAGGCGATCGAGCTGTCGCAGGACCTGGGCATCGTGTTCGTCGACGAGATCGACAAGGTCGTGGCCAGCGATGCCCGCGGGGCCGACGTTTCGCGGCAGGGCGTGCAGCGCGACCTGCTGCCGATCGTCGAGGGGACGACCGTGCAGACCAAGTACGGCTACGTGAAGACCGATCACATCTTGTTCGTGGCGGCCGGCGCGTTTCACCGGGCCAATCCCAGCGAGCTGATGCCCGAGCTGCAGGGCCGCTTTCCGATCCGCGTGGAGCTGACGGATTTGACGCAGGAAGATTTCGTGCGCATCCTCACCGAGCCCAACAGCGCCCTGACCAAGCAGTACACCGCCCTGCTGGCCACCGAAGGCGTGGAGGTCGTGTTCAAGCAGGAGGCCGTCGAGGCGCTGGCCGAGTACGCCTTTCACGTCAACCAGTCGAGTCAGAACATCGGCGCCCGGCGGTTGTACACGATCATGGAGCGTCTGCTCGAAGAGCTCAGCTTCGAGGCGCCCGACATGCGTGGCGGCCGGGTCGAAGTCACCGCCCCCTACGTCAAGGAACGCCTCGAGAAGCTCACGCAGGACGAGGACTTGAGCAAGTTCATCCTGTAGCGCCGTCGGCGTGTCACGCCGACACGAGCCCGAAGCGCGAGCGAGGGTTCTTGGTGTTCATCGGGGACAAAGCTTCTTTCGCAAGGCAGGGTATCCTCGCTTCGCGCTGCGGGCCAGTTGGACGGAGACGAAGAACCCTCGCTCGCGCTTCGGGCTTGTGAGGTTGGGTCTCAACCGTGTTTGCGCGTCGGTCTCGTTCAGTGCTCCGCGCGGGTGCCATGCTCACGCCCCGCGTGAGCATGCGATTCTTGGAGTCGACCCGTTTAGCATGCTCACGCAAGCGTGAGCATGGCACCGGTCACGCAAGGGTGAGCATGGCTCCCGGCGTGGGCATGGCACCCGGCTCGTGAAGGCACGTTTCAACCTGTTGGCGAGCTTCGGGCTATTGAATCGCGGTGCGGAGGCGCTCGACGGCGGCAGCACTGGTGGGGCCGGTGGCGGTGATGGCGAACGAGCGCTCGGTGCCGGGGAGCACGTCGATGGCGATCTCGATGCGGTCGTCGGGCAGGCAGCGGATGACGCGCTGGGCCCATTCGATCAGCACTAGGTTGGGTTCGCGAAAGTATTCGTCGGCGCCGAGATCGAGAAACTCGTCGTCGTCGCGGATGCGGTAGCAATCGAGATGATAGATCGGCCGCGAACCGTGGTACTCGTGCACCAGCACGAAAGTTGGGCTGACCACGTCGCGGCGATCGACGCCCGCGGCTGACGCCACGGCCTGGACGAGCCGCGTCTTGCCGGCCCCCAGCATGCCATCCAGCGCGACCACGCCGTGCGGTAGGGCCTCGGCCAGGGCGCGGCCAAGCCGCTCGGTGTCGGATTCGTCGGCAGCGTGGAAGGTAAACGTGCTGGTCGTCATCTGGTGCGTTCCGCGAAGCTAGTGTTCGTAGCCATGGGGATCGAGCGGCGTGCGCGATCCGTTCTCGTCGAGCAGCCACAGGCCCGGCTCACTCACGAAGCGCCCGATGCGGGTCAGGCCGCAAGCCAGCGGTTGCTCGTCGATCAAGGCGTCGGCGGCTTCCGGGGGCACGGCCAGGATCAATTCAAAATCCTCGCCGTCGCCCAGCGCGTGGTCCAGCGCCGTCGAGCCGTCGCCGAGCTGCTCGGCCCAGGCATACGCGGCGTCGGCGATCGGGATGGCCGCCTTGTCGAGTTCCGCGCCGCACTGGCTGGCCCGGCAGACGCGGGCCAGATCGAGCGAGAGCCCGTCGCTGGTGTCGATGCCGGCGCGCAGGGGATAGCGGGTGATGAGCCAGAGGGCTTCCTCGACGCGGGGGTCGAAGTCGAACTGGTGGCCCAGGCGGCTGCCGCCAAATCGGCCGGTGACCAAAATCGCGTCGCCCGACCGGGCCCCGGAACGCAACAGCGGGCCGGCGTCGGTCACTTCGCCGATCAGGGTCACGCTGATCGCCAGCGGACCATCCCAGGTGTTGGTGTCGCCGCCGGCGATGACCAGGTCGTATTCGGCCGCCAGCGGCAGCATCCCTTCGTAAAGGCCTTGGGCCAGTTCGAATGCTCCCTGGCGCGGCAATGCCAGCGCCACCACGCCCGCCAGCGGCCGCGCGGCCATGGCGGCCAGGTCGCTGAGGTTCACGGCCAGGGCTTTGCGGCCCACGCGCTGGGGTGGATCGTCGGGCAGCACGAAGTCGACGCCGTCGTTGAGCAGGTCGACGGTGACCACGGAGCGCGAGCCGCTGTGTTGCAACACCGCGGCATCGTCGCCCAGCGCCAGCGGCACCTTGGGCCCCGGCCCCAACCGCTCCTCGAGCCAACGTATTAGTTGCTGCTCCATCGCCAGTCCGCCACGATCAAACGAGGTTTTCCAGGGGTACAACGTAAAGCATTGTACCCGGCGCGCGAACCGGCCGCGCCGCCGTCGAAAACGAGAGGCCCGCGATGCCGCAACCAGAGACTCGGTGCTCGAGAGCGGGGAGAGACTCCGCCGAGAGAAACTAGCGGCGAACCTTGGTCGTCAGGTGGCCGTAGTACGTGGCTTCGTCGCGCAGGATGAGGAACCGCACGTTCTGGCCGGTGAACTCGTCGGAGTTGAGAATGTAGATCACGTTCTCCAGCGAGATCGTTTCCCAAATGTGGATGCCCAGCAGCACGTCGCCGGAGCGGATGCCGTCGCTGGCCGCCGGGCTGCCGCGGCGCACCGACGTGACCCGCAGCCCGCCGCGGTACTGCTTCTGGTGGCCGCGCAGTTGCGAGGCCGCCACGGGCTCGAGCCGCAGTCCCAGCGTTTCCCAGACCCGCTCGCTATCGCTGGTCTTCTTGGGGGCCGAGGCGAGCACCAGGGCCACCTTCACCGGCTTGTTGTCGCGGTTGACCAGCAGCTCGATTTCCTCTCCCGGCTGATGTCCCAGCAGGGCCCGTTCCAGATCGAGCGATCGGGCCACGGGGGCTTCGCCGATCTTGGCGATGACGTCTCCCGGCTGCAGCCCGCAGAGGGCGGCGGGGCTTTCGTCGTGCACCTTGCCCACCACGCAGTAGCCGGCGGCTTCGGAGATCGGCTGGGTGACGATGCCGTGCCAGGTGCGCTCCGAGCGCTCGCGCTCGGCACACATCAGGTCGGCCGCGATGGCCACGGCCATGTCGACCGGAATGGCAAACCCGATGCCCTGGGCGTTGGCCCGCACGGCGACGTTGATGCCGATCATTTCGCCGTCGATGTTCATCAGCGGACCGCCGGAGTTGCCGGGGTTGATGCTGGCGTCGGTCTGGATCAGTTCCTCGTAGCTTTGCGTTTCGCTGACTTGCACCGAGCGGTGCAGGGCGCTGATCACGCCCCGGGTGACGGTGTGTTCGTAACCGTAGGCATTGCCCACCGCCACGACGTCTTCGCCGATCATCAGGTCGCTCGAGGTGCCGATGTTGATCACCGGCAGCTTCTTGCCGGCGTTGATCTTGATGATGGCCAGGTCGGTCTTGGGATCGTGGGCGACGCGCGTGGCGACGAACTCCTGCCCATCGGGAAAGGTGACTTCGATGCGCTTCACGCCTTGCACGACGTGGTGATTGGTGAGGATGTAGCCCCGCTCGTCGATGATCACGCCGGTGCCCATGCCGTTGACGTTCTGCGACTCGCCCTGGCGGTAGTTTTCGTCGCCGGGGGCCAGCGTCTTCTGGCCGTGGATGTTCACGATCGAGGCGCTGGCACGCTGCACCAGCCGCACGGTGGGCGTTTGGCGCCGCTCGCTGGCCCGGGCCACGGGCGCGGCGCTCCACACTAGCAGGCTGGCCGCCACGATTCCGGCACAGAGTTTCAGTCGGGCCGGAAGCATGGCGCAAGCTGATCGGTGGGACATGGCGGGACACGTCTGGGGTTGCGCGGCCACGAAGGCTTCCGCGGCCTGGGACTTGTCAGCTCAAGCGAAAACGCGGGAATCGCCGAGACGGCACCGGTCTTCGGTGGTACGAAACCAAGATCGGCCCCCAGTTCGCAAAGGCATAAGCAGTGCCTACTTCAGCCGGAATAAACGGCCCAGTTTGACGCGTCGGCCGCCGCAAAAAATGGCCTCTTCGCCTACCTTAACCGGCGACGCGCAGCGCGGGCCGACCGAGCACAAAACCGTAGCGCGCGGGCCGGCGGCGAAGCACCAAAATCGCGGCCTGCTAGCAAGCCGCCCGCGAAGTCAGTCGGCAGACGGCTCGACCGGCCGAGACTCTTCGCGGCGCTTGCCCGAGGTGAACATCACGAGTTGCACCAGCAGAAAGACGCCGAAGACGGCGACCATCACGTATTTCCAGGCGCCGACGAAGGGGATTCTCATCTGCTCGGCGATGCCCACCAGTGCCAGCAGCACCAGCGTGAAGACCAACAGCCCGCAACCGATCGAGGTCATCGTGCCCTTGAACGTGGCGTCCTCGGTGTAGTCTTCGTAGTAGAGTTCGATCGTGCGGTTCTTGTTCAGGCTGCGCTCGATCGTCTCGGCCAGCTCGACGCTCCGGCAGGCGTCGACCCAATCGGGCTTCGGCGGCTCGCCGCGCCCGGCCTCCGCGAGCAACCGCAGCGCCTCGGCCGGCTCGTCGACCGGCGGATACTCGCGGCCCGCATCGGGATCGCCGGCAAACTCGAGCGTCCAGGGCGAGCCGTCGTCGGGCGCATCGAGCAGCACCCGGCCGCCAGTGCCGCTCAGCGAGATCCTTGCACCCGAGGCACCATGCGGCGGCACGATCGCCCAGCGGGCGGCGATATCGGCCGGCCCGGTCATCTGCACGCCCAGATTGGCATATTGCGACGCACCGCCGCCCGCCGACATGGCTCCCAACCGCGTCATGTCGCCGGCGATCGAGCGCACCAGGTCGACGTCGCGGGCGAACAGCCTTTGAACTTGGGCCTTGTCGTCGGCCGCGGCGAAACGCTCGAACGACAATTGCTCGATGCGGCCCACCGGCGAACTGTCGCCCTGCGAGACGATCTCGGCCAGCGTGCGCACCGCGGGGTGACTGCGCATGCCCAACAGCGGCACCATCACGGCGCCCGTCTCGGCGCGGATCATGTCGAGCTCGTAGTAGATCAGCATCGAGGTGACGACCGGGTGCGAGACCAGCACCGGTCGACCCGTCTGCGCGAACTTGCGCAGTTGCTCGGCCCGCAGGTCCTCGTCCGGGCCGCGGGCCACGACCACGGCGTCGATGCGATCGTCGTCGAGCAGCGTTTCCCAGGCCGAGCCGGGATAGACGCCCATGCGATCGGCCACGGCCGCTAGCGGCGGGTCGAGCGAACGCGGGGCGTCCCACAGTCCGCGGAGCTCGAAGGCGCCCTCGGCGAGAGCATGGCCCGCCAGCGCCGCGGTGTTTTCGTCCGCGCCGAGAAAGGCCAGCCGGATTGGCGGGTCGGAGGAGGGCATCGTGTAATTATAGCCCCCGCACGGCGGCCGAAGATGCGATCACGTAGCCTCGTGAAGACTTCAATAGGGCGCTAGTGTTCCTTGTCGACGACCTTCGTCAGCGCTTCGACGAAGAAAAACTCGCCCCACATCACCGACTCGTCGACGCCCAGATTCTTCTTGGTGTGGTAGACACCGTGCTTGAGGATGCCTTCCCAGCCGGGGGTGTCGACCGCCAGGTATTCCGGAGCGACCAGGGCATCGAGCATGGCCAGGGCCGTTTCGCGATAGGCCACCGCGCGATCGAGCGCCGGCGTTTGCAGCTCGAGATCCAACAGCCCGCTGGCGGCAATCGCCGCGGCCGACGAATCCTTTTGCGGGCCCCACGGCAGCGGCTGGCTCAGGTCGGCCCGGAAGTCCCAATAGGGGACGTGATCTTTGGGCAAGTGCGTGAGCCAGTAGTCGGCGTTGCGCTCGGCCACGTCGAGCCACTCTTTCTCGCCGGTCAGGGCGTAGACCTGGCTATAGCCGTACAGCGACCACGCCAGTCCGCGCGCCCAGGCACTGTCGGGCGCAAGGCCCTGATGGGTCGACTCGCCCTGAAACTCACCGGAGTCGACGTCGAACAGGCCCTCGTGCGCGGTCGAGCCGTCGGGTCGCACGAGGCGGTCGCGGGTGGTGCGGCAGTGCGCGGTGGCGATGCGGCGAAGGTCTTCGTCGCCGGTTTCGTTGGCGGCGTAGAAGATCAACGGCACGTTCATCATGATGTCGATGAACAGCGACTGCGGGCCGATGAACGAGCTCAGGTACTCGCCTTTCGGCTGAAACCGCATGGCCAACGTACGGCCGGCCTGAATGAGCACGTCGCGCAGGTGCGGCTCGCCGGTGGCTTCGAACCAGGGGCGGTAGGTGTTCAGGAAAATGAAGCCCAGATCGTGGACGTTGCGGTCGTGCTGGCGGTGTTCGAGCAGGCGGCTGTAGTGCTCGGCCCGGCCGCGCCACTGGGCGTCCTGGGTGCGGCGGAAGAACTGCCACATCATGCCGGCGAGAAAGCCCCCGGTCCAATCGGTCCACAACTCGCCGCCGTGCTGCCAGCGGCCGTTCTCGGTGTAGATGGGGAAGAAGTCGGGCGCGTTGGTCGTGAGTTGGGCTACCTGCCGCTCGGCGAAATCGAGCGCGGCTTTGTATCGTTCGACGTGTGGATCGGTCATCGTGTCGCCGGGGCGCGGTCACAGCGAGCGGCCCGCGCCGCCCGAATCGAGCCGTTCATCGTACCGCCGGGCCGGTAGAACACAACCCGCGCGGCGTGTGGCGGGTCGTCTCGGCGGGGCTTTCGAGCCGGGTGGCGCGCAAAAAAGGCCGGGGGCTCGGCTATCGAGATTGGTTTACGAGGAAACCAATCCCGAAGTGCTCACCCCCGGCCTGCGATTCGATCGACCGCGGCAGCCTAGTTGGCGCTTTCCTCGGCCGGCTCGTCCTTCGGCATCTCGAAGATGGCCTGGTCGACGTCGCCGTTCACCTTGGTCTCGGTGTAGGTCGTGTCGATTTCGAGAATCTCGCCGATCGTGGCCTTGTTCGTCGTGGGCAGCTTGACCGGGCCAAACTGCTCGTAGCCCCCGATCTCGACCGCGATCTCGACTTCGCCGAACTGCGGGTTGTTCTGCTTCAGCGTGGTGCGCTTGATCTGGTTGCTTTCCTTGTCGACGTACAGCTTGATCGGCGGGCGGCCCTCGCCGGTCATCTCGACGACGTAGTACTCGACGTCGTCGACGGTTTCGTCGTCGAGCTTTTCGAGCTTGGCTTCGCCCATGTTGAGGAACGGGTTGAGCTCGACCGACTGCTTGATTTGCGCGGCTTCATCGCCTTCGAGTTCCTGCAAGCCCATCATGCCGTCGCGCCAGGCGGTTTCGCCGTTCCAGCCGTCGGTCTGCACGAACACCGCGAGATCCAACGCGCGGTAGGCCTTCTTGCCGGGGACGATGACTTCCTTGACGGTGCCTTCCATCTGGCCGAACGCGCCGTCAACGGCGACGTCGCCCTGGCGCTCAAGCGCCTTCAGGCCGGTCAGCGCCTCGCGGCCGCCCTGGGCCTTGATGCTGTTGGCGGCAATCTCTTCAGCGGTCTGAGCATTCGCGCGCGAGGCCATGCCGACGACCAACGCCCCCAGAATCGCCCCGGCCCACATCACACGCCACATCGACAGTTTCTTCATTGCAGTTACCCTCTGTAGTAATGATTGGTGCTCTTCCAAATGCATTCGGCTCGGGCGCTGGGGGCATGCCCGAACTCAATGAGCATACCAAGCGTTTGCACGCGATGCGACTGGTCGACAGAAATCCTGGTTGCCCTGTGAAACCGGACGGCAACTCAGAAAAACGCTAGCGGGGCCGGGTTTCACCGGAAGCGAATTTTCTCCGGATTTTTTCCCGCGCCGAAGGGAACTCGGCGTCGCCTGGCGGCCGGGTTGGCAGGCGCGTGACCGGGCCGGACCGCGGGGCTATACTTGGCCGCGGAATCCCAAAGCTAACACGAGGGCTCGCCGTGATCCGTCAAATTGCTTGTTCGTTGCTATGGTTGTCGGTCGTGCTTGTTGCCATGCGCGGCTCGGCCGGTGCCCAGGAAAATTGGCCGCGCTTTCGCGGCGCCGACGGCACGGGCGTGGTCGAGGACGACCCGCGTCTGCCCGAGGTTTGGGACCCGGAGACGAACGTCGTCTGGAAGGCCAAGATTCCGGGCCGCGGCTGGGGCAGCCCGATCGTCTGGGGCGACAAGGTGTTCGTCTCGGCCGTGCACAGCGACGAGGAATACGAAGCCCCCAAGGGCGGGCTCTATCTGGGTCAGGGACGCGGCGAACCGCCCGATTCGGTTCACCACTGGATGGTCTACTGCCTGAGCCTGAAAGATGGCGAAGTGCTGTGGAAGCACGAAGCCCACACCGGCAAGCCCGAGGTGCCGCGGCATCCGAAGAACACCTACGCGGCCGAAACTCCCACCACCGACGGCGAACGGCTGTACGTGCTGTTCGGCGACGTGGGCTTGTACTGCTACGACCTCGACGGCCAACTACTCTGGACCCACAAGATCGAACCGAAGAAAACGCTGTACGGCTACGGGGCGGCGGCCTCGCCGATCGTGCAGGGCGACCAGGTGATCTTCGTGTACGACAACCTGGAGGAGTCGTACATCGCGGCCCTCGATGCCCGCACGGGCGAGCCGCGGTGGCGCGTCGAGCGCGACGAAACCAAGTCGTGGTCCACGCCGCTGGTCTGGCAGCACGACGGCGCGACCGAGATCGTCACCACCGGCGAGAAGGAAAACCGCTCGTACTCGCCCGAGGGCGAATTGCTATGGCACTTCGACGGCCGCATGTCGGTACTCACCATCCCCTCCCCCTTCGTGGTCGACGACCTGCTGTACATCACCTCGGGCTATTTCCAGGACAACAAGCGGCCGGTGTTCGCCGTACGTCCCGGCGCCCGCGGCGACATCGCGCTTGAGCAGGGCGAAACGTCGAACGAGGCTATCGCCTGGTCGCTGGAAAAGATGGGCCCCTACAATACGTCGCCCATCGTCTATCGCGGCTACTACTACACGCTGCTCGACCGGGGCATGATTACCTGCCACGACGCCAAGACCGGTGAGCTGGTCTACGACCGCACGCGTTTCCCGCAGGGAGCCACGTTCACCGCCTCGCCGTGGGCCTACAACGGCAAGGTGTTCTTCCTCGACGAAGACGGCGACACGTACGTGATGCCCGTGAGTAAGGAGTTCGAGATCGAGCGCACCAACCCGCTCGACGAGTTGTGCATCGCCACGCCCGCCATCGCCCAGGGCAAGCTGCTAATACGCACCGCGTCGCAGGTGTATTGCCTGAGCAACGCGGAGAAATGACGCCGCCAGTAGCCCGGCAACAAGGAAGAATCGCGCGGAAACTAGCCCGAAGCGCGAGCGAGGGTCGCACGGTTGGCAATCCGAAAGTAATACCCTCGCTCGCGCTTCGGGCTGGTGTTACGACTTCGAGTGGAGGCGCTTCGCGGTGGACTCGGCGCCGCGCATGACGCGGAGCAGGTTCGTGCCGAGGATCTTGCGGATGTCGGCTTCACTGTAGCCGCGGTCGAGCAGTCCCTGGGTGATTTTGGGGTACGTGCTCACGTCTTCCAGTTGGGCGGGCACCTTGTCGATGCCGTCGTAGTCGGAGCCCAGGCCGACGTGGTCGACGCCGGCCACCTTGGCGATGTGGTCGATGTGATCCAGCACGATGTGAATCGAGCCGTTGTCCATCGGATTCTTGAGCGCCCAATTGCGCATCTCGGTGCGGATCTTGTCGGTGTCGCTGCCATACTTCTCCTTCAAAGCCCGCAGCAGGGGCAGAGCTTCCTTGCCGCGCGCAGCGGCGCTGGGCACGACGAAGCCAGGGTAGAAGTTGACCATCACCACACCGCCGTTCTCGGCCGTGAGCCGCAACACGTCGTCGGGCACGTTGCGCGGATGGTCGGCGATGGCGCGAGCCGAGGAGTGCGAGAAGATGATCGGCGCCTCGGTAACTCGCAACGCATGCTTCATCGTGGCCGGCGACACGTGCGATAGATCGACCAGCATACCCAGGCGGTCCCTCTCGCGAACGACTTCCTCTCCTAAGGGCGTCGGTCCGCCGCGCGTCTCGTCGGCGGTGGCGGAGTCGGCCCAGGCGAGCGTATCGGAATGGGTGAGCGTCATGTACCGCGCGCCCATGTCGTACAACTGGCGCAGCACGGCCAGCGAGTTCTCGATCGAATGGCCCCCCTCGACGCCGATCAACGAGGCGATCTTGCCCTCGCCGCTGATCCGCTCGATGTCTTCGGCCGTGAGCGCCAGCTCGAACGTGTCGGGATAGCGCTCGATCATGGCCCTGACGATGTCGATCTGCTCGAGCGTCGTGGACAGCGATTTGCCGTCGTGCCGCGTGCCGGCCGGCACCCACACCGACCAGAACTGGGCCTTGAGCCCTCCGGCCCGCAGGCGGGGAATGTCGGTATGCAGCTTGGGCTGGGGCTCGGCGATATTCATCCGTGTGAATGACGAGGAGCCGTTGCTGCGGATGGCCCAGGGCAGATCGTTGTGACCGTCGATCAGGATCGCCGACTCATGAATCCGCCGGGCCTCGTCGGAGACGATGATCTCGCCGGCTTGTTCGGCCGGCTTTTCGCCTCGGGCGGCGCGCGGTCCGAGAAAGCACACGCCTGCGACAACGAGCCCCAATGCTGCACCATCGACGAGCCACTTCATCGGGCGTTCTCCCCCTGAGATCGAATGAGTACGATAAAGTCGCATCCAGAATAGCAGGTCCTGCGTGACTTGCGAGGAATCTTGGAAAGGTAAATGTCCCACACGCCAAAGTACGATCCGCTGCTGCACGTCGTGCTTTATCACCCGGAGATTCCCCACAACACGGGCAGCGTGGGGCGGACCTGCGTGGCCGCCGGGGCGAAGCTGTGGCTAGTGCGGCCGCTGGGGTTTCGGCTCGATGATTACTACCTGCGCCGCGCCGGTCTCGACTACTGGCAGCACCTGGAGTGGGAGGCGGCCGACGACTGGAACCATCTGACGCGGCGCTTGAGCGGCCGTCGCTTGTGGTTCTTCTCCAAGACGGCCACGCAAAGCTACGCCGACGTCGCTTTCCAGCAGGGCGACGTGCTGGTGTTCGGCTCCGAGTCGCAGGGGCTGCCGCCCTCGCTGATGGAGACCCATGCCGAGCAATTGCTGCGCATTCCGATCCGGCCCGAGGCCCGCAGCCTGAACCTGTCGAATGCCGTGGGCATCGTCACGTTCGAGGCCCTGCGGCAATGGCGGGCGGCGGAGGCCTAGCCGGTTGTCGACTCGTCGGTCGACGGAAGGACTACTCGGCCGGTTCCTTGGCCGCGCTTTTGCCTTCGGCGGCCGCCTTGGCAAAGTCGCCGGCGTCGACGATCACGAGCTTATTCGGGTCGACGTAAGTGCGCAGGGCCTTGAGCACCTGCTCGGGCGAAAGGCTGCTGATCCGTTTTTCCAGATCGCCGTAGAAGGCCATCGTGCGATCGGCTTCCAGGTTTTCGGTAAGGATCGCCGCCAGCGTGGCGTCGCTGGTGCGCGACACCTGCTGCTGTTGCAGGTAGCCCTGCTTGGCCTGAGCCAGCTCCGAGGGGGTGACGCCGTCGGCCAATAGCCGATCGAGCTCCTCGCGAATCGCCGTGCTCACCTTGTCCATGGCCTGCGGATTGCAGATGGCGCTGATCGTGAGACTGGCCCGGGCGTCGATCGCGTCCGACGAGAGATACGATCCGATGCCGTAAGACAGGCCTTCCTTCTGCCGGACGCGGTCGCCCAGGCGCGAGGAGAGCGCGCCGCCGCCAAAGACGTAGTTGCCCACGACCATCGCCGCGTACTGGGGGTCGGTTTCCTTAAGCGGAAACGCTTCGCCGGCCATGTAAACGGCGTTGGCCTTGTCCGGCGTCAGGATGCGCTCGGTGGCGCCGGGCACGTCGGGGAAGTACTCGCTGGGAATGCGGCCATACGGCTTGTCGCTGGTCCAGTCGGCCAACGCCGCTTGCAGACCCTTGAGGCATTCATCGGCATCGAAGTCGCCCACGATGGCCAGCTCGCCGGCCTGGGCGCCGAGAAACTCGTCGTACAGCTTCTGCACGTCATCGCGCGTGACGTTCTTAAAACGCTCGATCTCTTCTTCGACGGTGGGCACATACCGCACGTCGTCCTTCGGATAGGGCGAAACCTGCCGCCGCACGCGGGTGATGGCCAGCACCGCGGGGTTGGTCAACTGCTCTTCCAGGCTCGAAAGCTGCGCCCGGCGAAGGATTTCGAATTCCTCTTCCGGCAGCGTGGGCTCGCGCAGCACCTGCTTGAGCAAATCGATCACGGCCGGCAACTTGTCGCGCTTGGCCTGAATCGTAAACACGGCCGTGCCGGCCGAGCCGCTGGCCGAGAGCGTGGCGCCGTTCTTGTCCAACTCGTCTTGAAGCTGTTGCCGGGTGAGGTGCTTCGTGCCGCGAACCAACATGGCGGGCAACATCTCCGCGGCGGTGACCCGCCCCTTGAGCGACTCCAGGTCGCCGTAGCGGAGCACGAGCCGCAGATAAACCGCCTCGCCGCGCGATTTCTTGGGCAACAGGATGCCCTTGATGCCGCCGCTGAGCGTCACGTTCTGGCTGCGTTCGTCGATGTTCTTGGGCGTGGGGTCGAACGCCTCGCCCAGCGCCACCTCCTCGCGGCCTTGGTATCCGTCGAACAGCGCGGCCAGGTCGGGGCGCGGCGGCACTTCGGCCTTTTCCGACTTCTCCGAGGGAATGAAGATGCCCAGCGTGCGGTTCTCGCGGCGCAGGTAGCGCTTGGCCACGTCCTGCACCATTTCCGGGGTGACTTTCTCCAGGCGATCGCGGTGCAGCAGATAGAGTCGCCAGTCGCCCTGGGCGCCCCAGTCGCTGAGCTGCACGGCGATGCGGCTAGTGTCGGTGGCCGCCAGCTCGCGCTGTTTGAGCAGTTTCTGCTTGGCACGCTCGACCTCTTCCTCGCTGAAGGTCGAGTCGCCGGAGCTCTCGACGACGTCGAGCAGGATGTCTTTCACTTCGTCGAGCGAGTCGCCCTTGCGCACCTCGGCTTCGACTTGAAATACGCCCGGGTCATGCCAATTCGAGGCCGACGAGCCGACGGCGGTGGCCTGCTTGGACTTGACCAGCGCCTCGTATAGGCGGCCCGAAGGGGCCGAGCCCATCACGTTGGCCAGCACATCGAGCGCGGCCATGTCTTCGTGGGCGCCCGAGGGAACGTGGTAGGCGGCGGCCACGATGCCCACGTCGCCAACGCGCCGCAGCGTCACCGAGCGCTCGCCGTCCTGCGGCGGTTCTTCGGTATAGGTCTTGGGCAGTTCGCGCTCAGGCTTGGGGATCGAGCCGAAGTGCTTTTCGACCAGTTGCATCGCCGTTTTTTCGTCGAACTTGCCGGCAATCACCAGCATGCAGTTATCGGGCTGGTAGTACTTCTTGTAGAAGGCCTGCAGGTTCTTGATCGGCACGCGCTCGATGTCGCTGCGGTTGCCGATCGTGTCCTTGCCGTAGTTGTGCCAATCAAAAGCAGCCGACATGATCCGCTGGCTGAGCAGGTTGCTGGGCGAGTTCTCGCCGGCCTCGAACTCGTTGCGCACGACGGTCATTTCCGAGAACAGGTCTTCCTGCCGGATGAAGCTGTTGACCAGCCGATCGGCCTCCAACTCCAACGCGAAGTTGAGATTGTCTTCGCTGGCCGGCAGAGTCTCGTAGTAATTGGTGCGGTCGACCCAGGTGGTGCCGTTGAAGCGGGCGCCGCGTTCCTGCAGGGCCTTGGGAATGTGCGGGTGCGTGGGCGTGCCTTTGAAGACCATGTGCTCGAGCAGGTGGGCCATGCCGGTCTCGCCGTAGCCCTCGTGCCGCGAGCCGACAAACACGGTCAGGTTCACTGTCACCGTCGGCTTGGAGGGATCGGGATACAACAGCACTTGCAGGCCGTTGTCGAGGCGATACTCAGTGATGCCCTCGAGCGATTGCACTTTGGTGGCGGCCGCCTGGGCCGCTGCGGCGGTGGGCAGGGCCGCGCCAAACGAGAGGGCCACGAGCAGGAGCAGGGCCAATACCGAAGTCGATCGCGTGCGCGCCATGAATCGTTCCCTCGTCGAGATTTCCGTCGAAAAAGCCGCCCCCAGCGGGCAGACCGCCGCCGTCAGGGTCCGATTATACGGGCCCCCGCCCGCTGTGGAACCATACCTTTCTCCTTTACGCCGGGCTTTCGGGCACGGTTCGCTACCGTCTTTCCCGTCAGAACTCGGCCGATCGGCGTCCGCCGCCGGCTCGCGCGCGGCCACGAGGTTCACGTCGCGGTCGGTACATTCGCCCTCGCCGGGTCAGCCTCCCGGAAAGCTCGAGACGGGAGTTTCGAAGAACGACGCGGCGGTCGAGGACTCTTGCCCGTCGACGGCCATCGACTCACACCGCTGCCGGACTTCGCGAGATCACCCGCAACACGAAGCCAACGCATGTCCGGAGTCCCGTTGCACCGCGCGCGAACGCGCGAACGGCTCTACCGATGCCGCGATGCGGACGAATCGTCAACTCGCAACCAACCGCGGACGACTTCTCGGGAGAAGAGGCGCAGCGCGCGGAAGTCTTGCGGGCAAACTGCCGCTGGGCACGCCGACGGTCAACGGCGCGTGAAGCCCCAGGCGACCAGACCCAACATGCCAAGCGCTGCCAATGCGAGGGTGGATGGTTCCGGTACGGCGGTCGCAATTTTGAACTGTACCGACGGTCTCGATCCGCGCAGACTCGACGGATTCGACCACGCAAAGGTGAGGTCGCCGGTCAGTTCAAAGGGGCTAACCCAGCCGTCGAAGACCACTAGCCACGAGGCGTCGCCGGTACCGTCGGGAGACACGACGTCTGGCAGGCTCATCCCGTTGAGCACCAAATTCTCCAGAGTGCCAGAGTTTCCGACGCTGGAAGCGACTCGGATAAAAAGATCGTCGGCGGTCAACGCGCCCACGTTGTAGCTGACGTTGGTCGTCCCAACCTCGAGGCTCAGGTTCGTTCCATCGTAATCGAGCGAGAAGCTCTCGGAGCCGCCATTCGACCAAACCTTCTGTGCCTGGTCGAATTGTCCGATTTGCTGGGTATCGATTCCCACGCCGAGTTCCCAATCGCCATTGCCCGCGCCGTTGCCATAGCGGGCTTCGCCGACTGCCTGCTCGGAATCGGGCACGAGGTACAGGGCTTGATTCGCGTCTCCGGTGAATTGCGTGGTAATGAACGCAGCGTGCAGGGGGGTGGCACTCATCAGGAAGGCGACGGTGCATGCCAGTACAGCGCAACGCGTCGAGATGGAGTTGCCGGGGCGGGATCGGTCAAATGCGGTCACTAGCGAGTCTCCCAGGGTAGGCGTGAGTCGTATGTTGCTGTTTTTCCACAATGATTGGGAGTGGCCGCGCGTCAACCCCCTTTAACAAACAACAAACAAACTGCGCCATCGCGCAGTTGGTGGTCCGCGCGATGTGGGGCGCGGGATGCCCAAGGGCGACCAGGCCCGGTGCATCGGTCGCCAACTTGGAGGGCTGCTGGGCTCAAGGCCGCGTGAACGGACCCGCGGACCTGACGTCGCTGACTCCGTCGAGCTATTGATTCTCGAGATCCGCGACTACGAACTGGCCCAGGCGCCGCCGCTGGCCATGCGGGTTCGCCGCAACTTCGCGGCGTCGCTCTCCGCACTGCAGACGGCGGCCGACGGGACGCTGCTTGCGGCCGTGGCCTTCTGGATGCCGCTCGCGCTGGTCGCATTGGGCGCGGTCTACCGCTTCGGCCGCCGCGGCAAAGGGGGCTAGACAATCGAGGCGAGTTGCCAGCGACGCAGTCGCCAGGCGAGAGCCAGCGCGGCCAGCGCGAACAGTCCCAGCACGAACGACGATGGCTCCGGCACGCCTACGGCCAGAAGGTGGATAGCCACCGGCTCGCTGCTCAGGTCGATGGCCTGCGCCGCAGGTTCGAGCTCGGCAATGGTGAGCTTGAACGGTTCGCTGCTGAACAAGGGCGTGGCGGACGCGACGAACGCGAACGGATCTTCTTCCAACAGCGGCGTGACCAGCGAGACGAGTTTCGCGTCCGCGTCCACATAGGGCTGTGCCAGATCGAGATCCTCGAGACTCACGACCGGCTGCGGAGGACCGGTGATGGTCATGCTGAGGGTCTCGCCCCGCACATCTGCTTGAACGGCACACAGCACGAGAAAGCCGGCGAGCGCATATCTTCCCATTCGTCCCATCCTTGGTTCTCCTCAGTAAGAACAACCTTGCCAGCAAAGAAATGCCGGACGTGCAATGATCGTTTGCGCGAGGTGCTAGCGTGTTGGCTTTCTGCGAGCACACGCGATCGGCTGCGAACGAGTATCGGAAGGGCGCGGCGCGGGACTCCAATTGATCGCCGCGCCCGCGCGCTGCTGGCGAGCTAGTGCGACGGGGCGGTTCGGGCAAGCGCGAGCGTCGTCGCACAGCACCCTGCTAGCGGCCTCTGCGTTCATTAATCGGCAAGGTTCTTGCAATCGTTAAAGTCAGCCCATTTATCCGGCCGAATTACCCAGCAACGACGGGGCACTGCGCCGGCGGTGATTGCGCGCCGAGGCAGACCAACTTAAAAAACGGCTCCCAAGTCCAACGCAATCCGACCCCCCCGGGCTTTTCAACGTGCATCGAAGCTGGCTTCCAACGCGGCAAGCTATTTTGGCCTGTGGGCTATTGGCCCTCGCGCTGGTCTCCCAGTCTGGCTGCAGCCGGCAGTTCTTTCGTCTGCGGGCGGATAAGGAAGTCAAATACCTGATCACGCAGAAGTCGAACGATCCGCGCTGGCAGTACCTCAACTACACGATCGGGATGGATCCCCGGGCCCGGTACTTCGACCCGACGAATCCCGACTGTCCGCCGATGCCGTACGACGACCCGGCATCGCACCGTTACATGCACTGCATTGCGGGCCGCAAGCAGTGGCCCTGCTGGCACATGAACGGCGACTGGTACTACCTCGAGAACCCGCGCTGGAAGGACTTGCTGGCGCAGTACAACGAGGTGACAGAAGACGGCAGGATCAAGCTGACGATGAACGGCGCGGTGTGCCTGGCGCAAGTTCACTCGCCCGACTATCGGGAACAGATCGAAGAGATCTACCTGTCGGCACTCGACGTGAGTACCGAGCGCTTCCGTTTCGACGTGCAATTCTTCGGCAACACCGATACGCTGTTTGAGCATGAGGGCCCGCTGCGCAACCCCGCAGTGGGCGAGTTGAACACGCTCACGCAGAACAGCGACCTCTCGGCCAGCCGCCAGTTTTCTGCCGGTGGTGAATTGCTGGTCGGCCTGGCCAACTCGATCGTGTGGCAGTTCGCCGGACCCGATACGAACTTCACAACGTCGCTGTTGGACTTCAGCTTCATTCAGCCGCTGTTGCGCAACGGCGGCCGGGCGTTCGTGATGGAACGTCTGACGATCGTCGAGCGGGCTTTGCTTGCCAACCTGCGTTCGATGCAGTTCTATCGCCAGGGCTTCTACACGTTTGTCACCGTCGGCTCCGGACCGGGGCCGGGCCCGAATCGCCAGGGTGGTTTCACCGGCGGCACGGGTCTGACCGGCTTTAGCGGTCAGGGTGCCGGTGGTTTCGGTACCTTCGGTGCCGGCACGTTCGGCATTCAAGGCGGCGGTGGCGGCGGCGGCGGCGGTACGCAGGTCGGCGTCGGTTTTGCCGGCGGCGGTGCCGGACAGGTAGGCGGATTCATGGGGCTGTTGCAGAGCAAGCAACAGATCGCCAACCTGCAGTTGAACCTCAATTCTCTGCTAGGCACGCTGGGGCTGCTGGAAGCCAACCTCGACGCCGGCCTGATCGACATCGTGCAGGTCGACCAGTTCCGCCAGCAGATCGAAAGCACGCGGGCCAACCTGCTGCAGGCCGAGATCGGCTTCCAGAATTCGCTCGAGGGTTACAAGTCGCAGACCATCGGCCTGCCGCCCGATACGGCGATTGAACTGGACGACTCGATGCTCGAAGAATTTCAGTTCCTCGATCCCGACACGATGACCGTGCAGCGGATGCTCGAGCAGTTCGTCCGCACCGTGGGCGACTTGCCCGAGGACGCCGCGGCGGCCAACCTGCTCCAGGCCGCCAAGACGCTTGGCGAGCTGCGCGTGCGGCTGGCCGATCAGTTCGCCTCGGCTCACGAGGACATGGAGCGGCTGCAGGCCGCCGTGCCGGATCGCGAAAAGGAAATGACCGAGGCACAGAGGCAGACGTTCGCCCAGGAGCGCGATCGATTGGCCGACAGCCTGTCCGACGTCGAAAACCGCTTCACCGACACCGAAGGCGCCTTGAGCAGCATCGACGCGGCCATTCAGTCTGGCAATGCGACCGCGGCCCTGGACCAGATCGTGGCCCTCGGCGTCGGGCTGGGCGGCCTCACGCAGGAGCTGGCGCTGGTCAAGGCCCGGGCACGGCTGGAGACGGTGACCATCCCCGTCGTGGATGTGACTTACGAGCGGGCCCTCGACATCGCGCGGGCCAATCGTCTGGACTGGATGAACAACCGCGCCAGCCTGGTCGATCAGTGGCGCTTGATTACGTTCAACGCCAACCAGCTCAAGGCCGGGCTCGACCTCACCTTCGAAGGCGACATCAATACCACGGGCAACAACCCGGTCAACTTCAACGGCCGCGACGGCAGCCTGCGGGTGGGCGTGGCGTTCGATGCTCCGTTTACTCGCCGTCTGCAACGAAATAATTACCGTTCCGCCCTGATTTTCTACCAGCAGCAGCGGCGGGATATGTACCAGTACCAGGACGGGGTGAAGCTCTCGATTCGGGCGATCCTGCGGCAGTTGGCCCAGCTCGAGGTGAACATGGAAATCCAGCGGCGTGCCGTGGTAATCGCCGTTCGCCGCGTGGATAAGACCCGCGAGGACCTGAACAAGCCCCCCGCCCCGGTCGAGCCCGGCATGCCAGTCGAGTCGCTTGGTCCGACGGTGGGCCAGAACCTGATTTTTGCCCTGAACGATTTGACCAGCGCCCAGAACAATCTGATGAGCGTGGTGTTTAACTACTATGAGGCCCGCTTGCTGCTGTACCGGACCCTGGGCATCCTGGATCTGGACGACTGCGGCATGTGGATCGAGCGACCGATCGACGAAGCGGAGCACTTGACCGAAGACCAGTGTCCCCTTCCGCCGGAGGTTCCGCAGGACTGGATCGAAGATGCCGATCTGGATCCTCGGGAGATCGAGGCGGCTGCCCGGCGGCCGATGTCCGGCCGGGGCGCGCTGCAATTCGCCGACGTGCTTCCGCAGGACGATGCCGCGGGCGTGACCGACGAACTTTCGGCCGGTGCGTCCTCTACGGTTGGCCGCGAGGCGATGGTTCGCCCGCTCCGCGCGCGTAGCGCGCCGGCGACGCGATCGCCGGCGTTGGGCAACACAGGCAAGGGGGCGCCGTTGCTGACGGTGCGTCGCGTGCAACGTACGCGGTCATCGCGTCCGGCGGACGAAGCGCCCCTGCTCCCTCTTCCCGATCCGGCCGACGCGCCTCAAGCGTTGCCAACGCGTTCGGCGGCAGAGCGAGGGGATTCGGCACAAGCCGCCGAATCTGCGCCCCCGCGGCCGGTGATTCTTCGCCGGTAGCATGGCTCTCTCTCGGGCGGAAGTTGGCCAATCCGGCTTGAAACCTGCATAATGACAGGTGAAAATGAGGGTGCAGCCCCTGCGCTTCGGCGTCCTTCCTCAAACTATCCCGCCTCCGCCGGCACGTACCAGGATCTGAGGCTCGAAGATGAGCACGACTACTCGGCAAGACGCAGAGCACAAATCGAAGTTCGCGTCGGTTCTCGAAGGCACCGACACCACGACGCCGATGCCCGCGCGGCGCCGCCGCCGCATCCCGCGGTGGCTGGTGGCCGGAGTCGTGGCCTGCGGCGTGATCGGCGCAGTCGTCGTGACGCTGGGTTCCAGCGGCTTGCTCCAAGGCCAGGCGCCGACCGCCAGGTTTCTCACCGAAGAAGCCCGCCGCACGGATTTGATCATCTCGGTAGCCGAAGACGGAACGCTGGAAAGCGCTCACAACACAGACGTCAAGTGCGAAGTGCCTGGCGGCAGCACCATCCTGTGGATTATCCCCGACGGCACGCGCGTCAACCAGGGCGACGAACTGGTGCGCCTCGACTCGGCCGGCATTCAGGAAGAGATCGACTTGCAGCGCATCGCGTACGAAAAAGCCAAGGCGATCAAGATCGAGGCCGAGAAGAATTTCGAGGCCGCGAAGATCGCCGTGCAGGAGTACGTCGAAGGCATGTTCGTGCAGGAACTGCAAACGCTGCAAGTGGCGGCCACCGTCGCCAAGGAGAACCTGGAGAGCGCGCGCAACACGCTCAACTTCACCGAGCGCATGCACCGCAAGGGTTACGTGACGACGTTGCAGCGCGATGCCCAGGCCTTTGCCGTGCAGCGGGCCCGTCTCGATCTGGATGTGGCCGAAAAAGCGATCGAGGTGCTCGAAAAATTTACGAAGCCCAAGACGGTGGTGGGACTGGAGAGCGTGCGCGACGCGGCCGAAGCCAAGATGGCCTCCGAAGATGCCGCCTTGAAGCTCGAGGAGGACCGCCTGAAGCGGCTGGAAGTCGAACTCGAAAAGTGCGTCATCACGGCGCCGGCCGACGGCATGGTGGTCTACGCCAAGGAGCAGGGACGCCGTAGCGAAGGCGTGGTCATCGAAGAAGGCGCCCTGGTACGCGAGCGGCAGACGATCATCCAGTTGCCCGATCTTTCCCACATGCAGGTCAAATGCACCGTGCATGAATCCAAGATCGACAGCCTGAAACGCGGGATGCGAGCCCGCATCAAAGTGCAGGACCGCGAGCTGCAGGGCATCGTGACTTCGGTCGCCAACCAGCCCGAGCCGAGCAATTGGTTTTCGGGCAGTGTCAAGGAATACGCGGCGACGGTGGCGATCGAGAGCGACACGACGGGACTGCGACCCGGCATGACCGCGGCAGTAGAGATTCTCGTGGCCAACCTGTCCGACGTGCTGAGTGTGCCGGTGCAGGCGGTGGTCGAAAAGAAAGGCAAGTTTTACTGCTGGGTGGCCACGCCCGGCGGAGCGGAGAAGTGCCAGGTCGAGTTGGGACTGGGCAACAATACCAGGATTCAGATCAACAGCGGGCTCAAGGAAGGCGACCGAGTCCTGCTCAACCCGCGAGACAGAATCGCCGAGGCGCGCGAAGAAGATCGCACCGACGGGAAGGTCAACGTGAAGGAACGTTTCGGCGGCGACAAGCCCGCCGAAATGCCCGCCGAAGCGGAGGGCGGCCAGGCTCGCAAGCCGGCCGGTGGTTCTGCCGGACTGATGTCGGCCGACGCCGACGGCGACGGAAAAGTCAGCCGCGAGGAGGCGCCCGAACAGGTGCAGAACTTCTTCGATCGTATCGATAGCGACAGCGACGGCTTCATCAGCAGTTCGGAAGCTGCCGCGGCTGCCGCGGCCCGCAAACGCATGCAGGAGCAAGCGGCGGGTGGCGGACCCGGCGGACCGGGTCGCGGCGGACCGTAAGTTCCCGACGGCGTTCACGCGCTCAGCTAAAGGCTTCGGCGCGTGGCTCTTCTCTGGCGAAGGTAGTGGCTTGGGCTCGAAAGTCTGGCAAACGTTGCGGCTGGGACTCAAGAGCTTGTTGTTGCACAAGCTCCGCTCCGGGCTGGCCATTCTCGGCATCCTCATCGGCGTCACCGCCGTGATCTGGCTCGTGGCCATGGGCGAGGGCGTCAGCTACCAGGCCCAGCAGCAGATCAAGGACCTGGGCGCCAATAACATTATCATCCGCAGCACCAAGCCGCCGGCAGACGCCATGCGCGGGGGCGGGTTTGTGATTGCCTACGGCCTGCTGCGCGACGACTACGAGCGGATCGTGGAGAACGTGCCCACGCTCACCCAGGTCGTGCCGATGCGCGAGATCACGCGCGAGGCCCGCTACGTCGACAACGTGACCGACGTACAACTGGTCGGCTGCACGGCCAAGTACCGCGAGATGAACAACCTGCACATGGCCCGCGGCCGCTTTCTCACCGACCAAGACATGGCCGAAGGGGTGAACGTGTGCGTGCTGGGCGACCAAACGGCGAAGACGCTGTTTCCCTACCAGGACCCGATCGGTGAGTTCGTCCAGATTGAAGACGCCTTCTACGTCGTCGTCGGACAAACGCAAAATCGCACCGCTTCGGCCGGCATCGGCGGCAGCATGGCCGCCAAGGACTACAACTCCGACATCTACATTCCGCTTTCGACGCTGAGAGCCCGCATTGGCGATCTGGTGATCACCTCCCGCGCCGGCAGCCGCGAAGGCGAGCAAGTCGAGCTGAGCCAGATCACCGTCACGGTCCGCGATCTGGAGCAGGTGGACCAGACGGCCGACATCATCCGCACGCTGTTGGAAAAATTTCACCCGGTCACCGACTACGCGATCGTGGTGCCCAAAGAACTGCTGCGGCAAGCCCAGGTGCTGCAGATGATGTTCAACCTGCTGCTGGTGCTGATCGCGGGCATCGCGCTGTTGGTCGGCGGCATCGGCATCATGAACATCATGCTCGCCACGGTCACGGAGCGCACGCGCGAAATCGGCATCCGCCGCGCCCTGGGGGCCAAGCAGCGCGACATCGTCTCTCAGTTTCTTAGCGAGACGATCGTGCTTTCGGCCACGGGCGGACTGCTGGGAGTATTCTTGGGCTTCCTGTGCCGGCCGGCGATCGTGGGCACCCGGGCCGTGATGACCCAAATCTTTCCCGACGTGATGTCGTCCTTGCCGCCGAACATTCGACAACTCGAGCCGCGGTTGGCCGCCTGGTCGATTATCGCGGCGTTCATGATTTCCGTCGGCGTGGGCGTGCTGTTTGGGTTGTATCCGGCCCGGCGAGCGGCGCGCATGGACCCGATCGAGGCTTTGCGGCACGAGTAGCCCGCGCGAGGTTTTTCCGCTATGGCGATGGCCGCCCGTATCATCGACGTGCACAAGCATTACGTCCTCAAGGGCGGAATCACGGTGCGCGCCCTGCGCGGGGTGTCGATCGACTTTCCCGAGGGCGACTTCGTGGCGATCATGGGCACCTCGGGCTCCGGCAAGAGTACGCTGCTCAATCTTCTGGGATGTCTCGACCGAGCCACCACGGGCCAGTACATCCTGGCCGGACAGGACGTCTCGCAGCTCGACGATGACGAACTCTCGGACATCCGCAGCCGCTACCTGGGCTTCATTTTTCAGTCGTACAATCTCATCGCGCAGCTCACCGTGGTCGAGAACATCGAGCTGCCGCTGAGCTACCAGGGCAACGTCTCGCGCGAAGCCCGCCAGCGCTGTCTGGACATGGCCGAGATGGTAGGCCTGGGCGAGCGGCTGGATCACCGCCCGTTTCAGCTTTCCGGCGGTCAGCAGCAGCGCGTAGCCATCGCCCGGGCCCTGGTAAACAATCCCCGCGTGATCCTGGCCGATGAGCCGACCGGTAACCTCGACTCGGCCACGGGCGAAGAGATCATGCAGATGCTCGAGGCGCTCAACGCCGCCGGCAAGACCATCATCATGGTCACGCACGAGCCCGACATCGCGGCCCGCGCTCACCGCACGCTACGAATGCGCGACGGCCTGCTGGAACAGCACTCGCCGGACGCGGCGATTACCTGAGCGGGCAAGTGCCGCCCTATCCCAAGGCCTTTTGCACGGCCTCGCGCGTTTTCTCGTAGCCGTCGCGAGCCACGTACAGCGCGTCCTGGTTCCAGTACTCGCGGTTGAAGACTTCGAGCGAGAGCATGCCGCGAAAGCCCGAGTCGCGCAGTGTGCGAAACAGCGTGTCCAGCGGCGCCACGCCGTCGCCGGGAAACACCCGGTGGGCGTCGGTGATCTCTTCGCGCGGCGGATCGGCGGGATAGTCGTTGATGTGAAACACGTGCATCGCGCTGCCGGCGATGATGGCCAGGCTCTCGTAGTTGGAGCCGCCTTTGTACAGGTGGTACGAGTCGGCCAGGATGCACGAGTCGGGGTGCCCGGCCGCCACGGCCACGTAGGCCGCCTCGCTCAGTTTGCTCAGCTTGCGGGAGAAACCCCACACTTCGAGCTGCGGGACGACGCCCTGCTCTCTTCCTAGCTCGAGCAGCGCCCGATAGCGCCGGGCGGTCGTTTCCAGGTCGGGATCGTCCTGGTCGGAAAGCCCTGCCGGCGGGGCGGCCAGCCGCGTGCCGCCGATCTGCGCGGTCATGTCCATCACTCGCTTCGCTTCTTCCATACCGGCGGCCCGTTTGGCGTCGTCGTCGACGATCCATTGGGCGAAGCCGATCACGCTTTCGACCGACAGCCCCAGATCGGCGATGCGCTTTCGCAGGTCGGGAAGCGTTCCGCCGTCGCGCGTGTACTGGTCGATCTCGGCAACCCACGGCTCGACGCCTTTGAAGCCCGCCCGGGCGGCGATCTCCAATTCGGCCACCAGCGGCAGCTTCTGGCCGCGGATCGTGCTGGTATTGAGACAGTAGCCAAACGGCTCGTCCGGCGGACCGTCGCTTGCGCCCAGAGCGGTGGCCGGGGCCAACAGCGCCGCGGAGCCGGCGGCGATCGATGTGTTCAGCATTTGCCGTCGCGTGGGTTCGTAGGGCATGGATCGGTGTCGTCGTTGCTCGTCAGTGGGGGAAGGAAAGTGTGGGCGTGCCGCCGTGGGCTGCCTACCACAGTTCGTCGTCGATCTCCACGGCCGCGTCGGCCGACTCGGGCGCCGGCGGCACGTCGCCGGGGCGCAGCGGCGTTTCTTCGCGCTGCCAGGCCAGGACGAAGTGCAGCACCTCGTCGCGACGGTCGGGATGGCGCGAACCGGCCACGTACTTCTCGATCAGCTTCCAGCCCAACTGCAAGTGGGCGTTCACTTCGTCGGGGTCGCCGAGCGTCAGCACTTCGTGCGTGTCTTCCAGGCGGCGAACGCTGGCCAGCACGTACTTGACCATCGCCGGCGTGTCGGGCGTGGCTTCGACGACGTAGTGATTGATCAAGCTCCAGCCAAAGCGCAGGTACTGGTTGGCCGTTTCGTGGCTCGTGGTCTCCATCACGCGGCGGGTGCCCTCAATGCTCATACTTGCCATCCTAGCCCAAGCTGGTGGTGTGAAAAAGCCTGCGGCGCTGGGCCGGCTGCGGCTCCGCCTGGAGGGCTGTTGTTGCCACGGCGACGTCGCGCCCGATAATACAAACCGCCCGGCGTCGCCCGCTTCCACCTTTGGAGACCTGCCGCCCACGCATGTTCGACCTCACGCCGAACGATTACGACTTTCTCGCTCCGCGGCACATCGTGTTCGGCTGGGGACGTTGGCGCGAAGTGGGGCCGCTCGCCGCCGGTCTGGGACGCCGGGCGCTGGTGGTCCTCGGCTCGCGCACGCTCGAGCGAAACGGAATGGTCTCGGAACTTCACGACGAGCTTCGAGATCACCGCGTCGAGCCCGTGGCGTTGGCCACGATCAGCCGGGAGCCGACGGTGGAGGACGTCGACGCGGTGATCGCGCGCGCTTGCGAGCTTTCGCCGGCGGCGGGCGACTTCGTGCTCGCCTTGGGCGGCGGATCGGCGCTCGATTTGGGCAAGGCCGTGGCGGCCCTGGCCACGAACCGCGAGGGAAGCTCGGTGCGCGACTACCTGGAAGGCGTCGGGCGCGGGTTGAAGCTTTCCGCTGCCCCGCTGCCCGTGTTGGCCATGCCCACGACGGCGGGCACCGGCAGCGAAGCCACGAAGAACGCGGTCATTTCGGTCCACTCGCCGGCGGTCAAGAAAAGCTTGCGCGATCCTCGTCTGGTCCCCAGCGTCGTGCTGGTCGATTCCCAACTTGGCGTGTCGCTGCCGAGCTCGACCACGGCGCACACGGGCATGGACGCGATCACGCAATTGATCGAAAGCTACATCTCGCGCCGCGCCAAACCGATACCCCAGGCCCTGGCGCTGCAGGGGGTGCGCATGGCACTGCCGGCGATCGAGCGGGCGGTCGAAGACGGCGCCTGCCGCGAAGCGCGCGAGGCCATGGCACACGCCGCGCTGCTCTCAGGCATGGCCCTGGCAAACTCGGGTTTGGGAATGGCCCACGGCGTGGCCGCGGCCCTGGGCGTGCATTGCGAAGTGGCGCACGGCCTGGCCTGCGCCGTGATGCTGCCGCTGGCGCTGCGTGCCAATCGCGACGCATGCCAGCCGCAACTGGCTCAGTTGGCCGCCGCGGTGTCCTTGGCCGATGGACGAACAGAATCCGAGGCAGCCGAGGCATTCATCGAGCACGTGGAGCAGATCGCGCACCGGATCGGCATTCCGCGGCAGTTGCGCGCGATCGGCGTCGACCGCAATCAAATCGGCGACCTGGTACGCGATTCGAAGGGCAACAGCATGAACGGCAATCCACGCACGCTGGCTGACGAAGAATTAGCGGGTTTACTTGACGCCCAATGGTAGTGGTGCGGGGGGCGGACTGCGAAACCGGTGTCCCAGAGCGTATAATTGGGAAGATAATTGGGAAAATCGACGAACCGTCTGCCAGCGTCGTTCGGCCGCCTGACGGCACGTGCGGCGCGGAAAGCATTCATGAAAGAAGACGCGGCCCCTTCCAAGCTGAGTGGCACAGACGCGGCTCGCGCGGCGAAGCTTCGCGCGGGACAGCCCGCGCCTGCTTCCGTGCCGGGCGGATTGGATGAGACGGAGCGAATTCTCAATTGCGTGGCCGCCGGCGTGTTCAAGGTATCGTCGGATGGCACGATCACCTATGCCAACGCGCAGGCCCGCCGCCTGGTGACTGTGGGAGAGCCGCTGGGCCGAACGGTGCGCGGGTGCGAGTCGGACACCGTTTGGCAGGATGGTACGCCCTGCGCGTTCGAGGACTTGCCTCCGATTAAGTGCCTTCGCACCGGTGAGTTTCAGCCGCCGGTAACCATCGGCTTGCGGAGCCCCGAACAACGATACCAGTGGGTGACGGTAACCGCCGCGCCGCTGCTCGATCCCAAGACCGGCAAGCCCGAGAGCGCACTGGTGACGGTCGTCGACAGCAGCCATCCGATTCACGTCGAGGCATCGTTGCGGCAGAGCGAAGACCGCTACCGGCGGCTGGTCGAGTTGGCCCCCGACGCGATCGTCGTCCATCGCGGCGGTCCGATGGTGTACGTCAACAACGCCGGCGTGAAGCTCTGGGGGGGCCGCTCGCGCGACGACTTCATCGGTCGCAACGTGCTCGACTTCATTCATCCCGACGATCTGGAAATGGCCCGCCAACGCGTCGCCCGCGCCATGAGCGGAGAGTCCACCGAGCTGATCGTCCAGCGGCACGTCCGGCTCGACGGCACCGAAGTGACGGTGGAAGTGACGGGCGCTTCGTGTATCTACGAGGGGTTGCCCGCGGTGCAGGTGATCTTTCGCGACGTCAGCCGCCGCATCGAGGTCGAACACGAACTGCGGCGCGCCAAGGCAGAGCTCGAGCAGCGCGTCGAGCAGCGTACCGAAGAGCTATCGCGCAAAAACGCCGAGCTGCAACGCAAGCAGCGATTCATGGAACGCGCTCTGGAGCGGCACGAGCGCGACCGCAAGCTCGTGGCCTACGAAATCCACGACACGATTTTGCAGGACGTGATCGGCGCCTTGATGTTCGTCGACACCGCGGTGGACGCCGCGGGCGACGCCCGCAAAGGTGTCTCGCTGCAAAGGGCCCGCGATCTGCTGCGGCGGTGCATCGACGGGTCGCGCCGCATGATCAGCGGTTTGCGCCCTCCGATCATCGACGAGCAAGGCGTGAGCGGCTCGATCGAGTATCTCGTCAACGAGCTCGGCAGTCGCGGAGTCGAGATCAGCTTTTCGCACAGCATGCAGACCGAGAGGTTGGCCGGTGAACTCGAGACGACCATCTTTCGCATCGTGCAAGAGGCGTTGGCCAATATCGAGCGGCACAGCGGCGCCGACTGCGGCGAGGTGAGCATCGTCGAGCGCGACGGCACGATTCGCATCGAAGTGCGCGACCGCGGGGCCGGCTTCGACACCGAGCAGGTCGTCGAGGGGCACTACGGCCTGGAAGGCATCCGCGAGCGCGCCCGGCTCTCGGGCGGCTGGGCATCGATCGACAGCACCGTGGGCGAGGGAACGTCCGTCATCGTGGAACTGCCGGTGGTGCTGGAAAGCCCGGCCGGTTCGGTGAGCTAGCCTGCGGGCTCACCGATTGGCCTCCCCATTCTTCAAATCCTCCGCACTTTCGAGGATTCTGCCGCCCGTTTCGGGCATTGTGTCCGGGATGTGTGCGTATTACAGTGAATGTTGGTAATCTGCGGTACGTAAGAAGTGTGCGTGGCCGTTGGCGACGTGAGGAGACCCATGATGGACGCGATGAAACTGAAGGCGGTTGTTGCACTCGCCGTGTTGGCCGGACTCTCGTTCGGCGGCGAAGCACGTGCTCAGTTCTCTCAAACGCCGTCAAACTTGCCCGCCTTCCAGCAGCCGCAGGGCCCGATCAATCGCAGCCGTCTCACGCAGGATCAGATCGAACGGATCATGCTGCTGCGTTACCTGCAAGGCCGCTCCAGCGGCGGCGTCCGCACCGGGGTGCCCCAGTTCGTTCCGCTGGGCAGCCTGGGCTACGGAAACTATCCCGGCATGAACATGCAGAGGTACTACCAGCAGCAGCGGGCCATGCAAAACAATGCCGCCGGTGGACAGGGATTGCAGAACAACCGCGGTTTTCAAAACGGTCAGAACTTTCAGAACGCTGCCGGCCAACAGGCCGCCGGCGGACAAGCGGGCCAGGCGCCCGATCCGCAGGCCCAACAGCAGCGCATGACGCCGGCCGAACGCCGCGCCGAGGCCGAGGCCGCACGGCAGGAGCGCAAGCGCGAAGCGCGGGAACGCGCGGAAAAGCGCCGCGCCGAGGCCGCTGAAAAGATCCGCGCCCGGGCCGAAGAGCGCAAGCGGCAGGCCGCGCTACTCAACGGCGACGCCGATCCGGCCAACTAGCGCTCGTTGCTCTAGCCTGCCCGTTGCATCTAGCCCGACTGTCCAGCCACGTCGGACTGCGACCAAACGCCATCGATCCAGCGCCACGTGCCGCGCGCGTTCTTGTCCTGCAGAATCGCAGGCAGCCGCGTGGGCCGCACGTTGTCGTAGCACACTAGCGCCGAAAACCGCCGTAGCGATGCCGGGATGCCCACGGCCGTAAAGCCGGGATGCCCCGTCGCCGGATAGGGTCCGCCGTGGTTCATCGCCGGGCTGACGGCCACGCCGGTGGGCATCTTGTCGTTGAGCAGCCGCCCCACCTTGGCTCGCAAGCGCGGAGCCACTTCGGCATACATGCCGTCGTCGCTGCCCGCGCTGTCGGAGTAGACGCAGCCGGTCAGGTTGCCTTCGAGACGGTCAACGACGGCCGATACTTGTTTCACGTCGTCGGCCACGACCAGCAGCGAGCTGTTGCCGAACGCCTCGATCTGGAACGCTTCGGGATCGCGCAGGAACTCTTCGGCCGCGACGCGCAGCAGCGTGTTGGCGTAGTGGAAGCCGGGCTCGTCGACGGGGCTTCCGCCGGTGAGCAGCTTCGCCCCGCTGTCGACCAGCCGCGCCACGTTCTTTTCCAGCGCGCGAGCCACGCCGGAGGACAACAACGTGCCGCAAGGGGCCGCTTTGAACTTCTCCGCCACCGCGTCGATGAACTTCTCGGTTTCGGCACCCGCCAGCAGGATCACTACCCCTGGGTTCGTGCAGAATTGCCCGGTGCCCATTAGGCAACTGGTCGTGAACTCGGTGGCCACTTCCTCGCCGCGCGAGCGGATGGCGCCGGGGAGCATCACGACGGGGTTGATGCTCGACAGTTCCAGGTAGATCGGCTTGCCGGCGGCGTCAGCCGCGGCTTTCAGCACCAGGCCCGCCGATCGGCTGCCGGTGTAGCCCGTGGCCCCGGTGCGCGGGTCGGCCACGGCTCGGGCGCCGTCATCGTGGCTCGTGCGGTAGAGCAACTGCACGGTGCCGGCGGGCAAACCGGCTTGCTGGGCAGCCGCGTGCGCGGCCTCGCCCAACAGCCGCGTGGTACCGGGATGCGACGTGTTGCCTTTGGCGATCACCGGGCAGCCGGTGGCGATGGCCGCGGCAAAGTCGCCGCCCGCGATGCTGTTGAAGGCGAATGGAAAGTTGTTTGGCCCGAACACGAACACGGGCCCCAGCGGTTCGTGGCACGAGCGGATGCCGGCTTGGGTGTCGATCGTCGGCAATGCCCAACTGCCCTCGCGCGCTGCGCGGGCGGCTTGCCGCAGTTGTCCGCTGGTGCGCGGCAGCTCGACGTCTGCCAAGCGCGGGCTGGCCGGCAGCGCCGTTTCGGCATGGGCCATCGCCACCAAGGCCTCGCTGTGCTTCTCGATCGCGTCGGCATACCGCTCCAGGAAGTCGGCCAATCGATCGGGCGACGCCTGGCGCAACTCGTCCGCGGCGGCCGTGGCCGCCTCGAGCGCGGCGTCGATGTCGGCCCAACTGCTGAGCGGATACACTTCGCGCAGGGGCTCACCGGTCGACGGGTTTTCGGCCTGAAACGTGCCCGAGGACGCGCTCGCACGCCAGGTGTCGGCGATCAGCACGGGTTGCACGGTCATGGGGGTCTCGCTGGGGTGAGAGTGACGTGACGGGGCCGGGCGGTGTCTGTTGCCTATGATGACGCAATCCGGCCCGCTCGCAAGGGACGCGCGGACTTGAGTTTCCCGCGGCGAGCGATTTCAATGCACGCCTTCGTCGCGCCCTCCGTCGGGCGGCAACGGCACGGCGGCCCGCGAAGCAGGACACTTTCGGCGTGGAAATTCTGGCAAGCGTACTCGACTGGCTGCGCGACCACGCGGCGCTGACGACGATCATGCTCGCGTTGTCGGTCGTCGTGGCGGTGGCCAGTCTATGGATCGGCCATTACTTTCTGACGACGATCCGGCCCGACTACTTTGCCGAGCCGCACAAGCCGTTCCAGCGCTGGTACCGGGAACGGCCCGTGCTGTGGTGGACGCTGATGATCGGCAAGAACGTATTCGGCGTGCTGTTTATCCTGGCCGGGTTGATCATGTTCTTCACGCCGGGACAGGGCGTGCTCACGCTGATCCTGGGCATGGCGCTGGTCGACGTGCCCGGCAAACAACGGGTGATGCGCGCCATCATCCAGCGCCCGACCGTCTTGAACGTCGTCAATCGCCTGCGGGACCGGGCCGGGAAGCCGCCGCTGGATTTCTCGGACACGGACGATCTCTCTTAGCGCCCCCCGCTCCGCAAAAGGGCTCGCGTGCTAGGCGAAGGCACGCGGACCTGCTAACATATGGGCGCGAATTGATGCTTTGCGGGCGGCCAGCGCCCACGCGTGTTGCGGCCGACCGTGCCCTGGGGGGCCAGCGATGCTGCGAATTCTCGGCTCGGCGCGAAAGCTTTGCGGCGGCATGACCAGGCGCGACCTGCTCCGCGTCGGCGGCCTGGGTCTGGCCGGCATGAGCCTGGCCGAGTTGGCCCAATGGCAGGCCGCCAGTGCCTCCGATGCACAGCCGCGCTCGTTCGGCCGGGCCAAATCGATCATCCTGATCCATCTGTATGGCTCACCCAGCCAGATCGAATGGGTCGATTGCAAGCCGGACGCGCCGGCGGAAATCCGCGGCGAGCTGGGATCGATTCCTTCCAGCTTGCCGGGCCTGCGGGTGTGCGAGCTGTTGCCCACGTTTGCCAAGGTGATGGATCGCACGACGATCCTGCGTTCGCTGACGCACCCCTACCCTTTGCACGGCGTGGCCTATGCCTTGACCGGGGTGCCCACGCTCGATTTGCCGGCCGAATTGAACCCGCGCGATCCGCGCAACTGGCCGTTCTTCGGCTCCGTGGTCGACTACGTCGAAGCCCAGCGCGATCAAGCCGCCGGGGCGCCGCCGCGGCAGGTGCCTGCGAACATGGCGTTGCCGTTTCCGTTTTCGAGCCGCCGCGTGGGCGAAGTGCCCCGCGCCGGTCCGTATGCCACGTTTCTGGGGGCCGAGTACGATCCGGTGTGGACCGACTACAAGGGCACGGCCACCAAGGGGCTTGCACGCACGCTGGGCGACAAGCGCTTCGACGACAACGACCCGTACATCGGCCTGAGCGAGGACAGCTACTTCCAGGTTCCGTCGGCGACGGACTTGCCGCGGGACGTGACACTCGATCGATTGCACCGCCGCAAGTCGCTGGTGGGCCAACTCGATGCCGCCCGGCGCGACCTGGCCACGACGCCTCGCGGCAAGCAGATGGATCGCTACCGGCAGATGACCTACGAGTTGATCGAGTCCGATGCCCTCCGCAATGCGCTCGACTTGCGAAAAGAGGATCGTCGCGTGCGCGAGCTCTACGGCCACACGCTGTTCGGCCAGTCGTGCCTGGCCGCCCGCCGCCTGGTCGAGGCCGGCAGCCGCGTGGTGAGCGTGTTCTGGGACGAGTACGGCCTGGCCGGTAGCGGCTGGGACACGCACTACAATCACTACGCCCGCATGAAACAAGAGCTCTGCCCCGGGCTCGACCAGGGATGGTATGGGCTGATCACCGATCTCGATCAACGCGGCCTGCTCGACGACACGCTGGTCGTGTGCACTAGCGAACACGGCCGCACGCCCAAGATCACTCCCGGCCAGGGAGGCGGTCGCGATCACTGGTCGCGGGTGTACTCGACGCTGTTGGCCGGCGGCGGCACGAAGCGGGGCCACATCGTCGGCGCCTCGGACAAGCAGGGCGGCGACGTGGCCGATCGCCCGATTAGTCCCAAGGACCTGCTGGCCACGATGTATCACCTGCTGGGCATCGACCACCACATGATCGTCCACGACCGATTGAATCGTCCCCTGCCGCTGGTCGAGGGCGACGTGATCCACGAAGCGCTGGTCTAGCGGCCGCCAGAAGAGCGCGAAGGAGCGAAGCCGTTGCGAGCCAATGCCGCTGCGATGCAACGACTTACCGCGGCCGCCACGGGGTCGAAATGAGCCCCTCGGCGCGTTGTAAGACGCATCGACAGAGGTTAGTATGATGCGTGGTTCGCACCCCGCCTGAACGAATCTTCCCGCCTCCAACCGAGCCTGCCATGAAGCCCCTTGCTAGAGCGGCGTTGCTACTCGGCGCATTGCCGGCCAGTTTGGCCGCCGCTCAGGCCCCGACGCTCAGCCACCTGGTGCCCGCCGGCATTCAGCCGGGCCAGACGGTCGACGTTCTGTTTCAGGGCAAGGACCTGGTCGGCCCGACGGGACTGTGGTCGACGTTGCCCGTCGAGTCCGAGTTGACCCCGGGCATCGAAGGCAATGGCACAAAGGCGGACAACGTCACCTATCGCCTGACGCTGCCGCCCGACGTGCCGCCGCAGGTTGCTGGCATCCGCCTGGCCACGGGCAAAGGCGTTTCCAACGTGCGGCTTATCCTGGTCGACGACTTGCCGGCGCAAACGAAGGCCGGTAACAACAAGTCGATCGAGACCGCCCAGGCCGTTTCGCTGCCGATGGCTATCGACGGCCATTGCGACGGCGAGTCGAGCGACCTCTACAAGTTCAGCGCCGCCGCCGGACAGCGCGTGTCGGTCGAGGTGTTCGCCCGACGGCTGGGCTCGCCGCTCGATCCCGCGATCCGCCTGCTCGATGCCGAGGGGCGCGAGCTGGAGTACAGCGACGACGAGCCTTCGACCGGGGCCGACGGCCGCTTCGTCCATACGTTTGAAACGGCCGGCGACTACTTTGTCGAAATCCGCGACGTCCGCTACCAGGGCGGCGGCGCCCATCGCTACCGCCTGCGCTTCGGCGACTTTCCGCTGGTGACCGTGCCCTACCCTCTCGCCATACAGAAAGGCACCACGGCCAACGTGCAACTTGTTGGCCCGAGCGTCGAGTTGCCCTCGCCGGTTTCGGTTAGCGTGCCGGCCGACTATGCCGACGCGCGGATGAGCGTGGCCGCTTCGTACGGGCCCGGGCAAGGATCGTCGTGGGTCGACGTCGTGGTCAGCGACGTGGTCGAGCAGCTCGAAGCCGAGCCGAACGATACGGCCGAGCAGAGCACGAAAGTGAACCTGGCTGGCGCGCTCGACGGCCGCTTGGATGCTGCTGGCGATGACGACTACTACGAATTCGCGGCCAAGAAAGGACAGCGTTTCGTCTTTTCCGGCCAGGCCCGCAGCGCCGGCTCGCCGTGCGATTTGTTCATGCGGCTCTACAATGCCGACGGCGGCGTGGTGGCCCAGGCCGAGGACAACGGCAACCAGGAAGGATCGATCAACTACACCTTTCCGGCCGACGGCGTTTACCGGCTGCGGGTCGAAGAGACCAATCGCCGCGGCGGGCCCGACATGGTGTACCGCGTGCGCATCGAGCCCTATCAGCCGGGTTTCGACCTGGTGGCCGAAGCCGAGAAAGTCGACGCCCCGCAAAACGGCGTGTTCGTCGTTAAGGTGATCGCCAACCGCCGCGACTACGGCGGACCGATCACGCTCTCGGTCGAAGGCGCCGGCGAAGGTTGCTCGCTGTCGAGCAACGTGATTCCCGAGAGCAAGCCCGAGACCACGATGCACGTGACGCTGGGCCCCTCGCTAACCGCCGGCCAGATCGGCACGGTGAAGATCATCGGGCAAGCCAAAGTGGGCGAGGTCGACTTTCGTGACGAGGCCAGCACGCTGGCGGCCCTGCGGGGCAGCTTGAGCGGGCTGCCGTTTCCGCCCACGGCGCTCGACGGCACGCTTGGGCTGGGCGTGGGGCCCGTGTTCCCGCGGTACTTCGCGTTGACGGCGCCCGAGCCGAATGTTTCGCTGGCCAGTGCCGGGGCCAAGGCCGCCGTGAAGGTGGCGCTGAGCCGTTCCCACGGGTTCAAGGACCAGGTCACGGTGTCGGCCGACGGACTTCCTGCCGGCGTGACGGCGACGCCCGTGGCGATCGAAAAAGACAAAGGCGAAGCCGCGCTCGAGTTGGCGGCCGCCGGAGCGATTCCGCCCGGTAAGCACACCATCAAGCTTATCGGCTCGGCGTCGTTCCAGAACCAGCCGCAGACGTTCGTGCTGGAGACGGTCACGATTGACGGCCCGCCGGTGGCCGTGGCATTCGCGCCTGCCGGTCCGGTGCCGGTCGGCGGGACGCAGAAAGGCACGCTGACCTTTGCCGGCGACGTCAGCCCCGTGGCCGCCGCGGCCAACTATGCCGGCGGCGTCACTCGGGGCGCCGAGGGGCCCCGCGCCGGCGCCCTGCCCGGCTTCGAAGCCGACAACCGCGCCGTCGAGTTTTCCGGCATCGACAAGAGCCCGGGCGACGACCGCCTCACCGCGGATCTTCCCACCAGCTCGACCGGCGACTATTCGCTGGAGATGTGGGTCTACAACACGCGCGACCTGAGCCAGCCGAATTCGCCGGGCATTTCCGGATATCTGTTCAGCCGCCCGGGCACGCCAAGCGCGGCCAACGCGCAGCCGGGCGACCACGTGGGCATCGGCGGGGTGGAGAGTTCGCCGCGCGACAAGCTGTTCTTCTACGACGGCACCACGCTCGTGCCCGGCCGCACCACACTCGCGCTCAATACCTGGCATCACGTGGCAGTCGTTCGCTCCGGCGATCAGGTACGGGTCTACCTCGACGGCGACGTGGCGAATCCTGAGATTCAAGCCACCGTGCCCAAGAGCTATGCGACGAACCAGGTCGTGCTCGGCACCCGGGCCGACGGATTTGCTCCGTTCAAGGGGCGGCTCGACGAGGTGGCTTTCTTCGACGCGGCGCTCGCTCCCGAGCAGGTGCAGGCCCACCACGCCGCGGCCAAGGCCGAGTCGCCCGTCCGCGATGTGATTCTCAAGGACAAGCCGCTGGCCTACTGGCGGCTGGATGAGACCGAAGGTCAGGTGGCCGCCAGCGTCGCCCCGGCCCACAAGCGGCTGGTGAAGCTGGCCTGGAAGAATCTGCCCGCCGGCTTGAGCGCTCCGGGCGAGATCGTGCTGGTCGACGGTCAGCCCCAGGCCGAGATTCAACTGGCCGCGGCCGATTCCGCGGCGCCCGGCAAGCAACAGAACGTCGTCGTGGCCGGCACGACTCACGCCGCCGGCGGGAACTTCACGGCCGAGTCCCCCGCGATTGCCCTGGAAGTCAACAAACCATAACGGATGCGCACGAACCCTCGGCCTTGGGCCGGGGATGACACGCTACAAGGGAGAGATCGATGAACAGGACTTCATCTTTCGGCAGGCTGGCCGGCATCGCGATGCCAAGCGCTTTGGCCCTGGCACTCTGCGCGGCGCCCGCGGTCTTGGCGGCCGACGCCGCGATGGCCGATGCGGAGACGAAACTGGAACAGATCGTCGTCGGCTCGCCGACCAAGATCGAGGTCTTTCCCGAGAGCTTCAAGCTCGACTCGCCGCGCCGCAAGCTGCACCTGGTCGTCACCGGGTACTACGCCGACGGCACGCACCAGGATCTGACGCGGGCGTGCGAAGTCGTTTCGGCTGACGAGAACGTCGCCCGCGCCGAGCAGGCCGTGGTATCGCCGGTGGCCGACGGCAACACGCAAGTCACCGTGAAAGCCGGCGGTCATGAAGTGGCCGTGCCGGTCGAGGTGGTCGGCCAGCAAACGCCCGATCGGATCTCGTTCGACTACGACACGCTGGCCGTGCTTTCCAAGCAGGGCTGCAACCAGGGCGCCTGCCACGGCTCGCCCAGCGGCAAGGGCGGCTTTCGGCTGTCGCTGCGGGCCTACGATCCGGCGCTCGATATTGAAACTCTCGTGCGCGAGGCGTTCAATCGCCGCACGAATCTCTACGAGCCCGAAAAGAGCCTGCTGCTCCGCAAGCCGCTGATGGAAGTGGCCCACGGCGGCGGCCGCCGGCTGACGACGGACAGCCTGGCCTACGAAGTGCTTCACGACTGGATCGACCAGGGCTGCCAGGTCGACCCGCCCGAAGCGGCCGAATGCGTGAAGCTCGACATCTATCCGCGCGAGCGGATTCTGATGCGTCCGGCCCACACGCAGCAAGTGGTGGCGCTGGCACACTTCTCCGATGGCACGATTCGCGACGTGACGTCGCTTGCCTGCTTCTCGAGTTCGGACGAAGCCGTGGCCACGGTGGACGAAACCGGCCTGGTCGTTGGTCACGACCGTGGCGAGGCCGCGATCCTGGTGCGCTATCTCGACAAGCTCGAGAGCTCCACGATGATGTTCCTCAAGGAGGTGCCGGGCTTCGAGTGGAGCAATCCACCGGAGAACAACTTTGTCGACCAGCACGTCTTCGACAAGCTCGAGCAGTTGCAGATTCTGCCTTCGGACGTGTGCACCGACGAGGAGTTCATTCGCCGCGTGTACCTCGACGTGATCGGCGTGCTGCCCAAGCCGGCTGAGACGAAAGCGTTTCTGGCCGACAGCGATCCGGAGAAACGCGCCAAGCTGATCGACGAATTGCTCGAGCGGCCGGAGTTCGCCGAGTTCTGGGCGCTGAAGTGGGGCGATCTGCTGCGAATTCGCAACGCCAAGGTGACCAACAGCGGCGTGCACAAGTTTCACCGCTGGCTGGTGGCGGCCTTCCGCGACAACATGCCCTACGACCAGTTCGCCCGCGAGCTGCTGACGGCCAGCGGCAGCACGTTTGTGAACCCGCCGGCCAACTACTACCGCACGGCGACCGAAACGAACGACTGCACGGAGACGACCTCGCAGTTGTTCCTGGGCATTCGCATCCAGTGCGCGAAATGCCACAACCATCCGTTCGAGCGCTGGTCGCAGGACAACTACTACGGCATCGGCGCGTTTTTTAATCGCGTGCAGCGCAAGCCGGGCGTCAATCCCGACGAGCAGGTGATTTGGGTCGCCCGCGGCGGCGAGGTGACGCAGCCCCGCACCGGGCAGCAGATGCAGCCCTGGCTGCCTTTGACCGGCACGGCGGAGCTTTCCGGCGAGGACGACCGCCGCGACGCGCTGGTCGACTGGCTCGTGAAGCCCGAGAATCCGTTCTTTGCCAAGGTCGAGGTGAACCGCATCTGGGGGCACCTGCTGGGCCGCGGCATTGTCGAGCCCGTCGACGACTTCCGCGATTCGAACCCGCCGTCGAGCGAGTCGTTGATTGCGGCCCTGGCCGACGACTTCGCCGCTCACGGCTACGATCGCAAGCACGTGATTCGCACCGTGCTCAACAGCCGCACGTACCAGCTCAGCTCGCGCAAGAACGAGTTCAATGCCGAGGACGGCAAATACTTTTCGCACGCCATGACGCGGCTGCTCACGGCCGAGCAATTGCTCGATGCCATCTGCCGCGTGACCGACGTGCCGGAGAAGTTCGCGGGGTTGCCGGCCGGCACGCGAGCCACGGCCCTGCCGAGTCCCGACGTCGAGAGCGACTTTCTGAAGGTGTTCGGCCAGCCGGCCCGCGAGACGGCCTGCCAGTGCGAGCGTTCGACCGACTCGAACCTTTCGCAGGCGCTGCAGATGATCAACGGCCCGCTCGTGCATTCCAAAGTGCGCGACGAGAAGAACCGCATCCGCACACTGGCCACCTCGGAGAAATCGAACGAGGAGATCATCACCGAGCTGTACCTGGCCGGTTTGTGCCGCGAGCCCAGCGAGCCGGAAATGGCCGCCGCCACCCGGCACATCGAAAAGTCCGGCGACCGCATGCGGGGGCTGGAAGACGTCTGTTGGGCCCTGCTCAACGCCAACGAGTTCCTGTTCCAGCACTAACAGCGGAAGACTTTCCAGGGAGTAGCATCCGTGTTGCATCGTCGAATCGCCTTGTGGATCGCCTGCGGTCTGGCCGTGGCCCCGTTCGGGTACGCAGCCCGGGCCGAGGAGCCGCCGGTCAGCTTCGCCAAGGACCTGGCCCCGATCCTGATGCAGAAATGCGGGGCCTGCCACGACGCGGCCGAGGCCAACGGGGGATACCAGGTCGTCAACTACAACCATGTGATCAAGGCCGGCGACTCCGAGATGCCGGCGGTCACGTCCGGCAAACCCGACGAGAGCGAGCTGCTCGCGCGGATCGCCTCCGACGATGAGTTCGTGCGGATGCCGCAGGAGGCCGATCCCCTGCCGGCCGAGCAGATCGAGTTGTTCAAGCGCTGGATCGCCGAGGGCGCGAAGTTCGACGGCTCCGATCCCGCGGCCGATCTCTCGGCCATCATTCCCAAGACCACGCAGCCCGACCCGCCGGAAGCGTATCGCCGGCCGGTGCCCGTGGCGGCGCTGGCGTTCAATCACGACGGAACCGAGTTGGCGGCCGGCGGCTACCACGAAGTGACGATCTGGAATGCCGCGGACGGCAAGCTGCTGCGGCGGATCAAGAACGTGCCGGAGTGCGTTTACTCGGTCGACTACAACGCCGATGGCTCGCTGCTGGCGGTTGCCGGCGGCACGCCGGGCAGCTTTGGCGAAGTGAAGCTCTTCAAACCGACCGACGGTTCGCTGGTGAAAGACTTGGGGTCGATGGGCGACGTCGCGTTTCGGGCCGCGTTCAATCCGGCCGGCAACAAGGTGGCCGTGGCCGGGGCCGACCGTTCGATTCGCGTCTTCGACGCGGCCAGCGGCAGCGAGGAGATTCTGATCGAGGACCACGCCGATTGGGTCGTGGGTCTGGCCTGGAACGCCGACGGCACGCGGCTTGCCTCGGCCAGCCGCGACAAGACCTCGAAACTGTTCAACGCCGAGAACGGCGAATCGCTGATGACCTACTCGGGCCACGGCGACGCCGTGTTCGATGCCGGTTTCAGCCCCGACGGCAACCTGGTGCTCACCGCCGGAGCGGACAAGTCGATCCATGCCTGGAATCCCGCTGACGGCGCAAAGAAGGGCCAGATCGGCGGCTTCGGCAGCCAGGTGCTGACGCTGGTCACCAGCGGCGACAAGATCCTCAGCGGCTCGGCCGACAAGTCGGTGCGGCAGCATCGCCTGGAAGGGTTCAAGGAGTTCAAGCAGTATCCCGGCGCGAGCGACGCGGTCTACTGTGTCGCCTATCACCCCGGCACCGGCCGCCTGGCGGCGAGCACGTTCGCCGGCGAAGTGCGCGTCTGGAACGCGGAGGACGGGGCGGAAGTCAGCACGTTTATTGCTGCTCCCGGGTACACGCCGCCTTCGCCGGTGGCGGCGAAGTGAGGACAAACGCGCCGTCGCCGTTGGCTCCGGGCTAAACGGGGTGGCTACCAATCGCCGACGCTGCCGTCGGCGTAGAACTCGCGCAGCACGATTTCCTGCTCGAAGGGGTGTTTGCGCACTTCGGCTTCATTGATCTCAATGCCGAGACCGGGGCGCGTGCTGGGGCGGACGACGCGGCCCTTGGGCTCGACGACGAAGCCCTCGCTGACGACGTCGGCGCGCCAGGGGACGTCGGCGTGTACGGTTTCGCAGATGATGTAGCTGGGCGTGGCGAAGCCCAGTTCGAGCGAAGCGGCCGTGCTCACCGGGCCCTGGGGATTGTGGGGCGCGAGCGCCACGCGATAGGCTTCGGCCATGGCGGCGATCCGCCGCGCTTCGCTCAGCCCGCCGCAGTGCGTGATGTCCGGCTGCAGGATGCTGCACGCCTGCTGTTCGAGCAGCGGGCGAAACGCCGCCTGCCCGACCAGCCGCTCGCCGGTGGCAATCGGCGTGGTCACGGCCCGTTGCACGGCGGCCAGCCCGTCGACGCTTTCCGGCCAGCACGGTTCCTCGAACCAGTAGAGTCCGTACGGCTCGACGGCCTTGGCAAGGATCAACCCCATCCGGGGCGAGTGCCGGGCGTGGCAGTCGACCATGATGTCGACGTCGTCGCCGACCGCCTCGCGCATCGCTTTCACGCACGCTTCGAGATAGCGCACGGGCCGCTGGCCCTCGATCGGCATCGTGGGCGGCGCGGCCATGCACTTGAACGCCGTGAAGCCCTCGGCGACGGCACGCTGCGCCAACTCGGCAAACCGCGGCGCGTCGGCCGGGTCGACGGTGTAGAAGTCTTCCATCTTGCCGCCGCCCAGGTGGCAGTACGTCCGCACGTAGTCCCGCACGGGCCCGCCCCACAGCTTGTGACACGGCACGCCGTGCAGCTTGCCCAGGATGTCCCACAGGGCCAGGTCGATGCCGCTTTGTGCCGTGGCCCGCACGACGCCGGTGGCGTGCCAGAAGTGCTGGCGGTGCATCATCTGCCAGAGGTGCTCGATGCGGGTGGGATCTTCGCCGATCAGCAGCGTGGCGATGTCTTCGATCGCGCCGCAGACGGCCCGAGTATGCCACTCGAGCGTCGCCTCGCCCCAGCCCCACAGCCCGTCCTGATCGGTGAGCACTTTGACGAACACCCAGTTCCGCATGCGGGCGTGGCAAACGAGCGTTTCGACGGCAATGATTTTCATGGGGGGACTCGCAAGCGGGCGCAGCGGGACCAAGATCGTCCCTAGTTCTACGAAAACCCCCATAGGCCGCAAGGGTTTGCCACGCCGGAAGTTATCGGTTCTGGGCCGGCGCCCGTCCGACCGATAGAATAAGGTTGTCTGGCGGCGTTTCTGCCGCGGCAAGACAAGCGGGTCCAGGAAGTGCTCGATGGGTTGGAACCGGAAATTCTCGCTGGTGCTGTTTCTCGTGGCCGTGGCGGTCGCCGCGTACATGCTGCGTGCGCTGGTGCCGACGGGCAGCGACGAGTACGGGAAGGCCGGCCGCTTCAGCCCGATCTGGGGCTACATCTATCTCGGTATGGCGGCCTTTAGCGCCCTGGCGTTTCTGTCCCTGGGCGGTTGGGTTGTCTGGACGCTGGTGGCCAACACGCGCGGCAAGGCGCTGCGCCGTGCCTCCGAGTCGCGAACGCCGGGGCAGATGTCTGCCCGCGAACGGCAGGCGGAGATCGAGACGCACCTGGCCGAGAGCCGGGCCCTGGCCGAAGACTCGGCTCTCAGCCCGGCGGCCCGCCAGGAGATTCGCCGGTCGCTCAACGAAGTGGAAGGCAAACTCAGCGAGCAGAAGCTCGAGATCGTGGCCTTTGGCACCGTTTCCAGCGGCAAGTCGAGCGTGTTGAATGCCCTGGCCGGGCGCGACGTGTTTCGCACCGAAGTCCGCGGCGGCACGACGGTCACCCGCAACGAGATTCCCTGGCCTGGCGGCGATCGCGTGGTGCTGGTCGATACTCCGGGGCTGGCCGAGATCGAGGGGGCGCAGCGCGAAGAGCTGGCCAAGCAGGCGGCCCGCGACGCCGACCTGGTGCTGTTCGTCACCGACGGGCCGCTCAAGGACTTCGAGATGCGGTTTCTTTCCGTGCTGGGCGACATGGAAAAACGGGTGATCGTGTGCCTCAACAAGGAGGACTGGTACCGGGCCGAGGATCGCCAGCGGCTACTGGACCAAATCGCCGAACAAGTTGGGCGGCTTGTGCCGCGCGAAAACGTCGTGGCGCTGCGCGCCCGCCCCGGCGCGCGCGTGCGCACGCGTGTCTTACCGGATGGGACTCAGGCCGACGAAACGGTCGAGGTCGAACCCGACATTTCGGCGTTGGCTAGGCGGATGCAGGCGACGGTTGAGCGCGACGGCCGCGACCTGCTGCTGGCCAACCTGCTGTTGCAGTCGCGGGGCCTGGTGGCCGAGGCCAAAGCCCACGTGCAAAGCGAGCTCGACGCGCAGGCGCGGCGGATCGTCGATGCCTCGATGTGGCAGGCGGGTGCCGCCGCGGCGCTGAGCCCGCTGCCGGTCGTGGACGTGGCGGCCGGCCTGGGGATCACCTCGCACATGGTCGTGCGGATGGCCCGCGTCTATCGGCAGAAGATCGATCTGGAAACGGCCAGCCGGCTGATCAGCGAGTTGGGCAAGCAACTCGTCTCGGTGGCCGGGGCGAACGTGGCGGCTCCGCTGGCGGCCAGCGGCGTGGCTTCGGCGCTGAAGAGCGTGCCCGGCGCCGGTACGATCACCGGCGGCGTGTTGCAGGGGCTCGTGCAAGTGGTCGTCACGCGCTGGATTGGCGGAGTGTTCATTCAATACTTCCGCAACGAGATGAATCAGAATGCCACCGATTGGGCCAGCCTGGCCCGCGCCCAATGGGCCGAAGTGACCAAGCCGCAGGAGCTGAGCAAGATCGTCAAGGCGGGCATGGCGAAGCTGGGGAGCAAGACATCATGACCGAACGCGACCCCGGCAGCTCGCCCACCCAGGCCGACGCGCTGCGCCACGAACAGTCGTACTCCGACGCGATGGCCACCGTGCGGCACGCCATCGCGCAGTTCGACGGTTGCAGCGAGGCCGAGAAGGCCGCCCTGGCCCGCGAGCTGGCCGATCTCGAGGCCATCTCGCGCAAGTTGGAGAACGGCCACGTCGAGATCGTGCTGTTCGGCGAGATCGACACGGGCAAGTCCGCGCTGATTAACGCGTTGGTCGGTCAGGCCGTGGCCGAGGTCGACGTGCGCGGCGGCTGGACCAAGGAGATCTGGAGCACGTCGTGGAGCGGCTGCGGCTACGTCGTGCCGGGTTTCGAGAAGTCGCAGGTCGTGCTGCTCGACACGCCGGGTATCAACGAAGTCGACGGAGCGCAGCGGGCCACGATGGCGCACGATGCCGCGGCCCGCGCCGATCTGATTCTGTTCGTGACCGATTCGGACTTGAACCACACGGAGTATTCGGCGCTGCGGCAGTTGGCCGCCAGCCACAAGCCGATCATCCTGGTCCTGAACAAAGTCGACAACTACACGAGCGAGCAACGGGCCCAACTGCGCGAAGCGCTGTGCGACAGCCGGCTGCGCGACGTGATTGGCCCCGACGACATCGTGGAAACGGCGGCCGATCCCCTGCCCCGCGAATACGTGATCGAGGCGGCCGACGGCAGCACGCGCAGCGAGTACCGCCAGCCGCCGCCGCAGGTCGAGGAGCTCAAGGCCCGCATTCTCGAAGTGCTCAAGCGCGACGGCAAGGAACTGGTCGCGCTCAACGCCGCCATGTACGCCGCCGACAAGAGCGACCGCATCGCGGCGCTCAAGGTGCGGATGCGCGACGAGCAGGCGACGCGGATCATCTGGAGCTATGCGGCGATGAAGTCGATCGGCGTGGCGCTGAATCCCGTGCCCGCCGCCGACGTGTTGGGCGCCAGCGCCGTCGACGTGACCATGGTCGTGACGCTCGCGCACGTGTACGGCATTGCACTCACCTGGGCCAACGCCCGATCGCTGATCGTTTCGATTTTGAAGGCGGCAGGCTGGGTCACCGCGGTCGAATGGGCCACGCACGCGGCGGCGTCGTTGTTCAAGGGGCTCACTTTCGGCACCGGCACCGTGCTGACGGCGCTGCCGCAGGGCGCGGCGGCCGGCTACGGCTCTTATATCGTCGGCCAGGCGGCCAAGTACTACTTCGAGCACGGCGCTTCCTGGGGGGGCGAAGCGCCCAAGACCGTCGTGGCCCGTATACTTGCTGCGACCGACAAGGAGTCGGTGCTGGAACGGCTCAAGGCGGAGATCAACGCCAAGCTGCGACTCAACCGCTACGCCGACGATAGCTAGGCGACTCGACCGGGGAGCCTAGTAGCGGGGCACCGACGCGTCGATTTCCGATGCCCAGCGATCGATGCCGCCGGCCATGCTTTGCGCTTGAGCAAAACCCTGCTCGCGCAGCCAGGTGGCCACCTTGAGGCTGCGGCCGCCGTGGTGGCAATGCACGACGACGTGGCTCTCGCGATGAACTGCCAGGCGGTCCAGACTGCCGGCGATCTGGCTCATCGGCACGAGTTGTGCGCCCTCGATGCGAGCGATCTCGTATTCGTCGGGCTCGCGGCAGTCGATCAACAGGAACGTCTCGGTGCTCAGCTTTTCCAGCACCGAACGGCAGTCGATCTCCATGGGAAACTCGTCAGACATGAGAGGTGCCCCGGGGCGCTCAATTGGGTAAACGAAAAAGACGCGGGCTGCTCCACATTGATTGCAGAGCAGCCCGCGAATGAGAACCGAAAGCCATGGGTCACCCGAGGGTGATGTCTGGCACAACGTTGAAGTTACTGCAGCGTCGGGTCCGCCACCGGTTCACGTCCGGCACGCGTGACCAACTGCACGTACAGCGTGGGATCGATGTCCTCGTTCAGCGCCGAGACGTGCGAATCGGCCCAGCAGTGGAGCACGACGCCGCCGGTGTGATCGCTACTGGGCCCCCATGCCCATTCCGTGTAGTGGGTCTGGGTGACCCCTGTCCCAGCCGGCAGCGGTCCGCTGTTGGCGTTGCGGCAGAAAAACTTCCTGGTGTCGGTCTTGGGTCCGAAGTTGAGGGCCGACGAGGCCCCCGGCTGCACCCTCCAGAAGAAGGTTCCGACGGTGCCGGTATTCCCGCCGCCGGTTTGCGTACGTATCGGCTGTGCCGGGTTGTCGACGGTGTCCTGACCGTCCTCGACCAGCGCGTTGGCGGCTCGGTTGCCAACCGGCATGGCAACTTGCCACGCGCCGCAGCCGTCGTACCACGACGAGACCTTTTGCTCCTTGCTTTCAGCGAGCATGATGGTCTTGGAAGTACCGTCGGTAATGGACCGCACGGAAATGCCCTGGCTGCTCGCGGTGGCCGGCGGAATGATGACTCCATTGGGCAGTTCGCGGCGATTGACTTCAGACGTGAACTGCTGCAGTGTGGGGTTCATCATGCAGGCCATGTGCGTAGCGCACATCGCCTTGTAGTTGGTCGTCACGACTCCCCATGGCTCCGTTGGCGCCGGATTGTTCCCGCCGGTCCACTGGGGTCGCTCGGGAGCATTCGTGTCGTTCATGAAGGTGTAATTGTTCACGGCTGACGTTTCATTGAACGACGAGATGGCGTCACCGGCAAAGCTCGGGCAGCGAACCTCGTCCAGTTCGGCCGTGGAATAGTGTCGCCACCAGGCGGCAACATTGCCGCCGCCGGCGTTGTAGCGCAGCCCAATGCCTTTGGGAGCCCCTTTGGCAGGGTTGCCCGCCTCGCGGGTGAATGCGGGCCACGAGAACTTGTTCGATTGATCGCTCAGACTGCGATACATCTGGTTCTGCTCGATGAAGCCCAGCAGCGCCACCATCCAACTGTAGCCGGCCGGCGGCTGCGCCGCGTTCAGCGTGGACGTGCCGCGAAAACCCGGCCGGGTGTTCCACAGGTTGGGCGTCGCCGTCGGATTGACACCCGGGGTCGTTTGAGCCGCAACTGGGTTGCACCACGTCGCCAGCGGGAAGTTCTTGTGCGCGTCGTGATGATTCTGAAACGCAATGGCCAATTGCTTCATCTTATTCTGGCACGAATTGCGGCGGGCCGCCTCGCGCGCGGCTTGAATCGCCGGCAGCAAGAGTGCGACCAACACGCCGATGATGGCAATCACCACCAACAGCTCGACGAGGGTAAAACCTCGCACGCGTGATCTGGTGACCATATGTCACCTCCTACGAAACAGGGAAACGGATGAGAAGAATGGATAACGCCTCTTCGCGAACCCGCGCAAGTGGCGAGCTAGCCATCAGATGGATGTAATCTAATGGGTCAGAAAACCACTGTCAAACAGGAAAGCTCGCCTTTTGATGGGATTACCCCGTCGGTCAACCATCGGCAAGCCGACCGATCCGCGCGGGACTGGCAGGGCCATGGCCCAATCCTTATAGTGACCGATTAGTAAGCATTTGTCCACTCGCTCCCCACGCGCGGCGGGATGCGACGGGCCAGCGGAGGGCCCATCGGCCGGTCGCTGCCGGCAAGGCTTTGCGCGTCGCCGCAACATCGCCCAGGGAGTCGAGCTGTCGGGGGCCAAAACGGATGTCGGCAAGCGTCAGCGTCGTGGTCGGACCAGCCCACTCGGGCAAGACGACCCGATTGCTTCACACCTATCGCGGCCACCTGGCTACCGGGCCGATCGGCTCGACCCTCTGGCTTAGCCCCACGCATCGTGCCCGCACCGAGGTTGGCCAGCGGCTGCTGGCCATGCGACCTACGGGACTGCTCGGAGCAAACCTGCTGACGTTCAATCAGTTGGCTGCACGGCTGCTGGCCGCCAATCCTCAACCGATGCGCCCCCTGTCGCCCACGCAGGTCCGCTGGCTGTTGCGACAGGTGATCCGGCGTCACCACGACGCGGGCGAATTGCCCTACTTCGCTCCCATCGCGAGCACGCAAGGTTTTCTGGCCCTCATCGAAGGCTTCATACAGGAATACAAGCGGCTCGAGATCTGGCCGCACGAATTAGACTCGGCCATACGTTCTCAGGCCCGTGCAAAGGACCGCGAGCTGTGCCGCATTTACACGTCGTACCAGGGGCTCTTGCAGCGGCACGATCTGTTCGACAGCCAAGGGCAGTTTTGGGCCGCGCGCGAGTTGCTGCGGCAAGGCCGCTGGGGTCCGCTCGCCGAGGTGGCTCATGTGTTCGTCGACGGTTTCGCCGACTTCACGCGCACCGAGCACGAGGTGCTCGAGCTCCTGACTCGGCGCGCAGAGTCGTTGACGATCACGCTCCCTCTGGATGCCGATACGGACCGCGAAGCGTTGTTCCTCAAGTCGCGTCAAACGCTCGATGCCCTGCGGCAAAGACATCCCGCGCTGCAAACGATTCCTCTGTCGCGACGAAGTTTCCCCTCTCCGGCCATCGGCCACTTGGAACGCCACGTGTTCGGTCCGCCCCGCGCGTCGGTGCCGCTTGCCGAGCGCGAGGGTATCGAAATCATCGCGGCGGCCGGCGTCACGCACGAGGTGGAATTGATCGCCGGCCGGATCAAGGGCCTACTGGCCGGAAGCGCCGGCGGCTCGCCGGTAGCACCGGGAGATATCCTGGTGGTGTTCCGCTCGCTGGGCGAGACGGCTTCCCTGGTCGAAGAGGTGTTCTCGCGGTTCGGCATTCCGTGTTCCACGGCCGCCGAGCCCCAACTGGGGGCGGCGCCCCTCACGTCGGCCTTGGCTGCATGGCTGACTCTCGACGTCGAAGACTGGCCGTTTCGGCAGGTGCTGGCCGTGTTGTCGCACAACTACTTTCGTCCCAAATGGCCCGAGTGGCGTCAGGGCCGCGCGGCGGTGGCGCTCGAGCGATTGACGCGCGAGTTTGCGTTTCCGGCTCGGCGGGCCAACCTGTCGCGGGCCGTTGCCAGGCTGGCGGAAAAGGCCGACGAGGCAAGCACCGCGAAGCAGCGTCTCACGCGACGGCAACTCGATGCGCAGTTGGCGGCGCCGCTGCTGGCCCGCATCGAAGCGCTCCTGGACGCCTTGCCCCAGCGCGCCACACCATCGGCCTGGTGCGAGGCGCTCGGCACGCTCGCCACGGAAGCCGGGCTGTTCGACGCCGCGGCGGCCAGCCCGTTGGGAGCGGCGGCCGCCGAACGCGATCGCCGCGGCTGGCAGCGCCTGGTGGCTGCCCTGGGCGAGCGAGAACGCCTGGCCCGCTGGACCGACCAAGGCCCGCCCGAGTGGTCGCGCAGTGAGTTGCTCTCCGAACTCGACGATCTGTTGCGCGACGAAACGTTGCCGCTCGAGCGGGACGAGGCGGGTACGGTTCGCGTGCTCTCGGCCGAAAGCGCCCGCAACCTGTCGGCTCCCTATGTGTTTCTGGCGGGACTTTCCGAGAAAGCGTTTCCGCCGGGCGACCGCGACGACTGCCTGCACAGCGACGCCGAACGGCGTGTTCTGACCCAGGCCGGACTGCCGGTTTTGATGCTTGCACAGTCCATTCGCTTAGAGATTCTGCTGTTCTACGATATCGTCACTCTGGCTACACGCCACCTTTGACTCAGCTAGCCGGCGCTCGATGCGGCGGCCCAACCGATGGTGCCCAGCCCGTTCTTGCTCGACGTCGAGCACGCCTGCGGGCCCGATCGGATCGTGCGCAACGGGCAACCGCACTTGAGCAGTGTGCCGCCCGATGACGACGTGCGCAGCCAGCGCGACTTTCGGGTGCGGGCCGTGGCGCAGGCTCTGGACGACGCGCCGGCGCTGTTGGCCCGGTGGTGCCGCGAGGCCGAGCCGCCCCCGGCGGCCGGAGGCGTTCTGGCCGGGCTGCGCGTGACGTACCACCGCTCGCGTGGCGCCGGCTTCGGCCCCTTCGAGGGCATGTTGACCTCGCCGGCAGTGGTGCAAGAACTCGCGGACAAGTACGGGCCGTCGCGCTGCTGGACGCCGAGCCAGTTGGAGCTGTACGCGAGTTGCCCCTACAAGTTCTTCTTGGAGAAAGTGCTGCGTGCCCAGCCGCTGCCCGAGCCCGAGTTGGCGGTCGATTACCTGGGACGAGGTCAGATGTTGCACTGGTTGCTGTCGGCGGCGCACCGGCGGTTGAACGAATTGCTGGGCCAGCCGAGTTCGCCTTCGGCGTACGATACGGAGCAATTCGTCGGCGTGATCGAGGCGTTGGCCGACGCCCTGCGCGAACAGCACGAGCACCGCGCGGCACTGGAAAGCGGACTGGCCGAGATCGACATCCGCCAGATCCGGCTGTGGATCGATCGCTATCGGCAACAGCACGCGGAGTACGACGAGCAGTGGAGCCGCTGGGAACTTCCGCCGCGGCCGACCTATTTCGAGGTGGCGTTCGGACCGACCCACCGCGGCGACGACGATGAAGTGGCGCGGGTGCTCGATGAGAACGATCCGATTTCCACCGGCGACGCGTTCGAGATGGAGTGCGGCGGCGAGGTCGTACGCTTCTCGGGCCGCATCGATCGGATCGACACGGGAAGATACGCGGCCCAGGCCGTGTTCAGCATCGTCGACTACAAGAGCGGCAAAGTCGGGGCCAGGACCAGCCTGGCATCGGTGCTGCAAGGACGTTCGCTGCAGTTGCCGCTGTACACGCTTGCCGCACGCTGGCTGTTGGCGGCCGAGCGGGCCGAGCCGTTTCGCGCGGCCTATTGGCACGTCTCGGACAAGGGATATCAGGAGAAGGAAGCAGTCAAGTTTCACGACCTGGCCGACGCCGGAATCGAGCCCAGCGAGCAGTGGCGGGAACTCGAAGCCGCACTCGGCCCGCGCGTGCGCTCGCTGGTCGAAGGCATTCGGGCCGGCGAGTTTCCCATGCATAGCTGGGACGACAGGTGCACGAGTTATTGCGACTACAAGACCGTGTGTCGGGTGAACCAGACACGCTGGCTCGAGAAGACGTGGCAACCGCCGGAAACCTGGCAGATCTCGAGCGAGGAGCGGGCGTGAGCAGCACCACCGCAGCCCAGGCGCCTTCGTACACCGACGAGCAGCGTCGCGCCGTGGAAACGCGCGCGGTCTCGGTGTCGCTGTCCGCCGGAGCCGGCTGCGGCAAGACGTTCGTGCTCACCGAGCGCTATCTGTCGCACTTCGATCCTCATGACCCCGAGGCATTGCGGCCCGAAGACATCGGGCGGCTGGTGGCGATCACCTTTACCGACCGGGCGGCCCGCGACATGCGCGACCGCATTCGGCAGCGCTGCTACGAGCGACTCCTGGCCTGCCCCGCGGACGATGCGCCGTATTGGGCCGAGATGCTGCGGGCCCTCGACGGCGCGAAAATCAGCACGATCCACGCCTATTGTGCTTCGTTGTTGCGCTCCCGCGCCGTCGAGGCGGGCCTCGATCCGCAGTTCGCCGTGCTCGAGCAGTCGCAGTCCGAAACGATTCTCTCCGAGGCCGTCGACGACGCGCTGCGCGAGCGCGTGGCCGAGCGCGAAGAGAACACGCTGTCGCTGGCGGTGCGGTTCGGCCTGAACGACCTGCGCGCGATCGTGCGGCAATTTGTGGCCGAGTGGTCGCCCGAGGCCGTCGAGCGGTTTCTCGGCGAGGGGGCCGAAGCGCTGATCGACTGTTGGGTGCAGCGATTCGAGCTGGTGCGGCGGCAGATCGTCGAGGAGTTCAACGCGAGTCGGGAGCTGAGCGACGTGCTGGAGGTACTGCGCGAGGAGTTGCCCGCGGGCGGCGTGGCGCGCGATCGCTGCGATCGGCTGCTCGAGTCCTTTGAGGTCATGCAGAACATCGACATCGACGCTTTAGCGGCCGTGCTCAACGCGATTCACGACGATGCGCGCGTAGTCGGTACGCGCAAGTCGGACTGGCCCAGCGAGGATGGCTATACGCGCTTTCGCGATGCCGCCAAACGCCTGCGGAAACTGGTGAAAGAATTCCAAGGGGTGCTCGACTTTGAGCCCGCTGCTGCCCGCGAGGCGGCCGAGGTGGGGCTGAGCGTGCTCGATTTGGCCGCTGCCGTTTATGCGGAATACGAATCCCGCAAGCAGGAGCTGCGAGTCCTCGATTTCAACGACCTGTTGATCCGGGCCCGGGCGCTGTTGACCGATCCGGCTCATGCCGACGCCGTCAAGCAGTTGAGCGATCATCTGGTGCTGTTGCTGGTCGACGAGTTCCAGGACACCGATCCGGTGCAGGTCGAGCTGCTCGAAGCGTTGTGCGGCGCGGGCGTCGACAGCGGCAAACTGTTTTTCGTGGGCGACCACAAGCAATCGATCTATCGCTTTCGCGGTGCTGACCCGCACGTGTTTCGACGCCTGAGCGAACGCACGCCGCCTCAGGGGCGGCAGAAGCTGTCGCTGAACTTTCGCAGCCAGCCGGCGATCCTGCAGTTCGTCAATGCGCTGTTCTGGGACGACGTCGGTCCGGAATACCAACCGCTGCGTGCGCATCGTCCGCAGGTGAGCCCCGAGCCGGCGGTGGAGTTCTTGTGGGCCCCCTCCCCCACCGGCGATAAGGAGAGTGCGGCCCAGACGCGCCATCGCGAGGCGGAGTGGATCGCGCGGCGCTTGCGAGCGCTGTTCGACGAAGGCGAGCCCATCGTGTGGGACGAGCACGTGGCGCCGGGCGAGGCCGCGCTGCGCGGGGCGCGTCCGGGCGACGTGGCGATCTTGTTTCGAGCGCTTTCGGATGTTGAAGCCTACGAGGCGGCCTTGCGGCGTTACGAGATCGACTACTACCTGGTCGGCGGCCACGCCTTTTATGCTCAGCAGGAAATCTTCGACCTGCTGAACCTGCTGCGCGTGCTCAACAGCCCCGCCGACGCGGTGAGCCTGATCGGTGTATTGCGCAGCCCGATGTTCTCGCTCAGCGACGAAACGATCTTTTGGCTGTCGCGTCATCCGGCGGGCCTGGGCGGCGGGTTGCACGCCGACGTGTTTCCCAGCGAAATCCCGCCCGATCAACAGCAGCGGGCTGCGCACGCCGCGCAAACGCTTCGCCGGCTGGGAGAGTGCAAGGATCGCTTGCGGATCAGCGAGCTGATCGAGATGGCCTTCGCGCTCACCGGGTACGACTCCGTGGTGCTGGGAGAGTTTCTCGGCGACCGCACGCTGGCCAACCTGGTCAAGCTGCAAGAGCGGGCGCGCGGCTTTCAACGCGGCGACTTTTTGGGCCTCTCGGACTTTATCGCCCAGTTGTCCGAGTTCGTGGCGGGTCAGCCCGATGAGCCGCTGGCGGCCACGCATTCGGAAAATGCCAACGTGGTGCGGCTGATGACGATCCATCAGTCAAAGGGGCTCGAATTCCCCCTGGTCGTGGTGCCCGACGTCGACCGAAGGCAAAACACCGGCGCTCGATCGGCCCACCTCGACACCGAGCTCGGACCGCTCGTGCGTTTGGCGAACGGCTCAGGCGATCACTGCCCCACGAGCGGCCACGACCTCTGGGCCTGGCAGGAGAAAGAGGAGGAAGCGCGTGAAGCGAATCGCGTGCTCTACGTGGCGACCACCCGGGCGGCCGACTACCTGATTCTTTCCGGCGGCGTCAGGAACCTGGGCGACGATGGCGGACCGTGGACGAAGCTCTTGGCCAGCCGATTCGACTTGTTGTCGGGACGGTTCGTGGGTCGGCTGCCCGAAGGTGAGCCCCGTCCCGCGATCCGGGTGACGACCGAAGAGCCCGCGGTCGAGCACCGCGGCACGGGAAGCCGGCGGCGGGTGGACGTGGCCAAGATGGTCGACGGCCTCTCGGACATCACCCCGGCCCCAGCGCCCCGTGCCTTTGCTCCGATTGCCCGCGACGCGAGTGCTCCGCGACAGTACTCATTCTCGCGACTGGCCGGCACGCTCGAACCCCGCTACGAACGACTCAACGACGCGGCGTTTTTCGATCAGCCGTCGGACGATCCTCGCAGTTTGGGGACACTCGTCCACGCCGCCCTGGCGGCCATCGACTTCAGGAACCCCCCAGACAGCCTCCGCGAGATGGTCGAGTTCCTTGCCGAGCAACACCTGCCCGACCGTCCGGCCGAGGTGGCCGAGGCCGTGGCGATGGTCGAGCGATTCGCGGTCTCGCAGCGGGCCGGCGAACTGGCCGCGGCGCAAGCGTGTCATGCGGAAGTGGAGTTCCTGCTGGCCTGGCCGCCCGAGCGGTTGTTCATCGAGGCCTCGCTGGCGGGATTCATCGATCGGCTCTACCAGGATGCCGCGGGGAACTGGCACGTGCTCGACTTCAAGACGAATCGCGTTTCGGGCTCCGACGTCGCGCGCGAGGCGGCCGCTTACGAAATGCAGATGTTCGTCTACGGGCTGGCTACCGAACGGATTTTGGGTGCCCCGCCGGCGAGCCTGCGGTTGCACTTCCTGCGAAACGGCGCGGAGCACGCGTTCGCCTGGGACGCCCGGGCCCGCAACCGCGTCGTGTCGCTGGTCGGCCGCGCCATTGCCGCGGCCAGGCAAGGCGTCGCGAGCGGAGAATGAGCTGGGCCCCTGCCGCTTTGGCGGCCGCGTCCTATAATCCGATGCTTGCAGCCCGTCAGATTACGTGAGGCGACGGTGACACCGCTCGATCCCGATAAGCAACGCCAGTTCGCCGTCGAAGTGGTGCAGACGTTGCGCGAGCAGGGATTCGAGACGTACTGGGCCGGCGGCTGCGTGCGCGATCAACTGATCGGTCGGCCGCCCAAGGACTACGACGTGGCCACCACCGCCACCCCCGACGAGATCCGAAGCGTGTTCGGCCGCCGCCGCACCGTGCCGGTGGGCGCGCAATTCGGGGTCATCACCGTGGTGGGTCCGCGCCGCGCCGGGCAGATCGAAGTGGCCACCTTTCGCCGCGACGTCACGTACAGCGACGGCCGGCATCCCGACGCCGTCGAGTTCAGCACGCCTGAGGCGGACGCCCATCGCCGCGACTTCACGATCAACGGCTTGTTTTACGATCCGGTGGAGGAGCGCGTGGTCGACTACGTAGGCGGCGTCAACGACCTGGGCCGCGGCGTGGTGCGCGCCATCGGCGAGCCGCGGGCACGGTTCGAGGAAGACAAGCTGCGTCTGCTGCGGGCCGTGCGGTTCACGGCGACGTTTGACTTTGCGCTCGACGTGGCCACGCGCGAGGCGGTCGAGGCCATGGCCGGCGAGATCCGCGTGGTCAGCGCCGAACGAATTGCCGCAGAGATGCGCTTGATGCTTGTGCACCGCAGCCGCGCAACCGCCATCGACCTGATGCGCGACGTGGGCCTGCTGTCCGTCATTCTGCCCGAGCTGTCGATGGCGAACGAAGCGGGCGTGAAGACACCCGTCGGCCGCCCGGCCGATCAGGCCTGGCTGGCAGCGCTGGAAACGCTCGACGCCCTGCACGAACCGGGCTTCCCCTTGGCGCTGGCAGGGCTATTGCATCCCTTTGCCGATGTACGGGGTGCGGCCGAGATTTGCCGCCGCTGGAAGCTCTCGAATGCCGAAAGCCGCCGCACGTGCTGGCTGCTCGAATCGCAAGCCGCCTTGCGCGGCGCGAGCGCACTGCGTTGGTCACAGCTACAGCCGCTGCTGGTGTCGGACGGGATCGAGGATTTGATCGCCCTGCACGAGGCGCTGGCCGTCGTGGCCGGCGAGTCGAATGACGACGCGGAGTATTGTCGCGCGAAGTTGACGCTTCCGCCCGAGGAGCTCGATCCGGCGCCGCTGCTTGGGGGCGACGACCTGATTGCCCACGGTGTGCCCCGCGGCAAGCAATATCAGAAATTGCTCGGCGCCGTACGCCGTGCCCAGTTGGATGGCGAAGTTACCAGCAAGACCGAAGCCCTGGGGCTCGTCGACCGGCTCCGGGCCAAGGCCGAAGGCAAGTCGAACGAGTAAATTGAGTCGAATCTCGCGAGAGTCGAAAGGAGACCATGGACATTCAATACCTGTTGGGCCTGCTCTTCCGCTGGGCGCATATTCTGGCGGCCATCACGGCGGTCGGAGGGAGCATTTTCGCGCGGTTCGTCGTGCTGCCGGCGCTCGAGCCCCAGCCCGAGGAGCTGCGTGAGTCGATCCACGCGGCCATGCGCGCCCGCTTTGCCAAGCTGGTGGCCGCGGCCATCGCGTTCTTGCTGGTCAGCGGGCTGTACAACTTCTTCGTGATCGTGGCCAACTACGAGTTGCCGCGCTGGTACCATCCGCTGTTCGGCACCAAGTTTCTGCTGGCGATGGCCATCTTCGCGATCGCCAGCCTGCTGGTGGGCAAGACGCCGGCCGCCGCGGCCATGCGCAAAAACACCCGCACCTGGCTGAACGTGAACATCGTGCTGGCGGTCCTCGTGGTCTGCATCTCGGGCGTGCTGCGGACGGCCGAAAAAGTGCCCAAGGACGAGGCTCCCGAGGCAAAGGCCGAGAGCGCGGCAATCCGAGCAGGGTTTTGCAAGCCTGGGGGCCGTGGATTAATCTAGTAAGTTGGATTACGCAAACGGTTACGGTCGTGCCGGCGTGCCCTTCGCCCGCCGACCGAATCGGTAGAGATGGGCCACCACGAGATGAATCAACGCGCCTTAGCCATATCGATTCTGCAGAAAGCCCGCGACACGCTCAGTGAACGGCTGTCGCAGCGGATCATCGAGTCGAAGCACGAGATCGCCGATGACGCCGAGGGCCATTCGTACCTCAGCGAAATCGAAACGATCTACGATCAGCTCGGCGGGCGTTTGGCCCACTTGAACGCGATGCTGTCGAGCCTGCCTCCCGATTCTCCGCAGAGTCCTGCCGACGAGGCGGCCAGCGAGATCGTGTACGCGGACCTGGCCTCCGACTGCTCTTCTCCGCTCGATCTGGAGCCGACGGCCCCCATCACGTTGTTGGCGTTGCCCGCTCCGGCGCGTTGTGAAGAGCCGCCTTTGCATCCCCTGGTGGAGCAGTTTGCCAGTATCTGCGTGTTCACCCAGGCCGGCGATCAGGCCAGCACGGCCCGAGTGATTTCCGAAGTGTTCGACATCAAGCCGAGCCAGGCGCGGCGTGGGGCCGAGGTGTTCGCCGCTCAGCGCGAGCGCTGGGGCGAGTACACCCACCGGCTCGAGCAGTTCGCTTCGGCCGTCGACGAGACCAACGAGTATGCGGCCGCCACGCTGCTGGGCGAATGCTTCGGCTTCCAGCCGCTCGACGCGCTGCTGTTGGTCCGCTCGCTCAAGTCGCCCGAGGCCGAAGCTTCCGAGGAAGAACCCATCGAATAGGCGCTCTCATGGACAAGAAAGCCAAGAAAAAGCAGGAAGTGTTGCGCCAGCGGCTGCAAAAACTACAGCAGCAGCGGGCCGGTGCCGTCAAGCAGATGGACGATCCCGACGAGGTCTCGCGCCTCGATCAGGACATTGCCGCCACCAAAGCCGAACTCGAAAAAATCGGCAAATAGTTTAGCCCGAAGCCACGGGCGACGGCGCGTCTGTCTGCTCTTGCTCACCGGCCACGACGGCCGATTCGGGCTTCGCTCAGTTCTTCCGCCGCACGGCTCACGCCGCCGGATCGTGGTACACCGCCGGCTCAGATTTGCCGTCGCCGTCGAAGTCGCCCACCACCGGAATGTCTCCGGCTTCGCCTAGCTTAAGCACCAGGTCGTCGTTGTCGATCACCCCGTTATTGTTGGTGTCGATGTACCAGGTGCCGTCGCGGAAGATGGCCATCTCTTCGATGCCATCGCCGTTGAAGTCGCCCGAGAGCGGCTTGTCGCCGTGCTGTCCGAAGCGGTGTGCGTGGTCGCGGTCGGTGCGTTCGCCGTCGCCGTCGGCGTCGCGGCGCCACATGCCGTTGCGAAACACTCCGATCGTGTCGATGCCGTCGCCGTTCCAGTCGCCCACCACCGCGTGGTCGCCCGGCGTGCCGTAGAAGAACACGTGGTCGATCAGGTCCGAGCGCGGCTTGCCGTCGGCCGTGCGCTTCAGCCGACGCTCGCCGATGGCCGTCTCGTGCCGCGGGCGCGGAATGTTCTTGTGCTTGCCGCGGTTTTCGTTGTGCGGATCGGGCAGCCCCGGCTCGTGGGCGATGGCCCGTGGATCGCCGCTCCAGGCCGGGCCGTAGATGCCGATGTCGGTCTTGCCGTCGCCGTTCCAGTCGCCCGTGACGGGCTGGTCGCGCTGGTGGCCCAGCTTGGCCCACAGGTCGCCTTCATCCCACTTGCCGTTGGCGTTCAGGTCGATGAACCAGTGGCCGTCGATGAACACGCCGATCTCGAAGCGTCCGTCGCCGTTAAAGTCGCCGGCCACCGGCAGTCCGCCCCGCTTGCCGAAGCGAATCTTGCGCACCACGGGCGTGTCGCCGCTGTCGTCCAGCACGCTCCACTCGACCTCGTCCAGCTCCTCGTCGCTCCACTGCACGAGGTCCTCGGGCCGCGCGGCCGTGAGCTGCACGCCGGCGCCCGGCAGTTCCCCGCGCGGAAAGCCCGCGTCGACGACGCTCAGGTGCCAGGTATACAGTTGCCCGCCGGCACGAGTGAGCACGGGCTGCACGAGAAACGGCGTCTGCAAGAAAGGAAGCGGATTCTCGAGCGGAGGTGCCAAGGGCAGCAGCGGCACCGGCGGAGGATCGGGATTGCCCAATAGCGGCGGCAAGATGATCGGCGGTGGCGGCACCGTCGTCACGACGCTGAAGTTGTTGTCGGTGGAGTGAATGCCCGCGGCCAGCGCGATCTGCACGATCGCGTCGTCCGAGGGCAGCTCCACCAGCCCGGCCAGCACGTCCGGGTCGGTGGTCACCAGCGGACTGATCACGATGCCGCCGGTCGAACCGGGCGTGTCGATGCCCGGCAAGTAGCCCTCGGGCCGAATCTCATACACGGCATACGATCCCGGCGGCAGTCCCAGGAATTCGTAGTAGCCGCCGCTGTTGGTTAGCGTCGTGATCGGCTGATCGCCCGCGTAGTATCCCGGCAACGCGGCCGAGCCGTAGATGGGCAGACCCGTGATGCCGTCGCGCAGTTGCAGCAGCACCCCGGGCAGCAGGATGTCGTCGGGCGTGAGCTGGCCGTCGCGCAGGGCCAGCACGTCGGGAATCTGGCCGGGCTGATCCACGGGGATCGGCGGGCCGTCCTGAAAAACGTGGCCCGAGAGTGCCGCCGGCGGGATCTCGCAGAAGTCGTAGTCCACGGCGTTGACGCCGGCCAACAGCACGATGTCCGAGATCAGGTCGTCGCCCTCCACGCCGCCGGCCGAGCCGACGTCCTCGCCGCCGTCGAAGTAGCCGGTGGGCTGAATCTCGCGGACGCTGTACGTGCCCGGCGCCAGGTTTGCAAACCGGTAGCGACCCTGGGCGTTGGTCGTGGTGATGGCGATCACGTTGCCGGTGGAATCGAGCAGGTGAATCGTCACGCCCTCCAGCGGCGGATTGCCGGGGTCTTCGCAATCGCCGGTGACGTTGACGTGCACCATGCCTGCGAGGCTGGCCGGCGGCAACTCGCCGAAGTTGTACTCCTTGGCGTGCAACCCGGGAGTGAGCACGGCGCCCATGATCATGTCGCCGGGGTTCATGGCCACGCCGCCGGCGGTGCCGGCCGCGTCGAGGCCGTCGAAGTAGCCGACGGGCTGATCTTCGCCGACGCCGTAGGTGCCAGGACGCAGGTTCTCGAAGCAATACAAGCCCGAGGCATCGGTGATGGCCGTGATGCCCAGCAGGTTGCCGTTGGTGTCCTTGAGATGGACCGTCACGCCGCCGATGCCCTCTTCGCCGGGATCGCGGATGCCGTTGTTGTTGCGGTCGACGTAAACGTAACCGCACAACTCGGCCGGCGGAATCTCGCAGAAGTTGTAGTCGACCGCGGCGGTGCCCGAGACCAACTGCACGTTCGAAATAAGGTCGTCGGACACGGTGCCTCCGGCCGATCCGGCCTTCTCGCCGCCGTCGAAGTAGCCCTCGGGCTGAACCTCGCGAACGCTGTAGGTGCCGGGTGCCAGGTCGTCGAAGATGTAGTAGCCGTCGGCGTTGGTGCGCGTCGTGGCCACGACCTGCCCACTGTCGTTGAGCAGCTCGATCAAGACGTCGGCCAGCGGCGGGTTGCCGGGATCTTCGCAGTCGCCGGTGTAGCTGACGTGGACGTAGCCGCTGATGCTCACCGGGAGCAGCTCGCCGAAGTTGTAGTTGACCGCCGTCACGCCGCCGGTGAGGACCGCGCCCATGATCATGTCGCCGGGGTTCTGGGCCGTGCCGCCGGCCGAGCCCGGAGTGTCGAGACCGTCGAGGTAGCCGACCGGCTGCACTTCGCCGACGCCATACGTGCCGGGCCGCAAGCCGCTGAATTGGTAGTATCCGTTGGCGTCGGTGACGGTCGTGGCGCCCGTCGGCTGACCGTTCTCGTCTTTCAGCGTCAACGTCACTCCGGCGATCGGAGCTTCGCCGGCGTCGCGGATGCCGTTGTTGTTCGTATCGACGTAGACGTAGCCTGAGATCGTGGCCGGCGGAATCTCGCAGAAGTCGTAGTTCACTGCGTCGACGCCCGACGTAAGCACGACGTTCGTGATGACGTCGTTGCCCTTGTCGCCGCCGGCCGAGCCGACGAGCGTGGCGCCGCTGAAGTAGCCCACCGGCTGCACTTCGCGCACGCCGTAGATGCCGGGCCGCAGATCGTCGGACAGATACTCGCCGTTTTTGTCGGTGACCACGGTGTCGATGATCGTGCCGTTTTGGTCGAGCAGGTGAATTGTCACTCCGGCCAGCGGAGGATTACCCGGGTCCTCGCAGTCGCCCGTGGTGTTGACGTGCACGCGTCCGCCGATGCTCACCGGCAGGTACTCGGCGAAGTCGTTGTGAACGCTGTCTTCGCCGCCCAGCAGCTCGATTTCGCTCACGATGTCACTGGTGGTGACGACGCCCCGCGTCACGCCGTTGACCGTACCGGCCGCGGCGCCCACGCTGCGGTAGCCGTCGGGCTGGCTTTCCACGACGCGAAACTTTCCGATCTCGAGGTCGTCGAAGCGATAGCGTCCCAGGGTGTCGGTCACCGTGGTGAGGCCCGTGGCCACGTATTTCGAGCCGTCCCACTGCAGCAGTGCCAGCTCCACGCCACGAATACCCGGGTCGCCGGCGTCCTGGTCGTTGTTCAGGTTGTGGTCCAGAAACACGACGCCGGCGATGCTGTTGGGCAGCGCTACTTGCTCGGCCACGGCCACGGCACCGGCCGTGAGGTCCGAAAGATCGGGCGGCTGGTTGTAGCGGTCCGGCGGCAGCTCGAGCGTGCTGCCCGACTGGCTGGCCGCGTCGGCGAAGTTCTTGTTGTAGGCGTCCCAGAACAGCGTGGTGGCGGTCAGGTCTTCGTAGTGCGGGGCCTTGAACGTGGTGATGAACTTCGACCGCTGGAACTCGGCACCTTCGGCCACGGCGTTGATGTCGATGTCGTCGCCGCTGACGAACTGGTATTCGTCGACGTCGACGCTGATCACCAGCGTTTCGCCGGCCTGGAATCCGGCCAGGTCGATCACCATCCGCATCCCACCGTCGACGACCTGCGTGTTGAGCACCTCGAAGCCGTCGTGCGAGATAATTCGCAGCGGGTTGGAGCGAAAGGCGCCGAAGCCGCCGGGGGCCGTGTCGAAGAAGATGTCGCCCGCCGAGCGTCCGAGCCCGTCCTTGTCGCCGTCGATGACGATCCGCGTCAGTTCCGTGCCTGCGGCCCCGCCCTCAAAAGTGAAATGGATGATATTGGGGTTCAGGTCGTCGCCCGCGGCCTGTTCGTAGTAGACGCTGCCGACGTGCAAATCGGCGGCCATCAAGCGCCGCGATTCGATCTCCTCGAAGCCGCATCGGCGCGGGCGGCGCGCGTGCTTGGTGGGCAGGTTGGCCGACTCGCCGGCCATCCATTTTCGCAGTCGGTTGATCTTGTGTAGCAGGCCCACGACCGTACCTCCGTGTATCGGTTCTGAGTTATCCTGTGGCGGTCGAGTGTCTCTTTAACGCACGCGGGGTTCATCCGTAACGCCGGAGGCCGTGTTCTGGCCGCGCGGCACGCGATCGAGGTTCCAGACGCGGACCGTGGTATCGAAGCCGCCGGAAACGATCCGGTTGCTGGCCGCGTCGAACGCCAGCGCCGCGACCGAGCCGGTATGTCCCACCAGCCGGTCGGCTTCACGCTGGGCGCGCCAGTCCCACAGCCGGATCACGTTGTCGCTGCCGCCGGTGGCGATCAGCTCGTCGCCGCACACGACCATCGACAGAATCTTGGCCGTCGGGCAGCGAAGCCGCTGTACCAGTTCGCCCGAGGCGGTACTGAAGACCGAGATCGTGCGGTTCTCGCCCGCGGCGGCCAGCATGTCGCCGGCCGGTAGATAGGCCAGCGAGCGAATGCGTCCCGGTCCGGCGACGATGTCTCGGGCCACGCTGCCGTCGGGAAGGTTCCAGATGCGAATCCGTCCGTCGCGGCCGGCGGCGGCCAGCGCGCTCGAGTCGGGCGAGAAGACGACCGAGCGCACGTCGGCGTCGGGGGCTTCCAACTCGAGCAGCTTCTCGTGCGTCGAGGCGTCGTACACCCGCACCGTGGGCTCGAATCCGCCCGCGGCCAACAGCGAGCCGTCGGGCCGGTACGCCAGCGAGTAGATCGCGTGCGGGTGCTCGGGGAGTTCGGCGATCTTGTCGCCGGTTTCGATTTGCCACAGCGTGATTTGCCGATCGTCGCCCGCCGAGGCCAGCGTTGCGGCGTCGGGACTGACGGCCAGCGTGCGGACCCAGTCGTCGTGGGCTTTCAGCTCGTGAACGACTCGGCCCGTCTCGAAGCTCCACACCCGCACGGCGTGGTCGTCGCCGGCGGTAATGACCTGTCGGGCTCCGGGCACGATGGCCACGGAAGTGATCACCGGCCGCGTGGGGCGTGCGTCGCTTTCGGCGCGGGACCTTTGCTCGGCGGGCAGCACACTGGGCGGCTGAGCGACGGCCCAGGCGGCGCACGGTCCGAGCGCGCAGGCGAGCGCCGCGGCAAGGCGTTGGACGGGCTGCATGGTGTTCCTCAATGCGGGCGGGAATCGGCGGGGGATATTGGCAGGTGCCGGCCGCGATTGCGGCGGCCGGGGCAAGAGCTCTTCGCGCACGAACGATGCGTACGGCAGAGCCTCACTAGTCGGTATCGGCCGAACATGCCGCACAACCGAAGTGCAACACGACCGGAACGCCACGCCAGCGGTTGGGGTCGCGCCGGTCAGAGAAGATAGGGAAAGCCCGGCGCCGCGCACGCAGGCGTTCCGGGAGCGATGCTGCCCCTAGGGGCGGCGTTCGAGCGGGACGAAATCACGCTCTTTGGGACCCGTGTAGACCTGCCGGGGCCGGCAAATTCGCTTCGTCGGCGAGGCGTGCATCTCTTTCCACTGGGCGATCCAACCCGGCAGCCGCCCGATCGCGAACAGCACGGTAAACATTTGCACCGGGATGCCGATCGCGCGGTAGATCACGCCGGAGTAGAAATCGACGTTCGGGTACAGCTTGCGGTCGATGAAGTACGGGTCGCTCAAGGCCACCTGCTCCAGCTCCTTGGCGATCTCAAAGATCGGGTCGTCGATGTCGAGCTTGTCGAGCAGCTTGTCGCAGGTGCGCTTGATGATCGTGGCTCGCGGATCGTAGTTCTTGTAAACGCGGTGGCCGAAGCCCATCAGGCGGAAGCCGCTGTTCTTGTCCTTGGCCAGGTCGACGTACTTGGCCACGTCGCCGCCGCCGGCGCGGATCTCTTCAAGCATCTCGACGCAGGCCTGGTTGGCCCCGCCGTGCAGCGGACCCCACAACGCGCAGATTCCAGCCGAGATCGAGGCAAACAGGTTGGCGTCGCTCGAGCCGACCATCCGCACGGTCGACGTGCTGCAGTTCTGCTCGTGGTCGGCGTGCACGATCAACAACAGGTTGAGCGCCTCGACGAAGTCGGGATCGATGGCGTACGGCTCGCTGGGCACCGCGAACATCATCCGCAGAAAGTTCTCGCAGTAGTTCAAGTCGTTTTGCGGATAGACGAACGGCTGGCCGATCGACTTCTTGTAGGCGTAGGCGGCGATCGTGGGCAGCTTGGCGATCAGGCGGTGGATGGAAATCTCCACCTGGTGCGCGTCGCGCGGATTGAGCGAGTCTTGGTAGAACGTCGACAGCGCCCCGACCACCGAGCTGAGGATGGCCATCGGATGCGCGTCGCGCGGAAAGCCGTTGTAGAACGACCGCATGTCTTCGTGCAGCATCGTGTGCCGGCGGAGCGTCATGCGAAACTTCGAAAGCTGCTCCTCGTTGGGCAACTCGCCGTAGATCAACAGGTAGCTGGTCTCGATGAAGTCGCACCGCTCGGCGATCACCTCGATCGGATAGCCGCGGTAGCGGAGCACGCCGTTTTCGCCGTCGAGGTAGGTCACAGCGCTGGTCGTCGAGCCGGTGTTGACGTAGCCCTCGTCGAGCGTGACGTACCCGGTCTCGGCCCGCAGCTTGGAGATGTCCAGCGCGTGCTCGTTCTCGGTGCCGACGACGACCGGCAGATCGACTTGCCGATCTCCAATTTGCAGCTTGGCCACGTTGCCCATCGAGGTTTTCCTTTCTCAGCAGGCACTGGAGGCGTGGACGCGTTCCCCGCAAGTGCCGGTTTCAGGCAGGCAAGACCCTCAGTGTATCCGGGGTCGGCGGGGCTTACAATCGGCGGCGCGCTCGCGGGCGCGGGGGCTTGCGGCGGGTCAAGCGCAGGGCTGCAAAGTATTTTACGATTGCGTCCGCCCCGCGCAATTCTTCCACTATTGCGGTTTCGGCGGAGAGAGAGGGCGCGGCGACGAACTCACCGCTGCCAGGTCGAATCGTCCGTCGCGTTTTCCGCGTCGAACACGGTCCACACCGGGATGCGCTCCCGCAACTTTTCGACGTACTTCTTGCGCCGCTCTTCGGCGCCGCCGTCGTGAAGCGCTTGCTTGATTTCGGGCTGGACCTCGACGAACGGTGCGCGCCGCAGTTCGTCGCGCTCGAGCACGCGCACGATGTGGCAGCCTTCTTCGTCCTCGATGATCTGGCTCAACTGCCCGATGGGCAACGAGAATAGCGCCTGGTCGATGGCCTCGGAAACGAGGCTTCCCTTGCTGGCCCAGTCGTGCACGCCGCCGTCGTCGGCCGCGTAGTCCTGCGAGTGGGCCTTGGCCACCTCGCCGAATGGCACGTGCCGCACAAACACGTCATTGCCCCAGCGGGCGATCGCTGCCCGGGCGTCGTCGCGCGTGCGGAAGTTGCTCCACTTGGCCGTGATCTCCTCCCAGCGAGCTCGGGCCGGCGTTTCCCAGTCGGTGACGTGGGCATTGTAGTATTCCAACATCTCGTCGTGTGTCGGATCCTTCTCGGCCCGGCTCACGGACTGCTGCAGCCAGCCGGCGGCCATGCTCTGATCGATGAACAACCGCCGCTGCGAGTCGATCGAGCCGCCCAGGGCCCGCAGCTTGTCCTCCAGCTCGATGATGCTGGACGCGTTGTACTGCTTGCGCAGCTCGTGGATATACTCGGTGTTGAAATAGTCGCGGATGCGCTTTTCGTTATCCTCGAGCGCCTTCGGCTCGAGCGTTGCCCGCAGTTCGGCGACCAGCAGTTTGTTGGAGATCACCTCCTGCAGGGCCGCCTCCATGTACGAACGCTGAGCGCGGTGGATCTCGCGCTGTTGATCCTCGGGCGACAGCTTGGCAAATTCCTCGTTCTTGCTGACCACGCGCTGAATCGCGCGGTTGATCATCGGCAGCACTTCGCAGGCCTGAATCCGCTCGGGTCCGATGCGGGCCATCATTTCGGCGGGATCGTAGGGCGGCTCGGCCGGGTCGCGACGGGGGGCCGTGCCGACAGGCGAGACCGAGCTGGCCAGGCGATTCTGGGCGTAGGGGTCGGCGGCCGCCGGCGGATTTCCGCCCGGCCAGCCCTGGGGACGCACTGCGGCCACCGGCGGCAGCGGAGCCGAGGGGACGTAGCTCTGGGGCAAGTACGGATTGTTCGGTAGCGTGCCGCCAAAGCCGCCTCGGGTGCCCGGCTGCGTGAGCGTCGTTGGATCGCCAAAGCCGGGGTCTTCGATTTGCGCCCAGGCGGCAGCCGAACGAAAAACCGAAGGCAGCACGGCGCGCAGCGCCGCGGGCAACGGCGCGATCGCAGCCGCTAGCAATCCTATCGCCAGAAAGCGAGAAAACGTGAGCGTCACTTTCTACCTGAATCGGTCGGATGGCACCGGAAATCGAGGTCCGATGGCCTCGCTGGCTTGGGGGCGAATCCCCAAGATGGGAGCTGGCCCAACCACGAGGCATACGCCGGACCAGCGGGGCGGGATTGTAGGAACCACCTACTCGGGCTGCAATAGCGATTGCACGGCGTCGACAATCCGGTCGCTGGCGGGCGGTTTCTTGCCCAGGGGAAGATAGGCGCTCTTGGAGTCGACGATCCGCAGCACGCCGCCGCTCTTCTCACGCAGCTCGTCGATTCGCCGGCGATCCTGGTAAGCCAGCACAACGTAGCTATCCTCGACGTGAATCGCCGAGATTCCCCATCGGTGGGCCCAGATCCGCAACTTGGCCAGATGCAGCAGACGATCGACTTCCGCCGGCCGCGGCCCGAAGCGATCGACCAGCTCGGTGCGCAGGTCTTCCCACTCGGCAATGGTCGATAGCCGCGCCACGCGGCGATACAGGTCAATCTTCAGCCGCATGTCGGGCACGTAAGCCCGCGGGATGTAGGCCTCGCACGGCAGATCGACGGCCACGTCGACCGTGTCTTTCGGCGGCAGAGCCTTGAGCTTGCGAACGGCCTCCTCCAGCAGCTCGCAGTAGAGCTCGTAGCCCACGGTGGCGATGTGGCCGCTCTGCTGCGTGCCCAGAATGTTGCCCGCCCCGCGCAGCTCGAGATCGCGCATGGCGATGGCAAAGCCCGAGCCCATTTGGCTGAACTCCTCGATCGCCCGCAGCCGCCGGGCGGCGTTGCCCGAGAGGTGCTTGTGCGGATCGACCAGCAGGTAGCAGTACGCGCGGTGTTTGTAGCGGCCCACCCGGCCGCGCAACTGGTGCAGGTCGGCCAGCCCGTAGCGATCGGCTTCGTCGATGAAGATCGTGTTGGCGTTAGGGATGTCGAGACCGCTTTCGACGATCGTCGTGGCCAGCAGCAGGTCGAATTTGTGGTCGACGAAGTCGAGCATCACCTGCTCGAGCTCGCCCTCGGCCATCTGCCCGTGGCCAATGGCAATCCGCGCCTCGGGCACGATCTCTTCGAGCTTGTGGGCCACTTTCTCGATATCCTGCACGCGGTTGTGCACGAAAAAGATCTGGCCGTCGCGATTCAACTCGCGCATGATCGCGTGGCGCACGAGTTGCGGCTCGAATCGCGTGACCCGGGTCTCGATCGCCAGGCGGTCCTCGGGGGGCGTTTCCAGGTTTGAGATGTCGCGCACGCCCAACAGCGAGAGGTGCAGCGTGCGCGGAATGGGCGTGGCGGTCATCGTCAGCACGTCGACGGTGTGCCGCAGGGCTTTGAGCCGCTCCTTCACCTCGACGCCGAAGCGCTGTTCCTCGTCGATGATCACCAGGCCCAGGTTCTGGAACGACACGTCGTGCTGCGCCAGCCGGTGGGTGCCGATGACGATATCGATCGTGCCCTCGGCCAGGCCTTCGAGGATCTCGCGCGTTTGCCTGGTCGAGCAGAAGCGCGAAAGCGAGGCGATTGTCACGGGAAACTCGGACATCCGCGCGCGGAACGTGCGCTGGTGTTGTTCGGCCAGGATCGTGGTGGGCACGAGCACGGCCACCTGGTAGCCGGCGTCGACGACCTGAAACGCGGCCCGCATCGCCAGCTCGGTTTTGCCGAAGCCGACGTCGCCGCACAGCAGCCGGTCCATCGGTCGCGGCTGGGCCATGTCGGCCTTGATCGAGGTGATCGAAGTCAATTGGTCCTGCGTTTCGAGATACGGAAACGAGGCGTCGAACTCGCGCTGCCAGGCCGTGCCCGCGGGGAAGCGAATGCCCGGCCGCGACGCCCGCGCGGCCTGCAAGTCGAGCATGTCGGCCGCGAGGTCGACGACGGCCTGCTTGGCGGCCTCCTTTTGCTTGGCCCACAGCCTGCCGCCGACATGGGCGAGCGTGGGGCGGCTCTTCTTGCTGCCGCCGACATACTTCTGCACCAGTTCGATCTTCGAGGCCGGCACGTACACCTTGGTGTTGCCGTGGAACTCGATGATCAGGTGCTCTTCGGCCTGGTGGGCCTTTTCCAGCAGCTCCAGCCCGCGATAGCGGCCGATGCCGTGCGAGAGATGGACGACGTAGTCCCCTTCGCGCAGCTCGAGAAAGCTGTCGATGGCGCGACCCAGCCGCCGCCGCGTGGGGCGATTGAGGTCCGCCCGGTGAAACAGCTCGCTGCCGCTCACCAGCGCGATCCGATCGGCCACCAGCCGAAAGCCCGACTTGAGCCGTCCGATCGTGTAGTGCAGCTTGCCGGCCTGGGCCAGGCGCGTGGGGGCGAAGACCTCGTGCAGCCGCTGGCTTTCGGCCTCGTTCTGGCAAACGATGTACACGTCTTGTTCGCTCGAGCCGGCGCCCATGGCCGCGTCGAGCTCGTCGCGCACCTTGGCGATATCGCCGCTGAACCGTTCGACCGACTCGATGCCCAGGTGGCAGGTCGTTTCCAGCGACCCGGCCGGCACGCTCTCGGCGGTCACCGACGCAAACCGCGTGATCTCGCGCAGCGTCGCGCCCACGCCGTGGGCGTCCTGCGGGCGCTCGAGCCGCTCCAAGAAGCGCTCGCCCTCTTCTTCGACGTCGCCGGGCTCGATGAGGTAGAACCAGGCGTTCGGGGGCAGGTAGCTGGTGAAGTGCTCGCGCTGGCGGCTGCCGGGGGCCGCCAGCGTGATGTCGACATCGTCGAGCGATTCGAGGCTGCGCTGCGAGGACACCTCGAAGCGGCGGATCGATTCCACTTCGTCGCCGAACAACTCGATCCGCACCGGGTCAAACCAGTCGGGCGCGAACACGTCGACGATGCCGCCCCGCGGCGAGAACTCGCCGGGCAGCTCCACGGCGGTCGTGTTCTGAAAACCGCCTTCGACCAGCCAGGCCAGCAGGCCTTTTAGATCGATGCTCTCACCGCGGCGGACGCGTCGCGTTTGCTCGGCCAGCTCCTGCCGGCTGGGCACCGGCTGCAGCAGGCTTTGAATACTCGTGACGACCACCGGCGCGGGCCCGCTATCGCCCAATCGCTTGAGCAGCCGCAACCGCTCGCCGTAGGTTTCGTCCAGCAGCGTGGTCTCGCTCAGCTCGCGCTCCCAGGCCGGAAAGCGCTCGGGCACGGCGGCGGTGAACAATGCGACGTCGTCGCAGAAGTCGTCGATGTCGTCCATGTGCGGCCAGACGACGACCAACGGTCCGGGAGCGTGGCGCGCCAGCGAGGCCGCCACGAGCGCGCGGCTTGAGCCCCAGACTCCGCCCAGCGTGGCCGCGTGCCCGGCTTGCAGGCTGGCGATCACTTCAGCGAAGCCTTGCTGCGCTTCCAGACGCCCGACCAGATCGTGAAGCCGGTCGGGCGTGGTGGCAACGAGTTGCGCGCTAGTCATGCGTGGGAGAATTCTAGCGGCGCGGGCCCCAGCGGAGAAGATCGTTCACGCCCGCAGCGTGGACTACCGCGTGCGACACCTACGCGGGTTAGCCCAGATCGCGCTTCAGCGTCTTGAGCTGTTCGGCCTCGGGCAGCGACTTGTAGTAGGGGTCCAGCGGAAAGCAGCCGGATACCAGACCCTGGCGGGGGGCGGTCGTGCAATCGCTGAACGTGCGGCAGACGCGCTTGCGCTCCATCCGTCCGCTGGCGAGCGTGTCGGCCGGCAGCTCGGGATAGGAAAGCACCATCCGCCCCAGCCCGACCGCGTCGATCCAGCCCTGCCGCACCACGGCCTGGGCCACCTGCGGCACGAAGTCCTGCAGGTAGGTGTAGCCCGTGCCGATCATCACCATCTCGGGCACGGCTTCCTTGCACTGCCGGGCCGCATCGATCTGGCGCCACACGCCCAGCAGCGGGTCCTCGGGCGGTTGGTAGCCGTCGCTGGGAGGAAAGATCGCCGGCCGCTGCACGTGGGGACAATAGTAGGGACTGCCGCACGACACGTTGACCGCCATCACCCCGCGGGAATGCAGCAGGCGAATCAACTCGATCGGCTCGGTCAGATCGATCGCCAGCGGATCTTCCTGGGCCACGCCGAAGCCCAACTCGTAGGGCAAGTGATCTTCAAACGGCCAGGGCTGTCCCACCTCACGGCTCGTCTGATACGGCACCGTATCGAACACGCTCAGGCGAACGCCGATCGGCAAGCCGGGGCATTCCGATTGAATCCGATCGATGATGGTGGTGAGCAACCGAGTGCGGCCGGCGAAGTCGCCGCCGTACTTGCCGGGGCGTGTGCGAGCGCTCAAAAACTCGTGCAGCAAGTACCCGTGGCACGACTTCACGTCGACGAAGTCGTAGCCGAGTTCCTGTGCCGTCGCCGCGGCGGCGACATAGGCCTCGATCAGGCGTTCGACGTCGTCGTCGGTCACGACCAGCGAGGCGTCGTCGGGATCGATGCCGAACTTGGCATCGAGCAACGGATGATGGTAGGCCAGCCGCGGTTCCAGCTTCGGTCCGTTGGGACGGCAGAATCGGCCCGAGTGCGTGAGTTGCAAGCCGACGCACAAGTCGCCCGTGTCGCCGAACGCTTGCTGGTGCGCGTCGCGGGTTTCGGCCAACAGGGCCGCCAGACCGGCGCGGTTGCCGGGCGTGCCCAGCGTTTGGTTGGGGTTCGCGCGGCCTGCCGGCACAACGGCCGCGGCCTCGCCGCCCCAGATCAGCTTCGCGCCGCTGAGTCCGAAGTGCCGCCAGCGCCTGAGCGTGTGCGGTGACGGCGAGCCGTCGGGATTCGCATCCCAGCCTTCCATCGGATGGATGCACCAACGATTGCCGAGCATGAAGGGTCCCATTGCCAGCGGCTCGGCCAGCGGCGAGCCGGCTTCGGCGGTGAGAATAACTTCGTCGATCGGCAGTTCGACGCCCAACGCAGCGAATCGCTCGCGCAGCGCGTCGACGGTCTTTAGCTGAGCGATCTTGGGGTAGGCGGTCGACATGCTTCAGCGCGGGCCCAAGCTGCGGTCAATCGGAGGGATTCGTTGGGAACCAACTTCGTCAATCGGAACGGGCCGGCCGCAGCGGGCTGGCCGAGAGCACGAATCGCCGCTCGCCGGCGCCCGTGGCAAAGGCCACCGAGGCGGTGCGGCGATCGCCACGGCCCGACAGCGCGATGATCTTGCCCAAGCCGTAAATGGGATGCCGTACGACCATGCCCTGGTGAAACACGTCGGGCGAGACCCGCGGCAACTCGGCGGTCGTCTTGCTTTCCAAATCGGCCGCCGTGGTCAACGGGGCAAGGACCGGTGGAGCAACCGCGGCGGGCTCTTCGCCGCCGCGCTCGTCGACCGGGCCGGATTCGTCGTCCAGGTCCATTTCCCAGGGGGGCTCTTCCGGGTATTCGTCGTCGAAGCCGTCGCCGGCCGCCGCGTCCTCGTCGAAGTAGCGCTCGGCCAGCCCGCCCACGGTCACCACGTCCATTTCGCCGCGCGGCAGCTCCATCAGGAACTGGCTGGGCACGGTGCGGCGTCGCTGGCCGCGGAACTCGCGCCGGCTCGCCAGGCTCATGTGCAGCTCCTCGCGGGCTCGGGTGATACCCACGAACAGCAGTCGCCGCTCTTCTTCCAGCGACTCGTCGTCGTTGCGGCTCCGCTCGTGCGGCAGGAGGCCGTCTTCCAGGGCGACGATGTTCACCACGGGGAACTCTAGCCCCTTCGAGGCGTGCAGCGTCATCATCGTCACGCGGTCGTCCTCGCTCTGCCAGGCGTCGGTGTCGTTGACCAGGCAGGCCTCCTCCAGAAACGACTCGAGCGGGCTGTCGCCGACGTACGCCTCGTCGAACTGCCGGGCGGCGGTGAGCAATTCCTCGATGTTGGCCAGCCGCTCCATGTCGTCTTCGTTCTCGGAGTCTTCGAGGTACTGCTTGTAGCCCGACTCGGCCAGCACGTGGCCCAGAATCTCCTCAACCGGCTCGGCCGCCAGAATCGACAAGCGGTCGTACAGCGAAACGAATTTGGCCACGGCCACCGCCGCCCGCTTGGTCAGCGATTCGATCAGGCCGCTCTCGCGGGCCGCGTCCAGCAGCGACATGCTGTGCCGGTCGGCGTGGGTGGCCAGGTGCGCGAGCGAACTCTTGCCGATGCCCCGCGGCGGGTTGTTTACGATCCGCAAGAAGGACACGTCGTCGCGCGGGTTGTTCACCAGGTGCAGGTAGGCCAGCACGTCCTTGATCTCGCGGCGCTGGTAGAACTCCAGCCCGTTGACCATCTGGTACGGAACGCCCGCGTCGCGCAAGGCAAACTCGATGCTGCGCGACAGCGCGTTGATGCGGTAGAAGATCGCGAAATCGCGCGGCCGCCGCCGGCCGGCTCGCACCTCGGCCACGATGCGTGCGGCGATGCTCTCGGCCTCTTCGCGCTGCGAGGGATAAGTCACCAGCCGCACCAGCGTGCCGTCGTCGTTTTCGGTGTACAGGCCCTTCTGCTTGCGGCGCACGTTGTAGTTAATCAGGTGATCGGCGACGCGCAGAATCCGCTTCGTGCTGCGGTAGTTGCGCTCGAGCTTCACGACGTGCACGTCGGGATAGTCGTCGTCGAAGTCGAGGATGTTGCTCAGGTTCGCGCCGCGCCAGCCGTAGATCGACTGGTCGGGATCGCCTGTGACCGCCAGGTTCGGATGATCGATCGACAGCGCTCGAGCGATGGTGTACTGGGCCAGGTTGGTGTCCTGATATTCGTCGACCAGGATGTGCTGGTAGCGCGCGTCGAGCGTGGCCCGGATCTCGGGGCTCTCGCGCAACAGTGTGGCCACATGCAGCAGCAGGTCGTCGAAGTCGACGGCGCTCGAGGCCAGCAGCCGGGCCTGGTAGGCCGGGTAGGCCCGGGCCACGATGTTTCCCAGCGGTGCCCCGCGGCGGGGCTGGTACTCGGCCGGAGTGATTAGGTTGTTCTTGGCCCAACTGATGGCCGCGGCGATCCGTTCCGGCGGATAGAGCGTGGCGTCGATCTCCAGGTCGAAGAGCGTGCGCTTCAGGGCCTGGCGGCTGTCGTAGGTGTCGTAGATCGTGAAGTTTTCGGCCAACCCGACGTGGGGGGCATACTGCCGCAGCAGCCGCGAGCAGAAACGATGGAACGTGCTCACCCAGACCCGGCTGCCGGGAGCCAACGCCTCGATGCGGGTCCGCATTTCGTCGGACGCCTTGTTGGTGAACGTCAAGGCCAGGATCTGGCCGGCCGGCACGCCGTGGCGCAACAGATTGGCCACGCGGTGCGTGACGACGCGGGTCTTACCGCTGCCCGGCCCGGCCAGGATCAAGAGCGGGCCTTCCAGGTGCTCGACGGCCTCCCGCTGGGCGGGAGTGAGCGAATCCAGCAGTTGACTCCACAAGGCGGGAGGGTTCCTCAGGCGGCCAGAAGGGCTTCAACGGGTCTCTTTATAGTATACGAGCCCGCGCTTCGACCAGCCGCGCTGGCTGGTTCGACGTCGCGCTGTTCCGCTCGTTTGGCACCGCAGAATGGCAGCCGGCAAAGGGTCGACGCCGGCCGCGCGTCGCGGCGCTGGACAGCCCCGCTGAGGGCCCCGCGGTGGTGCTAGCTGGGGTGTGGAAAACTTGTCGAAAAATCTTGCCTAACCGATACGTTTTTCCAGCCAGGTTGCTATACTGCGTCCAAGTTTGGCCAACAGGAGTGGCCACCGACGAGGCAGCTCGAACCACACCAGGCTGTTTCGCGAGTTTTTTTCAAACTCTTCTATGCTGAGGGAGGGACCCCTATGACCCGCATTCCACTGCCCAAGATCGACACCCAAGCCGAGGACATGAGCGAGCGGCTGGAAATGAGCACAGCCGAGATCGGGCTTTCGGTGCGGACGACCAATTGCCTGGAGGAGCGAGGCATTTTCACGGTCAACGACCTGCTGCACTGCACGCGGGATGACCTGCTGAGCATCTCCAACTTCGGCGAGAAAACGCTCGAAGAGGTGTACAAGGCCCTGGAGGGCGTCGGCTTCTACCGCCGCACCAAGCGCGAGACCATGCAGACCGTCTAGCACGGAATGCTTCTTGCGAGAGTCGACGCGATTTGCCGCCAGTTGCCCGGTGGGCAACTAGTTGCGCTTGCCCACGCGCACGCACTTCAGCGTGCCGGTATCGCGGGCGAAGAGTAGTCCATTCGATAGTGCCGGAAGGGCCTGCACGGTTGTGTCGAACAGCCGTGTGGTGCCCTCCTGGTCGTAGCCGTCGCGCGACGGGGCGATCAGGACGAGTTCTCCGTCGGTCTTGAGCACCAGCAGCATGCCGCCGGCCAGAATCAAGTTGCCGGTGCCAAAGCCCTCTTCGGTCCAAAAGACGTCGCCGCTGCGCGGGTCGAAGGCGCGGAAGCGGGCCACGCCGATGTCCTGTCGCCCGTCGATGCCGTACATCACGCCGCCGGTCTCGATGCAGGTCGTGTACTGGCTGGACATCACCTCGTCGCTCTCCCATTCCACGGTCACGTCGTCGGCGCTGATCTTGGCCCAGCGGGCTCCCACGCCGTAGCTGGCCGAGACGAACACGTGGTCGCCCAGCACCAGCGGGTTGGCGGCGTTGACCGTCGGACCGCGTTGGCCGAAGGGGAAACGAAACCGCTCGCGGCCCGTGGCCGGATCGAGCGAGACGACGTTCAGCCGCGCGGCGAAGATCACGTGACGCACCCCGTCGACGGTGGCCGCCACGGGCGACGAGTAGCTGGCCGCCTCGTCGGTACTCTTCCAGACCGTGCGGCCGTCGTCGAGCGCGAAGGCCACGATGCCTGCGCCGTCGCGCCCGCCGACGTTGAGTAACAGCTTGTCGCCTTCGACGATGGGGCTGCTGCCGGCGCCGAAGTAGCCCTCGGGGGCGTCGAACTCTTGGATTACCTGGCGCTGCCAAAGTTTCTTTCCCGAATCGAGCGTCACGCAGGCCAGCTCCCCGCCCGGGCCGACGAGATACACGCGCCCCTCGTGCACCAGCGGCACGCACCGCGGTCCGTTATCGGGCGAGATGCCGCCGCGGTAGCGGGTGGGGAACGTGACTTTCCACTTGCGATCGCCGCTGGCCGCGTCGAGGCCTTCGGCCACGAGAAGGTCGGCGACGCGATGAAACACCACGGCGTGCTGGCCGACGACGGCCACGCCGGCGAATCCCTGCCCCACCTCGCGTTGCCAGACCACCTGCGGGCCTGAGCGGGGCCAGGCGACGAGTTGTTCGCCGTCGGCCTTGCCGTCGCGCGACGGACCGAGGATCTGCGGCCAATCGCCGGCAGCGGCCGGAAACGCCGCGACGGCCAGCAGTATGGCGATCGACAGGCAGCCGGTCGCGGAGACCGTCCGGCGGCAAGCCCGTTGGGGCAGGTGGCGGGGCATTCGGTTGTCCTTTGGCGTGCGGAAGATCAGAATAGGCGTCAAGCGCCTTGGCGAGCGGGTGCAGCGCGCGGGCAAGGGGGCACCGTCGGCCGATTATAATGGCCCGTTTCCCGGGTCGCAGCGCCGGATGGCGTGGGCTCTGCGTCCGGCTCGCCGTGGGCATCGTTTGGCGCCGCCACCCCAGGCACGGCCGTCTTCGAGAAGGAATTTCGATTTGTCTCGTCTGTTCAGGCTTTATGAAAAGAAACGCGGCGGACGGCGCACGGGCTCGAAGACCGTGGGCAGTTTCGGCGAGGCGCTGTTCTTCGGCATTTTCTTCGTCGTCGGCTGCGGCACGATGGCCTACATGCTGGTTGCCCTGGCCTGGCCCGAGTGGCGTGCCAATCGCCAGTTCGAGGAAACCACGTGCGTCCTCGTCGGCAAGCGCGTAGGCAGCAAGGAGACGGCCGAAGGCGAGCCGGTTCAATTCCGCCCGGAGTTCGCCCTGAAGTACGAGGCGGCGGGCCGCGCGCGGGAGGCCGACGGAGTCTACGACGTAACGAACCTCTATTCGTCCGACGAGGCCGGCGTCAAATCCGTGATCGAGCAGTTCGAAGTCGGCAAGAAATACCCCTGTTGGTACGATCCGCTCGATCCGCAGCGGGTGGTGCTCGTGCGTGGGTATAGCCTGTGGCTATACGTGTCGCTGCTGATTCCGCTGTCGTTTATCGTCATCGGCGGCGGGCGGATGATTTACGAGTTGGCGCATTGGAATGCTTCGGAAGAGCGTCGCAGCGTGCTCGACTCGGCGGCGGCGGTCGATTGGTTCGAGGCCGAGGCCGGCGAACGCCACTTTCCCAACGTGCCCGACGGTTCGAACCAAACGAACAGCCCCGGCACCAAGCTGGCCTACCGGCTGCCGATTTCGGCCACGTTTGGCTGGACGCTGTTTGCGGCCATGGCGGCCTGCATCTTGTGGAACGCGCTGGTGGCGGGTTTCGTCGTCATGGTGGTGCGCGACATCGCCCTGGGCGAGCCCGACTGGGTGATGGCATTGACGCTGCTGCCCTTTGCCGCCGGAGGCGTCTGGCTGATCGTCTATTTCTCGCGGCAGATTCTCGTGGCCACGGGCGTAGGGCCAACGCGACTCGAGATCTCCGACCATCCGCTGGTGCCCGGCATGCCGTACGAAGTGTTTTTGTCGCAGGCCGGGCGGCTCAATATGCGATCGCTGGAGGTTTGGCTGGCCTGCGACGAACGCGCCACCTACCACCAAGGCACCGACACGCGCACCGAAATACGCCGCGTGTACGAGTACCGCTGCTTCGTGCGCGAAGACTTCGAGATTCCTCAGGGGCTGCCGTTCGAAAGCCGCTGCCAGGTGCAGGTGCCCGAGGGCGCCATGCACTCGTTCCTGGCCATCTACAACGAAGTGAGTTGGAAGTTGATCGTGCGCGGCCACGTCAAAGGGCGCCCAAAGTTCGAGCGCGAGTTTCAGATCGTGGTCCACCCTGCCCTTGCCGGACAGCTCGTCTCATGATGGATCCCCGTCTCAGCCTGATGCTCGATGAGCCGCAGCGGACGTTTCGTCCCGGCGAACTGCTGGCCGGCCAGTTCTTCCTCGAAGGCGTACGCCCCGAGGAGATCCGCGCGGTCGAAGTGTCTGTGTTGTGGCACACCGAGGGCAAGGGCGACGAGGACATGGCGGTCCATTTCTTCGAGCGGATCGATCCCGACCTCGACGATGTGGTCGACCTGCGGCAGCCGCGGCGTCTGAGCACGGTGCTGCCCAACAGCCCGCTGAGCTACCACGGGCAGATCGTCAAGATCCGCTGGTGCGTCCGCGTGCGGGCCTTTTTCTGGCATGGCAAGGAGCTCGCCGCCGAGGTGCCGTTTCAGTTGGGGGCGGTGCCGCGGCCGCAGGAGGCGCCGGTATGACGCTCGCGTCGCGGCAACCCATGCGGACCAATCCGTTCTCGACGCGGTTCGTGCGTCCCGGCGCGGTTCGCTACCTGCCGGGCTCCGGGCCGACGCCCGAGGCGTTGGTCGCGCGGTTGTCCGCGTCGGGCTGGCGCGGGCAGATCGTCGGGCCGCACGGCGCGGGCAAGTCGACGCTGTTGGCCAGCCTCGCTGCACCGCTGTCCGCGGCCGGACGCCGCACGCACTGGCTCGCCCTGCAAGGCGGCCGGCGCACGCTGCCGACCGGTTGGGCTCGCGGCGCGGCCGAGAGCGGGGCGAACCTGCTGATTGTCGACGGCTACGAGCAGCTTGGAATCGCGAGTCGCTGGGCCCTGCACCTGCGCTGCCGATGGCGCGGGTGGGGCTTGCTGGTGACGGCGCACGCTCCGGCCGGTTTGCCCACGCTGTTGGAGATGAAACCTCGCGTCGCGACCGCGCTGGCGGTCGTCGAGCAACTACTGGCCGGCGAGTCGGCGGGGATCGAGCCGCGGGTCGTGGCCGAGTGCTTTGCCGCGGCCGGCGGCAACGTGCGTGAAACTCTCTTTGCGCTGTACGACCATTGGGAGTCGCTTCACCGCTAGAACGTGACTCGCTTGTCTCGTCGTGACCAGCGGCCAAGTGTCCGACCGCGTGCTGGCGGTGATAGCGCAAGCCGTTCCGATTGTGACGGCTGTGCCCGGCTGTGACGTTCTATGAAGGGGAAGAATGCCCCTGTTTTTTCCGCGGGCAGTTGCGTTCTTGGTCTACATTAGTTCAAGCGAACTCGCTGCCGCGCGCAGTTGGGCTTTTCTTCGACGCCTTCATCGCTAGCACAAGAGACTTGTTTGGCGAGGCGGCAAAGATTACCCGGGCGGCTTAAGCGAAGAATCGCGCCGGCTTCGCCCAATCGTAAAGTTCGACCAAATGATTGTTCAGGGGGCGCGGCTTGTTGACCAAGAGGGTTGACGCGGAGTAACAAGAGAAGAGACCAACATTTCTTTGCGTGGGGAGTGAACGATGAACATCGGCCGTACTCTAGCAGGCGCGCTGAGCTTGACGCTGTTGTCGGTATCTGCCGAACCGGCGCAGGCGTGCCGCTTTTTCGATCGTCTGTGCGGCAAACCCACCACGACGTTTTACGCACCTGTAGCCGCGCCGCAGCCGGTGTGCTGTGCGCGGCCCGTGACCTGCTGTGCGCAGCGTCCGGTGGTGAGCTACATGCCGCAGACTGCGTATCGCACGGTGTACGTCAACCGCCCGGTTGTTTCGTATCAGCCGGCCACCGCCTGCGACGCGTGCGGCCGTGCGACGACGGTGATGCGTCCGGTGACGAGCTACGTGCGGCAGGCCCAGATGGTGCCGTACACGACCTATCGTCCGGTAGTGACCAGCGCGCCGCAGCCGCAGGCCTGCTGCGGTGCTCCGACTGCCACGACGGTCACGTACGCTCCGGCGGTATCGTCGGTGCAGGTGGCCGCGCCGGCTCCGGCTCCCTCGTGCTGCGGCGGCGGTTCGACCACCACGGTCACGCCGGCTCCGTCGCTGTCGAGCAGCTCGACCATCATTCGCTCGCCGGCCACGACCGCGCCGGCGACGACCACGCCGACTCCGAGCTTGGGCACGCCGGTGCCGACGCCCGATCCGTCGCTGAATGCCCCCTCGACCGCGCCCGCGCCGACCACCACGCCGCAGACGTTCGAGTCGAACGGCGGTACGCAGTCGCGCGTGCTGATGCCGCCCTATCCGGGTCCGGCCAGCACCAACACGATCCGGCAGCCGCAGGGCCTCGATCCCGAAGGAGAGGATCGGATGACGGCCATTCCGCTGCGACCCCAATTCACGGTCCGCCAGGCTTCGCTCGTCGTGCCGGCCAAGACCCAACCGAAGCCTCTTGACGACGGCGGCTGGCGCGCCGCGGGCCGCTAGGCCGCCAAGCGCTCCGTGCTACCAACGTACCCGCCGCTCCTGGTTTTCCAGGGGCGGCGGATTTTTTTTGCGCCTCGCTCGACTCGCGCCCGCTGCTATCCCCGGGCCGCGAATCTCGTATAGTGAGGGGATGAACAACGCACGGATTGCCGAAGTCTTCGACCAGATCGCCGACCTGCTCGAGTTTCAGGATGCCAACCCGTTTCGCGTGCGCGCCTACCGCAACGGCGCCCGCACGATCCGCGACTATCCCGAGCCAATGACGGTCGTGCTGGCCGACGCGGATCGCAAGCTCACCGACATCAAGGGAGTCGGCAAGGACCTGGCCGAGAAGGTCGCCGCGCTGTGCGCCGGCGAAACGCTGCCGCTGCTCGAGGAGCTGCAATCGCAGGTGCCGGAGTCGGCGCTGATGCTGATGCGCATTCCCGGCATGGGCCCCAAGAAGGCCGCGGCCGTGTTTCACGAGTTGGGCGTATCCACGCTCGACCAGCTTCGCGAGGCGTGCCAGGCCCAGCAGGTGCGCAAGCTCAAGGGGTTCGGTGCCAAGACCGAAGAGACGATTCTGGCCGGCATCGGTCTGGCCGAAACGATCGACGTGCGGATGACCTGGGCCCAGGCCGACCAGTTCGCCCGCTCGATCAAGGACTGGATGCGCGATTGCGAGGGCGTCGAGCAACTCGAAGTCGCCGGCAGCTACCGCCGGGGGCGCGATACGATCGGCGATCTCGACTTTCTCGTCGTCTCGAACCAGCCCCAGCAGGTGATGGACCGGCTGGCCGCCTTTCCCGAGGCGAGCCTGATTGGCCGCGGCCCCACCAAGATCAGCATTCGCCTGGCCGACGGGCTGCAAGTCGACATGCGCGTTGTGCCCGAGAAGAGCTTCGGGGCGGCGTTGCAGTATTTCACCGGCTCGAAGGACCACAACATCATCCTCCGCGGCCGCGCGAAAGAGCGTGGCCTGAAAATCAACGAGTACGGTGTCTTCCGGGTCGAGGACGACGAGGAGACGTTCGAGGCCGGGCGGACCGAGGAGGAAGTCTATGCCACGCTCGATCTGCCCTGGTTCCCGCCCGAATTGCGCGAGGCTCGCCGCGAGTTCGATTGGGCCGCCGCGGGCAGCTTGCCCGAGTTGATCGACGTGGGCGATCTGCGCGCCGATTTGCACATGCACACGACCGAGACCGACGGCAAGGCCACGCTCGATGAAATGGTCGCCGCGGCACGCAAACGGGGGCTCAAGTACATCGCCATCACCGATCACTCGAAACGCGTCACCATGGCGCGCGGCCTCGATGCCCAGCGGTTGCGGACCCAATGGAAGGAGATCGACAAAGTCAACGACAAGCTGCGCGGGTTCCGCGTGCTCAAGGGTATCGAAGTCGACATTCTCGAAAGGGGCGGACTCGACCTCGACGACGACGTGCTCAGCGAATCCGACTGGGTAGTGGCCAGCATCCACTACGGCCAGAATCAGTCGCGGGCCGACATCACCAAGCGCGTCGTCGACGCGCTGGCCAATCCGTATGTCTCGGCCATCGCCCATCCCACGGGTCGCCTGATCAATCGCCGCCCGCCGTATGAGATCGATCTGGCAGCCGTTTACGACGCGGCCCGCAAGCACCATAAGATGCTGGAGCTGAACGCCAACCCGGCGCGGCTCGATTTGGACGACGTGGCCTGTGCCGCGGCCAAGAGCCGGGGCATTCCGATCGTGATTTCCAGCGATGCGCACAGTGCCGAGGGGTTTGGCGTGCTGCGCTACGGCATCCTGCAGGCCCGACGCGCCGGTTTGACGAAGGCCGACGTGGCCAACACGCGATCGCTGGACGCGTTTCTGAAGCTGGTGGCCAAAGGCCGCGGATAGGCTTTTAGCGACGTGCTATTTCTGGCCGGCGCCCGGCGTCGCGGCGCTTCCAGATTCGCACGTACCAGTCGCAGCGGCCGCTGGCAATCGGCACCAGCCTGCCCAACACGCGCAGCGAGCAACCGTCGACAGGACGCAGCGGTTGGCGCGTGATTTCCTCGTACTCGGCGGCCAGCTTCGCTTCGAACTCCGGCTGCTGGGCTACCGAGGGATGCCGCGCCCAAGTGGCGCTGATCAGGTACTCGGGCCAATGGTCGATGGCCGCGGCCTGAACGCTGATAAAGGGCCGGCCGTCGTCGATGAGCAGCCACACGACGGCATCGCCCCCCACTGAGGCCTCGGGCGGAACGACGTCGGCCACCGTTCGCTTGGCTTCGGCCAGGGTGACCGCGTCGCGTCGCCATGCCAGCGGCGCCAGGCCGTTGCGCACGATGATCTGCTGCTCGGGCAAGCTGAACAGAAAAATGAGCACCAGCGCAGCAATCGCTTTCTTCGAGTAGGCCCAGCGTGCTCCCGGCGGCCACCAGGCGACGGTGATCGGCATCACGGGCAGTGCCTGGAGGGTGATGTGCCGATAGTCGTAGGTAGCGCGTGTGGTCACGACGTTCAGAATGCAGCCCATCGGAATCACGATGGCCGCCGCGGCCACCAGCGCCCCGGCGGGTTCATGCCGCGGAAACCAGTTCGGTCGCCGCCTCAGGCAATACACGCAGGCCGCCGTGGCCGCCAGCAACAGCGGCACGGTGCTGGCGTCCCAGAACAGGTTGTCACGCAGCAGTTGCCACGGCATGGGCTGGAAGTACACCCGATGCTCGACAAGCTGGCGATGCTGCGCCAGAGCCTCGGAGAGCCACGGCCAGGCGTACGCGGCATACAGTCCGGCGGAGATCAGCGGCGGAATCAGCACCAACAACGCGGCTCGCGCCCAGAACGCGCGATCGAGCTTGCCGCGAAAGCCCAGGTAGCACACCAGCAGCACGGTGCCCACGATCGCCGCTCCGGGCGAAGTAACGCCCGCCAGGCCCAAAGCGGCCACGGCCACGCACAACCCCCACGTGCCCCGCTCGACCGTCAGCAACCCGACGAACACCAGCAAGATACCAAGCACTTCGGGTCGGCCAACGGGGTCGAGGATCTGCCCGCTGGCCAACAGAAACACGGCCGCCGGGAGTTGCCGCCCCGTGACTTTCCAAATGCAGAAGGCGGCCAGCACCGTCAGCAGCACGAACAAAACAAGGTCCAGCGCCAGCGATGTGAAATAGCCCGGGCCGAACACGCGAAACAGCGCGTAGTTGAGGTAGTAGTAGATGACCGCCGGGTAGCTATTGAGCTTGTCGGCCGCGACGCACTGGCCGGCGTAGGTGGGAACGCTGAAATTCGGCGTGAACAGCCGCATGTAGGCCGGCTGCTTGAAGCACATCGAGTCGGCCGTCGGACGCGGAAAGCCGTACGACCACATCCACCCCAGCACCGAAACCAGGACGACGACGGCTGCCGCCAGCAGCACAGGGAATCGTCGCCCGTGGCCGGCAGTCTCTTGCATTACCCGTCCCGTCGAGTCGACGAAAAGATTACAGCGTCGCGAAGATGCCCAGCAGCACGACCAGCAACACAACGATCCAGCTCGTCCGGTCCCGCAGCGCAAACAGCACGGGATCTTCGTGGATCGCTCCGCGGTGTGCCCAGATCCAGGTGCGGCTGACCCAATACAGCAAGAGGGGGCAGACGAGCCAGACGACGCGCGGATGGCGGTACAACTCGACCACTTGGTTGCTGTTAATGTACAGGGCCAGCACCAGCACGGCCAGGTAGCCGCAGGCGAGTCCCATGGTTTGCAGCATCTCGATGTCGACGACGCGATAGCCGCGATCGTCGGTGCGCAAGGCCCCCTCTTCGCGCAGGCGCACCAGCTCGCAGTAGCGCTTCAGAAACGCCAGCGACAGGAACAGGAACAGCGACAGCGCCAAAAGCCATTCCGAGGGCTCGATACCGGTCGCTTCGCCGCCGGCCAGGATACGCAACGAGTAAAAGGCGGCCAGCACCACCACGTCGATCATCACCTTCTGCTTGAGCCACAGCGAATACGCGGCGTTGACGACGATGTAAATGACGAGCGTCGCCAGGAAGCCCCAGGGCAACAACGCCGTCGACACGGCAACGGTCGCCACGAGCAGCGCGCCGGCGACCGACAGGGCCACTTCCATCGTCAAATCGCCCGAGGCGATCGGCCGAAATCGCTTTACCGGGTGCTTGCGGTCCGACTTGGCATCCAGCACGTCGTTGACCAGATAGATGGCCGAACTGGTCGCGCAAAACAGCACAAACGCCAGCGTGCTGAGGCCCATCAACCACGGGTCGAACACCGCGTGGTGGAAGATCACCGGGGCGAAGACCAGCAGGTTCTTGACCCAGTGGTGGGGCCGCATGGCCTTGGCCAGCACGACCCACGTGGCGCGGCGGTCGCCCACCCCCGCCGCCGGATCGGTGGCGGGCTCGTGTTTCGGCGCTGCGGAGACACTGGTCTCGGCCGAGGTCGATTCAACGGACCCCATGTCAAACCATCGTTGTGATTGGCGATACTTCGGGGGCCCGGGCCGTACTTCGATCCAGGGCCGCAACTTTCATGTCTACCCAGCGCTGGGCGCAAAGTCAACGAAACCAAACACTTTGCACACACTACGCTAGCGCATTCGAGCGCTTCGCGCGGGGCCAGCGCCGCAGAACCGGCTAAACCGGCAGAATCGATTCGGGATTCCCCACCGCGTGCTTCACGCCGCTGGTGCGCAGCGCCACAAAGTATTGCAGCCGCTTGCCGAACACAAAGTTGAACACGGGAGGATAAAGCGCAATCGACGTGAGCTCCTCGGCCGGCGACAGTCCGAGCTTTTCGAACATCTGGTGCCACTCGCGCTGGCTATGGTAGCGATACAGACAGCGCACGCCGTGCGGATTGTTGGCCGCCCAATCGAGAAAGCAGATCCGCTGGTAGGCCAGCAGCCCTTCAGGCTTGTGATCCTTGATCACCAGCGTTCGCCGGCAGACGCGGGCGGCCTCGCGCAGCAGCGCTTCCTCCTGTTCTTCGTGATGCAGTACGTCGGCCAGAATCACCACGTCGAAGGCGTCGTCGTCGAAGGGAAAATCGCCCGAAGCGTACTGCACCACGTCGATCGGTTCGCCGCCGCGGGGCACCTTTTCCAGCCCGCGCACGGTCACGTCGGCGGGCAGTTTGGGGTGCGTCTGAATCCGCCCGCCGAGCATGCCCGAACCGCAGCCGACGTCGAGCACTTTATCGCCGGGTTGCAGGTGGGCCACGATCAAGTCGGACAGCACGGCGATGCGCTTGCGGTAGACCGGCTCGTGGATCGTGGAGAGCAGTTTCTTGAGCATGTTCTTTTTCTCTGGTCCGCAGCGCACACGGTCTACGAATTCGAGAACCTGCCCAACACTTCCAATCGGTAACCGGTGACCTCGAAGCCCGAGCCCGAGAGCCGCTCGATTAGCTTGGGATCGAGCTTCTTGAGCAGGTCGGGGTCGAATTCGACCGGCAGATCGCGAATCTCGCCGCTCTCGACGTCGCGCAGATGATAGTGATCGTCGCCGCGGCAATCGTAGCGTGCCGAGCCGTCGCCGTTGGTGAGCTTCGTGGCCAGGTGCGCGTCGACCAGCGCCTCGAGCGCTTTGTAGACGGTGGCCAGGCTGATGCGCGGCAGCTTGCGCCGCACGGCCCGATAGACGTCTTCGGCCGTAGGATGGGTCTGCACCTGTTCCAGGTAATGGAACACGGCGGCCCGCTGCACGGTAAAGCGGCAGCCGGCGGCTTCAAGCGCGCGACGGACCATCGCCTCGGTGTCAGACGTCGCAGTCGGCGTCGTCTTGTGCGTTCGTCGCGTAGTGGCCATCGAATTTAACTATAGGACCCCTATCAAATGGGGTCAAGAAACGCACACCCCACACGCTTGACCCTTTCGCCGGCAGCCTCCTATAATCGCCGGCTTACCCTCACTCCACGTGCTGCACGCACTTCCTTATCCGGCAGATCGCGGATGAAGATTCACGAATATCAGGCCAAGGAAATCCTCCGCCGCTTCGGCGTGGCGGTGCCCGAGGGCATTGTCGCCCGCACCGTCGACGAGGCGGCCACGGCCTTCAACACCCTGGGCGGGCCGCTGGCGGTGGTCAAGGCACAGATCCACGCCGGTGGCCGCGGCAAGGGCACGATTCAAGAGGAACCCAAGCAGCACGGCGTGCAGTTGGTCAAAAGCGCCGACGACGCCCGTGCCGCCGCGGGCGCCATGTTGGGCAAGCATCTGGTCACGATCCAGACCGGCGACGAGGGCCAGGTCGTGCACCAGGTGCTGGTCGAGGCCGGCTGCGACATTGCCCGGGAGCTGTACCTGGGCATCGTCGTCGATCGCGGGCTCGGGGGGCCGGTGCTGATGGTCTCCAGCGAAGGCGGCATGAACATCGAGGAAGTGGCCGCCAACACGCCCGAGCTGATCTACCGCGAGACATTTCAGCCCGATGCCGGCCTGTTCCCCTTCCAGGCCCGCAAGCTGGCAGGCAAGCTCGGCCTGACCGGGGCGAGCATCCGCTCGGCCGAGAAGTTCATGCGGGCCCTATGCCGGCTGTTCGTCGAGTGCGATTGCAGCCTGGCCGAAATCAATCCGCTGGTGGTCACCGGCTCGGGCGATCTGATGGCGCTGGATGCCAAGATCAACCTCGACGACAACGCCCTGTTCCGACACAAAGATCTGGCCGAGCTGCGCGACCTGTCCGAGGAGCAGCCTGCGGAGGTGCGGGCCGGCAAGGCGGGCCTGAGCTACGTCAAGCTCGACGGCAACATCGGCTGCCTGGTCAACGGGGCCGGGCTGGCCATGAGCACGATGGACCTGATCAAGCTGCACGGCGGCGAGCCGGCCAACTTCCTCGACGTGGGGGGCGGAGCGAACGTCGAGCAAGTGACCGAAGCGTTTCGCATCCTGCTAGACGACAAGAACACCAAGGCCGTGCTGGTCAATATCTTCGGCGGCATCATGCGCTGTACGACGATTGCCCAGGCCGTGCTGGAAGCCTACGAAGCCGTCGGCTTCAGCGTGCCGCTGGTCGTGCGGCTCGAAGGCACCGAAGTGGAAGAAGCCCGCAAAATGCTGGCCGAGAGCAAACTGGACATCATCAGCGCCACCGGGTTGACCGACGCGGCCGAGAAGGTCGTGGCCGCGCTCTGAATATCGAGTCGACATGAGCATCCTGATCAATAAGAACACCCGTGTCCTCGTGCAGGGCATCACCGGCAAGGTGGGGCAGTTTCACACCAAGAACTGCCTGGAGTACGGCACCCAGGTCGTCGCCGGCGTCACTCCGGGCAAGGCGGGCGAGAAGGTCGAGGGCGTGCCGGTCTTCGACACCGTCGCCGAAGCGGTCAAAGAGACCGGGGCCGACGCCACCATGATCTTCGTTCCGCCGGCCTTCACGGCCGACGCCATTCTCGAGGCCATCGACGCGGACATCCCGGTGGTGATCGCCATTACCGAGGGCGTGCCCGTGCTCGACATGGTGCGGGTGTATGAGATTCTGCAGCGCAGCGATTCCACGCTCGTCGGTCCCAACTGCCCCGGGGTGATCACGCCCGAGGAGTGCAAGATCGGCATCATGCCCGGTTACATTCACCAGAAGGGCCCGGTGGGCGTGATGAGCCGCAGCGGCACGCTCACCTACGAGGCCGTGTGGCAATTGAGCAGCCTGGGGCTGGGCCAGTCGACCTGCGTGGGCCTGGGCGGCGATCCGATCGTCGGCACCTCGTTCATCGACCTGTTCAAGCTGTTCGAAGCCGACCCGGCCACGGAAGCGATTATGATGATGGGCGAGATTGGCGGCACCGCCGAAGAAGAAGCCGCCGCTTTCGTCAAACAGCACGTCACCAAGCCCGTGGCGGCCTTCATCGCCGGGCGCACCGCCCCTCCGGGCAAGCGGATGGGCCACGCCGGAGCGATCATCTCCGGCGGCAAGGGCACCGCGCCGGAAAAGATCGCCGCGCTGGAAGCCGCCGGCATCGAAGTAGCCGAAAGCCCCGCCGACATGGGAACGGCGCTCAAGCGAGCCATCGAGCGGAAATCGCGGGCGTAGCCGCTGTTTGGTTTCACGCGTCGCATGAATGCGACGGCTAAGAACCGTCCCTCGCCCTCCGTTTTTCGTTGCGACTTTGCGCCGTTGCGTCTTTGCGTTTTCTTCTTCGTCCTCGTCTTACTGCTGCGCCACCGGATTGCGCTGCGACAGCAGGTACCCGATCAGGTGCACGAACTCATCTTCCTTCACCAGGTCGGCCACATTCGAGGGCATCACCGAAAGCTGGCTGACGACGCGCTCTTCGATCTCGTCGATCGGCACGCGTACCTCCTTGCCCTGGGAATCGGCCAGCACGAGCACGTTGCCTTCTTCGCGGAGGACCAGCCCGGTCAACGTGCGGCCGTCGTCGGTCACGACCGTGGTGGTGCGGAAGGCCTGGTCGACGTTGCGATTCGGATCGAGCACGTCCTCGAGCAGGCGCTCGACGCCGCGAATGCCGACTCCGTCGAGATTCGGTCCGACCTTGGCGCCCTCGTCGCCGATGCGATGGCAGGCCGCGCAGTGCTTCTTGAACAGGGCGGCTCCGGTTTCCATTTCAGGGTGGCCGCGGCTCACCAGGTCGCGGCGCTCGCCAATCAGCTTGGCGATCCGCTCGTCGGCCGGCGGCAGCTTGGCGGTCAGGGAGGCCAGACGCTCGTCGAAGTTTTCCAGGTGGCGGTCGCGCAGCCGTTGCACGACAGTGGCCTCTTGCAGCAACCGCGGGCTGGCCTTGCCGTCGGTGATCGTGGCCATCAGGGCTTGCGCCCCCGGCACACTGTCAGCCAGCGCCGTGGCAATCGCAATCGCCAATCGCTCGGGCGCCGTTTGCAGGCTGTTGACGAGTTGCCCGCGCGACGAATCGTCGTTGATACGTCCCAGCGCCGCGGCGGCATGCTGCCGCACGTTCATCGGCTCGCCGGCGCGGCCGACGATCGCGGCCAGCGTGGGCACGGCCTGCTTCGCGTCGTACGTGGCACACACGTCCATGGCCGTCGGCCGCAGGCCCTCGAAGCGCGCGTCCGAACCGGCCGCCCGGGCCAGCATTTCGAATACGTCGGGCTTGAAGTCGCGGGCCAGTTCGATGCCGGCCCGCACGTCGTTCTCGTCGTCGGCACTGAGCAACTCGGCCGCCAGGCGCTCGGCCCGGCTGGCGATCTCCTGCGGCACGGCCTCGCCGCGCTCCTGCAAAGCCTGGCCCAACTCGCGAACCACCTCGCTTTGTTCGCGCGTGTTTAGGGCCATCCACCCAAATGCCAGGGCGTAGGCCTGCGACAGATCGCCGGGAGGAAGGTATCGCACCGCGTGGTGCAGGTAGACCTTGCGCGGCCCCAGCCCCAGATCGGGGCCGCTCTGCAGGTAGCCGAGCACCCACTGCGCCGAACGCTCGTTCTTCACGCCCTGGCTCACGTCGGCGATTCGTGCCCGCAGGTCGGGATCGGCCTCGGCCAGCGGCTGGGCGAAGTCGTACATGCCGGGCTCGAGCAACTGGTCGCGCAGCGCCATCCTAGCCACGTGAATCAAATGGGTGTCTTCCGAAGGCGTTTCGCGCCAAAGCCTCGCCAGCGGCTGCACGTTACCAGGATGCGGATGTCGCCCCAAGGCGTCGGCGGCCGCGCGTCGCACGAAGGCATCGTTGTCTTCCAGCGCCGCCAGCACCAGCGGCGACGTCTTCCAATCGCGCTCGGCCAGCATCTTCATCACGTGCACCCGCACCGCACGCTCGGGATCGCCGGCCAGCTTCTCGACCAGCGGTTGTCCCAGCCCGCCCAGGCGTTCCAGGGCCCACATGGCGTGCAGCCGGGCCGTCGGCGATGCATCGTCTCCGAGCAGCAGGGCCGTGAGCGGCGCCATGGCCCGTTTGCCGGCCCGATCGACGATCTCGTGCGTGGCCAGCGTGCGGACCTTCAGGTTGCCGTCGCCCAACAGCGCGATCAACTCGTCGAGCGAGGCGTCGTGCACGTTGGGTGCGCGGGCCGGCCTGGTCTCGGGCGGGTTGTCGACGCCTTTGCCGGTGTACACGACGCGCCAGATCCGTCCCCGGTGGCGATCGCGGCGCGGATGCGTCAGTGGCACTTCGTAGTGTCCGATGATGCAGTTGTAGAAGTCGGCCACGTACAGCGCGCCGTCGGGACCCACTTGGATGTTCACCGGGCGGAACCACAAGTCATCGCACGAGATGAAGTCGGGCATTTCGACCGCGTCGTAGGTCGAGCCGTGCACGTTGAGCCGGTCGTGATTCACGCGGCCCGTGACGGGGTTGCCGATGAAGATCGTGTCGCGGTACTCCTCGGGAAAGTGCTCGGCGGCGTAGTAGGCGATGCCGCCGATGCCGGTCGACTTGTGGTTGTGGCCGATCATCGTCGGCCCGAAGCCGAGCCCGTCGTGTGGCTTGCCGAAGCTCGGGTAGTAGGCTCCCCGCAGCAACATGTAGATCGGCATGGTGTGGCAGTCGGCCGAGTACAGGTTGCCCAGCGGATCAAAGCACAGGCCGAAGGGGTTCACCTGGCCGTGCGTGTTGTACTCGACGTGCGAGCCGTCGAGCCGCATGCGGAAGGTGTGGCCGGAGTTCATCGGAATGGCCTCACCGTCGGTCCCCTGCGGTGCCGAGTCGTTGGCGAACCCGTGACAGGCATACAGCCAGCCGTCGAGTCCGCGGGTGAACGAGTTGATCATGCCGTGCGTGTCGCGGTGGCCGAAGCCCGTGTAGAGCATGTCGCGGGTGTCGGCCCGGCCGTCGCCGTCGGTATCGAGGCAGCGCTGAATGCCGGGAATGCCGTAGACGATCACGCCGCGGGGAATCGGCATCACGCCCAGCGGGATGTTGAGCTTGTCGACGAAGGTAGTGATCTCGTCGGCCCGGCCGTCGCCGTCGTGGTCGGCCAGCACTTTGACCGTGTCGCGCGGCACGCTGCCCTCTTCGGCCGGGTAGGGGTATTCGAGCGTGTCGGTCACCCACAGCCGCCCCTGGCTGTCGAAGCTGATGTTCATCGGCTTGTGGATCTCGGGCTCGCTGGCGACGAGCTGAATTTCGAATCCCGGCGGCAGATGAAACTTCTTCTGCTGCTCCGCGGGCGAAAGGGCTTCGCTCGGCGCTACCAGCGGCTGGGCGACGGCGCGGGCCGCCGGCGTCCAACAAAGCAGCCCAACAACCACGGTGATCACGCGCGAGCCGATCCGGCGAGACATGTTCGGGAGATCCTATCGGGAGGAGGTTGGCGGTTCGGGGGGCCCCGGGGAGGCCACGGGCAAGCCAAGGTGGGAGGCCTTAAGTCATGATAGTTGGCGCCCTTGCAGGCTTTCAACCCGCGGCAGTCGACGCGACGGAAGGCACCTTGGACGCCGAATTGGGCATGGATCTTGCAACTCCTTAGTGACGTCGAAGTACTAACACGCTGAACATTAAAGGAACCGGAGAGCAACGATGCCAAACCGAGGGCAGCCGACGCCGATTGCCGTGCTTGTTTTCGGCATCACGGCTTCGCTGGCCGCAGTCGCGGCCGCTCAAGACGACGCCCAAGAGGAACGCGATCCCCAGGACTTGGCCGTTCAAGTGGCCGAGGCTCAATTGACCTTGGCCGAGATGAATCTGGCACAGGTCGAGCAACTGGACGTCGAGAATACGCTCGCCAATGGCGTAGTTCAGCAATTTGCCCAGGAGAAGCTTCTCGCCGAAAGACGCCTAAAGATCGCCCGCGACTCGGCCGGCCCCAACTCGTACGCCGCGACGATTGACCGCCTGCAGATGAGTTTACGCGCTGCGAACGACCGGGCGGAGCGCGCTTACGAAACCTATCAGCGGACGCCCGAACTGATGACAGCGGCCGACGTGAAACGCCTCCGTCAGATCGCGCGCGTCACTTCGCTGCAGCTAGACCGCGGGCTAGCCCTAAAGAACGCTTCGCCTGAAGAGCAGATTCAGTGGCAACTCGAGGTTCTCGGGAGCGAGCTCGACCGCATGCGCGTCTACACGTATTTGCTCGGTCAGAATCGGCTCGGCGAGTTCGCGCCGGGGCTCTAAGCTTTCGATCAAAGGAATTCCTGGAGTACTCATGCAATCCCTGAAGCTCTTTGCCATGCTCACTTGTCTTGTTTCAGCGGCTCTCGTGTCTGCTGCCACAGCACAGCAACGCGGCCGCATAAGCGGCTACGAAAGCTACCAGGACGACCGTGGCGAGCGGGCGGGCGTGGACGAACGTCCCACGGTCCGCAGAGGGCGCTATAACGGCGGCATCGTCGACGGGATCTACGGGCGATACTTTCCGTTCGAAACCGACTACGCCGGTTATGACACGCCGTTTGACGATTCCGACCCACCGCGCGGCTATCGGGGACCGTTTGCAGCCGACTACGGATATCGTTTCGACGGCGACAACTACGGCTACGGCGGCTACGACTTCGGCCACGGCGATCTCGGCTATCGCGAGAGCCTGGGACTGGAGCCCGTCTACACCCGCGAGCGCCGACCGATCTTGAGAAATCAGTAGGTCGCCCCGGCCCGCAGCATGATCGTGTCGGAGGCCGGGAAGTCGGGCGGACCGAAGCGGTAGATGATCTTGCGGTCCCACACGTAGCCGACTTCGAAGAAGGCGTGGAACCCGCGCAGCCCGAACGACTCGATGCCGCCGAACACGCGCAGATCGTTGTAGTCGAACTGGTCGCTGAGCATCTCGCGCTGCGCGGTCCACGAACCGCCGCCGTACTCGCCGGCCAGGTAGACCCAGATGTCGGTGTTGCCCAGCGTCGTCCAGCGCCGCGTGCCGCGCGGATTGGGGAACAGGAACTCGTAGCGGGCGTCGGGATTGGGCACCCAGATCAAGCCGCCGGCCGGCAGGATCTTGATCAGCACACGATCCAGATACACGACGCCCAAGGCCACCTGCCAGGTGGGCGTGATGTTCACCACGCCCAAGCCGCGACCCATGATACGAATGCTGTTGGTGTTGAACGTGTTAAAGTCGGTATACGCGCCCACGCGCACGCCAAGCTGGGCGCTGAACCAGTTGTTCACCCGCGGATACCAGGCCGAATCGAGAAACGCCTCGTAGGTGCGCGGGGGCAAGTCGGCAAAGTAAGGCGCCTCGGTGACCGGCCCTTCCCAGAACTGGATGCCGAAGCCCGGAGTGATCATCAGCGGCGAGGTGGTGCGGAAGAACGGCACGGCGAACGTGACGTTCGTCTGCACGTCGTTCAGACCAAGCGGGCGGTCGCCGATCGGGGCCAGCCATTCCCAGCGGAGCCGGACGTCCTGCATGAACTTCAGCGTCTGGTCGAAGCTGAAGTTCGACTGCGGCATCTGGATCCCTTCGGGATACAGTGCCGAGGGCGTCGGCGAGTACGGAGCGGGCGCGTAGGGCGACGGCGCCGTGGGGCTATACGGTGGTGGCGTGTACGCCGGCGGAGGCGGAAAGGCCTGTGGCGGCGGCGTCGCTTGCGCTAGCGGCGAGGCGTACGGATCGAAGGGCGCAAGTCCCGAGCCCGAGGGGGCCATGGCCGGCTGGGCCGTCGTCCAGGGCGTGGTGAGCGGAGTCGTTGAGGGGGCCGCGGGGGTCGTCAGCGGCGTAGTCGACGTTGGTCCCAGCGGCTGCTCGACCATGGACGGGAACTGCACGCGCTGCCCCAGGGCGCGGACGGCGCCGGTACACAGCCCGGCCAGCAATGCCGCGCGCAATAACCAAACCGTGGTTGGTCGGATGGCCTTCAAGCTCGGAACCGAGTGCGAAAGACGGGAACCGCCGTGGGGCGGTGGTTTCTAAAAAGGCGGCCTTGAATATCAGGATGGCTGATGAGGGTCAAGGGCAGATCGCCCCTGCGCCCGCTTTACGCGTACCGGGGAGGACTGCTAGCTTGGCGGCAATTCGCAGTCACGTGCAAGGCGACTTATGACCGACCATATAGCCGACCGTATCGACGTCGATCGCATCCTGGCCACCGGGGCCGTGGCCGAGGTCGAGGCACACGAGTCGATCGACTCGACACACAATCGGGCGCACGAGCTGGCCCGCGCGGCAGCGCCGCGGTTGCCGTTGCTTGTCCTGGCCGAAGAGCAGACCGCCGGCCGGGGCCGCGGCACCAATCGCTGGTGGACCGGCCGCGGCAGCCTGGCCCTGAGCCTGGTCTTCGACCCGGTCGACTGGGGCCTACCGGGCGAGGTGCTACCCCAGCGGGCCTTGGCCACGGGCGTGGCCATCGTCGATACGATCCAGCCCCATCTGGCCGACGTCCGCGCCGGCTTGCACTGGCCCAACGACGTGTTTGTCGACGGGCGAAAAGTGGCCGGCGTGCTGGTCGACGTGCTCTCCGGCGGTCGGCACGTCGTGGGCATCGGCCTGAACGTCAACAACCCGATGTCCGGTGCTCCGCCGGAGGTCCTGGCCCGCGCGGCCAGCCTATGTGAGTTGACGGGCCAAACGTTCGATCGCACCGCCCTGCTTGCTAGCCTGCTGTTGAGCCTGCGGAGCACGTTTCAAGCATCGAGCGGCGCTCCCGAGGCGTTCGGGCAACGCTTCGACGCGCTGTGCCTGCAGGTCGGCCAAACGCTCACCGTCGAGACCGCGGGAAGGAAAACCAGCGGCATTTGTCGAGGCATCGCCGCCGATGGCGCCTTACTGCTGCACACGGCCGAGGGAACGC
>ERZ869936.107-NODE-107-length-111778-cov-7.489219_pt1 | contig 111778 bp, 72 predicted proteins | sample MGYA00520876_ERZ869936 | MGnify/ENA primary metagenome ERZ869936 (study PRJEB32218, sample SAMN09650985) | biofilter metagenome | isolation source: enrty point of leading RO module | place: Saudi Arabia: Thuwal, RO plant located on Red Sea | collected 2016-02-17 ...
GGCATCTCGTCCGCTGGCCTGGCTCGGTTTCGGTTGTGCTGATGGATCCGGCGCTCGAGGGAGAAGGTGCGCGTATCGCGCGCTGGAACTTCTCGGCGGACGAAGTGCCCACGCACTACCTCAGCACGGTCTTCGGCCGCGGACTGCAGTTCGAGCTACCCTGGCCCAGCGAACCTCCCCAACACGACGAGCTGGTTCTATTTGTTCGCTTCACGACCCAAGAGGGCAACAAGCTAACGTCGGATGCCAAGATCAAAATCCGCAGTCCGAACAGCGTAGACGCCCCGATTGACCGTGAAACGCGGCGATCTTCCGACGGCGATCCGAACGGATCGGCCGAGCGGCGCGAACCGCGCTCGCGGCTCAAGGCCCGTCGGTCGACCGACGGTTCGCCGCGCGCGGCCCGCAATCCGAACGCCGCTGAAGCGGCCCAACTTCCGGCAGGCGATGATCGCGCGGAGTTGCGACCTTCGTCCGACCAGGAAACGCCTTTGGAAGCCAAGCGGACCAACCGGCCGGCGTGGAAGCCGTATCGCTAGGACCGCAGCGAGATTGCTACCGCCTATGGGAGTCGGCCGCCGCGTGCACCGTTAGTGCACCCGTTGCCCGGGCTGGGCACCGCTATCTGGCGAAAGTAGAAAGACGTCTTTGCCGCCAGGTCCGGAGGCGACGACCATGCCTTCGCTCGTGCCAAATGTCATCTGGCGTGGTGCGAGGTTGGCCACGCAGACAACCAACCGCCCTTCGAGAGATCCCGGTTCGTAGGCCGCCTTGATACCGGCAAAGACGGTCCGTCGCTCGTCGCCACCCAGCGACAGCGTGAGCTTCAGCAGCTTCTTCGCTTTCGGCACTTCCTCCGCGGCGATCACGCGTGCCACGCGGAGATCGACTTTCGCAAAGTCGTCGATGGAAATGATTTCGGTCGACAGGGGCTCGGCGGACAACGGCGCGCCACTGTCGGATGCGGCGGCGGCGCCCGGCGCACTGCCTTCGGTCGGCGTGTCGGCGGCTTCATTCATGGCATATTCCTTTCGGCTTTCTTCGATCATCGCCTCGACCTGCGCGGCCTCGACGCGTTTCATCATGTGCGAGAACTTGTTGATCGGCGTGCCGACCAGTGGCGTTTGCGAGTGCGACCAATCGTCCAGCGGCTGGCCGAACAGCGTTTCGGCCTGCTTCTGTACGCCCGGCAACACCGGCGCCAGGTAGACGACCAACTGGCGAAACAGATTGAGCACGACGGTGCAATGGTCTTGCAACTCGGCGGCGCGGCTTGGATCGTCGCGCAGCTTCCAGGGTGCGGCGGCGTCGATGTACTGATTGCCCCGGTCGGCCAGCGCCATGATCAAGCGCATCGCCCGATTGTAGTCGCAGACCTCGTAGGCGGCGGCGATTTCCTCGCCCGCGGCGGCGGCCTGCGCGAATAGCCCGCCGTCGTCCGGATAGACGTTCGACAGGCCGGCGTCGTGTACGAACTTCGCCGAGCGGCTGGCCAGGTTGACCACCTTGCCCACCAAGTCCGAATTCACCTTGTGGACGAACTCCTCGCGGTTCAGGTCCAAGTCGTCGAGCCCGGGCCCGAGCTTCGACGCGTAGTAGTACCGCAGGTAGGCCGGGTCCAGATGATTCAAATAGGTCGTCGCCAGCACGAACGTGCCGCGGCTTTTCGACATTTTCTCGCCGTCGACGGTCAAGAATCCGTGGACGTGGATCTTACGCGGCAAGCTGAAGCCGGCCGTCTTGAGCATCGCCGGCCAGAACAATGTGTGGAAGTAGGTGATGTCCTTGCCAATAAAGTGATGGATCTCGACGTCGTCCGCCCGCCACCAGGCGTCCAAACTTTCGCCGTTGCGTTGGCACCATTGCGCGCTGGACGCCATGTAGCCGATCGGCGCGTCGAACCAAACGTACCAATAATTGCCGAGACTGTCCGGAATCTCAAAGCCGAAGTAGGGGGCCGGCCGAGAAACGTCCCAGTCGCGGAGCGCTTCGCCCAGAAAGTGGCCCGCCAGATAGTTGGCCACTTCGCGCTGCAGATGATCGCCCGACTGGGTCCACTCGGTCAGAAACTCGCGCAACTGATCGATGTGTACGAACAGATGCGTTGCCGAGCGCACCTCCGGTGTGGCGCCAGAGAGCGTGCTCACCGGGTCGATCAACTCAGTCGGGCTATATGCCAGACCGCATTTTTCGCAGCTATCGCCGTATTGGTCCTGCGATTTGCAGCGCGGACAGGTTCCCTTGACAAACCGGTCCGCTAAGAACACGCCAGCCTCGGGATCGAAAAGCTGCGTGACGTCGCGCTCGCTGACGAGCTTCTTCTCGCGCAGAGCGGTCCAGAATTCCCAGCAGAGCTGGCGGTTCTCCGCACTGTGCGTGCTGCCGTAGTTGTCGAATTCGATGTCGAACCGTGCGAAGTCGCGCTCGTGTGCCCGCTGCATGTCGGCGATCATCGCCTCTTCGTCACGGCCCTCCTGCCGGGCACGAATCATGATCGCCGTGCCGTGCGTATCATCGGCGCAGAAGTACAAGCAGCGATGCCCGCGCAGCTTCTGAAAGCGCACCCAGATGTCGGTCTGGATGTATTCGACCAGATGTCCCAGATGGATATGCCCATTGGCGTAGGGCAGCGCGGCCGTGACCAGGATCTTGCGGGCAGGGCCGGCACTGGTCGACGATTTGGCGGCGGATTGGGGGGTCACGTGGGTCGCGCGTTGGTGTGCATGTTGTCGAAATTCCGCATCAGAATCGAGCCATTGTACCGCGACCGACGGCTTTGCGTGAGGCCTGATTGCTGCCATGCGGGCTAGCGGCGATGGGACCGACAAGCCACGTCTAACAAGGATGCGGGGCCGTTGGGCCGGGTTCGCGCCGGAGGCACGTGGCAATCCGCCTTGGCGCTGGCACAATCATCGGCAGCCGTTCTCGGAGGCGGACGGCGTTCGTCGCTCAGATCTTGACCCGATCGATGGCCTTCTCGACGCTGCGGCGCAGCTTCTTGTTTTTCTTGCGCACGTGATCGTTCAAGGCGTCGACAACCAGTCGCTCCAGCGGACTGGCCAGATCGTTGTTGAATTGCAGGTCGCGCAGCTTGCCCTTGAGCTTGGTAATCTTCGCGTCGGTCAATCCGCCTCCGCCGACAGCCGCGGAGCCTTCGATCGTGAACTTGGCCCAAACCGTTCCGCTGGCATTGCCGCGCACCAGCCGCGGAATCCGTCCCCACACCCGAAAGCCCAACTTTGCCCGGGCGTCGAGCGCGAAATGGAGCCGCGCGTCGTGCACTTCGAACTGGCGCAACTCAAGCGTCAGCGTGTTGTCCGGTTCCTCGGTCCACAGCCAGGACTTTGACTGTTCGGTCCAAGAGGCCACGCGGTGGTCGATCTCGCGGCCGAAAAAATTGAACTGTACAACCTTGCGTTTGTCCTTTGTGTTCTCGTCGTACCAGGCGGTTTCCTCCGAGTCGTGGGCCTTTAGTTCCGCGATCAGCATTTGCTCGAGCAACCTGCGCAAGATCGAAATGTCTTGTGCCTTGGCCGGCGTGGAAGGCGAGAGAATTGCCATTTGCACGGCGATTGTCGGCACGACTAGCGCCACAAGAAGACCACGGCATCGAGCTTGGGCCGGCACACGGTGCATGAGTGTTGCTAGGGTTCTATTGATAGCTAGCCGAATAATGGGTTGGTCGTGTTGAACAAGATTGCCGCAGTCGCCGGGGCTGCCGCTGGTCGCCCCTGGCTCGTTGGCTGCCTAGTACTCAATAGGGCAGACATCTCGATGAGTCGGCCTTGCCATACGCGCGATCACGTTCAGGAAGAAGGCCGTCCGACAGCCGGCGCGGAAGAATTCTATCCCGCGATGTCCGTTTCGGTGAATGCCAGCGCGTGCCGCTTCGTTGTCCACATGCGGCGTGAGCGTGTGCCGGATATCCAGCCGGCAACGGCTGTGCTAGCACGTTGGCCGGACACCGCCTGTCGGAATGCGATCGGCCGCTTGGCGGTTTGTGGGGCCTACCGTTTCGCAGTGCGCTCGGCGCCGATGCAAATCAGGTGCTGTTCGCCGCGGAAGATAACCTGTCCGCGACTCACGGCGGGCGAAGCGTAGCAGAACTCGCCCAATTCGTTCTCCGCGACCACGTCCAATTCGTTGCCCGGTCGGACCACGATCGTTCGCCCTTCGTCCGACGTGAAATAGACGAGTCCGCCCGCCGAAATCAGTGATCCGGAAAAGTGGGTGCCCAAGCGCTCCATCCAGACGCGTTTTCCTGTGGCGGCCTCGAAGCAACTCGCCACGCCGCCATCGGACACGACCAGGAAGTACTCGCCCGCCGAAATGGGCGACGGCACGTACGCCGCGCCGCGCCGCGTGCGCCACACGATGTGGCTGTCGGTGACGTTGCCAGATCCGTCCGGGCGGATTGCCATCATGTGCAGCTCCGGAAATCCGGCCGTCAAGAACAGCAATTCCCCATTGAAAACCATCGAGGCGACGAACTGATCGGTCGGGCCGTCGATGATCCAATGCAGTGCGCCGTCGCGTGGATCGTAGCTGGCCACGCACTTGCTGCCCGAAAGGATCATCTGCACGCGACCGTCGATATTCCGGATGATGGGCGTCGAGTAGCTGCGTGTCCGATTTTGTCGCTCGGTCTTCCAGACGGTCTCGCCGGTTCGGCAATCCAGCGCCACGAGGTACGCGTCTCCGTCATGATCGCCGTTGACGATCAGCTTGTCCTCGAACAGCACGGGACAACTGCAAAAGCCGTGCTTGCTGGAGAAGGGTCCTGGCCTGGTCGACCATACTTGCTGGCCGGCGAAATCGAACGCGGCCACCAGCATCTCGCCGCGGTCCAGAAAGCTGACGTAGACAAGCTGGCCGTCAGTCGCGGGCGTGCTCGACGCGAAACTGTTGAGCGGATGCTTGCCTTCCAGCGGGGCTTGCAAGACGACCTGTTGCCACAGCTTCATTCCGGTTGCGCGCTCGTAGCACAATAGCAGGCGCTGTTCGGTGGCTTCGTCACAGGTTACGACGAACAGCCGATCGTCCCACACGATGGGCGAGGCATGTCCCTTGCCGGGCAGTGCCACCTTCCAGGCGATGTTTTCCGACGGACTCCAGCGCGTGGGCACGTGCTTTTCGTGGCTGGTCCCGTCACCGCGTGGTCCTCGCCAGCCGGGCCAGTTTTCGGCGTGTGCCGCTGCGGCTGCGTTGGTCACGACTAGCGCCAGAACCAACGCCGCAACATACCGTCGTACACAGGGCATCGCTGTGGAACTCCGAACCAGGACGAGCGGCGCGAAACCGCCAGGGAGGTCGTACGCGGTGGGAAGCCCGATTCTAGCACGGGCCGCCGCCGAGGTTCACCCGAAATCACCGCCTCGCCCGGCGGATCCGCTCTGGCCCGGGCGATCGACGATAGCTATTATGCCCTGGCGACTTATGTGCCGCGCATGTCCGGTGATATCGGTCGAACCCGGCGAGCGGCGCGCGTGTCCGAAAGTTGACGCATCTTTCGTCAGGGCTCAGCGTTGTTGTTCCCATGTGAGGGCGTATGGAAGCGGGCCCGAACGTGACCGTTCGGACCTTTTCTTGCGACCAGTCTTTGGCCCGCCAAATAATCATCCGCCGGGCACCCGGCACACCTGCTCCCACGCTGCTCCACCATGCCCTGGCCAGAATTTTCTTGGCAACACAGCGCGATCACGCCAGCCCAGTTCACGCTGAGCGTCGTGGGAATGGTGTTCATGCTGTTGATTTTCAGCCAGGTCACGCCCGACGTGATCCTGATCGGCGCGGTCGTATTGCTGCTGCTAACGGGGGTTCTCACTCCGGCTGAAGCGCTCTCAGGCATGTCGAACGAAGGTATGATCACGGTGGGCGTGTTGTTCGTCGTTGGGGCGGCAGTCCGCGAGACAGGCGGTGTCGACTACATCGCCGGCCTGCTATTGGGTCGGCCAAAATCACCCACCCGCGCCGTGGCCCGGATGACCTTCCCTACGATGGGTCTCAGCGCGTTCATGAGCAACACACCGCTGGTGGCGATGATGATCCCGGCGGTCAGCGACTGGGCCCGGCAAAACCGCTTTCCATCGTCCAAGCTACTTATCCCGCTCAGCTACGCTTCGATTCTCGGCGGCACGTGCACCCTGATCGGAACCAGTACGAACCTGGTGGTGCAGGGCATGCTGTTGAAGGCCCAGCCCGATAGCGGCGGGCTGGGAATGTTCGAGATTTCTTGGGTTGGTGTGCCGGCCGCACTGGTCGGCGGACTTTTCATGGTTTTTGTGGGCCAGTGGCTGTTGCCGGATCGGCGCCCGCCGATCAGCACGGCAACCGATCCGCGCGAGTACACCGTCGAGATGCAGGTTGCGCCGGATAGCCCATTGGTTGGCCGTTCGATCGAATCCGCCGGTCTGCGTCACCTGCCCGGCGTGTACTTGGCGGAAATCGATCGGGGCGGAAGCGCGCTACCGGCGGTGTCTCCGCAGGAAACGTTGCGCGCCAACGACCGACTGCTGTTCGTCGGCATCATCGAGTCGGTCGTCGATTTGCAGCGGATTCGCGGACTGATGCCGGCGACCGACCAGGTCACCAAGCTGACCGCGCCGCGCACGCAACGCTGCCTTATCGAGGCGGTTGTCTCGAACAGTTGCCCGCTGGTGGGCAATACGATTCGCGATGGACGTTTTCGCAACGTCTACAACGCGGTCGTTGTGGCCGTGGCCCGCAACGGAGAACGTCTGCACAAGAAGATCGGCGACATTGTTCTGCGCGCCGGCGATACGCTGTTGGTCGAGGCACATCCGTCGTTCGCGGACCAACATCGAGACTCGCGTGATTTCTTCCTGGTCAGCCAGTTGCCGGACTCCAATCCACCGAGGCACGACCGGGCACTGATCGCGGTCGGCATTCTGCTGGCGATGGTGCTGGCAGTGACCTTCGGCCTGATTTCATTGCTCAAGGCATCGATGTTAGCGGCCGGCCTCATGATCTTTAGCCGCTGCATTTCCACGGAGGCCGCCCGCCGCAGCGTCCACTGGGAAGTGCTCTTGGCAATCGCCGCGTCGATCGCCGTTGGCACCGCGATGACCACCACTGGAGCGGCCCACGACATCGCGGCGGGATTGGTGCAGTTGGGGCGTGGCAACCCCTGGACCGCCTTGGTCATTCTGTACGGCGTTACGCTGGTCACCACGGAGTTGATCACCAACATCGCGGCCGCCGCGCTGATGTTTCCCTTTGCGATGAGCACTGCGGCTAGCCTGGACGTCAACTACATGCCATTCGTCATTGCCGTGATGATGGGGGCGTCGGCCGGCTTCGCCACGCCGATCGGCTATCAGACGAACCTGATGGTCTACGGTCCGGGCGGCTATCGCTTTAGCGACTATCTGAAGATTGGCGTGCCGATGGACCTGCTGATTTGGGGCATCACCGTCGCGCTGGCGCCAATCGTTTGGCCGTTCTAGCGCTTGGGGACGTCGGTGCCCTGCCGGCCCGCTGGTCGGGAATCGCCGGTCCCGCTTCGACTGATGTTGCACGTCATCGGCGGCCGATCGTATACTATACGTCTGTTTAGTATCTCGGCAGCAACCCGGAGCGCCGCGTCCGGAGACGTGCCTGCTGCCTGAGTTGCCACACACGGAGGCACTTTAGGCCATGGACGTCGCCGCATTTCTCGATTCGATTCGCCACCAGCCGTGGTACGCCGGACAGATCGAGCACGTCGAGGTTCTCGAGGAGCGATCCGGCCAGTTTGCCCAACCGGATGAGCCGCTCTCGGCCGAACTGGTTGAGCTGCTTGCGCGGCAAGGTGTCGAGCAGCTTTACTCCCACCAGGTCGCTGCGCTCGAGTTGGCCCGCGCCGGCCGCGACTTGGTCGTTGTGACCGGCACCGCCAGCGGCAAGACGCTGTGCTACAACCTGCCAATTTTGGAAACCGCGCTGGCCGATCCTGAGGCACGCGCACTCTACTTGTTTCCGACCAAGGCGCTCGCGCAGGACCAGCACAAGAATTTGCTCGACGTGCTCGACCACACGACCCAACCTGCGCGCATCAAGAGCGGCGTGTTCGACGGCGATACGCCAACCGCACAGCGGCGCCGCATCCAGGCCGAGGCGCAGCTCGTCTTGTCGAATCCCGACATGCTGCACGCCACGATCCTGCCCTATCACCCCAAGTGGAGTCGCTTTTTCAGTAGCCTGCGCTACGTGGTCGTCGACGAGATTCACACCTATCGCGGCATCCTGGGAGCGAACGTTGCATGTGTGTTACGGCGACTGGCGCGGGTTTGCGCGCACTACGGGTCGAATCCCACGATCCTGGCCGCCAGCGGCACGGTCGCCAAGCCGGGCGAACTGGCCTCCAATCTGCTCGGCCGCGCCGTGGCGGTCGTCGACGCCGACGGCGCGCCGCGCGGACGAAAGTACTTCGTGCTTTGGAACCCGTCTCCGTTGGGCAAAGACCATCTGGCCCGCCGCGGTACGGCGGACGACGCCGTGGAATTGATGGTCGAAGCGATGCAGGCCGGCGCGCAGGCCCTGGCCTTCACGCGGACGCGTCAAGCCGCCGAGTTGATCCATCGCTACGTCAAAGAAGAGTTGACCGCGCGGCACTCGAAGTTGGCCGACACCGTGCGGGCGTATCGCGGCGGGTATCTGCCGATCGAACGACGGCAAATCGAGTCGCAACTGTTCGACGGGCAACTACGCGGCGTCGCCGCGACCAACGCCCTGGAGCTGGGTGTCGACATTGGCTCACTCGACGTGGCAATCCTCTCGGGCTATCCCGGCACGATCGCCAGCACCTGGCAACAGGCCGGTCGCAGCGGACGGCGCCACGATGACAGCCTGGCCGTGCTGCTGGCCGGCAACGATCCGGTCGATCAGTACTTGGCGCGGCATCCCGAGTACTTCTTCGCCCAATCACCGGAGCACGCGGTGGTCGATCCGGAAAACCCGTACGTGCTGGCAAACCACTTGCAGTCAGCAGCGTTCGAGCTGCCGCTTGACGAGGCCGACGTCGATCGCTTCGGACCGTTGGCCGTGCCGGTGGCCGGCGTGCTGACCGACTCCGGCCAGTTGGCCCACGTTGACGGACAATACTTTTTTTCCGGTGGGCAGAATCCCTCGGCCCGGGTCAGCCTGCGGCACATGAGCGACAACACGTTCTCGATCGTGCTCCGCCGTCGAGCGGCCGAGCCGCGCGGCGATGCGTCGGGCGCATCGTCGTTGCGCCGCGTCGGCACGAGCTACGCGACAACACGACGTGCCGGAGCCCACAACCCGGACCACGAGGTGATCGCCAACGTCGACGCGATCAGCGCGCCGGAGTTGGTGTATCCGCAAGCCGTTTACTTGCACAATGGCGAAAGCTATTTCGTCCGCGAGTTGGACCTGGACGGCAAGGTCGCCTACGTCGAGCGGCACGAGATGGATTACTACACGCAGGCCGTGCTCGACAGCAGCGTGGTGATCAAACAGCAGCAGAGACAGCGCTCGCTGTGTACCGCCGGCGAACTGCCGGCCCAACTGGCCTACGGCGAAGTCGACGTCACCTGGCAGACCGTTGCATTCAAAAAGATCAAGTTCGGTACGCGCGAGAACATCGGACAGGGCCCGGTCGACATACCCGCGCAGAACCTGCCCACCACGGCCGCGTGGCTTGCGCCCGACGCGGCGTTACGCGCCCAAATGAAAGCGGCCGGACATCGAACCAGCGAGGCCATGGCCGGCCTGCGCAACCTGGCGGTCGTTGCCCTGCCGATGGTGGCCATGTGCGACAGCCGCGATCTGGGGGGCGTGGTCGACAGCAAGAACCTCGGCCGGACGACCGTCATCTTGTACGATCGCTATCCGGGCGGGTTGGGCTATTGCGAAAAGGGATTTGAGAACTACGAGCAGATGCTGGCTGTGTGTCACGAGATGGTGCGAGACTGCCCGTGCGAGGACGGCTGCCCCAGTTGCGTGGGCCTGCCAAATCTGCGACCGGCAATCCATAGCGATCCCGATCTGTCGCGCGGCTACCCGATGCCGAACAAGGCCGCGACCCGGGCCCTGTTGGAGATGCTCTGTGCCGAGGCGGAGCCGGTTGCAACTCCGAGTGCCTGCCGCGCGCGCGACGCACGAGCAGCTGCCACCGACCGGTAGCACGATGTCATCCGTGCTCGTTGGCGTACCGCGGTTTTAGAACGATTCGCCGGGAATCGTCGTTGAGTCTGAAGATTGCTTCTCTGGTTTGAGCGGAGGCAGAGCAGCTTCGGGTTTGGCTGGAGCCTCGAAGGGACTCTTAGGGGGATCCAACGTGGGCGGGTTCTGGGGAGGCGGGTCGTCCGAGATCGGTAGGGCCTTCCGCGGTTCCTTTGGACGGGCCGGATCTCTCGGCGCCCGAATCAAAGAATCGGGATCAACGCCGCCGGGGTGTTGCGACATTTGCTGGCGCTTCAGATGCCGAATCTCCGCAGCAAGCGTTTCGATCTGCGCGTGCAACAACCTCAATTCATCCAGGTGGCGCGCTCGCTCGGATTCGATTGCGTCGTTCGAGGAGCGCAGTTTATTCCGCTCGAGTTGCTGACGAATCCGCTCTTCTGCCAGGGTGGATTGCGATGCGTAACCTTTCTTGACGAGCCGTTCGAGTTGCTCAAGTCGGTCGGCGTGCGCTGCCTTGACGTCTGAGAAGAATGCGTCATCCAGCGCCGCCTGATGGACGAACGTGACCTGTACGCTCGGATCGCGATAGACCTGTGCCACCGCGGCCTTGATCGTCTTCTCGGCCTCCGAGAGCGTCAGCCCCGCCACCTTGACGCGGCCAAAGCGCACGCCCAGTGCCAGGTTGCCGTCGGCTTCGACCGTCGATTCGCGATCCAATTCGGCCTCCGGCGGTTCGGCCTCCAGGCGGAGCACGTCGCCCGGCGCGATCCTAGTGCGATTCTGAATGTTCGCGGTGCGCGGTGGCGCAGCACGTGGCTCAGGCTCTAGACTTGGCATAACCGATGGAACGGTGGTAGCCTTCGTTGCTGGCTTGACATTGTCGGCCGGGCCAACGGCCCGTTCAGGCGATGGTGGCCAACTGGGCGCAGCATCCCGGGGTTGAGGATAGTACGGGGTGGCTTGTCTGGTCGGGTGCGCGGCCGGCGTCCTGGCGACCGGCCCAACATAATACGGCGATTGCGTTGGCGCGTAGGTCGCCACCGGCTGCGGTCGCTGGTTGGCAAATTCCATCCGGACATTGATGTCAATCAATCGGGTCAGTTTTTCCGCCTCGTCCTGCTTGAGTTCGGCCAGATTTCTCAGTTCGTCCAGCGGTAAGCGAATCAATAAGCTTTTCGCAACGACTGACTCAGCATTACCGAGAGTCTTTCCAGCCACGTGCACGTGGCCATAGGCACTGCCGAAGGAAATCTCGCCGGCCTCGTCTACCGTCAAGGTACTCTGCGGTGGCAACATAAGTCGCACTTCGAGCCCACGGTTGTTCAATACGTAGAAGTTGTCCATGATCTCGATCTTCAGGACGTCGCCCGGGGCGATCGTGCGCGGGCCGTCCGGTTTGGCCACCGGCTTCTTGGCTGGCTTCGGGTCGTTCGACTTCTTACGACGAGAATCCGTTTCCGGCGCGTCCGTGCCGACTGTGCTGTCGTCGGTCGACTCGCTGGCAGCAGGCTGTTCGGGATCGGCGAGCACGGCGACGTCGTCCGCGACGTCGCCAGGGACTTCGCTGGCGGAACCGGCCAATGTCGGAGCCGATTCGTCTGGAGCATCTTGCCGCGGTGCCAGTCCGCCAGCGATGGCAACCAGCACGATCGCCAGCGGCAGCACGACCAGGTTCCAACGGCGAGGGCTCGCGGTCTCCAACGGTCGATGGCGTTCTACCAGCATGACGACCCTCCTTCGCAGATTCGAGATGCGGCCGCCGATCCCCAACCCGGCAGCCAACGTGGGACGGGTAAAACTGGACGTGGTCAAAAACTCGGCATAGTCCTCCGGCAGTCCATCCGCGTGCGCCGCGGCCGAATCGGCCAGATAGTCCTGGCACAACTGCAACTGCCCGCGCAGCCACCAGACGAGCGGCTGATAGAAGAAAAAGCACCGCACGAAACCGCTGGCGGTCCACGCCAACAGATCCCTTCGCTCGACGTGCGACCACTCATGAGCCAGGGCCCAACGCAGCGACCGCACGTCGCCGCCCGCGGCCAGCCGCTCAGGCAAGATGATCACCGGCTTGCGGCATCGCACCGCGCAGGGTTGTGCCGCACGGGTCGAAACCAACAGCGCGACGCGATCGCTGGCCGGTCCGGCGATTTCGCGCAGCAACATCCTGCAACTCTCCGCCGCCGGCCGCGCCGCGCGTACCAACCTTCTGACCGCCAGCAGCCCGACGGCCGCCCAAAACAGCATCACCAGCACGCCTGTCAAATAACCCGCGACGATCCACACCCGTGGGTCCTCCGGCAACCACAAGTACGTCGCGCGCCGCGGCGTGTTGGCAAGATCCGTATCGTGGTCGATCGATGACGGGGCTGGGCTTTCGTCCGATTGCGGCAGAGGTGCTTCGGCAGGCTGCAGCCATGCTTCGAGGTTGGCGTCGGAACGTGTCGCACCCTCTTCGGGCATTTGCAGCGGGCCACCATCGTCCGGCAAATACGATCCGTCGTGCGGTGGATTAGTCGGCTCGGCCCACGCCGGTTCGAGCGATGGACTAAAGGCGGCATCGCCCCGCTGAGAGTCCCATTCGACCGCGGGCGGTAGCGACTCGAATTCCTGCGTAACGAAGGCGTGTCGCGCGTCGTTCGGCTCAAGGCCAGCGACGAGCGGAGCGTTCATTTTTGCGGCCGCATTCGCACTGCCCTCGTCGTCCGATACGGCCGGCCCGATGCTCGGCAACCAGGCAAGTCGTGGATAGCCGGGCACCAGCATCAAGCACGGCAGGACGACCAGACCGGCCAGAGTCCATTGGATCACGCGAATGCGGCGCGCCGGCTCCCGCGTCAACAAGACTGCCAGTGACGCGGCCACCAGCAACAGCAGGCTACCGGCCGCCACGCGCAACAGACCTTCGTAGAACATCACGGCAATCGTCATGGCTAGCGGCTCCGTGAACGTGCGGTTCGCTTCTTTCGAGCGTCGGCGATAATCTGTTCGAGTTTTTTGAGCTCCTCGGCGCTGGCGTTCTTGGTCTTCAGCAGGCTGACTACGAACTGGTCGAGCGCCCCGTCATAGACGCGTTCCAACAGCCGCGACATTTCGCGCTCGCGCGTGTGCTTGGGTTTGTAGACGAACGTCCGGCCGCGCCGCGCGTGCGTAACCAGCCCCTTCTCGTCCATGATCCGCATCAGCGTCTGCACCGTGTTGAAGGCCAACTCGCCATCGGGACACATCCGCTCGTGAACTTCGCGAACCGTTGCCGGCCCCGTGTCCCACAGGATTTTCAAAATCTCCAACTCACGACCTGAGGGAATGCGCTGGCTCAACAGAATACCTCCATGGCACTCGACGTTCACCTAAATGATTAGGTCATTGTGGCGCGCCCGCGCAGCCGGGTCAAGAGCCATTACCTAAGATTTTAGGTAGCCCGTTGTTGCCGGCGGCGGCGCGCGAAGGGGCCCCCGATTGGCGGACCCTGTCAGGCGGAAACGTAAGCTAATCTGCGCGGCTCTCGGCCGGCAAAGCGCGGAAGCGGTGCGCTATACGACGCTTACCGGGGCGGCTCTTCGGCCAGGATGCACCGCAGCCCGACGGCGTCGTCCTTGAGCGCGCGATCGGCCGGCCGGCGATACGTCGACGTGAGTTTTTCGGCCGGGTCTTTCCAACTGCCGCCGCGCAGCACGCGCTGCGCGCGGCCGCCATCGACCCGCGCCGAGCCGTCATCGGGCGCGCCGCCATAGTCATCGTGCCACGTGTCGGCACACCACTCCCAAAGGTAGCCGTGGACGTCGTACAGATCCCAATCGTTGGGCTTCTTTGCGCCAACGGGCGGGTCGTTGCCCGATGCGTTTTGCGTGCTCCATGCGTGGTCGTCCAGTTGGCTTGCGTCGGCGCCGAACGAGTAAAGCGTCTGAGTGCCCGCGCGGGCGACGTATTCCCACTCGGCCTCGCTCGGCAGTCGCACAACCTGATTCGGCCGGATCAGTTTCGCGGCTCGCATCTGTTCCGTCGCCCGACGACAGAACTCGACGGCGTCGTCGTACGAGAGCATCTCGACTGAATTGCGGTCGCCTTTCCAGCGGCTCGGATTGGTGCCCATAACCGCCTGCCACAGGTTCTGCGGCACTTCGTAGCGGGCGACGGAAAATGGACCGTCCAGCGTGACACGCCGCGCCGGCTGCTCAGATGGCGGGCCGTCGTCGCGACCCATCGTGAACGACGCGGGAAACTTGCCACGCCCCGGCGTGATTTCGACGAACTCGTCCCGAAAGGTTTGTAGCAGTTCGCGAGTGTCCGGCGGCGGATCGGCTGCCGCCGCTTGGACCAGACCTGCCAACACGGCGCTGCTGGCGATGCCCGCCAACCCCGCGACGAGCGCTCGGGCGCTCATGGCCGCTGACCCTGACCGTCATCACGCCCATTGGCCTGTCCGACCAGGTTGCCTTGGCGAAACGCGGCGGCCATTGCCAGCGGCACTTCAGCCTCGGCGTGTACGACACGGGCACGATTCTCAGCCACCTTGGCGCTCATTTCTTGCTCGCGAGCGATCGCCTTGGCACGCCGTTCTTCGGCTTTGGCCCGGGCGACGCGGGTATCGGCTTCGGCCTGGTCGGCTTGGAGCCGGGCGCCGATGTTTTCGCCAACGTCGATGTCCGCGATGTCGATCGAGACGATTTCGAACGCCGTATGCGCGTCGAGCCCGCGGTCGAGCACCGCTTTGGAGATACGATGCGGGTTTTCCATGACCTCGTCGTAGCTTTCGGCCGAACCAATCGACGTGATGATGCCTTCGCCGACGCGGGCAACGATCGTCTCTTCGGTGGCTCCGCCGATCAACTGCGACAGGTTTGTCCGCACCGTCACCCGGGCCCGAATCTTCAATTCGACGCCGTTCTTGGCCACGGCACTTAGGTGCGACTTTTTGCTCTTGGACGGATCCGGACAGTCGATCACTTTGGGGTAAACGCTCGTGCGCACCGCGTCGAGCACGTCGCGTCCGGCAAGGTCGATCGCCGCGGCCCGATCGAAGTCCAGATCGATGTCCGCTCGATGCGCGGCAATGATCGCGTTGATCACGCCTGGCACGTTGCCGCCGGCCAAGTAGTGGGCCTCCAGCCGCCGAGTCGTGATGCCAGTGCTTGGATCATTGCCCACGCCTGCCTGCAGGGCCATGATCTTGCCCTGCAGGATGACCCGTGCGTTCACCTGGCGCAGGCTCATCCCGATCAGGTTGAACATGCTGACCCGGGCGTTCGACATGTAGGCCTGAAACCAGAGCTTGCCGTACGCCACCATCATCGCCGCGAGGATGAACACGAACAGCACGACGACGACTGCCGCGGCCAGCAGCCACCAGGGCGTATCGCCGACGTCGGGATCGGCTGGTTGTGCAACGAGCAGGGGCAATAGGCTGTTCATGGATTACCTCGCCTTCAATGTCGTGGCCGATGATCCGTGGCACCGGCCGCCCGGCGGCCCGGACGACAGCATATCGATAAGCATACCGAACTGCGGCATGCCGTAACAGCCGGCTGCCCAGCGCCGCTGTCGACCCGCGGCGTGACCAGGCAACGGGAGCCGTCGGCCCAATGGCTGCCTACTCGATCCAACCGCCACCCAAGACGCGCTGGCCGTCGTAGCAAACGACCGCTTGTCCCGGGGCGACCGCATGTTGCGGCTGGTCGAACACGGCGCGCAGACGGTCGCCGCTCAGGGTTTCGACCATTCCGGGCACAGCGGGTGCGTTGTAGCGGATTTTGATCGTGCAACGCTTGCCGGCAGTTGGCGGCTCGGTCAACCAGTTCGTGCGGTCCGCCGTCAGCCGGTCGCGAAGCAGTTCCTGTTTGTCGCCCAGGACCACGCGATGCGTGTCACGTTCCAGCCGGATCACGAACTTGGGCTCGCCTAATGCCACGCCCAGGCCCTTCCGCTGCCCAATGGTGAACGCCTCCAGGCCGGCGTGCTGCCCGACGACGCGCCCGTCGCTGGTCACGATTTCGCCGGCGGACTCGCTGGGACCGCGCTTGTCATGGATGAACGCCGCATGATCGCCGTCGGGCACAAAGCAGATTTCCTGGCTGTCGCGCTTTTCGGCCACGTCGAGCCCCAGCCCACGCGCAATGCGGCGAATCTCGCTCTTATGATACTCGCCCACCGGCAGCATCATTCGCTCAAGCATCTGCGGCTCGATCCCAAACAAAACGTACGACTGGTCCTTGCTCGCGTCGATGCCGCAAGCCAGCGCCGGAACGCCATTGCCATGTTCCGGCGAGATCAGTCGAGCGTAATGGCCCGTGGCCACGAACTGCGCGTCGACGCCATCGGCATACTCGAACAGCCGGCCGAACTTGATCCAGTTGTTGCACATGACGCACGGGTTGGGCGTGCGCGCCGATCGGTACTCGTCGACGAAGTAGTCGATGATCTGCCGAAAATCTTCTTGGAAGTCGATCGCGTAAAACGGAATGTCGAGCCGATCGGCAACACGACGGGCGTCGGCAGCGTCTGACGCGGTGCAGCAGCCTTGTTTGTGTCCCAGACGGGACGAGACGACTTTCAGGGCCGGATTGGATGTCCGGGACAGCTCGCTCGCGTTGGTTGACTCCGTCCCGGTCGCGCAAGCGGTGGCGTGCGACTCGCCGTGGCGCATGAAGACACCGATCACGTCGTGGCCCGCCTGCTGCAGCAGATGGGCCGCCACGCTGCTATCAACGCCCCCAGACATGGCCAACACAACGCGTGCCACGGCAATGTATCCCAACGCGGAGTGACATACGGACGAGCGATCCGACCGGCCAGGCCAGTCATTGCATCAAGTCTAGCGGTGGCAACCACTTCGGACAACCGGCACGGGCCGGCAGATACCGCCATTCGACCTACCGTGCCCAGTGGCACCCAACGCATGGAAGTGCCTGCTGTCCGTGACGCGCCCATGTCCCTAACAATTCGCTAACAATCGGGCCGTATCATCAACGATCCGGCCCTGCCGTGCTACGTCAGGCGGAGGATCTGCCGAGCCGTCGCAAATGCCGTGTGGCCGCGGATAGCCAAAGTGTCATCTTGCAGATCGTGGCGGGCAGGGAGCCGGCTGGCTGCCTGCTGTGACGTTTGCCGGATGCGATCGATCGGCACAGAGACCTGATTGCCATTTGTTGGCAAAGGCGGCGCGGCGCGGACGAACCGGTCCGCAAGCCGTACGCGCAAACTGCCAACTCGCTCAAACGTCCGACGGTCAACCGGCCGACCCCGATCCGGCACGCCTAGGAGCCGGACCCAACAACGTGGAAAAGTTGATGACCAGCTTTCGCGCCATTGTCACCGCTGCGAGCGTTGCTGCCGTGCCGCTAGTTGCCGGATGCACAGCGCGGGCCGGCGTCGACGAATCGTTCGACACCGTACGCGTTACCGGCTCGGACACGATGGTCAACGTCGCACAAGCCTGGGCCGAAGCCTTCAACGGGTTGCACGCTGATATCTCGATTCCGGTCAAAGGGGGCGGTTCCGGCGTTGGCATCGCCGATTTGTGTGCCGGAAAGATCGAGATCGCCACGGCCAGCCGCGCGATGAAGCCCGATGAAATCGAACGGGCTAAGAAGAACACCGGTGAGGACCCGAAACAGTTCATCGCCGGCCGCGACGCACTGGCGATCTACGTGAATCTGAACAACCCGATCGAGTCGATCTCGATCGAGCAACTTGCCGAAATCTACGGCGAAGGTGGCAACACGACCCGTTGGGAGCAACTGGGCGTCGAAAACTCGGCTTGCCCCAGCGGCAAGATTGTGCGCATCAGCCGGCAAAATAGTTCGGGCACATACGCCTATTTCAAGGAAGCGGTCCTCGGAAAGAAGCGGGATTATAAGCAAGGTTTCACCGCTCAAAGCGGCTCGTCCGATCTGGTGGCGCTGGTGACCAAGACGCCTTGCGCCATCGGCTATAGCGGAATGGGCTACCGCACGCCGGACGTCAAGGTGCTGCCGGTCGCCAAGACGAAGGACTCGCCCCCGATCGAACCCACGATCGAATCGGCCCAGGACGGCAGCTATCCGATTTCGCGGCCGTTGTACTTGTACACGTTGGGCGAACCGACGGGCGCCGTGCAGGAATTCATTCAGTGGATTCTGTCCGACGAAGGGCAGCGCATTGTTGAGGAGCAAGGCTACATCCCCGTTCATCCGCCGTCTGAGAATCCCTAGATTCCCCCCATGCTTGGTGCGTGACTGTCCATGTCTTCCATCCCCGCCAGCGACGCCGGTAAGCCACGTGAAGTTAGTGCCATGCACCGGCTGGCGGCGCGGCTCCGATCGGTGCCCGAGCTGGCCATCGAGGTGCTGATCCGGCTATGTGGCTATAGCGCGATCTTTTTTGTGTTCGCGATCTTCTTTTTTGTGCTCCGCGAAGGCGCGCCGATGCTGTTTGGTCACATGAACTTGTGGTCGTTCTTCACGAGTACCGACTGGAATCCGGTCGGCGAGCCACCCAGGTACGGCATCCTGGCGCTCCTCTCGGGCACGATTGCGGTCACTGCATTTTCGATGTTGATCGCCGTGCCGCTCGGCTTGGGGGCGGCGGTCTACGTATCCGAGTTTTCGTCCCCCAAAATCAAGGAGATTCTCAAGATCACGATCGAGATGCTGGCGGCGATCCCGTCGATCGTGTGGGGCTTCATCGCTTACATGACGCTCAATCCGCTGATCATCCAATTGACCGATGCTCCGATCGGGCTGAACGTGCTCAACGCCGGCATCATTCTGGCGCTGATGAGCGTTCCGGTGATCGTGTCGGTTGGCGAAGATGCCTTGAAGGCCGTACCCGATTCGTACCGCGAAGCGGCTTTGGCGCTGGGTGCCAGTCGCTGGGAAATCGTTTACCGCGTGTTGTTTCCCGCGGCCAAGAACGGCTTGCTGGCGGCCGTATTGCTCGGCGTCGGTCGCGCAATCGGCGAGACCATGGCCGTTTTGATGGCCAGTGGACACGCCAACCAGATCCCCGCGACCCTACTTGACCCGGTGCAGACGCTGACGGCCACGATCGCCGCCGAGTTGGGCGAAACGAACCAGGGCGGCGACCACTACCGAGTGTTGTTTGTCATCGGCATCCTGCTGTTTGCCATCGCATTTGTCGTCAACCTGACGGCCGATCTTGTCGTCAAGGGAATTCGGGGCAAACAGAATGTCTAGCAACTCGCCGGAAACTTCGCGCCGCGCTTCGAATCGTCGGGGCATCGCGCGCCTTGGCACTCGTCTGGATTCCGATAGCCTCAATGCATCCAAGCTCGATTCGCGCGCCGCGCTGTACCGGTACTACTTGTGTCCCTTGTCGAACGGTACGCCCGGCGACGGCACGCTAGAACGCCCCTGGCCCAGCCTGGCCGACGTATTGCGCGACATTGGCCGTCGCCACGGCGGAGACGCTCCGTCGGTCGGCAAGCTGGCCGGTTACGATCGGGTCGAAATCTGTGCCATCAACGGACCCGGCGACGAGCCACCGCCGGGCAAGAAGCCCCGCTACGCCTTCTATGTCGATCCGCTGGGTACCAGCGACGAAGAGGGCGGCGGCACGGCGCTCGCTCCGTGGCCCGATCTGGAAGCCGCGCTGGCGGGAGTTGCACGTCTGGACGCCGCGGGCGGGCTACCGCTTCAGATAGGTGAACACCTGCGACTGAGCGTGCGCGAAGTGTTCTCCGCCACGCCAATCGACCGCCGCAAACGCCGGCACGAAACCGTGGCGAAGAGTGTCTTTTTGCTCATGACGTTGCTGCTGGTCATTCCGCTGATTGCGATTCTGGCGCACCTGACTGTCAAGGCCTGGCCCGTACTGACCGCGTCGTTTGTGTTCGAGAACCCCAAGAACAACATGACGGCCGGCGGCGTTTGGGCTCCGCTGGTCGGCACGTTCTACTTGGTCTTCTTTTCGCTCTTGGCGGCGGCGCCGATCGGTGTGTTGGCTGGCGTCTACTTGAACGAGTACGCTCGCGACAACTGGTTCACGCGGATCGTCAACCTGGCGGTCGTCAACCTGGCGGGTGTTCCGAGCATCGTTCACGCGCTGTTCGGCGTCGGCGCGTTTGTGTTGTTCGCCGGGATGGGCGAATCGGTCTTGGCCGCAGCGTTCACCCTGGCGGTGATGACGTTGCCGGTGATCATCACCAGCACCAAGGAAGCTTTGGCCAGCGTCCCGATGGCGTTTCGCGAAGCATGTTGGAACATGGGCGCCAGCCGGTGGCAGACGATTCGCACAATCGTGTTGCCCAATTCGATCAGCGGTATTCTGACAGGCGTCATTCTGCAGGTTTCGCGCGCGGCCGGCGAAACGGCCCCCATTTTGTTCACCGGGGCCGCTTTTTTCGTCAATGTACCGAACAAAGGTTTGGGATACTTCTTTCCCTACGCGCTCGACAAAAGCTGCATGGCGCTCTCGTATCACTTGCACGTGATGCTTACGCAGGTCAAGGGCGCGTCGCCCGAACAAATCGCTGCCGGCGAGGGCATTCCGCTGGAGCACTTGCAGTATGGAACAGCCGTCGTCTTGATCGGGCTCGTATTGGCCGTCAACAGCGTGTCGATCGGTTTGCGTGTCTACCTTCGGTCGCACAAGAAATGGTAAGCATGGGCTCGGTCGGCATCGAAATTGAAGGCCTGTCGGTCGACTACGCCGGAAAACCGGCATTGCGCGACGTGTCGCTGGCGATCCCGCCGAATGAGATCTTCGGGATCATCGGTCCGGCCAACTCGGGAAAGACCACCCTGCTCAAGTGCATCAATCGCACGATCGACTTTGTCACCGCGGCGAACATGTCCGGCACCGTGCGGGTCGGCGGACAAGACGTGCGCGACGTGGCTAACGTCTACCAACTTCGCCGCCGTATCGGCATGGTGTTCCCGTTGCCCGTCGGACTGCCCATGACGATTTACGATAACGTCGCGTACGGACCGCGGATGGCCGGACTGCGTCATCGCGGCGAGCTGGATAGCCTGGTCGAGAAGTGCCTGCGTCAATCTGCTTTGTGGGACGAAGTGAAGGACCGGCTTAACATGCTCGGGACCAAACTTTCCGGAGGGCAGCAACAGCGGCTCACGCTGGCGCGGGCACTTTCGCTCAAGCCCGACATCTTGTGTCTCGACGAGTTTTCAATCGCGATCGACCCGGTGACCACCATGAAGATCGAAGAGGTGCTGCTCGAGCTGCGCTCCCAAATGACGATCGTGCTGGTGACCAATCTGGTACAGCAGGCACGCCGGCTGGCAAGCCGAACGGCGTTTCTGAACGGCTCGCGGATCGTAGAGTACGGCGAGACGGCGGCCATCTTCACCAAGCCGGAACATCAAATTACCTACGACTACGTTACGGGCAACATCGGCTGATGATCAGCGAACAAACAGCAGCCTACAGCATCCATACTCGAGGGCTAAACCTCTGGTACGGGGATTTTCACGCGCTGAAGGACATCGACGTGAATATCCGGCATCGGTGCGTGACCTCGCTGATCGGTCCGTCAGGCTGCGGCAAAACCAGCCTGTTGCGTTGCTTCAATCGGATCAACGAACGCTACGGCGGCGTGACCACGACGGGCGACATCTCGATCCTGGGAAAGAACGTCTACGACCCGGACGTGTCTCTCTCGGAATTGCGCAAGACCGTCGGAATGGTCTTTCAACGGCCGAATCCGCTGCCGATTTCGATCTATGAGAACGTGGTGTTTGGCCTGCGAGTACACACGCGGCGCAACATGCTACGCCGGGGGCAGCGCGATGAGTTGGTCGAGCAGGCATTGCGGGACGTGTTCTTGTGGAAGGACGTGAAGGACCGACTTCGGGCGAAGGCCACGCTGCTCACGCTGGAACAACAGCAGAAGCTGTGCATTGCCCGGCTGTTACCGCTGAAGCCGCGGGTCATCCTGATGGACGAGCCGTGCTCGGCGCTGGACGCCGAAGGAACTCAAGCGATCGAGACCTTGATCGAAACGCTGCGTCAGAAGTACTCGATCGTCATCGTTACGCACAACATGGGCCAGGCCGCACGGGCCAGCGAAGAGTGCATCTACATGCTGTTGGGCGAAGTCGTTGAGCACGGCAAAACGCAGGACATCTTTCTGCACCCGCAGTGCAAAGAGACCGAAATGTACATCGAGGGTCGTTACGGATAGCCGTATTGCGGCTTCGCGAATCAGCCGCACACGCGCCAACGAAACGTCGCACTACGACCGTGGATTCAGTTCCCAACCGGTCAACCGCTGCTGAACTTCTTGGAAACTTAGGGGCACCTGCGGCAGCCGGCGCCGACGGACCTCGAGTGCGGACAGGTAATTTCGGGCCCGTTGCTCGCGCTCGACTTCTTGTTCCAGGGCGACGATCCAGTTCGGCACGTCCAAGCCCACGCCGGTCGGCCCCTGCGCGAAGTCCGCGGCTTCCTGCTCGAGTAGCTCGAATGCGGTGAGATCGATTGCCTCTCGTCCAGCGCCCGCGCCCGCCGTCGACGCCGCGGCAAGTGCTGGCCCAATCAGTGCGCAAATCCGATCGATGGCCAACGGGCGAACGAAGCGTTCGCCTACCCGATCTGCGATCGTCGGCACACGCATCGCGTACTTCTGCCGCAGTTCGTTGTATCGTGTCTGTAGTTTGTCGGCCAATTCGGAAGTGCGTTCTGACAGGGCCCTGCGCCACAGCTCGGCCGCTGCGTTGCGGCCGCGGCGCACAAGGATCGAATGGGCCGCCAGCACCGGCTTCATGTGCCAGGCGATTCGATCGTACTGAACGCGTAGCCGCAAGAAGTCCAGCAGCGTATACAGCAAATCGCCCCGGTCGGATTGTGTCGTCGTGCTGTTGTAGTCTCGATACTCGGCGTAGTTTTCCGCAACCGCCTCCAGCACCAAACTGAGCTGCTTGACGGCTTCTCCTCGGGGAAGCTTGGTGCCCAATTCGTCCAACAGTAACAACGACCCGCCCTCGGGCGGATGTTCCTCCAGTTGGGCCAGCCAGTTGTCGACGCCCTGGTGCAGGATGGCCCGCAGGTTACCCAAATGCAAGAACCGCTGCGTGAACAGATCACGTCCATAGCGCTGAACGAACGCCACCAGCGCGTTCCAGGATTTTTCACTTCCGATGCGCTCCAGCACGCTCAGTCGTAGCGTGCGACTATGTGGCAGCCACTGTCGCAACAACGATTCGGTTACCAATTCCAAGCACTCGATCAACCGGTGATCCTCCGGATCGGGTTCACCACTATCGGGCCACTGGGCTGACACGTCAACCAGCGATTCGACCAGCGACTCGTAGGCTTGCGCGAACAAACGATCGTATTCGCTGATTGCGCCCGGACCGACCGAGCACTCGCTTTCCATTAATCGCGCCAACTCGACCAACTGACATGTTTCGCCGTAAAGTCCGAGCCGGGGCAACCAGACGGCAAGATCGCGCAGCGCTTGTTGCAACGTCCTGACTTCGACCAGCCGGGCCGGTTGACCGCCCTTGGCCAGCGGCACGTACAGGATCGGCCGTCCGTGCAAATGCTCGATCAAGTCCGGCCACAGCCGGCGCACGCTGTCAGGGTCACCCTGCAAAACGGATCGCACGACGGCATCCAGGGCTGTCTGGTCGTCGACCGGCGCGCCAGTTTCGTCGGCTTGATCGGCGGTCAGCGCGCCGCGCATCAAACGGGTCGCGTCGGCTGTCTCGACCGAGGTGGCAACGATCTTCTCGACTAGCGCTTCCTTGAGCGTCCGCCGGCGGTCGAACTCCAGCATCGACTCCCGATTAGCGGTCGGCGCGGGGATCGACCGCGCATCGACGCTAGCCAGCAGCTTCGCCAGCCCTCGTTGATTATGTGCCGCGTCGGTCAACCACGACGAAACGACTTCGGGCAGCCGCTGTTCGTCGAAACGCGGACCAAAGCCGAGCACGGCCGATTGCCACAGATTGGCCACGGTGCGCAAGAACTGCAGTCGCTCGCCGACGCGTCGCGCCTCGGCGTCCAACTCGAAATCGGTGGATGGCGATCCGCCCGACTCTAGCATATCAGCGTCGATGCCGTCGTCGGTGCTGTCGACGTAGACCATCTCGTCGTACGCCGCGCGGTAGATAGAGTCCTCTTCGTCCTCGTTGTCGTCCGTGGCTGGCTCGACGTCGCCCACGTCGACCGTAGCGCCGTCATTTGAGCCAACGCCCAGCAAGTCGAGCGAAGGAACTTGCCAATAGTCCTCGGCATTGGCCTCCAGCAGCTCGAAGAAACGGGGCAGCAACGTCGCACAATCGTTTGCCGCGCCTGTCTCGGCCGATTGGGCCGTGTCGTCAAAGCAGACCTTGTCGAGCCACCGTTCGGCCAGCGTGTGAAACGAGTATTCTCCCTGCGTCAGTGCTACCAGTCCGGCTTGGCTGAGCCATTGCATTAGCAGCGCCATGGTGGCGACGACGTCCGGCATCTCGAGTAGCGCGTTGACGACCAGGGCGTATGCCTTGGGCGAGTTGAATTCCGCGGCATGTTTGCGCCAAAAGGCGATATCGCCGGCCGCCGCGCCCGCGTGCCGAAAGGCGGCCATCGCTTGCGCAACCTCGCGAGCCGAATCGAATGCCTCGCCTCCGAAGAACGCTTCGATGTCTTCAACGCTGGTCGGGGCGAACTGGTCCCACCAATCGGTCAGGCGCTTCATCGATGCCGACAGTTCGGCGGCCAAAGTGGCTTGCTCGTCGGCCGCCGCTTCGCTCCAGATCCGCGCGTACAGCGCGACGATCTGCTCCAGCAGGGCGATCAGTTGGTCTAGCCGGTGATCGATGACGCTGTTTTCCGGTGAAGGAAAAAGGCTGAACTGTCCCTGAAAGCCGAGAATGCACCACGGATCCGCCAGCGCGCCGCATTGAATCGCGCGGTGTAAAAAGTCTTCGGACTCAGCGATCAACGCGGCGGCCCGAGCCAGGTCTTTGCAGTCTACCGCTCGGTGTCCCGTGGTAACCCGGCATTGAATCTCACTAGTCATTCGGGCGGAAGTCACCGGCAGCACTTGCGCTTGCCGCAGTGCCGCTTCCGGATAGCCCATCCGGGCGTACAACAACGCGAGATGGATTTGTTCGAGTTGCAAGGCACGTTGCCGTGCGAGTGCCTGATTGAGGTGTTGCCGTGCGCGGGCTAGCGGCTGTCTATCGGCCACGGCTTCTGCCCGAAGGCGATCTCCGTGTGGACCAGCCACGCCTGCAATGAACTGTTCGTAAAACGCGTCGCGGTAGGCGGCGATGCGCGGCAACAGCGTCCCGAGCGTCGTCATCGAGTCGTGGGCATCCACGCCGCTGCCGCTTGTGCCCGAGGCCATCAGGACCGTGCCCGCCAAGACGGCAGCCGCCTCGACGAGCAATTCTTCCGGCGGCAGCTCGCCCTGCTGCGACACGCGCTCAAGCAGAACGTCGATGGTCACCTGCTGCACGACGAATCGGCGGTAGCGGCCCTGATTGTCGAGATGGTGCGGATCCCATTGACCGAAGTGATAGTTCGGTCGCTTGTTGACCGGGTGATCGAAGTCGTAGGCTCGTGGGTCGAGCGCCAGCTCGTCCAGCAACTCCGGATCAAAATGGGCTTCACGCAACAGGGCCGGATCGGTAGCGCGCACGATTTCTAGGGCGTGACCGAGTACGGCTTCGTAACGACCGACGCCAATTCCCGCGTCACGTATGTAGATCGGGACGGGTCGGATTCGCTCGTGCGGGTAGGGTTCGAGCCGTTGCGACGTACTGAGCGTGGCCACCGGGCGATGGCCGACGTAGTCGTTCAAATGTGTAATTGCACCGTCGGCGATTCGATCCGTTTCAGACCAGGGAGGGCCCTGTAGCAGGATTGCCTCGACGACCCGCCCGACAAAAAAAGGACGCCAGATTGCCGCGTCGCTTTGATGAAACAGCAGATCACGGTGAAACTGCCGATAGCGGGGCGGCAGTTCGTGGAATGCCAGTCGCAATACCTCGCGGGCCTGATCCACGTCAGCGAAGGCCGGTGTCGTGCTTGATAGCACGTCCAAGTGCTGCTCGAGGCGTTTGCCCACCGCGACGTAAGAAGGTTGCTGATGGTCGTCCGTGGCGGCGGACGATTCGACGATCGCGAACAGCCGATTGAGCCCTCGCAAGAACTGCGGATCGGGCGTGCCAGACGAGAAATTCAGGTAGCCGAGGACCTCTTCCAGGATCGCGGACTCGTCGGTTTTCGGTCGCTTTTCCGGCATAGGCATCGCCAATCGTTGCGGGTTGACCCCATCGTAGGAAATGCCCCCCGGATCGGTCTACCCGCCCGCCGGACGCACCTGCGGCATGCCGTGGGAACCGTCCACTTTCGCCTCGGGTCGATCGCACGGTGGCCGTGCGGTCCCATCTGCTATTGGCCGGTGATTTACGCCCACATCGCGGGCCGCGCGATCGGAATTGCGGTTCTGGCCGAGCATCAAGGGTCGCGACGGACTATCATGGAGATTGGCGCGGTCGCTTGCATCTTAGCGATCAATTTCCATGGCGCCGTGGAGACACAGTGCCGAAACCGAGCCGAGGAGTACAGCACAATGCGGCAGCGTTGGACATGGACGATCTGTGCAGCACTCTCGATCGGCGCCATCGGATCAATTTGCCATGCAGCGGCCCTCGTTCCGCAGTCGCAGGCGCGGCGCTGCGGGCTGAAGCGAGTGTGGTTCGCCCAGGTCGGCTCGCTCCAGTCCACTGGCCCGGTCAATCACATCCAATACTCTAGTGGACTGATACTCGCACAGACTGCCGGCGGCATGCTGACGGCACTTGACGCCGAAACGGGTCGCACGCTCTGGTCCGTTCAGGTTGGACCACGCGGCCGGCAAACCACCGAAGCGTCGGCCAATGAGCGTTATGTCGCGGCCGTAAACGGCTCGTCGCTCTATGTGCTAGACCGCGCAAACGGCGACGTGCTCTGGCAACGTCGACTGGGCGGCGCCCCGGGCGCCGGACCGGCTGTAAGCGAAACACACGCGTTCACGCCGATGGTCGACGGTACGATCGAAGGCTACGCGCTGGACGGTTCGGATAAGGGTTCGCCCTGGATCTATAAATCGTCCGGCAGCGTATCCACGCCGCCAATGGCCACGCCGCAAAGCGTGAGCTGGACAACCGAACGGGGATACTTCTACGTCGCCAATCCGGCGGCGGAAGGAATCCGCTACCGTCTTGAAACAAACAACGCGATCCACGGCCGGCCAGGCTACTGGACGCCGAATCTCTACGCAGGTTCGACGGACGGTTCGGTGTACGGCGTCGACGAAGCCAGCGGGCAGTTGCGCTGGAAGTACGCGGTCGGCGATGCGATCTTCGAGCCGCCTGTCGCGGTGGAGAGCAAGTTGTTCGCTGTCGCCCAGTTTCGCGGCATGATTTGCCTGGATACGAACGGTCCGACGGAACTCTGGGTCGCGCCAGGCATCGCTCAATTCGTTTCCGCCAGTCCGACGCGCGTTTACACGCGCGACAAGGTAGAGCGCCTGGTTGTGCTGGACATTGAAACCGGGGCCCGTCTGGCTTCGATGCCATTGGTCGACGTCGCGCACCTGCTAACCAATCCTCACAGCGATCGCATCTATCTGGTCGGGGAAACCGGTGCCGTCCAGTGCCTGCACGAAATTGGCAGACCGTCCCCCGTCCTGCACATTCCACCGGCGCCTCCGAAAACCGAGCAACCGGCCATGCCGCGCCGCGAATCGGTCGAACCGGCGAGCGAGCCGACCGATGCGCCCCTGCCGGCCGAAGAACCATTCCCGGCCGAAGAGCCGCCCATGGAAGACAACTCGGACGAGCCCACGCCGGATTTTGACGCCGACGATCCCTTCGCGACTCCCTGACCCTGTCCGTGCCGCTTCAAACGAGCTAGGCGGATCAGTACCATCTGGTGGAGTCGCGCGAACCGAGTCTCGATGGTTCCGGTCGACTTGTCGATGCCCGGCTGCGCGAACTTCGAGGGAGTTGACGCTTCGCGGCGTACTTCTTAAACCAGAGAGTTCACCCGCGCATCAAGAGGGCCGACGGAGTTGCCGCGGCTACTTGCATGGGTTTTGGCAGGTGCCGGTTTTCACGGTCCGGCGTTCGCGCCGACCCGCAGGAAGGACTTCATCCGTGTCGAACCAATCTCCAACAATCAAGCGAGCGTTGATCAGCGTAAGTGACAAGTCGCAACTTGACGACTTTGCCGCCGGTTTGGCTGACGCCGGCGTGGAACTATTTGGTTCCGGCGGAACGCGCAGATTTCTCGAAGAGCAAGGGCTCGAAGTGCGCGACGTTTCGCAATACACAGGCTTTCCGGAGATGCTCGACGGCCGCCTCAAGACGCTGCACCCTAAGGTTCACGGCGGCATCTTGGCGCGCCACGATCGGCCCGATGATCTGGCGGCGCTCGAACAGCACGGGATCGTGCCGTTCGAGTTGGTCGTGGTCAATCTCTATCCGTTCGAGGAAACCGTGGCACGGCCCGACGTGACTTACTCCGAGGCGATCGAGCAGATCGACATCGGCGGGCCCACCCTGATTCGCGCGGCGGCTAAGAACCACGCGTTCATCACTGTAGTTACCGATCCAGCACAATACGTGGAAGTCCTCGACCAGATCAAACGAGACGGCGGTACGTCCCTCGACTTGCGCCGCAAACTGGCGCGCAGCGCGTTCGGGCGGACAGGGCAATACGATCAAGCCATCCATGCGTACCTGTCGGGCCAATTGGAGCCCGAGGACTTCCCAAGCCATGTTCACGTCGGACTGGCGCGAAAGGCGGTATTGCGTTACGGCGAGAATCCTCATCAATCGGCCGCCTTGTATGCCACACCCGCCGACAACTCAGCAACGAACCTGGTCGGTGCGCGACAACTGTCGGGCAAGGAACTCTCGTACAACAACCTGCTCGATCTGGACAGCGCGTTGGCCATCGCTCGCTCGCTGGCCGAGCCGGCCGCCGTGGTGATTAAGCACAACAATCCTTGTGGGGCAGCCACGGCGTCTGACTTGTCCGCGGCAACGAGGGCGGCGCTGGATGGCGATCCTGTTAGCGCATTCGGCTCGGTCCTTGGGTTTAATCGCACGCTGGACGCCGCATCCGCCGAAATCCTCGCCGAGCCGAATCGATTCGTCGAAGCGATCGTGGCGCCAGACTTTGACCCCGAAGCGCTCAAGATTCTGACGACGCGACCCAAATGGAAGGCCAACGTACGCCTGATGCGAACCGGTCCGCTCGATGCGCTGCCGGCGTCGCGGCAGTTTCGCCAGATCGACGGCGGAATGCTCGTACAGGACGGCGATTTTCTGGCCGATCCCGAGGACCAGTGGACCGTCGTCACCAAAACTCAGCCAAGCCCCGAACAATGGGATGATCTGCGGTTCGCCTGGTCCATCGTGCGTCACGTGAAGTCCAACGCCATCGTGCTTGCCGCTCGTCGGTCTCTGGTTGGCGTCGGCGCCGGCCAGATGAGTCGAGTCGATTCGGTCGACATCGCCGTCAAGAAGGCCGGCGACCGCGCGACGGGAAGCGTTTTGGCTTCCGATGCGTTTTTTCCTTTCGCCGATTCGATCGAACAGGCCGCGGCGGCCGGAATTCGGGCGATCATCGAGCCCGGCGGCTCTCGCAAGGACGATGAAGTGATTGACGCGTGTAATGAGCGCGGCATTCCCATGATCTTTACCGGCCGGCGACACTTCAAGCATTAACCCGTTTCATGGACACCGTGCTCGATCGAATCGTCGCCACGAAGCGGGCGGAGATTGCCGCAGCCAAGCAATCCTGCCCAGAGGAGACGGTCCGCGCGCAGGCGGACGCCGCGCCGGAAGTGCGAGATTTCTTTTCGCCGTTGGCCGCCAAGGGTCCGGTGCGGCTGATCGCCGAGGTGAAAAAGGCCAGCCCCTCGCGGGGCGTCATTCGCGAAGACTTCGAGCCCGTCGAAATCGCCCGCACGTACCAGCAGCACGGTGCCAGTTGCATTAGCGTGCTGACCGACGAAAAGTACTTTCAAGGTTCACTCGACGCATTGAGCCGCGTGCGCGACGCGGTCGACATCCCCGTCCTGCGTAAGGACTTCATCCTTGACCGCTATCAGTTGTACGAGGCCCGAGCGGCCGGCGCCGACGCGGTGTTATTGATCGCTGAATGTCTGGAAGATTGCGACCTGCGCGCGTTGCACAACGAGGCGGTTGCGTTGGGAATGTGCCCGTTGGTCGAGCTCTACGAGCCGGACAACCTGTCGCGCGTTCTGGAGGCGGGCGCCACGCTCATCGGCATCAACAACCGAAACCTGCACACGTTCGAGACCGATCTGGAGCACACATTGCGGCTGCGGGATCGCGTGCCCGAGCAATGTGTCCTGGTCAGCGAAAGCGGAATCCGCACGCACCAGGACGTGCAGCGGTTGGCCGCCGCCGGCGTCGACGCGATGCTGGTCGGCGAGTCGCTGATGGCGAGCGTAGACATCGGTCAGGCGGTCGATGCCTTGCTCGGGCAATAGTTGGTCACGATAGCAGAATCCACAGGCCGATCGTCTGTGCAGCGGCGTGGCACGCGTGGCACGTGGTGCTGGCACGGCGGCGGGGGGTGAGCCTATAATTCCTCTCCGCCGGCGAATAACTTTTTGAACGACCGACATTACTTTTTCATGAGCCTGTCCAATGGCCGACACGATATCCGCCATGGCCAACGTGATTCGGGGTCTCGTTTCGATAATTCTGCTCGGTTTGCTCGGCACGGGCGGCTGGTTCGCCTACGACGCCTACAACGCCCGCGAGCAGTTGCACGACGAACTGGTCGCGAAGACCAAACAGATCGAGGAGCTGAACCAACAAAATGCCAAGCTCGCCGAACGCAATGACGAACTTGTCCGCGAAAACGCGAAGCTGAATCTCGCCTTACGATTGTTGAAGGTGGATCATCGCGTCGCGCACATCGACGTCCTTGACCAGCAAGAAGGCGAGCAGCAAGACGGCCAGCAGCGTCTCCGAACCCGTTTTCGGTTCACCGAGGTAACCACGGATGGCGACCCGGTCGGCGAGCCGAAGGAGTTCACGGTCGACGGCGACACGATTTACATTGACGCTTGGGTGATTAAGTACGCCGACGAGTTGGTCGAACAGGGCGATCCACTGCGCTCGACGTCGGTTTGCCTGTTTCGGCGCGTGTTCGGCGAGTATCAGGAGCCGAGCGAGGGATTTCCGCTCGACGCCGCCGGCTCGCGACCTTCGGTCTACAGTCAAGGCAACGAGCCATCGGCCACGGAGCGCGACATTTGGGCCAACTTCTGGCAGTATGCCAACAATCCGGCCAAAGCCCGCAAGGAGGGTGTGCGGGCGGCACATGGTGAAGCGCCGTCGATCCGGCTGGATCCCGATCGACGCTACCGCGTCGAACTGCGGGCCTCAGCCGGCCTGACGATCATCGCCGAAGACGCCAAGCAGGGCCCCACGTCGTAGCGCGTGGCCGACATTTCATTTCGGGCTGGTGCGCCGCGATTGCCGCGCCGTCGCCGGCGCCAGATCGGGCAACATGTCTGCCAACTTGCGGCCAGTGACGCTCAGCGGGTACGAGTCCAAAGCCTGCGCGGCTACCCATTGCCAGGCGGCGTCGCTCGGCTTCATCCTCCCGGCGCGGCTCTGTGTCTGGTAACAATCCAACGTAATACGGAATCGCGTGACCCCATGTTTGAGCGTGGCAACGTGTTTGGGCAACTGAACATCCAGCCCGGTATGTTCGCGGACGCGTTGGTGCAGCTCGCGTCGCAGTGCGGGTTCGCGTTTCGCGGCGACGGCGAACCGGGGAAAGTCCCACAAACCGGCCCAACGTTCATCGGCTCGCCGTTGTCGCAGCAAGACTTTGCGACCGCGCCAGACGACCACGGCGGCTTCGTGGACCGCTTCGATCTGTGGCTTTGCCCGCAGACGCGGAATGCGGTCCTGTTCGCCCCGCAGGCACGCATTGCACAGCGATCGGGCCGGGCAATGATCACAATCCGGCTCGCGGGGCGTGCAGATCTGACTTCCCAATTCCATCAGCGACTGATTGAACTGGCCGGGTTTTCGTTTGGGCACGATCGCCTCAGCCAATTGCCACAGCAACCGCTGCCCTTGGGCGCTGCCGGTATCGCCTTTGTAGGCGACCAACCGACTGAAGAGGCGCACGGTGTTGGCTTCGAGTATCGGCGCGGGCTGGTCGAAGGCAATCGACACGATCGCGCCGGCCGTATATCGGCCAATGCCGGGTAGCGCGAGCACGGCCTCCAAATCGCGCGGGAACCGGCCCGCGTGCTTTTCGACGATTACCCGCGCCGCACGGTGCAGTTGTCGTGCCCGCCGGTAGTACCCCAGACCCTCCCAGCGTCGCAACACTTCGTGTTCGTCCGCTGCGGCCAGAGCGTCAATGGTAGGAAAGGCGGCCATGAACCGCTCGAAGTACGGAACAACCGTGGCCACTTGGGTCTGTTGCAACATGATCTCGCTGACCCAAACGGCATACGGGTCAAGCGTTCGCCGCCAGGGAAGATCACGGTGGTGCGCGCGATACCATCGTCCAAGGCGTCTTACCAACGTGCGTCGCCAAGCTGCGTCGGGCGCTATTGAATCGAACGATTCCGTTGGACGCGATGTCGATGCCATGCGATCGCTAGAAGAGCCTTGTTCTTGCTTGAGCGTTCTCGGATTCTAAAAACCGATGCCTGTCGTCGACAAGGGGCCTTGCGGTCGTGGTAGACGACCGCGCAGCCGTGCATTACGCTGCACGTCGACGGCCGTGTCGTCGTCGCGGTCGCGCGTGGTCAGGAGGAGTTACGTGAGCTCGAAGCGGAAAGCACAAGGCAAGCGCAAGCCCTCGCCCGAGCGGCGCGGAACGTCGAAACAGGGCGGGCAACCTCCGCGTCGCGAGTCGCAGTTGCCAGCCAGCGAGATCAGGCGATCGCCCGCCAGGCTTTCGGTTCGTAAATTGCCGGACGAGGATGCCTGGGAGTTGGTCCATCCGCGCTGCGTGTTGGATCGCGTCGAGGACCTCGACGAAGTCCGCGCCATGCTCGATGCGGGCGAAGTCGACGTGGCGCGGGATGAGTGCCGCTGGCTGCTGGACGGTTGCCCCGATTGCCTGGAGGCCCACCGCATTCTGGGCGAGATCGCGCTAGGCGACGACGATTTACCGCTTGCCCGGGGCCACTTCGGCCACGCCTATCGCCAGGCGAATAGCGCGACGCAACAAGCTGGCTCCGGCGCGGTGTTTCCGTATCGGCTGCCCGCCAACCAGGCGTTGTTCGAGGCGGCCAAGGGATTGGTCTGGTGCCTGAAGCAACTCGACAAGCCTCAGATGGCCGCAGAGGTTATTGCCCGTGTCGTGGCCTTGGATCCCAACGATCCGTTGGGCATCCGAGGCATCCTCGACCAGGGCTCATCGCCGTAGAATAAGTGCCGAAGTAGCCACCGCTGGAAATCTGCACTGCGTAGGTGGCGCGCGGCCACTATGACGTTTGCCGGACGTGTCCTAGTTCGCATCGCCGGACGGTGTGACGAGCTCGCCCGTCTCGGGGTCCAGGTAGGGCAACTTGCCGGTGTATTCCACCGTCGCGGTTTCCGCTTCCTTGTCGGCCAAGTTTTCGAACATCTCCATCGAAGCAGGCATACGCATCTGGTCCAGGACTTCGGTCCATTGTTTTCGCCCGGGTTTGATCTCGGTCACGCGGATCAAGTGGATACCGAACGGTGTCAAAATTGGTTCGCTAACCTCGCCGGTTTCCAGCTCGAAGGCTGCCTTGGAAAAACCTTCGGTCATCACGCCGTAGCGCGGAAAGAATCCGAGGTCTCCCCCCTTGGCACCGCTTGGCCCGGCCGAAAACCGCTGCGCCGCGTCCTCGAACGAAATCTTACCGACCTCGATCGCCTCGCGAATCTTTTCGGCGCGTTCCATCGGTTGCGTCTTGGGAACGCCGGACCGCTCCGGGCGCAGCAGAATGTGCGACGCCCGAACCTCGGTTCCGTCGAAATCTTTCTTGTGTGCCTCGAAGTAGGCCTGGAGCTTGTCGGTCAGGTTGCGCTCGACGTAGCGTCCCCAGGCCAGTTGCCAAATCACTTGGGCCCGCCACGCGTCGAGTGAGACCCCCTGCCCCGCCGCGAGTTCTTCGAGGGTTACTTTTTGTTCCTCGGCCTGTGCCGTGATGTTTTCAAGTGCCTTCTGAACCTCTTCCTCGGTGTAGTAGCCCCCCTCGCGCGTGAGCAGGTCGACGACCAATCGCCGTTGTACGAGTTGCTTGAGCAACTCGGCCTGCGTCTGCGCGGACTGGGCGGCAACGGCTCCTTGAACCTGCTTGACCTGCTGTAGCACGGCACCCATTTCGGCGACGAACACAGGGTTGCCATTGACCGTGGCCGCGACCGGCGGAGAGGCGTCATCCGCGGCGGCAAGAACCGGGGCAATCGTAAGGGCGACGGACAGCACGATCAGGTACGCCAACCGTGGCCATCGAGCAATCGGCTTGTACATCATTATCTGGATCAAAGTCGTGAAGTGTTTGGGCGACGAATGGCTCACGGAAGGGGCAAATCGCGCAGTTCGTACTCGATCGACGTCTCAAGCACCGCGATCGGTGTGCGGTAAACCAGGTCTAAGTTGTTCGGGCCGTCAGGAAGATCGAAGTAGTAGTTGATGCCCACTTCGTCATTGGCTTGCCGCGACTGTTCGAATCCGCCAGGCATGAACTGCCGGCCCTCGGCGTTGACGAAGAACACGTCGTTGTCCAGGATCCATCCGCGATGCGATTCCAGGGCAGTTGACGGCGAGTCGAACTTGACCCGCATGCGGAGTTCCCAGGCGGCGTTGTTCTTTCGCAATCGATCGATGCTGACCGTCGCTCCGGCCTTCCGCTGCGACATGCGCGGCGCCGGCGTATTGCGGTCGGACGTCTTCAGGGAAGTGAACCGAAAGTCCTGTGTCGGACCCGGCACCAGGGCCAGCAGCTTGCCCTTGAGCGACGCGATCTTCTTCGTGTCACGGTCCGGCAGCTCGAGGGGAATTTCCAGCTCAATGGCCGACATGCCCGCGCGGATCGTTGCTTCCGGCATCGCGTTCATGGCGGTCACCGCGATCGGTCGCCCCGATTCATCGCTCGCCGTAACTTCATCGAAGGGTTGCAGCATAGCGAACGGCTGGAGGCGGGGCTCCCACGTGATTTCGACATAGAGTCGCAGCGATTGCATGTCGCCGCCGCGCAAGTCTCGGGCGGCCTCGATACGGACCGGTTCGAGGCGAAATATGCCCGAGTATACGATCCGCTCGCGATCCGGCGCGTTGCGGCCCGTTTGATTGACGACATACGCGCCCTCTTCGCCCGAATACGGATAGAGTGCCAGGTTGGCCTGGTCGAGCACGTCGTCCAGCGCCTTCCAAAATGGGGTCTTATCGAAGTCGACGTCGAGTTTTGCGTCGGTTGGCTCTTGGCCTAGATCGGCTCGGTAGTCGACGATTGTGTTGCCGGTCTGTTTCTGAATTTCAGCCAACACGTCGGCCAGCGGCATCTGTTTGCCTGAGAGCGTGACCACCGACGGGTTGGCCGCGGCAAGTGCCTGGGCCTCGAGCAGCTTTTGCTGCACGCGTCCCAAGCGCAGGGCGACTTCCGCCGGCGTGTCGTCATCGACTTGGGGCAACAGCGGTAGCGCCGCGTCGCCCAGCGCCAGCAGCGCGCGTTCGGCCTGATCACGGTCGACCAACTGCTGCGCGTCGAGCTGCTTCACGAGTTGCGTCACGCGATCCGCCAACGCAGCTTCCGCGTCGGCGGGTTCGGCCGCCGTGGCCAACATTCCGGCGGAGAGGAGAAATGCCAGCACGCAATGACCTCGATGACATTCCGCGGCCGACACACCGGCCAAGAAGTACGACTCGTTCCGTCCTTGCATTTTAGGCCGTACCCACGGCCGTTTCCAGCGCGACGTTTCGGTGCCGCAGACCGATTGTTCGCCCGCCGGCGACCCGCACGACGCAAACTTGCACGGTTGTAGCACCTTCGCGTTTCACCTGCGGTCCCAATTGTTGGAGGCCTGCCCGTGCCACACCGTTTTCCGGCCTAGACTTTAGGGAGCGGTCCCGTTGCGTCTCTCGGCGGGTCGGCTGCTTGGGCCCGCAGGCGAACTTTCGCCGCCGGCCGATTCCCGTCTTTGCAGCGATTCTTGTTAGAAGACCTTCACCAAGGATTTCGCACCCGTGCACCGCATCTGCTGGCTCGTCGTTGCCGCTGTTGCCCTGCTGCTCATACAGAGCGCGGAGGCGGCGGGCCGCCATCGATACACCATGCTGGTCGACATCGACGGCAGCTCGATCGAGGGCACGCCGTTGGCCTGGTCGAAACAAAGCGTCTTTCTGCTGGCGCGAGACGGCCGCTTGTGGGAGTTTCCGCCGAGTCGCGCCACCAACTTCCGCAAGATCAGTTCATCGTTCGTCAGTTTTTCCGCTGCCGAGGTTCGCGCGGCGCTGGAGCGCGAGTTGGACGGTCGGCTGGAAGTGACCGGCACGGGACACTACCTGGTGGCCCATCCGCTCGGCAAAGGGCCGTTCTGGGCCAATCGGTTCGAGGAGCTGTACCGCTCCTGCGTCAACTATTTCAATCGCCGTGGATTGCGGGTTCGCGATCCAGAGTTCCCGCTAGTGGCCATCGTGTGGCCCCGCCGTGAAGACTTTGTTCACTACGCGGCCAGCCAAGGCTCGAACGTCCGCGGCGATATTCTGGGTTTTTACTCGCCTGTGTCCAATCGTGTCACGCTCTACGATCAAGGTGGCAGCGGCGCGGGCGGGAGTGCGTGGCGACAGAACGAAGCGACGATCATCCACGAAGCCACTCACCAAATGGCGTTCAACACGGGCGTCCACAACCGGTTCACCACGACACCCAAGTGGATCGCCGAAGGATTGGGAACCATGTTCGAGGCGCCCGGTGTTTGGAACTGGCGCGCGTACCCACGACGCGATGCGCGCATCAACCATGACCGCTTGATGCAGTTTCAACAATGGCGCAAGACTGGTCGCAAGTCGGGCGCGTTCGTCCAGTTACTGGGTTCCGACCGATTATTCGATTCGAATCCGGCGGCCGCATACGCTGAGAGCTGGGCCTGGGTGTTCTTCCTTACCGAGGTCTATCCCCGAAAATTCGGCGAGTACGTGCAGCGCACCGCGAACCGTCCCGATTTCGTCGACTATCCGATGACCCGGCGAATCGCCGACTTCACCGCTGTGTTTGGCAACGACATGCGGATGCTGGAATCGCACTTCTTGCGATTCATCGACGGGCTACGTTAGCGGTCGCCGAGTTGCGCACCGTCCAACGCCCATCTGTCGGAGCAATCAGTCGGTGCAAAGACGCATCCGCCAGGCGGACCTTGCGGTCAACGCTTGGGCCCCATCGCCTCGTGTTCGTCGTCATGTTACGATACGCACGCACCGTATTGTCGCCACGCCACCGTGTCGTCTGCTAACCTCCCCGACAAACCGGAATCCATGCCGAAATTCAACGTACTTCTCACCGACTACGCCTGGGCCGATCTGGAGATCGAAAAGCAGATCCTGGCTGAAATCGACGCGGAGTTGATCGTCGCGACCGAAAAAGATGAAGACAGCCTGGCACGGCTCGCTGCCGATCACGACGTCGACGCGATCATGACCAATTGGGCCAACGTGCCGGCCAGCGTGATTCAGGCCGCGCCGAAGTGTTCGATCATTTCGCGGCTGGGAATCGGGCTCGACAACATCGACGTGGCCACTGCGACCGAGCGCAACATCGTTGTGACCAATGTGCCGGACTACTGCTTGATCGAGGTTGCCGAGCATGCCCTCGCGCTCACGCTGGCCCTGGCCCGCAAGGTCACCTTTTATCACCAGCAGACGAAGTCGGGCCAGTACGAACTCCAGGCCGGTCCCACGCTGCGGCGGATCGACGGGCAAACGCTCGGCATCGTCGGGTTGGGAAACATTGGCGGCTGCCTGGCCAAAAAGGCTGTCGCGCTGGGACTGAACGTTCTGGCGACCACACGCAGCGACCGCGCAATGCCCAATGGCGTGCGACGCTGCGACTTGGACACCTTGCTGAGCGAGAGCGACTACGTATCGCTGCACGTGCCGGTTGTGCCCGAAACTCGCCATATGGTCGGCGCGGCCCAGCTTGCGCGGATGAAGCCGACGGCCTATCTGATCAACACGGCCCGCGGCGGGCTGATCGACCACGCGGCACTAGCCGCGGCACTTGCGGATGGCCAGTTGGCTGGCGCCGGGCTCGACGTGCAGGACCCAGAGCCGCCTAACCTGGACGAGCCTCCCTGGAACGACCCACGCGTCGTTGTGACGCCTCATTCGGCGTTTGTCTCCGAAGAGTCGCTGGCCAATCTCCGCTCGCGTACGGCCCGCCAGGTGGCCACATGGCTATCCGGCGGCCGTCCAGAGCACGTCGTCAATCCGAATGTGCTGGACGATCGGCAATCGTCCGTCTGAACCGGCACAACCGGCACACATCGCCCCCACACGACCGGTCGTGCCGACGCCGCTTTGACGCCTAACCTGCCGTATCCTATAGGTACTTAGGGCGAACGGACCGGTTCGGACGTCCCGGCGCGGCGCGTGGTCGACGGCATGCTTCGACATCGTGTCGTTGTGTGGCGGTCGACGACTCGTTCCGCAAGCGCTCCACCGTGTAGTGCCATCCGTCGAAGTTCGGCGCGGGATGGGCTCGGGGCCGTGGCGCGGCCTCCACAAGCGTGCCCGGGCCACACGGGTCGTAGCCGAATTGAGCGCACTAAGAATTGAAACGGCCGACATGGACGAGAACAGCCACTCCGCACGCCCTGACGCTGCCGAAACCGCGCAGCTCGACAGCGCGCGCACCGATCGGCGCCATCACGCGCGCCAGATCGTTTCTCAACAGCATGCGCGACTCGACCAGCTCGAAACCGAACTGAGCGATCGCTTGCAGCAACTTGCTGATCAGATTGCTCAAGAGCTGTCCAACGGCGGTTCGGACGAAGCCACCGCCATTTCAGAAGCAGCCCACGACGCTCGCCTGGGCGAACTGAGTGAACAGATTGAGCAGTTGCGATCTGAGCTGGCGTCGCGCGACGAGGCGCTTCGCCAAGCCTCGCAGAGTGCTGAGCAGATGCGCGTCGAGCGGGCCGAGCTGGAACAAGAGCTCCGCGTCCGCGAAACGCTCGCCACCGAGGCCCAGAGTCACGCCGAACAAGCTCGCGTCGAGTCGGCCCGCCTGTCGGAGCAAGTGGCTGAAGTCCAGGCACAACTGGCTGCCGTACGCGAACACCAGGAGGAGACGCGCCGCACGGCCGAGGCCAATCGCCACGCGCTGGAGGACGAGCAATCCAAGAGTCGGGCGCAGCGGCGCCGCGTCGCACGCGAGTTCAAGACCCGACATGCCGAGCAGATCGCCCGGCTCGAAGAGCAGCAGCAAGAAATGCAGCGGCTGCAGGAGGCGCTCGACCGTTCGGATGCCGAGCGAGCTCAACTGACCGAACAGCTTCGCCTCGCCGATGGTCCCGACGCTGACGAAACCGAGCGTTTGCTGCGACTGCAACAAGAGCGAGACGACCTGGCCCGACAATTGGACGAAGTTCGCCAAAGTGCCGGCGAGCACGATGGCCTGCCTGCCGAGTTAGAAAACGCGCGCCTCGCCGCGGCTGAACTTGAAGAGAAACTGCGGGCTCAACGAGAACAGCTCGCCGAGGCGCAAGCCCGGGCAGAGGAAAGCCAGCGAGAGCTGTCTGCCGCAAATCAGAAGTTGTCCGACACCCAATCGAAGCTCGCCGTGGTCGGCAAGCGATCGGAAGAAGTCGACCGATTGGCGGCCGAACTGGAGCAAGCTCGCATCGACGCGGGCAACTTCCAACAAGAGATTCGCGTCCGCGACACGTTGGTCGCCGAGGCGCAACAGCGCGAACAGCAAGCGCGCGGCGACCTGGAGTCGGCGCGAGGCCAACTCGCCGAGGTGGAGAAACGGGCTGCCCAAGCGCGACAACGAACCGGCGACGCCGACGGCGTTTCGGCCGAACTGGAACAAGCACACCAAGACATAAGCCGACTCGAAACGGAACTGCGCTCCCGCGAAGCCGAGCTGGCCACGGCGACCGAATATCAGCAGCGGGCCCGCACGGAATTGGCTGCCAGCGTCGAACAGCTCCATGACGCACAGGCCCAGTTGGCCGCCGCCCGCGAGCATCAAGAAACGCTCCGCCGCAAGCTCGAGGAACAAGCGGAGTCCGTCGCCGACACGCAACAGCGTTTCGCCGAACAGCGTCGCCGGATTGCTCGCAAATTTCGCGCCCGACACGCCGCGGGCCAGGAAGAGCGCGAAAAGCACGAAGCGGAGGCACAACGACTTCGCGAAGTGGCCGACCAGGCGACGGCCGACGGGCAGCGGCTAGAGTCCGAAGTTGCCGAAGCCAGCACCGCGCGCGACGTTGCGATCGAAGAGCTTCAAAGCGTGCGACAAGACCACGAGGCGACGCGTCGCGAGCGTGACGAGCTGCAGAGTGCCTGCGAAACGGCATGCAAGCAGCGCGACGAGCTACGGAGTGAGTACGAAAAAGCGTGTGAGCAGCGCGACGAGCTGCAGAGTGAGTACCAAAAAGCGTGTGAGCAGCGCGACGAGCTGCAGCACGCACACGAAAGGACAAGCCGCGAGCACGACGAGTTGAAAACGGCTCACGATGCGACGCTCGCGGAACTTGCCGCCGCCAGCGGGCAAATCGACGAGTTACAACCGTCCGCCGATGCGCTGCAACAGGCTCGTGCCGAGATCGGCCAGCTAACCGAACAGCTTGAGTCATCCACCGCCGAAGCAACCGAGGCGAATCAGCGCGCGCAGGATGCGGCGTCCGAACTCGCCGAGACGACCCAACAGCGGGCGCAGCTAGAAAAGCGGCTATCCGCCGCCGACGCACAACTGGCGGACCTTCAGGCGCAATTGGCCGACGTTAAGGGTCAGCTTGCTACCGTCGAGTCCGAGAGTGCTGCCACCCTGGCGAAGCTGGCTGCCGCCGAGAAACGCGCTGGCGCCGCCGCCGAATCGGCCACCGAGCTGGAACAGGAACGTGTGGAGAAAGGAAAGCTCGAACAGGAACTGCGCGTGCGCGAAGCCCTGCTCGCCGAAGCCCAGACGCAGCAGGAGGCTGCCCGCGTTGCACTGGCATCGACGGCCGAGCAACTCCACGACGCGCAGGCTCAGTTGTCCGCGGCACGCACGCGACAGGAGGAACTTCGACAGGAAGTCGAGACCGCGCGGGCCTCTGCCGAAACTGTCTCAGGCGACGCAAGGGACCACGACGCCGAGGTCGCCCGGTTGCACGAATCTCTGTCCGCCGCCCGAGCGGAGAACGAGCGGCTGGCGGAGCAATTGCGCGAACGCCCGTCGGAAGTGGGCGGCGGTTCAGACGAACTGGATGCGTTGCGCGAACAATGCGATGAGCTTCGCCGGGAGCTCTCGGATGCCGAACAGCGGCTGGCCGACGCGCGCGACGGCGACTCCGATTCCGAGGAGCAGGACGATCTGCGCCGCCGCTGCGAAATGGCCATCGAGGAATTGCGCGACGTCAAGCGTGCCAATGCGGAGTTGCAATCGAAACTGGCCAATGCCGCGTCTAGCACCGTGACAACAACCCCTGGCGGCCTCGATTGGGAGTCGCAGAAACAGCGGCTATTGGCATCGTTGGAAGCGGACGACTTCGACGAAGGCGACGAAGATGCAGTGGCCGAGCGGCAGTCGCTCGCGGGAACCATTGAAATTACCGATCAGATCGTGGCGCAGAAAGACGCGGAAATCGAAGAGCTCAAATCGCGATTAGGCTCCCTGTCGACCGGCGGCGGCACAGACCCCGAAGCGATTGCCGAGCTCTTGGATCACGACGAGATCATTCGCCAAGAACGCGAAAAACTGCAACAAGCTCAAGCCGAATGGCACGAGAAGATCGGCAAGGCAGAGATCGATATTTCCCTGGAACGCGCCAAGATCGCCCGCGAGCGGATGGAGCTAGAAGAAAAGTCGCGGGCCTACCAGTCCGATCCTTCGAACGCAGCCGGCGAGGAATCCAACAACGGCCCCGCACAAAAACCGGCCCGCGGCCGCTGGCTGACTCGACTCGGGCTGAAGGACCTGAACGACACGTAGTGGCGGCGATCGTGTTGCGTTTCGCATGGCAACGGGGTCTCTCGTCACCCGGCCGGCGGCAAACGCGCCGTCTAGCCTGACAAGCCCACGATTCGTTCCTAACCCCGCCGGCGACTACTGGCCCGTGCCCAAGCTCGACGTCCGCGACAGAACTTCCTCTGCCGCGGAAACGCCCTTTGGGTCCGCCGCCCGAAGCTCCGCCAATGCCGCGACGGCACGCTCATCTTGACAAGCCAACAGATACCCGACGACCGCGCGTCGCGTGCGCGTGTCGCTGGTTTCCTGGCCGTAGACGTCAACGACCCGATCCAGAAACGTCCACGCGCCGCTTCGAGCCAAGTCGGTGATGGCGGCTTCGGCGAATTCCGGGCGCGTCAACAGGTGCGCTACGGCGGCGTCGAGCCGCTCGCGCGGGATCGAACGACCGTATTCTTGATAGAAACGCAGTGCCGTCAGTGCGTGGCGCACGTCGCCATCGGCCGAATGCGGATTGGCCAGATAGCGAGACTCGATCAGCTCCAGGCCCGGCTCGCCGGCCAGCAGCAGGTAGCCGCCCAGGATTCCATCGAAGCCGGCGCGAAAGTCGTTTGCCGGCGACTCGATCAGCCGGCGCAAGAACCGCTCGGTTTCGGCTTGCTGCTGCTGCGGTGCCGCCAGCGCCACGGCCAGCCCATAGAAGCCCTTACGCGACTCGGGCACCCGCGTGTCGACCAACCAGTTTTTCATTTTTTGAAACGGCAATGCGCCAGAGGCGTCCGCCACGGCCGAAAACGGCGCGTGTCCGAACTCGAGATATGCGTCTTCTGCGACCAGTGCACTTGGCTGCTCCAGGTAGCGCGCGAAATACTCGAGTCGTTCGCGCGGCGGTCGTTCGAGCGACGGACTGCGGGCGAAATAGGCATAGCTCGCCTCGTCGACTCGAACCGCGTGCCACTCGATGTGGCCGGCGTCCGCATCGTCTGCCGCGCGGCCAAACAGCAGGACGAGATCGCCCGGACGAACCGACAAGTCGAGTTGCGCGGATATCGACTGGGACTTGTTGAGCGATTGGTTGCCCTTGCGCATGTCGTGGATGCGCACCCGGCAAGTACGATCGTCGGGCGAAACCGACTCGACCTCTCCCAAGGCAACTACTTCGGCCTGTTCCGCTCGCTGCGACAGGGTCGGCGCAAGCGCCGTGCAAAACGGACAGGCCGCCGCCGGCACAGTGGAAAGCAACAGCCCAAGCACGGCCAACAAAGCGACCAGCAATGAGCCGCGGCTACTTAACTTGCTTGCCATCGAGGTGATAGATGGCCAGATGATTGCCATTGGTAGGATCTTTGACCTCGCGGATCGAAAACGTGCCTTCCACGCTCACCGGACGCACCGTGAACGTGGCTTCCGCCGGCGGGATCATCTCCACCAGGATGCAATCGTGCAGCATCGCACCGGGCCCAAAACAGCACTCCATGTTGTCGCGCACCAATACGAACTGCTTGATCCCGGTTTGCTGAAAACTTGGCAAGATATACCCACGAATGCGGATTGCCTTGCCGTCCAGTTGCTTGACTTTGTCAGTCAGCAACGATGTGTCGAACTTGTCATCCTTCTCCATCTCGAGCTTCACGTCGTCGAACGTGACTTCCTTGACCGGGCCCGATCGCTCCGCCGCGAACAACGCCGGCCCTGCACCCCATGCCAGGGCGACAAGCAAAAGCGCGATGGTTCGGATCGTCGACATCATTGCAGATGATCGGCCTTCAAGTGGTAGTACACTCCGCCCGTCGCGCCGTCGATCGTCGAGGGCTTCACTTCGACGTGAAAGGTTCCGCCCAGCTTGTGCAACCGCGTCGAGTAGTCGAGTTTCAGTGGACGGTCGAGCTTCACTTGAATTCGATCGGTGATCTTGGGATCGCCGCCGAAGCAGCAATCGCCCCGATCGCGAACTAGAAGAAACTCGCGAATCCCATGAGTCTGTCGGCCGGGATAGACATAACCCTTAATAAAAATCTTCTTCCCTTCCAAGGCCGTTGCCGCTGGCGGCACGAGCTGCCCGACTTCGCGCGGGTCGGGTTGCAGTTCGGCGTACGAAACCCGCGAGTAACCATCGGGCACTTCCGTTGCATAAACGTACGTCAGCCACGCCGGACCGCAAATCAAGAACACGATTGAAAGAATCAAGCCCCAGCGTGCCAGGCCGGCGCCACTCAATTCGTCGCTGTTGCGGCGGACTTTGACCAACGCGATTGTCGAAAGCACGACGCCAAACACCGGGATCGCGACCAATGTCCAGTCGAGAATCGCCAAGGCGGACAGCAGGCCCACGATCAGGCTGGCCACCGCGGCCGTGCTCAGCGCGCGGTAGTGCTCGTAACCGAATTCGGTGGTGGGTCGAGATTCCGTGTCGATACTCATCGTGTTTGCAACCGTCACGAAGTAGCGTGGCTTCCGCCGCGTAGGATGGCCCAAAACGCACCGACCAACAGCAGAGCCGCGATGGCCAGTCCGGCGAACACGCCAACAGCCGGAACGGAGGCAACCGGCGCGGCGGCGTCCTTGGCAAACGATTGCCCGCCGGCAGCAGCCGTAGCCCGCTCAGTGTTGTCGCTCGAGTCGTCGTCGGCCTCGGGCGGATTTGCGCTGTTGTTCGCGCCGCTCACCGCGGCGGCCGTCTTGTCAGTCGCTGGCTCGTCGGTAGTCGTCTCGCCGGTGGTCGACGCTTGATCCGCATCCGGTTTCGTGTCGGCCTTTTCGGTATTGCCGTCGGCCGCCGCGGCGTCTTCGGTCGCGGCATCATCGCTCGCGGACGTATCATCGGCCTCCTTCGGATCGTCGTCGCTGGCTGTTGCGTCCTTGGCCGGTGTTGCGGCCGAGCCGGCGGTTCCGGTGAACGGGAAGAACGAATTGGCCAGCTTCACGGTTTCCGGATCGATCTTGGCCAGCTCGTCGAGCCGCTCTTTGGCCGCCGGCAAGGGACAGGCTCGCAGATAGTTGATGACCGGTACACGTACCCAGCTCGATTCGTCGTCCGCCGTCTTGAACAATTCGACCAGCCGATCCATCACGGACCAGTCCTCCCAGCGCGCCAGGTCGGGAATGACCAAGTCGGCCAATTGCGGCCGATCCAACATCAGGCGAATGCCTTCCAACAATCGCTCGCGGGGAATGATCTTCTCTTCCGTTCCATGAAACCGCAGCGCCATGATCGTGGCATACGTGTCGGTATACTCGGCATCCGGATCCTTCAGGAACAACTCTTCGACCAGCGGCATCCCGTCCGGGCCCTTCAGCGTCAGATACGCCGCGACCAAGGCGTCCAGTGCGCCGCGCGTCTGGCGATCTTTCGACTTGATCAATTCGGCCAGCATCGGCACGTCTTCTTCGGTGCCGCAAACACCTAGCATCGTCAGGTACAACCGGCGACGGCTGACCGGAATCTTCGGGCTCTTGATCCACTCGACCAATTGATCGTGCTTCATTCGATCCTTCAGCGCGACCACGCCTTCGTACGGCGTCTTGGCAAACTCGTCGTATGCATCGCGGGCAAGCATTTCATCATCGTCTTCCAAGAAATCCTGAAAGAATGCCAACCGCTCGGCGGCGTCGTCCTTGGGCAACGAGATCGCCTGCTCGACGTATTTTTCGCCCCGGTCGGTCACGGCGATCGGCGTGCTCCAATTGACCATCGGCGGGTCGATGCCCATGATCAGAAACTTCGAGCCGACCTCTCCATCGCCGAAATAGACGGTTTCGATCTCGCGCTGGTCACCCAGCGCATCGCCCCCCTTGAGAACCTTGGTCACTTCGAATTTGGCTTTGGGCACTTCTTGCGCGTTGGCCGCGGCGGCGTCGGTTTCGGCCCGCGGAGGCAGGTAGACCAGCTTGGCGATCACTGCGACCTGCGAGTTGTCGATCTCTTCGCTGAACGTCAGCGACACCGCGGCGCAGAACGGACAGGCTACAGCCGTGGCCGACCATGCGACGCTCACGGCCATCAGGACCAACACCGCCAACGACCGAACGAGAAACGTCTTCGACGCGGTACTCATGAGTGTGATCCTTCTAATCAAAGGGGTCGGCCAGCGGCTCTGGGGGAGTCGTGGCCATGCGAATCGAACAATCCGTCGGCCGCGCGATTGTCTCAGTCCGCTGCGACATTCAAGTATGCAACAAAACCAGAGCGCCTTGCTGGCGCAATTAGCCGGCCAGGAGCCGGGGCAGTGGAGTCATGGGGTCGTGCTGAGCGCCTTCGCCACGTCCGTGCGATAGGCGGCCATTGCCGGCAAGTAGCCGACGATGGTCGCCAATACGATCAGCCCGGGTATTATAACCAATTCGTATCCGACAAACTGAGCGGCGCCGATCGAAACGCCCGTTTGGTCGGCGATCCAGGGGCTGACGAGCCCAACCAGCCCGTGACCCACCGCCCAACCGGCCAGTCCTCCGGCCAGGCTCAACAAGATCGACTCGGCCAGCACGATCAGCATCACGGTCCGCCGGCCGGCGCCCAACGCGCGCATCACCGCGATCTCGTGCCGCCGTTCGCTCATCGAGTTGTAGATGCTCACCAGGATGCCGATGCCGGCCACGATCACGATCAACACGGTCAGGCTCAACAATACGATCCGCAACGGGTCGACAAATGTCGTGAACAGCGTGCTCATCTCACGAATCGGTTGCGCGGCTTGAGCGACCGGTCCTTCATTGACTTGCTTCATCAGGCCGGGTGCCAACAACTCGGGCGGGGCGCCCCCGATGCTGGCGGTTAGTACGAGCACGGCCGTCACTTCTCGTTGCTCAATCGGCACCGGTTCGTGGGCATGGTCGTGTCCGTGTGCGTGCTCGTGACCATGTTCGTCGCCGTGCTCGTGACCGTGTCCGTGACCATGCTCGTGACCATGTTCGTCGCCATGCTCGTGGCCATGTTCGTCCGCATGTTCGTGCTCTTCACCATGTGCGTGCTCGTGCTGGTGAGCATGCTCGTGCTCGCCCGCTTTGTCATGTTCATGGTCGCCGGCATGCCCTTCGCCTTCGCCCGCGTGATCATGATCGGCGTGCTTATCTTCTTCGCCATGCTCGCCGTCAGAGTGATGGTCCTCGTCTTCGCCGTCAGACTCTGCCTTCTCCGCTGGCTCGCTGGCGCCCTGCTCCGCGTCCGTGTCTGCCGTCGCGGTCTTTTCGGGCTCATCGGGGGCCACGGCGTCCTTCTCGGCGTGCTCGGATTCGTCATCATCCCCAGGCCCGTCGTCCGACGCGCCTTCCACGTCGGGCTCGTCCTTAAGTTCGCCTTCGTGATCGTGGTCGCCACCGGCATGCTTGTGTTCGTCGGCGTGCTCGTCGTGATGCTCGTGGCCGGCATGCTCGCCCTCAGGCCCGTGATCCGTGTGCCCGTGGTCCGCATGCTCGTCGTGCTCGTGATCGTCGTGCGGAGCCGGCGCGTCAGTTGGGGGGACCTCGTCCTCCGATTTGTGCTCGGGGATCAGGTAGAACCCTTCCATGTTGATGAACAACCCACGGTCGTTCGGCGTGCCGGTCGGTTCGAGCACGCCCATGACAGTGAACTGCTCTTCGTGGACGTGAGCTTCCGGCCCGCCACTGTGCGACGGCTGAAACGTGTCGCCAGTGGCGAGCCCCGTGTCGCGTGCCACGGTGGCCCCGATGACCGCTCCGAACGTTTCCTCGGCCTTGAAGTTTCTGCCCGAGGCAAACTTGTACTGCTTGCCGCCGTAGTCCAGTTTGTCGAAGAATTCGGGCGTGGTGCCGATCACGCGAAACTCTTCGTACGTGTCACCCAGGCAAAGCGGAACCGCCGTCTGCACCGTCGGCGCGAATCGACCATCGATGAATTCCTGGTAGTAGGTGTACGGAATGTTTTCGATCGGCCGAGCCAGATAGTAGACGGAATTTAGTACCAGGTCGAGCCGGCCACCCTTCGCGCCGACCACCAGGTTGTAGCCCAGGCCTTCGTTGTTCAGAAACGATTGATTAATCGCGCCGTGAATCACAAGCACGGCCACCACCAGCATCACGCCCAGGGCCATAGAAATGCCCGTCAGGCTCGAGGCCAGGCCGCGCTGCTGAATGCTGCGCCACGCAATCTTCCAAAGGCTCATGCCACCGCCACCGCTTGATTAAAGTCTTCCAGTCGTTCGACACGGTCGAACTGTTCGGCCACCTCGGGCGTGTGGGTCACCATCAACAGGGCCACTTCCTCTTCGCGGCACGTTTGCCGAATCAGATCGACGATTTGTTGCTGATGGGCCGAATCGACGTTGGCCGTCGGTTCGTCGGCCAGCAGGAGCTTCGGCCGGTTGGCCAGGGCCCGCGCCACGGCCACACGCTGCTGTTCACCGACCGACAACATCCCCGGCCGATGCGACATCCGGTGCTGTAGCCCGACGCGTTCGAGCAAGTCGCGCGCCCGGCTAGCATCAGTCCCCTTGCCGGCGAACGACATTCCCAGCAGGACATTCTCGAGCGCGGAAAAGCCGGGCAGCAGGTTGAACGTTTGAAATACGTAGCCGATCTTGTCGGCGCGAAACCGATCGCGGCCGGCCTCGCTCAGTTGTGTGATGTCGCAACCGTCGATCCGCACGGAGCCGGTATCGGGTCGGCTGATGCCGGCGATTACGTGCAACAGCGTCGTCTTGCCACAGCCGCTACGGCCCATCAGCACGACCTGATCGCCTTCGGCCAGCTCGAACGCCTTGATGTTCAGGATCGGCAGCTTGCTGCCGTCGGGCTCGCGAAACGACTTACGAAGCTCGCTGATCTGCAACATGGCGTGTCGGAGGGGGCGTGGGGGGACGGAGGAAAACCCAGCGGGCGTGCGACGCAGAATGGCCGGCCGATGGCCGGCGACGTTCTCCGGAATCCCTTACATCGTATATGGTTATCGCGGCGGAACAAGGGCAAATTGCCGCCCCGGCACCGCTCGCACGGCGCGCAGCACGATCTGGGTTTTGATACGCAACGAAGCACCCGGAAGTTCGCCCGCCCATGTCTGGCAGGTTCTATTGGGCGATCTCGGCGTCGGCTTCGATTTCGATCATCATCGCCGGGTCGATCAAGCGGCTGACTTCGACCATGGACGTCGCAGGCCGAATGTTCTTGAACGCCTCGCCGTGCGCGCGGCCGTAGGCTTCCCACTGCGAAATGTCGGTCACGTACATTCGTGTGCGCACGACGTCGTCCAGCGTTGCTCCAGCTTGCGCCAGGGCGCGCTCTACGTTGACGATCGCCTGCACGGTTTGCGCGTAGGGATCGCCCACACCGACGAGCGCGCCGTCGGCGTCGATCGGAGTCGTACCCGAAACGAACACCCGACTTCCCACGCGTACCGCGCGCGAATAGCCCACGATCGGTTCCCACTTCGTTCCCGAGGTGAAGCACTGTCGGTGAGTCATCGTTAGTTCCTCTGCGTCCAGCGTTGCGTCGATCGAATGTCAGTGGATCGCGCGGCCCAACATTTCGACCAACAGCCGCAGAAAGCCGAGCACGTCACGCGCTCTCATCCACGGCGGATCGCACGATTGATATCGCGTTGCATGGTTCGTTTCTTGAGCACTTCGCGCTTGTCGTACAGCTTGCGGCCTTTGCAAATGCCGAGCAAAACCTTTGCGCGTCCTTCCTTGAAATACATCTTCAATGGCACCAGCGTCAGCCCCTGTTCATAAGCCTTGTTGGCGAACTTACGGATTTCGCGCCGGTGCATCAGGAGCTTGCGGGGCCGCTTCGGATCGTGATTGAACTGGTTTGCTTCGACGTATTCGCCGATGTCGGACTTCATCAGCCAGACCTCGCCCTGTTTGATTCGTCCGTAGGCTTCGTCGAGCGAAACGGTCCCCTTGCGCAGGCTCTTCACCTCACTGCCAACCAGGACGATGCCGCACTCCAACGTATCGAGCACGTCGTACTGCCGGCGAGCCTTGCGATTCTCGGCGATCGGACGGTCGTTCTTGTTAGCCGATTCGGCCGTGTTCGTTTTCTTCTTTTTCGATCGTGCCATCAACAAACCGGAAACGGCCCGTGCCGGACTCGCGTTGCAGGGCGAACACGCCGGCAGTCACCACCTTATGCGTTTCAACGAAAAGCGATATCCTATAGGTATATACCTTTGCACTGCCACGGGCCAAGCGGTGCCGTGCCGCATCGCTTTGAGATTCCGACCGGTGAACGCCCCAACGAAAACCGCCGAGCCAGCACTCGCCGCGCCGCGACCCTCGGCCAATGGCCTGTCGTTGCCGGTGATTTCTCGGCCGTCGTCCGCGCTGGCGGACGATCAACCTGCCGAGGCAAACGATCGTTTGCCGCGCTGGTTGAAGAAGCGGCTTCCGCTGGGCAACGGCAATCACTTCACAGCCCGGCTGATTGACGAGCTGCATCTGGAGACGGTCTGCGAAAGCGCAAAGTGCCCCAACCGAATGGAGTGTTGGAGCGAGCGCACCGCGACGTTCATGATTCTGGGCAATGTTTGTACGCGGCCTTGTGGCTTCTGCTCGGTGCCGAAAGGCAAGACCGAGGCGCTGCAAGCCGACGAACCGCTGCGCGTGGCCGAAGCGGCGGTCCGGCTCGGCCTGAAGCACGTCGTCATCACGTCAGTCACGCGCGACGATTTGCCCGATGGCGGGGCCGAGCATTTTCATCGTTGTGTCACAGCGGTTCGGCAGCGAACCGGCGCAACCATCGAAGTGCTCACGCCCGATTTCCTCGGCAAGCCGGGCGCGCTGGAGCGCGTGATCGAGTCGTCGCCCGAGGTCTTCAACCACAATACGGAAACCGTGCCGCGGCTGTACCAATCCGTGCGAGGCCGAAAGAGCGACTATCGCTGGACGCTCGAGTTGCTCGGCCGTGCCAAGCGACTGGCGCCCGAAATGCGTACTAAGAGCGGCCTGATGCTTGGGCTCGGCGAGACGCATACCGAACTATTCGATACGCTGGCCGATCTGCTCGACGTCGGATGCGACTTTCTCACACTCGGCCAGTACCTGCGCCCCACGCCGGAGCATCTGCCCGTGGTGCGATATCTTCCGCCTGAGGAGTTCGACCGCTTGGGGCGTGCGGCCCGTGCGATGGGCTTTGCCAACGTCGCCAGCGGCCCATTCGTGCGTTCCAGCTACCACGCCCGCGAGATGGTCGAGTTGGCGTGAGTGCCGCGCGACTGGGATTCTGGTGGCCATACTGGCGCGGCTGGCATTGCCCGGCCGAATCGTCGACAATCGATCGGCGGCACGATCTATTACGAACTTGTTTGATGGGTGAATCTATGGCGCGCATGCACTGGCTGACGGTGTTGGTCCTGGTTTGCGTGGTTGGTTGCCAGAAAGCGGCGGACCGGGCGTCAGTCGACACCGAAGGCCAACCGTCTACCGCGACAAAAGGTGCTTCCTCCGAGCCAGGTAGTTCGGCCGACTCCGACTCTTCCGGCGACATCTCGACCGCCGCAGCCGGCACCGGCGAGGAGTCGAGCACGGAAAGTCAAGCGGCCGACGACTTTTGGCAAGGGCTCGAGCGGCATGAAATCCAACTCGACCAGAAGCTCTTGGTCGTCCGCGGCCCGAAGGGCGTGATCGGTTGTCCCTACCTGAATGTCGCGTCGTTTGAAAAGTTCGACGAAGCCTGCGCGATCATCCCCGCCGTAGATACCGACGGGATGCTCGAATCCGAAGTGGTCGCCGTCACACCCAAAGCCGAGGCGCTGGGCATCAAAGTCGGCATGCCCGGACGCGAAGCGCTCGACAAGATTCGCTAGCACAGCGTTGCGCACCGAGTATCGAAGTCGCAGCCAACAAGGCGCGCGCGTCCGTTGTGTCGAAGTGCACTGAGGGGCCACGCGAAGGACCAATTGCTCCGGCAGACCGCAGTCTATTCCTTGATCAGGTCCTTGGCGGTCTTGCCGCTGGGGATCATCGGCAACACGTGCTCTTGATACGGCACTTCGACGTCGAGCACGAACGTGCCGTCGTACGCCAGCATCTCTTCGAGCGCGTCGCCCAACTCGTCCTTGTCGCGCACGTAGCGCGCTCCGGCGCCAAAACCCTTGGCAATCGTGACGAAGTCGGGATAACGGGCAGCCGGCCGGTCCGCCGTGCCGCGGCCGATCGCCTCCGGGTTGTCGATCGGACCGAGATACGTATGGGCCCGATTGCCCTCGTGAAACCGGTCTTCCCACTGGACGACCATGCCCAGGTGCTGGTTGTTAAGCAGCAACACCTTGACCGGGATTTTTTCACATGCGCAGGTGGCTAACTCCTGCACGTTCATCAGAAAGCTGCCGTCGCCATCGATGTCGATCACCAACTTGTCCGGATGTGCGACTTTCGCCCCAATTGCCGCGGGAAGGCCGAATCCCATCGTGCCCAGCCCGGAACTCGAGCACCACGTTTGCGGCTCGCGCAGTTTGTAGTGCTGCGCGGCCCACATCTGATGCTGGCCGACGCCCACGGTGATGATCGTGTCTCGGTCCTTGGTCAATTCCCACAGTTGATGGATCGCATACTGCGGCGTGATCGAGTGATCGTTGGTGCCGAACTTGAACGGATCGCTCTTCTTCCAGGCGGCGATCTGTGCGTGCCACGCACTGAGATCCTCCGGCGGCTCGACCACTTTGTTCAGCTCGCCCAAGGCGAACTTGATATCGCTCACGATCGGGATGTGGGCTTCCTTGTTCTTGTTGATCTCCGACGGATCGATGTCGATGTGCACGATCTTGCCGTGCTTGGCAAACTCCGACACTTTGCCCGTCACACGATCGTCGAAACGCACGCCGAATGCCAGCAACAGGTCGGCCTGGTCGACTGCGTAGTTGGCGTACACGCTGCCGTGCATTCCGAGCATGTCGAGTGAAAGCGGCGCCCCGCCCGGATACGCCCCCAAACCCATCAACGTGGTCGTGACGGGAATCTGTGTCTTGTCGGCCAGTTCGCGCAGTTCGGCGCTGGCCCCGCCCAGGATGACGCCTCCGCCGGCGTATATGACCGGGCGTTTGGCGCGCTTGATGGCTGCCGCCGCTTGCGCGATTTGTTCGGGCCGCGCGACACGGTCTTCGATCAGGTAGCCGGGCAGGTTCATCGGCGCCTTGTAGTCGGGCACGATCTGTGCCTGCTGCACGTTTTTCGGCACGTCGATCAGCACCGGACCCGGGCGGCCCGTGGTCGCGACATGAAACGCCTCGCGCACGATTCGGGCCACGTCAGCCACGTCGGTGATCAGGTAGTGGTGTTTTGTGATTCCGCGACAGACTTCCACGATCGGCGTTTCCTGAAAGGCGTCGCTGCCGATCACGGCCGTGTTGACCTGGCCGGTGATGGCGATCAGCGGAATGCTGTCCAACTTGGCGTCGGCAATGCAAGTGACCAGGTTCGTGGCACCCGGTCCGCTGGTGGCCATGCAAACGCCCGGCTTGCGTGTCGTGCGGGAATAGCCCTGCGCGGCGAACCCGCCGCCCTGTTCGTGCCGCGGCAGGATCGTGCGAATGCGATCCTTATAGGCTGTCAGCGACTGGTGCAGGGGCATGCTAGCCCCGCCGGGATACGCAAAAACGACTTCGACGCCGTGATTCACCAGGCTTTCCACCAAGATGTCGGCGCCGGATTGCATCTTTTGAACTGAGCTTTTCGTCGTTTTCGTCGCCACGATCGATGTTTCCTTGTGCGGCAAGAACAGTGTTTGCGGCTCGCCACCGAGCGCCTCGGTGCCGCCAGGCTTCCGAGCACGGTCGGGACGGACGTGTGGCCGCCGAAAGCCGTTGTGTGTAAACATATAAGCATACCTCGCAGTCAGGACACCGACAAATGACTGCTGGGACAAACCGGGCCGAAACCGCGGCATGAAGCGCCCTGCCGTGCTTCATGCGACACCCACGGGCCGCCGGTGGTTCGCACGACACCTCGATCTGCTGGATCGCAAAGCCATCATGAGTACGGAATCTCGCCCACCGGACGACGAGTTCTCGAAACAGTACTCCGAGGAGAAGTTTTGGGAGAAGCTGGTCCGCTACGCAAAGACGGCCGGTTCGGAAGTCGTCGAGCGAGCGCTACAGCTCTTCTACGCCGCACAAGAGCCGGGCACGCCGGCCTGGGCCAAGGGTGTGATCATCGGTGCGCTGGGCTACTTCGTGACGCCGCTGGACGCGATTCCCGATCTAACGCCCGCTGCCGGCTTTTCCGACGACCTGGGCGTGCTGGCATTGGCCGTCGCCGTCGTCGTCGCGTACATCACACCCGAGGTGCGGCAGAAGGCCCGTGCCAAGATGGACGACTGGTTCGGTTCCGACAACGAACCCGAGACGCCGGCGAAAGACTAGGGAGTTGGACGGGCGCTGGCCAGCAATTGTACTGACGGGGCGCAACCGGACACCCCGCGGCAGCGCAACGTGAGAACTAGAATACTCCGCGCCTAATTACCCGCGGCGCCGGTCTTGATTTCCGCCGCGTTCTGTTCATCGGGCATCGTGGCGGTGGTGAACCAGCCGATCATCATCTCGTCCCAAGTCTGTTCGCCGAAGCGAACCCACTTGGTCGGATCGGGATTCGTAAGACTCTCTGCCGAGTTGTCGTAGTGCGCTTCGCAGTACAGCACCGAGCCGGCGGGCATGAACTTCGGTTCGGCCAGCAGGTAGTCGATCTGCCAATTGAAATCCCACCGCGGCACGTCAAGCAGTGTCTCGCGCGTACCGTCCGGATAGCGGGCCTCGTAGCGGAACGACTTGCCGCGCATGTGCATGTGGGGCGTCAGCCCAAGTAGCAGCCGGTCATGCTTGAAGCGGTGTTTCGAGGTGACCTTGTGGTCCTTCACACCGGGCGGAATCGCAAATCCAAAATTGATGGCAAAACCGCTGTCGACAACCTGCTTCACTTCACTGGCGTCGCAGAACTTCAGCCCCAGCGTGCTGACGTCTTCTTCCGGCTTGCCATTGGGTGTGTAGTGCATTTGGAACACGATCTTCGAGCCGGCTGGAATCAGCTTGGCCATGCCCGGATCGGTCCGGCGCGGCGGCGAACCGGGCGCATAGGCGGCCAACAGTGACCCGCGCAGCAAGTCCATCTGGCCGTCTGGCGTCTGCAAGAACACCAGAATGTGGTGCACGACCGAGTAATTGCCGGGCCGGGCCTCGCAGGCCACCATCCACATGTCTTCGGTGAAACCGGGATCGACGACGTAGTGCTTGTAGTCGACCACGCCTTCGGGCGGCACCTGGAACGGCTTGTCGGCCATTGCCAGCACAAGGTCGGGTTCGGGGATGTTCCAGCCTTCGAAGAAAACGCGCGGCTCGGGCAAGTCAGCCGGATCGCCTTCCGGGCAACCCGCGTCGACCCATTCTGAGATCAGCGACTTTTCTTCGACGCTCAGCCGGGCGTCATTCTCGAAGTGGCCGAATTTCGGATCGGCGAACCAGGGCGGCATGCGACCTTGATCGACGACCTCGCGAATCGTCTCACCCCAACCCAGCGACTCTTCATAACTGGTCAGCGGGAAAGGCGCGATCTGGCCTTCGCGGTGGCACTCGACGCACCGATCTTGAAAGATCCTCGCGATCTGGTTCGAGTACGTTACGTCGCCCTCGGTCGGCTTGGGCACACGGCCAATGAAGCAACCCACGGCTTCGGCACTCGGGCGACTGACGGTCTTGCCGGCCAATAGCTCGTCAATTGCTACCCTTAGGTCGCTACGTGGGTTGATCGTCTTTTGCACGCCGGGCAAAAACTGTCCGTCGATGCGGCCGTGATACCGGACGACACGTTGCGCGTCGAGCAGGAATACTTCCGGCGTGCGCACCGCGGCAAACTGGTCGGCGACCACGTTATCCGGATCTTTCAAGACGGGAAACGAGATGTTGTGCTCGCGCACGTAATCGGCAATCTCTTCCGGCGAGTCTTGCACGTTCGAGTCGATGCCGACGAAGCGGACGCCGTCGTCAGCGTACTCGGCTGCCATTGCATTCAGCCGAGGAGCGTAGAGTCGCGCGAGCGGGCATTCGGTGCCCAAGAACATGACGACGACCAGACTCGCGTCGCCAAAGTCGGACAGGCCGACTTGCTTGCCGCTCGCGTCCGACAATCTAAAGTCGGCTGCCGGCTTGCCAACGTGCGGATCGACTGCGTCGACTTCATCGCCGCTTGCACGGGCCACCGATAGGGCGCCGCCAACCATCACGAGAAGCAATCCCAGAATGCCGAAACCAGATCGCATGGATCGAACCATGGTCGTTTTCCTTCGTCGTGACTGAAATGTCCGGAAATCGAAATGCCGAGGTGTGCCTCGAGGCGCGCGGTCCATCGCCTCGTCGAGGAAACGCCGCGCTCCATCTCCTAATTGTTGGCGTTGTCCGCCCCCCGGCAAGTATACCGGCCGTATGGAGGCGGCGGTTTCGGTTCGCGCGATGCTTGCATCTCACGGAAACTTGGGCGACATGCGGACGAATCCCGGACCGCCGATCCTCGGTGCGAGGGGATCTTCGTCGGAATTGGCCAACGGGGCAAGGTGAATCGGTCCGCGCTGGCGCATGCCGCAACGCTGGCCCTGCCCCGCTGGGCGGATTACAATCGACGCAAACGGTTGTTCCCCCCCACCTGTTCCCCCGCCCGATGTGGCGCCCGACGCCACTTCGTTCCAATCCCCCCGACCTTGGAGGGCTTCGACATGTCCAAAATCTCCCGCCGCCAGTTCGTCCGAAAATCGGCCGCTGCCAGCACGGCTTTCGGCTTGTTCACGATTGCCGGAACCAAGGCCTCGGGCCGAGTGCTAGGAGCCAACGATACAATTCGCGTCGGCGTGGCTGGCATCAGCGGTCGCGGCCGATCCCACATCGACGCCTTTGCCCACAAGCTGAAGGACGAAAACGTACAGGTCACCTACCTGATCGATCCGGATTCGCGCTTGTACGAGTCGCGCAAGAAACTCGTTTCGCGCGGCGGCAACTCCGATCCCAAGTGCGTGCCCGACATCCGCACGGCGCTGGACGACCAGAACCTGGACGTTGTGACCGTGGCCACTTGTAATCATTGGCATTCGCTGATCACGATTTGGGCCTGTCAGGCGGGCAAGGACGTGTACGTCGAGAAGCCGATCAGCCACAACGTGTTCGAGGGACGCAAGTGCGTCGAAGCCGCCGCCAAGTACGGCCGCGTCGTCCAGCACGGAACCCAGCAACGCAGCAGTCTGGAGCGGGCCAAGGAGATCGCCGCACTGCAATCGGGCAAGTATGGCAAGCTGCTCGTCTCCAAAGGATACTGCTGCAAGCCGCGCTGGAGCATCGGCACTAAGTCGACCGAAACGCCGCCGTCTGAATTGGACTTTAACCTCTGGCTAGGGCCTGCCCCAGATCAGCCGTACCACGACAACCTGGTCCACTACAACTGGCATTGGTTCTGGGACACTGGCAACGGCGACATCGGCAATCAGGGGGTACATGAAATGGACGTCGCACGTTGGGCTATCAAGGGCGCCACGCTGCCCAAGAGCGTTTGGAGCGTGGGCGGACGATTTGGCTACGAAGATCAGGGCGAAACACCCAACACCCAACTGAGCGTCTATGACTACGGCGACGTGCTATTGATCTTCGAAGTGCGCGGGCTGGTGGAAAACAAGACCGGCGTGCCGCGCCGCGTGGGCAACGAGTACTACACGACCGACGGCCTCATCCGCGACTCGAAGTTCTTCCAAGACGGCAAGGGCGAAGGCGAGCCGCTGGCCGACGTCGACGCCCACGTGACGCCGGGCGGAACATTCGGCGCCTTCATTCACGCCGTGCGCTCGCGCAAACCGGAAGATAACAACGCCAGCGCGGAAGTCGCCCACTACTCGGCCGCGCTGTGCCACCTGGGCAACATTTCTTATCGCCTGGGCCAGCCGGCCAAGTACGACAAGGTGAGCGGATCGCTCGGCGGCAATAAGCGGGTTGTGGAGTCGCTCGACAATCTGACCCACAACCTCAAGGCCATCGGCGGCAACCTGCAAGAAACCACTTACATGCTCGGCCCGAAACTCGAGTTCGACGCCCAGTCGGAGCGATTCACGGGACAGGGCGCCGACGCGGCCAATCCGTTGCTGTCGCGGGCGTATCGCAACCCGTTCGTCGTGCCGGAGCAAGTATAGCCACCGGCGCGCGTAGTGGTCGGAGCGACCGTCGTGGGTCGTTGCGGCGCCCGAATGATAATCGTGCCAAGGTTGATTGCCAAAACTACTTTTCAGGATGTGTCGCTATGCGCTTTTGGTTCATACGTCTCCGGCCGCGCGTCGTCGCCGGTTGCCTGCTGATCGTGCTGGCGGGTCGTTCGGCAGCCAATGGCGAAGTGAATTGGCCTCGCTGGGGCGGACCCGACGGCAGCAGTCACACGACCGAGACCGGCTTGCCAGTCACATGGACAGAAGACGACGTGCTGTGGAAGACCTCGCTCGAGGGCTTTGGGCAATCGTCGCCCTGCATCTGGGGCGATCGAATCTTTCTCACCACGGCGCTCGACGAGGGGCGGCAACGCGTGGTGTTTGCCATCGACCGCAGAACCGGCCGCTTGTTGTGGAAACGTACGGCTTGGACGGGCGAGCCCGAATCGAGCCATCGCATGAATGGGCATGCGTCGGCCACCTGCGCTACCAACGGCGAAGTGGTGGTCGCCTTTTTTGGGCGCGGTGGGCTACACGCCTATTCGCTCGACGGAGAACCTCGCTGGTCGCGCGATCTGGGCAGCTTCGATGGTCCGTGGGGCACGGCCGCAAGCCCCATCTTCCACGACAACCTCGTGATTCAGAACTGCGACAGCGAATCTTCCGAGGCCTCGCTCATGGCCGTCGACTATCGCACCGGCGAAACCGTGTGGAACACGCCACGTCAGGTCATTCGCGGTTGGAGCACGCCGATCGTTATTCGGACGGCGGATCGCGAAGAGCTGGTGCTCAACGGCCACTCGCACATTCGCGGCTACGATCCCAAGACGGGCGTCGAACTGTGGAAGTGCGAATCGTTCAGCGGGCGCGGTGAGCCCGTTCCGGCCTATGCCCACGGCAAGCTTTTTGTGGTCAATGGATTGTTCGGTGACATCTATTGCGTCCGTCCCGGTGGAGACGGTGACGTAACTGGATCGCACCGCGTGTGGCACACTCAACGTCGCGCGGGACGCGATCTCCCGTCGCCGCTGGTGATCGACAAGTATCTTTTGGCGTGCAGCATGGCCGGCATTCTGTGTTGCTACGAAACCGACGGCGGCAAGCAGTTGTGGAAGGAGCGCATCGGGCCAAAATTCTGTAGCACGCCACTAGCCGCCGAAGGACGCGCGTATTTCCTGAGCGAAGACGGGCAAACGATTGTCGTCAAGCCGGGCGAATCCATCGAACGGGTGGCCGAAAACAAGTTGCCCTGCGACGACGACGAACTGTTCCGCGCTTCAATTGTGCCCTGCCGCGGGCAGTTGTTCATCCGCTCGAACAAGTATCTGTATTGCATCGGCCGTTCCGCCGAGTCGGGCGACTAGCGTGCCGTTTCGCCTTCCGGACCGATGCCGCTACGGCCGTATCGACCGTCATCCGCATCTGACACGACGAGGGACATCATGCGCCGACTCAATCGCCGCCAATTCACGCGCAATACGGCCGCTGCGTTTGCCGCTCTTGCGACCGAATGCCGCCTTGGCGCATTATCGCGCGTGCTGGCCGACGCGCCACAGGCCGCGGCGCCGCGCTTCGCGGCGTTTACCGAAAGCTTTCAAGCTTGGCCCATCGATGAAGTTTGCGCGAAGTTCAGGGCGATCGGGCTCGACGGTCTAGATCTTACCGTGCGGCCGGGTGGACACATCGAGCCGCGCGACGCGGTCAAGCGACTGCCAAAGGCCGTGACCGCCGCCCGCGATCACGGCGTCAAGATCCTGATGCTGTCGACCGGCATTGTCGAAGCCAACGCGCAGGCCGACGAACTGTTGCACGTCGCCTCGGAACACAAGATCGACCGGATCAAGCTCGGCTACTATCGCTATCAGGGTTTCGGCACGCTCCGCGGTCAGATCGACGCGGTTCGCGACAAGCTGCGCGGCGTGGCCGAGTTGGCAGCGAAACACCCGACGCTGCCCTGCGTTCACGTTCACTCCGGAGACACGATTCCCGGCAGCGGCCCGGTGGCGGCGATGTTGCTCGACGGGTTTGATCCGCAACAACTTGGTGCCTACGTTGATCCGATGCACATGACGGTCGAGGGGGGCAACGACGGCTGGCGACAAGGGCTTGACCTGTTGGCTCCATGGATCGCCATTTCGTCCATCAAGAATTGCAAATGGGTCGCCACAGAGCGCGACGCCGACGGGCAACAGCAATGGGCTTTTCGCAAGTGCCCCGTGGCCGACGGCATCGCCCCACTGCCACGCTACTTCGCCGCGCTTGAGCAACTTGGCTATCACGGGCTCTACACGTTGCACAGCGAATACGCCGATCGCAACAGTTGGAAACAGCTCAATGCCGATGAGTGTCTTGAACAGACGCGGCTCGACCTGGAGTACGTCCGGCGGTTCTTCTGACTATCCGCGCGACCAACCAGCAGAGGAATCGGCGCCTGTTCGCTTCGCGGCTGCTACGCCAGCCAGCGATCCAGCACGCTGCCCGCCACGTCGGTCAGCCGGAAGTCGCGGCCCTGGAATCGGTGCGTCAGCCGCAGATGGTCGATGCCGAACAGGTGCAGCAACGTGGCTTGCATGTCGTTGACGTGGACCGGGTCTTTCACCGGGGCCCAACCGATTTCATCGGTTTCGCCATACACTTGTCCGCCGCGAATACCGCCCCCGGCCAGAAACATGCTAAAGCCAAACGGGTGATGATCTCGCCCGGTGACATCGGGTCGTCCGCCACGGTTTTCTCCGAGCGGCGTGCGTCCGAATTCGCTGCCCCACACAACGAGTGTTTCGTCGAGCAGGCCCCGTTGCTTGAGATCCTTGACTAGCGCGGCGATCGGCTGATCGGCCATCTCGGCGTTATAGGCGAGTTCTTTGTCCAGGTCCGAGTGATGGTCCCACGAGGCATGGATCACGTTGACGAACCGCACACCCCGTTCCACCATCCGCCGTGCGAGCAGGCAGTTGGCGGCAAACGCGCGGAACTGTCCGGGTCCGCCGCTACGCCCGGCTTTCACGTTGGGCTCTTTGCGGTCCAGGCCGTACATGTCGAGCGTCTTCTGCGTTTCACCGGACAGATCGATCAGCTCCGGCGCGGCCGACTGCATGCGGAAGGCGAGCTCGTAGCTGGCAATGCGGCTGGCGATTTCCGGGTCTTGCATTTGTTCGAACCGCTGCCGATTGACTTCGGCCAGCACGTCCAGCCCTTTGCGTTGCAGCCGGTCGGACAGCCCGGCCGGAGTTTGCAAGTTGAGCACCGGCTCGCCAGAGTTTCGAAACAGCACGCCGGCGTGGACCGACGGAAGGAAGCCGCTCTGCCACAATGTGGCTCCGCCGCTGGAACCTCGCCCGGCGGTCAGCACGATGTAGCCGGGTAGGTTGCGTGACTCGCTTCCGAGCCCGTAGGTCAGCCACGAGCCCATCGTTGGCAAGCCGAACGCGGCCCGGCCACATTGCATCAGCAGTTGGCCTGGGTGATGGTTGAACTGTTCCGAGTGCATGCTGCGCACCAGCAGAAGGTCGTCGGCCACCGAGCCGACGTGCGGCAGAAAATCGGAGAGCTCCATGCCGCACTGTCCGTGTTTCTTGAACGTGCGCTTCGTGCCCATCAGCGTGGCCGTGTCTTTTTGCAAGAACGCAAACCGCACGTTCTTAGTCATCGATTCGGGCATCTTCTGCCCGTGCAACTCGTTCAATTTCGGCTTGGGATCGAACAGATCGAGTTGGCTCGGAGCGCCGGCCATGAAGATGAAGATGCACGACTTGGCCTTTGGCGCGAAATGCGGCGCCTTGGGCATCAGCGGATCGGCAGCCACGCTCGACGCGGCATGCGCATGGTGCGACCCGATCAGATCGTCGGACAAGCTGGCCGCCAATGCCGCGGCGCCCAGCCCGCTGGCGGCGCTGGTGAAAAACTGACGACGCGTTTGTCCGACGATTTCATCCGCGGGAAAAGCCATGATCGATCCTCTACTCGCGCGTCAAAAACTCGTCGAGGTTCAGCATAATTCGCGTCGTCGCGATCCACGCGGCCGTTTCGGCAAGCGATCCGCCGGCCGGCGCGTACGCCCCGACCGCCGTCTTTGCATCATCTTCCCGCTCGGCATACCACTGGCGGCTGCTGGCCAGCAGGTCGGCAAACGACGCCACTTCGCTGTCGGTCGGCGGGCGGGCGACACACATGCGGAAGGCCCGCACAAGTCGCTGTCGGTCGTCCAAGTCGTCAAGCTGCAACAGCCGCCGGGCAAATGCCTGGGCCGTTTCGGCATACACTTCGTTGTTGAGCATTGTCAGCGACTGCAGCGGCGTGTTCGAGTTCTGCCGCTCGAGGCACGTCGTGTTCGAGTCCGGGCAGTCGAACGTGGTCAGATTCGGGTGCGGCGCCGTGCGCTTGAAGAACGTGTACATCCCGCGACGGTACCGGTCCTCTCCCTCGCTGTCGTTCCATTTGAAGTTGCCGGCATAGCTTAACTCGGCAATGCCGCTTGGCAGCGGCGGAAAGACGCTCGGCCCGCCCAACTTGGGTGACAGTAGGCCGGCGACCGAAAGTGCCAGGTCGCGCACGACTTCGCCCTCGACACGAAACCGGTTCTGACGGTGCAGTAGCCGATTCGTCGGGTCAACGTCAACAAGGTCCGCTCGCGTGGCCGACGACTGGCGGTACGTCGCCGAGAGCACGATCGCGCGAATCATTTCCTTGCGGCTCCAACCCAGTCGCATCAGTTCCGTGGCCAGCCAGTCGAGAAGTTCTGGGTGCGACGGCGCTTCGCCCCGCGCGCCAAAATCGCCCGGCGTCTTGACAATTCCGTGGCCAAACAGCCGAGCCCAAACATGGTTCACCGTCACCCGCGGCACCAGCGGATTTCGTGGCGAAACGAGCCAACGTGCCAGGTCGAGTCGGTCGGGCTGCTCGCCGCGCGTCTCGATCGGTGGCAGCACGCCGAACGTGCTCGGCTGCACTTCCTCCTTCGGCTGCAGAAAGTCACCCCGATGCAGGATGTGGGTCGTTCTGCGATCATCGACCCGTTCGGATATCACGCGCGACTTCATCTCGGGCCGGGCGCTGGCACGGGCCCGAAGATCGCGGACCTGCTTCGTCCACTCGCGGGCCTGCTTGTCCTGATTGACGTAGTAGTCGACCAGCGTTTTCTTCTGTTCGTCGGTGCGCCCGTCCGTGGCGATCGCCAGCACGTCGCGCACGTCTTGCGGAATGCCCAGCAGCGGATCGTGCCCGGTCACAGCCATCACGCGGAATCGGCCAAGCGTGTGCTGGGATCCATAATCTTGTTCGAGGACGAGTTGCAGATTCGGTTTCTCGGCTGTGGGGACTGGATCTTTTGTCAGCAGCAAGATCCAATGGTCCTTGCCCATCTTCGGCCCAATGGCCCAACCGGTGTTGGACTTGCCGTCCAGCGCGTTGGTCGGCGGGAATCCGTTTTGGGCATAGTCCGACTGCGCGTCGGCTAGTGCGATACGATCCTCATCTTTGAATTCGCTCCCGGCCGCGGCCGAAGCGCGGAATTCGCCCAGCACGAAGTTGCCGTGCGACGTTCGCCCCGGCCCATTACCCCCCAGCGAATCGTGCGTAAGCGCCTCGATCCGCCAACCGGTGATTTCCGGCAGGTCGGTTCGCGCGCGGATCGTGATGGTGTCTTTGTCCGGGTTCGTGCCGGCGGCCAGGTACGAACCGTCGGACAGAGTTTTCAATTCGACGCCCGCTTTCGACTCGACGCCGACCAGTTCGATCGGATGAAACGCGAACGGTTCGGCCGGTCGCGCTTTGAGTTCTTCTTCCCACGAAGGTAGCCGGGCAACCAGTTCGGCCCGCTTCTGTTCGAGCTTTGGCTCAAGGTCCGCCAGTTTCTGCTGGGCATCGGCCTTGTCGCGCGACCACTTGACCAGCGCCTCGCCTTGCAGTGGGACGTCGGTGACCGTTTCGTCGCCGTTGTTGAAGAACGCGAACAGTTGATAGAACTCGCGATGCGAGATTGGGTCGTACTTGTGGGTATGACACTGCGCGCAGCCCACGGTCAGCCCCAGCCAAACACTGCCGGTCGTGGCCACGCGATCAAAGATCGCCTCGACGCGCCATTGCTCCTGATCGGTACCGCCTTCGGTGTTGGTCAGCGTCTGCCGATGGAAGGCCGTTGCCAGCCGGTTATCGGCTGTGGCGTCGGGCAATAGGTCGCCGGCCATCTGTTCGATCGTAAAGCGATCCAGCGGCATGTCCGCGTTGACCGCGTCGATCACCCAATCGCGATACCGCCACGCGTTCGGCCGGGGGTTGTCTTTCTCATAGCCGTCTGAGTCGGCATAGCGGGCCATGTCGAGCCAATGTCGCCCCCAACGCTCGCCGAAGTGGGGCGAGTCCAACAGCCGGTCGACCAGCCGCTCGTATGCGTCGCGCGACGTGTCATTGACAAACGCATCGACTTCTTCCACGGTCGGCGGCAGCCCAATCAGGTCGTACGACAATCGCTTGATCAGTGTGTAGCGATCCGCTTCCGGCGAGGGCGCGATGCCGGCCGCCTCCAACCGCGACAACACGAAGTGATCCAGTCCGGTCCGCGGCCAACTTGCATCGCCGACTTTCGGCAACTCGGGCCGCACAATCGGCTGAAACGCCCAGTGCGACGAACCGGCGCCGTCAACTTCCGGCCACGTTCCGCCGGCGTCGACCCAGGCGGTCAGCTCGGCGATCTGCTCCGCCGATAGGGGCCGATTGTTGCCTTCGGCCGGCGGCATCCGTTCGTCTTCGTCCGCTGTGACGCGGCGAATCAACTCGCTGCCGTCGCTGTCTCCGGCCACAAACAGCGCTCCGGAGTCGCCCCCGGCCAATGCCGCGTCGCGTCGATCGAGTCGCAAGCCCGACTCTTGCACGTCCGGACCGTGGCACGCATAGCAGTGCTCGATGAAGATCGGGGCGATGTCGCGGGCGAAGTCGACGTCGGCCCCATTGGCCGGCGTGTCGCTCGACCAGGCGACCGAAGCGCCCAGCAGCACGACGGCCAGCGCAGCGATCCGAATCGCCGGCACCGCCGCGGTCGGCATCCGCCGCCACGTGTCGCAATTCGCCCGGCAAGATTGCTCGTCGTGCTTGACCATTTCGACCGGCCCACCGTCCAAGTCTGCACGCAAAAACACGCATCAACACCAGCTAATAAGATAGCCACTCGGGCGGTCGCGTTAAAGCACCCGTTCGTGGCGGCACGGCCGCGTTGCGGACCGTATTGCGGCCAACGCGCAAGCAGCCCGGCCCCGTTTTCCGCGACGGTGCACAGCTTCGCGCTACAATGGCCACCAGCCGGCGCAGGCGACCTCAAGCCGCGCCCGCGCTTACGGGCGCCGTTTGTCCGGCGGCTCAACGTCGTGCGGCTGGACGCAGTAGTCCAACAGCGCCATTGGGTCGGTAATCGGCGGCACAAGCTTCGGCTCGCGCGACGTCACCGCCAGGTGTTCAACCAGCAGATCGGTCAGTCGCTTTACCGTGGCGGCGTTGGCCGGATCGTCGACCACGTTGCGCATTTCGCGCCGATCGGCGTACATGTCGTACAGCCGAAACTGATCCGGCACGAGCGGCCTGCCTGTGTCGTACCCGTCATCGCGGCGCCGCTTGCCGCGCTCGTAGACCAGCTTCCAATCGTTGTCGCGAATCATGATCTCGTCGTTTTGTGCATACTCGACAATCACGTGATCGCGGTGTTTGGTGGTCTGCGCGTCGATCAGAGGCACCAGGCTGCGGCCTTGCAGCGGCGGCGTGACCTGATAGCCGCACAACTCGTGAATCGTGGGTGCCAGGTCGACCAGCTCGACAAAGGCCCGCGTCCTTCGTCCAGCGGCGATCCGCTTGGGCCAGCGCATCACCAGCGGCACACGCACCGCTTCCTCGTAGCTACAGTGCTTCTCGAAGCGTCCGTGCTGGCCCAGCATATAGCCGTGATCGCCGAAGTAGATCACCAGCGTATCGTCGGCCAGTCCGGCGTCGTCCAGTGCGTCGAGCACGCGACCCACGCAGGCGTCCATGTACTCGACGCTTGTGTAATACGCCGCGTTGATGCCCTGTTTTTCCTCGCGCGTCAGCTCGCGAAAAATCTCCGGAATCTGGTCGTCGTCCTCTGGGCCCGGCTCCGGCACGTCGAATTCGGCCGGGTCGTACTTGCCACGGTACTCAAGCGGAAATCGATACGGCGCGTGCGGCTGGTAGAAACTCACGAACAGGAAAAACGGTTTCGCACGCGGTGCCTGCAGGAACTGCGCCGCCTGATCGGCGAAATAGACTCCGTCCGACTGCGCCTCGGGCAACTCGATCGGCCGGCACGCGCTGTTGAGCCACACCCGGGCCGGATCCCGAAACGGGCGCCACGGCGGCTGGACCTCGACGCCGCGCGGAATCGGAGGGACCGTTTGACCCCGCAGCCACTGCCGATGCTCGCGGGCGTCGACGCGCAGGTCGAACCCGTGCGCCAGGTTGCTGTTGAAGTGCATCTTGCCGATGGCCGCGGTGTCGAAGCCGGCCAGCTTGTACGTCTCGGCCAGCGTCACCTCGGCGTCGGGCAGCGGCGTGCGCAGCAGCGTCACGCCGATCGAGCGCGGATACCGCCCGGTCAACAGCGACTGCCGCGATGCAGTGCAGACCGGCGCGTTGCAGTACGCGCGCTCGAACCGCAGCCCGCCGGCGGCCAACAGGTCGATGTTCGGCGTGCGCACCAGCTCGTTGCCGTAGGCCCCGGTGACGTACGCCGCGTGATCGTCGGCGCAAAGGATCAAGACGTTCGGCGGGCGGTCCGGCTCGCGCGCCGCGGCCCGATCGACACGACACACGGCCCCCAGCACCGCGACCTCAACGAACAAGATGGCCATGGCCCGCCGCATCAGCCAGACTTGAGGCTTGAGGCTACAGGCTTGAGGACGAAGAAATCCGGAAAATGTTGAACTCAAAGCCCTCAGCCCTCACACCTCATTCCTCACGCCTCAAGCCGCGAGGCTCTAGTGAGACTAGAGGCTTGAGGACGAACAACCACCTCCTGCCTCGCGCCTCACTCCTCAAGCCTTATTCGATAAACCGACGGACCAGCACACCGTCTTCGATGTTGTGGTCCTGGCCCGGCTCGAAGCCGACCGGGATCGTGCGGTCGTAGATGTAGAACGCGCGATGCCGCTCGATGCTGCCCGTGTCGCTGCCCATCTCCTGGCCAAGCTGCCATCCGTCGGGATGCGCCGCGTCGTAGTCGACCACGTTGTTGTTGTCCGGATCCCACGGGGTCACCTCGAAGTACCCTACCGTGATCCAGATCGCGTACACATTCGACCGCGTCGTCAACGAATTACTCAGCCGAATGAAGTTCTGGTAGCGGAAGTACGGGTGCTCGTCGGGGTGCGTGAAGGGGAGAACCGTTGGGTCAATTGCCGCGATGTCGGGTTGGAACAACGGCCGGTCCGCACTCGTCGGGTGCGGCCGCAGGATGGTCGCGTTGACCTCGTTCTCCACCGCCGCACCTTGGATTGGCACCTTGAAAGCCGCCCCGCCGGCCGTGCGGAACGGGTTGGCAAACACCGAAGGCTTAGAGAAATCGGGCGTCGTCACGTTGGAGTTGGCGGGGGGGCCATCCCCGCGGCGGCTGGCGACCAGTTCCTGCCACGTCGGGCTCACCGCCCCGTTGAGCAGCGCGTCCCAGACGGGATTGTTCGCCGCCGCGCTCGCGCCTGGCGGGCCGGCGATCGTGTTGATGTTCACCCGACCCGGATCGCGGTAGTGCGACACGCGATTGAACGGCGGATGATAGTACGAGGCAAGTTCGTCTTCGGTCAGCGCGCTGGTGTTGTTGCTGGGCAGCGGGCCGGTAAACGGCTGGGGCGGCAGAAGCGTTTCGGTGCCGACGAACCGCGACGGCACATCAACGAAGTCGAGAATGCGGTAGAGATAGGGCGCCGCGTTGGCCGTGCCGTTGGCCGACAGGAAGAAGTTGAACAGGTGCGAGAACGGCGCACGGAATGCCAGCTCCGCCGACGCCGCGTCGTACGGATTCGAGCCCGTGTTCGTCGTATGGCGCCGCAGCAGCTCTTCGGCGGACGTGGATGGAACCAGCAGCAGCTCCATTTTGTTGGCATACGGCCGGTTGTTCCACGTGATCCACGAGAACGGCTTGGGCGTCGTCGATGGTTGTGGCAGCCCGGAGTACGGCGCCTGCGCCCCTCCGGCGACCCACGGGGTTCCCATCGACTTGTTCAAATACCCGAGCGAATTGTTGAAGTTGTAGTCGAAGACGGCATTTGGGCCCTTGAGTATCGTGGGAACGTTCGTCGGCTGTTGAGGATGATTACCCCACAGATTCGATGGAGTTCCCGCCGGCGTAGCACCCCGCTCGCGGCTCCCGACGCCGAGGACATCTGGCGGTCCGGTAACGGGGAGGCTGTTCGGTGGGGGATTCGGCCAGTCCGGATCCTGCGGGTCCGGACTGGGTGACGGCGCGAGTTCTTCGCCGTTAAACACGTTTAGATCGATCGCCTGCCAGTCGACCGTAATGTAGGGGTTCAGTACCGCATCGTACGGTTCGAGTGGATTCGCCAGTCGCTGCAACAAAGCTGTCTTGTAGTCTAGGTGCATTCCAGTCGCTAAGACTCCATGCTGCCCTAGCGGTCGGTTGTTGGCCGTATCGAAGGGAATGTCTGCACTGTCCGTTCCTCCATAGTCGGCCGGTGCATACCTATCGATAACTGTTCCCACTGGCGGCAATGGGCCCGGGAGCGACGGCATTGGATAGTAGTTGACCGAGAACACTGGTTCGGAAACGCTGACGCCAACGTCCCTTGTCCATCCGGTTGGCGGAATCGCGCTTCGACATATGATGGGCAGCGGCGTTCCGGGTGTCGAGGCATTCGGCGTTGTGGCATTGTTGGGGGCGTTTGCATTGGCCTGCGTAAACCCGACCGTGGGTCCGGACGGATCCACAATAAACGATTGCGAAGGTGCTGTGCCGCCTGTGGTTAGTCCGACAAATGTCGTTACGCGCGGACCCACGACGGCAAAACCTCCCGGAGCAAGCAATGTTGAAGTCCCGGCGGCGTTGTAGTAGATCCTACCTTGGTCCGGATTACTACCAGTCGGTGCCTGGTCGGAAAACCATACGAAGCGTTCTAGCTGCGCGGCACCATTGGTACCCTGTGTATCGAACACACTTCCGTGTAGAAAATCGGTCGATATCCCACCGGGGACCGGGTCGAAGTGTGTGATATCTGGCTCGGTTGAAACTAGGTTCGAAATAAAATTCCCGGCGTTGCTATTCCTGCTCTCCGTGATTGCGATTTGCCATACGGGGTACGCGCCGTTTGGACCGGCGGGTGCCATCCGCCCAAGATCGAGCAATCCATTGGCATCGTAGAGCTCGCGGGGGAAATTCGGATCCGAAACAGATTTGACGTTCCTCGGGCAGTACAACTCAACAAACAGCGAACCTTCAGGAATCCGTTCCTGGTCCATCTCATCATCTATTGGGTTCGCCATGTTCGTGCCATTGACGTCGTTTTGTCCGATCACGACATCATCCACGAGCCGTTTGTCATGCAGCGCCAGCGTTTCGCTGATCAGCAACTCGGGCCGCTCGCAGCCCCACACAATCCGCCGCTGCGCATTGGTGTCGTCGCCGGTGCCGAGTTGCCAGTCGATGGTCTGGTCGTCGAACGGTCGCACGTCGTACTCGAACGGCGTCATGATCGCGTCCGAATCGCGAAAGTCGACGACGTTGATCGCCCATTGTGCAATCCGTCGCGCGGTCAGCTCGCGACGTCGTGCCGCGTTGTTTGCGTCCGGCGACAGATTGAATTCCAGCTCGGCGAACAGCATCATCATGTTGTACAGATAGCGGGCGTACTGCTGGCGAGCGTAGAGATCGCTCGTCGGCGCCGTGGCGACGGCCAACGTCTGCCCGTCGTTGTTCAGATCCATCTGGGTCGCGTAGCCGAATTGATTCGTCCAGACAGGCGACTCGTCGTACACGCTGGTGTATTCGCCCGGCTCGTCGACGATTTCGTTCGTGTTGTCGTCGATTCCATTGCCGAACGGCCGGTTCAGGTCGAACGGCTTGCCGGAAAGCACGTCGGCCGGCAGCAAGCGGTCGTCCGGGGTCGCCGTCGACTTGCCCACGATCCGCATGTTCGCGTCTTGAACCTGCATCGTCGTCAGCGGACTTCCAACCGGCGCCAGTTGCGTCAGCAAGTGGGCCCGCAGGATGTCGGCGATAGTCAGGCCACGGGTCCTGGGCAAGTCGCCGTTGGATGCGACCTCCCGATTCAGCAAATCCCGCATCGAGCGCGTCGGCAGGACGGCCGGCGTCGGCAGGTCGAAGCTGTCGGTGGTGACCATCCGCGCCAAATCCAGGCTGGTGTCGGCTGTCTCTTCGAGCAGAAACTTCAGCCGGTCGGGCAGCCCCTCCGCGTCGATGTCGTATGGCCGCAACACGCGCTCCAGCTCGCCGGGCGAGAACGGATTGTCTCCGCCCGTGTCCGGCGCGCCCGCCTCGCGCACGCGCCCGCGCGAAAGGTTCAACACGTAGGGATCGTTCCGAAACTGGTTGTCCGCCCACCCCAATTGGTCCGAGGCGACGGTCCCACCCGGCGGCGGCGTACGGTGAAACGACCAGATCGGCTGGCCCGCATAGTCGATCCCCACCACGGCCTGGCCCGATAGATCGGGCGGTGAGCCGTAGTCTGACCGTGGGCCAGTGTAGTAGTTGTATCCAGCCGGCACGGAAAACCGCGTCAGCATCGCCAGCCGGTCGTCCGGTCCGGGCGGATTTTGCTGCTGCGTCATGCGGTCGATGAACGTCCGTCCGGGCAGGGCGCCAGCGACCGGGCCGATCCACTCTCCGTACCGCCCGACGAACACCCGGTTGTTGTTCGTCTCCCAGCCTCTCAAGAAGAGCTCGTAGTTCTTTGGGCTGGTGAACAGTCGGGCCAGATCGACCTCGGCCGGACCAAAGCCCAAGCCCCGGGGCAACGTGACATCGGGTTGCGTGGCGAGTGACGTCCAGACATAGTCGGCGATGTTGGGCGTAGTGCCCCCGGGCTGGATCTGAGTCGGAGGATTGGTGTCGTACCGGTTATCCGACTGGGCGTACGTCCCGTGCGCGTTGACGTTTAGCCGCCCGTCCAGATCCACGCACAGGATGGCGGCCAGCGGCTTGTAGCGTCGCCCGTCGGGCGCGGTGGTCACCGGCAGCCCGACGTCGATCCACACGCTCTCGGCGATGCCGTCGCCGTCGTTGTCGACGTCCCACGGACCGTTCACCGCGTCGAACAGCGGGTTGCTGCCGGTGAAGAAGGGGTGATCGGGCGCCGAGTGCCCCTGGCCAATCGGGCGCAGCATCGCGCGGCGCAACTGGGCGGCCGGCAGGGTCGTCCAATTCGACGTTGCCAGCGTCGCCATGTAGCGAATCAAGTCGGGCCGGTGCAACGAGGGCAGAATCTGGTCCGACGTGATCGGGTTGGCGATTGGGTTGGTCGGATCCTTGATCGGCACGTACGCCAACAGCATGTTCTGCAAGTCGGGCGCGTCGTAGTCTTCGTCCGCGCCGCCCCAGCCGCCAAACTCCGGGTAGCCGCCGGGACCCGGCCGCGGGAAGTAACGGGCGTTGTTCAAATAAGCCTGGAAACTGCCGCTAGCGTCGGGCATGGAAAGCAGCGACGGCGCGGTGTTCGGGTCGGCGGTCGGATCGAATCCAAAGCCCGTGCCGTTGAACGGCCGGCCGTTGATCAGCACGCCGCTGGGCGCGCCGCCAGGCGCTGTCAACTCGGCGAACGACACGCCGTCGAACGCCATGATGCGGATGGTGTACGCACTGGTTCCGTCGTATCCCCAACCGACGATCCGCGTGCTCTTGTCCGCCGCGGCGCCGTTGAGCGCCGTCAGCACGCACCCGTTGTAGAACCCGGCGGTATGTATCTGCGCTGTGGAGATGTTCTGCGCGGAGCGCATGCCCTGGATGACCGCGGTTGCCGGAGTTGGGGGCATCTCGTCGAACCGCAAGTCGATGAATTGGTTTGACGTGCCAACGGCGGTGACGTCGAGGGGCGGAGGGGGGATGCTAGGGTTCGTCGTGCCATAGAGGAGCATCACCCCGTCGTTGCCGTACAGGTCGTTCAGCAGGCTGTGGCTGTGCACGCTGGACGATGGCGACTGGCTTGACGTCGGCGTCGGATTGGTCCCGCCGAGCGGAGGCGTGGGCGTGTCGCGCACGATCTGGGCGAACACTTCGTCAAGCTGCCGGCTGGGGTTGTCGCCCACCAGCTCGACCTTGCCCGCGGCCCGCGACATCCGCCGATACTGGCCCGCGACCAGCACGAACGTGACGGTGATCATCGAGAACAGCACCAGCAGGCTGAGCACGACCAGCAGCAGCACGCCGCGGCGGTCGGCTGCGCGGGGATTCGCGCGGCGCGGATTGGCAAGTCGCGCGGCCCGTGCCGCATTGCTCTGTGCGCGGTGCCAGGATGTGGCGTCGGTGTTTCTGGTCGGTTGCCTCATCGTCTTACCTCTTGCGCTATCCCGGGCGGCTGCCACGCCGGGAGCCTGTCCGAGTTTTGCGGATTCGCAAAACCTGGCGGTCTCCCTGGCACGTCCGCTCGCTCCACGCGGTTTGATTCTCTGCCCCTTGCTCTCACACGATGTTGTTACATGGCGTAGTTACGCTGCGCCGTTACGCGGTGTTGTCCAAACGGTTTCTTGCATTGCTCGGCGTTCGGCCCCCAGCCCCTACTCCCTATCCCCTAACCCCAATCCCCTAGTCCCTATCATCACGGCATCTCCAGCCGCATGTTCTTCTCGTAGACCGCCACGATGTTCTCGAATGCCCAGAGGCGGACATTGCTCGGCGTCAGCACGTTCCAATCGGGCCCGGCCAACGTGACCCGTTGGATCGGCGCCTGCGGCGTGTCGGCCGCCACGACGCGGTACCAGCGGAAGTAGTCGCTATCAATCGTGATCGTTGAATCATAAGGGTCCGGGTGACTGATCCTTCCGGCCAGCATCACCCACTGTCCGGGCTTGATCGGCTCGATCGGAGTGAGCGGCGGGGTGGGCACGACCGGCGGCCAGTTGATGACGAACTCGCCACCGCCGAGGCCCTGACCCGGGATCGATTGCACCGTAGCGACTCGCTCCGCTTTGCCCGGCTGCGTCAGGTCGCGCTTAAAGTACACGGCGACCGACACCGTCACCTTGCCCTGCGTGGCTGGTGCCGCCGGATCCGAAACGATCGTCGCCAGCCAGGAATAATTGCCTTCGCTCAAGCGCTTGATGGGCACATCGGCGGGTAGGACGTCTTCGGCAACCTTCGCCCGCACCGTTCCAACGAGTACGCTGTCTTCCAGCAGAATCGTCTGCGTGTTCGGTTGGTCCGAGTCACGCGAGTTGGCCGTGAACGTCAGATCGTCGGAATTGCGAAACCACAGGTCGGCCAAGGCCGCCGGGTTTGCGACCGTGCCGTCGACAAACCGCACGGTCGGAATGATGCGACTCAGATAAGGCTCCGCCGGAGCGTTGACGCCCGCCGCAAAAGGAAACGTCGCCTTTTCCGGATCGGAGCCGAATGGCGCAAGTAGCCCCAGCGGGTCGATGGCAACGGCCACGTTGTCGGACGGCGCCGGCGAGAACGACGGCGGCGCCAGGGTGTAGAACCGAAATCGTCGCTGCGGTGGCGGCAGCGCCGAATCGAACTGCCAGACCGCGCTGCCATTCGGATTGGCCCAGCTGGCCACGTCCAAGAACCCGCGCACTTTCATGTTGCGAAAAGCGGCCCGGCCCACGGTCGTGGCGTTGTCGATTTGCGTGCCTTGCTGGATCTCGAACTTGCCGGCAGGCAGCATGGCCGCCACGCCCAGCAGCCCGATCAACAGCACGAACATCGAGATCAGCACTTCGACCAGCGTCAGCCCACGACGGGCCCGCGCGCCGCCGCGGGTCCGCGCGACCTTGGCGGTGCAGGTCCGCGCACCATTACCGCCGCAGGTCCGCGCGGCACGAGCGCGCGCGACGTCGGCGCACGCGTCGCAGCTCAGGGCTGGCCCTGACAACTTCTCTGGCAGGCTTTCCGCCGAGCGCGATCCGCGGCACGGCGTCCGCGCCGCATGTACCCGCGTGGATTGAAACGGTCGCATCTTATTGCCCTCCCACGCTCTGGGCCGTGCGGGCAATTGAACGCGCGTTCAACAGGTAGGTCGTTGGGTCGTTGACCGGGCCAAGGTTCCGGGCGTTCTCGGTCACGGTGACCAACCCGGTCTGATAGCCGATCGTGATCCAAAAGTTGTTCAGATACTGGTTCTCCGGCTCGGTCGCCGGCGGATCGGAGTCGTAGATATTCTTGTCCTCGGGCGTTGTCGTACCGGCCTCCAGCGCGACGTCGGGCATCAACTCGCGCCGGCCCAGCAGCAGGTAGATCGGGCCGTTGGGCCGCATCGATCGCAATGTCGTGACGTGGCCCACCGCGCCGTTGGGCGTGAACGTGATGATCGGGTCGAACGGCGCCGGGGGATTCGTCGGCCAGTTGGCGGACCAGTTTGGCGGCCACGGCTGCGGCGGCTTTGCAACCGCGTCCTGGGAGTGGAACGGCTCCGAGTTGCTCAGGCCCATGCCGGAGTACAACAGGTCGATCACGATTCCGTCGGGCAGTTGCACGGGCGTGTCGGACGAGCGAATCGGCTGGCGAAAGACTTGAAACGGAACGCCGGGCGGTGCGCCGTAACCCGCGGGCAGATTCGGCGTCAGCCCGTGCGGGTCGACCAGAAACCAGAACGGTGGCGTGCCGCTGCCGGGAGTCGTGGTGATCGCCTGGCCAGCCCGCGGGTCGATGCCGTTGTACATGCTGACGATATCGGGCAGCGGCTCGGAGACCAGTGTGTAGAGCGGGCCCTTGGCGTCCAGGCGAACCTGATCGCCGTAGCGAAGCGACCCGCGCCATGCCGTGTCGCCGGCCGTGAAAGCGTCGACTACTGGCCAGGAGTGGATGATGATCGTGCCCGATGGGTTGTAACTTCCGCCAAACGTACTGCCCTTCAGATCAAACGTCGTCGAGTTGATCACTTCGATCGTCCATCGGCCGTCCGCCGACGCAGAGATAGGCATTCCCCCGACGCCCGACACTGTCGCCTCGAAGCCCGTCTCGGGCATCAGCGCCGGGTTGAGCGACCCGCTCAGCGTGATCCGAATTTCATTGTTGCCGTTGTTCGAGGCTGATTGGACGTTGCCTTGCAGCGGCAACCGCGGAACGAGCATCCGCGACGCGAGCGTGTCGCCGCCGTACGGAGGCGGCACTTCGACGTACGACAGGCTGCTGGCCCAGGGGTTGCCGTTGAATCGCTGCACCTGCACGCCCACTTCCCGCCCGGTCTGGATCGCCCGCGATCGGGCCCCGGAGATGAACGTGCTGGCCACGCGCGCCGCCTCGCGCATCCGGCGGTTTTGAAGCGCCGGCGTCATCACGGGGATGGCCGCGGCGGTGATCATTAGCAGGATGATCAGCACGACCAACAGCTCAAGCCACGTCACGCCGCCTCGCCGGTCGCTCGCCCGACGGCGCACCGCGCCCGCGCCACGTCGCCCGCCGCGCAGCGCCAGCCGTCCCGGCCGCGGCGCAGCGCCGCCGATCGGCACTTGCCCAGCCGCGTGGCCGGGTGCGTCGTTCCGCGGTCGATCGTGTCGTGCGTCGGTGCTCATGGGGTCTGTCGAACCAGGTCGCAATGGCAACCAGGCCGCCTTAGGTCTCGCTAGTTGGCCGTCAGTTGGTGGTTGTGAATGTTGTCGGTCCAGCCGTAGTTGTGCGGCTCGTTCGGAAATTCCGGATGCAGCAGTAGTTGTTCCTTCGTGCCAATCATCGAGGTGGCTCGGTAAAACGGATACATTCCCTCGTCGGTGTAGTCCAACGGAGGAAATCCGATCCGTGAGTCTTCGACGACACCGTACAAGCCATCTTGTCCCGCCGAGTAGATGAGTGGATGAATCGCGAACGACGGGACCGACGTGTCGGGTACGCCCGGCGGAAAACCCACTCCGGTCGGGTATACCGGGTAGACGCCCATCGGATCGAATCCATATGGTGCAAAGACGGCGAGAGTATCATTGATTGCCGGTCCCCCGCCATTGAATGGCTTGCGCGCAGTTATGGACTGCGGAGTCGAGCAGGTGAGGAACGCATGGGTACCGTTGTGCGAGTATTCGGTGATCCGCGCGACGGAACTTGCATCGCCGGTAAAACGGTCTCGTCGATTCCAGTTCAACCGCGCTAGCGTGCCACCAACGTATGTGCCCGGCTTCGTCGACAAGTCCGGAGCAATTACTTGGAGCGTCACCGTGAATGTTCCTACCCCATCCGCCGCGACGACCGTTCCATAGGAAACCATATTTAGATCCGACACGAATCCGGGAGCCCAGCGCAAGAACTTGATCGGGCGGCCCCAGCCGTCGACGATTTCGGGCATGCCGTCGTTGTCCGTGTCGCCGATGTTCTGCGCTTTGAGCAGATCGCGCCCGTCGGCGTCGTCGGCGACCGACGCAGTCACGATCTGGTAGAGCAACTCGGCGCCTTGGTGCTGGACCGTCGGCACATCGTCCGGAGATTTTCCTGCGGCGGCCGCCGCATTCTTTGCCGCCATGATTCGGCGATAGTACGCATGGTACACGGCCGGTTCCGCGATCCCGGTGTACGAACCCGACGGGACGTCGCTGACCACTTTCGTGTTCGAGACCTTCACGATATCGGTATAGCGTTCTGGCAACTCCATCCGCATCAGGTCGTGCAGCGCGTCCAGCCGAATCCGGGCCGCTTCTCGCGGCGGCGTGCCGGGCGGAATCTTGACCGGCGCGCGGCGCGTCTTGTACGCCTCCCACTTGCCCTTGATGATCGCGTCGAGCTTCGTCACCAGGGCCCGTGTCTTTTGTGCCCGGGCCGTCTCCTGCGCGCGGCCGAACGCGACCAGCACCATCGCGGCCAGCAGGGAGACGATCAGGATCGTGATCAGCAACTCGACCAACGTGAAGCCTCGTTCGCTTCGCAGCAGGTTGTGAATTGAACGCGATGCACGTCGCATGACTCAGTTCGCGTTTAACAGGTGGTTGTGGATGTTGTCCGGTGCCGCGTTATTGGGTTCATCTTGAATGTTGGCTAATGCACCGAACAGGAAACGAAAAGGTGGCATGGTTGACGACGAGTGGCCGACGAATGGGTTAATTCCATACGGATTGATGTCGTATGGATTTCGGCCCGATGTAAAGTTCGCTAAATAGGCCTGTGGATAGCTCCAAGACGCGACCCCCATCGAAGGATCGTCAACGTCTGCCAACACGCCAAATCCACCATCGGGCCCCGCCGAATAGATCAAAGGATAGAGCGCGAACCGGGATGTCGTTGGCGCCATCGCGTCGGCTTCGGGGAAGATCGGATAGACACCCAACGGGTCGAGCGGATCGGGCGCCAAGATGACAACCTGTTGGTTCACCATCGGTGGCGAACCGTTAAACACCGGAGCAGTCGAATTGGCAGGTGGCGCGATCGTGAACACACCGTTCGTGCCATTGAATTGGTAGTCTGTAATCTTGCCCATTCGGTCGGGATTGATCGGGGTCTGCGGCAAGCTTGCACTTTGGCTATCGAGTACGGCCATGACGCCGCCGACGAACGTGCCGCTCGAAGTCGATGGTGGCGCGCCCGTGAGTTGAACGGTCACTGGCGGGCCGACATCCGCGAAACTGACCGTACCACGCGCAACGATCTGCAAATCCGACTGAAACCCGGGGGCCCAGCGGAGAAACTTGATCGGTCGGCCCCAGCCGTCAATGAACTCGGGCATTCCGTCGTTGTCGACGTCACCGATGTTGTCCTCCTTGAAGATGTCGCGCGCGTCGGCTTCATCCGTCACCGCGTTCATCACGATCAGATAAAGACACTCCGCGCCTTGGTTCTTAACTGTAGGCAGCGAAGATGCCGAAACGATTCGGCGCAGGTACGACTGCCACAACGCGGGTTCTGGGATTGCGGTTACCGCACGCGCGGGGTTGGCCGGGTTCAGTGTGCCTCCAACCTGGACCTCGACGATATCCGTGTAGCGTTCTGGCATCTCCATCCGCATCAGGTCGAGCAGGGCGTCCATGCGGAGTCGCGCCGCCTCGATCGGGCTTGGTGGACCATCCAGCGCGTTGTTGTTGTTCCAATCGAAGGTGATTTGCTCGCCACCGTCGCGAACGCCGTTGCCATTCAAGTCGCGGAATTGATCCGGTCCAATCCGCACAGGGACCCGGCGCGTCTTGTAGCTTTCCCACTTGCTTTTGACGATCGCGTCCAGCCGCGCGATCAGCGCGCTGGTCTTGCGGCTGCGGGCTTCTTCCTGCGCGCGGAACAGTGCGAACAGCACCATCGAGGCCAGCATCGCGATGATCATGATCGTGATCAGCAGCTCGACCAGCGTGAACCCGCGCCACGCCGCAGCGCGGCTGGACCGGGGACTCGCCGAAACATGTCTCCGGGCGGCTGGTCGTCGTCGTTCGCTTCGTCGTTCTGGCACTCGAAACCTCACTCTGTTGCCTGTTCGTTCGGTACGCGGCGGGCGGGCCGCCCACTCACGATTGCTCCTGTTACGGTTTGGCGTCTCCCAGCCGGGCCCGATCGGTGAAGCTGGCCACGTTGTCGTCGTACAGCGTGTCGTAGGGCGTACCCTCCGGGTAGATCGTTTGCGGTTGTGCGGCCATATTCACATTGCTGTACTGGCCGTCCAAGCCCGTGGCGAACAATTGGAACGAGTCCATGTTCACGAAAGGGTCACCCATGCCTGGCGGAACGCTATTGTCCAGTTGGTTCAGATCAGCGATCCGATTTCCGTTTTCGTCTTGGAAGTACGCCCGGGCGTAGTTGACAGAACTCAACAAGGGTAAGCTCACCGCCGGACTCCAGTACACCTCCAGTCCTTGGTTGAACGCGTTATTCAGCGTTGCCCCGTCAAAGTAGACGTACGGGGCGTTGTTCTTCACGCCTTGCGGGACGTACGACGGGTATTCCACAAACGTCGCGCCCGAGCTGCTCCCGCTCAGATCGATCAGCCGATCCGGGCCGAATTCGAAAAGCGCAGGCACATCCAACGGCAATCCCGTTGTAGCGCCATTAACTATCTGTCTGCCATTCATATCCCGAAACGGATTCGTCACGTCCGGGCTGAAGCCCCGCAGCCAGAACACCAGCGCCTGGTCCGGCCGGAAGTTCATCAGATCGAGCCCCGTCACGGCCAGATCTCCCGGCAGGTTGTTGATGTTGTAGCGCGGAAACGCGCGGGCCACGTGTGCCCGCAGTGGCGCGTTGTTGGCTGGGTCGCGTAGATCGCACGGCGGATACGACCCGTACTGCTCCTTGTAGGCCTTCAGCGCCGTGTCGATGTTGTCGATTTCGATTTTCATCCGCGTCTGCCGGGCGGTATCCATGGCACGCATGACGCCGACGGTGGCCAGCGACGCCAAAACGGCCAGAATCGCGATCACGACCAACAGCTCGGTCAGCGTGAAGCCGGCGCCCGATCGGTGCGCCGCGCGCGTGCTCGAGCGACCAGCGGCCGTCGACTTGTTGGGGGATGGCAGGCAGGTGGAGTGCATCATGGACGTTCCTTGTACCGGGCAACGCGACGCGCAACGGCCGTCGGCACGATCCAACGGTCGATCGGCTGCAAGGGGCTTGCGCGAACGTTGCGTTTTTGTGATTTGTCGATCCGGCCCCTTTGCCAACCGCCCGTCGCTGGGAGTACTTCTCCCGCGAGCTGTGGACGGCCGCGGCGTGCGGGCCGGGTGTTATGTGTTAGCTAAGATCGGTGATGAGCTTGACCAGCGGCATGAATAGCGCGATGACGATAAAACCGACAGCCCCGCCCAGGAAAATGATCAACAGCGGCTCCATCAAGCTCACCAAACTTTCGGTCAGCACCGACACTTCCTCGTCGTAGGTGTCGGCCACCTTGTAGAGCATCGTGTCGAGTTCGCCCGTCTCTTCGCCGACGTCGACCATGTTGACGGTCAGGTCGTCGACGAATCGGGCCTTCATGCGGCCCATGTACAACAGCAGGCCGATCGGCCCGCCGCAGAAGATAAACCAGAATACGGCCGCCATCGGATGGAAATTCAGCCGGGAGTACTCCTTCATCGGCGTGGCGATGCTCTCGCCTTCGCGAATCGACTCGGAGACTTTGGCAAACATGTGTTCGAAGGTGGCATTGCCGGCCGTCTCGCGCGTGATGTTCAGCGCTTCGAGAATCGGCACACCGCTGGAAACCAGCGTTCCGAGCGTACGCGTCGTGCGGGCCAGGATGTTCTTCTCCACGAGCGGACCGAAGATCGGCATCTTCAGCACGAACATGTCCCAGCCTTCGCGGCCGGCCTTGAACTTGCGCAATAACTTAATGAACAACCAGAATCCGACAGGGATGCCGGGTATCAAGTACCAGTAGTTGACCGCCGCCTGCGAAATGCCCATCAGCACGATCGTCATGGGCGGCAGGGCGGTGTCGAAGTCTTCGAAGATCTTTTCGAACGACGGGACGATCTTGATCATGATGAACGTCAAGATGCCCACGGCAACGGAGATCACCACGATCGGATAGACCATGGCGCCCTTGATCTTGCGTTTGAGTTGTTGGGCCCGTTCCTGGAACTCGGCCAGACGGCGGAGAATGATTTCCAGCGCGCCGCCGGCCTCACCCGCTTTGATCATGTTGACGTAGAGCCGGTCGAAGCACTTGGGGCTTTTGGCCATGGCTTCCGAAAGCGTGGCTCCGCCTTCGATCTCTTCGCAGGTGTCCATCAGGCTGTTTTTGAAGCGCCCGCCCTTGGCCTGGTTCTCGAGGATTCGCAGGCTCCGCAAGATCGGTAGACCGGCGTCTTGCAGGATGGAGAGCTGCCGGGTGAACGCCGTGAGGACCTTGCTGTTGACCCCGCCGATGGCGAAGCTTCGTTTACGGCCCGACTTGGCTTTCTCGGCGGTGGCCTTCTTCTGCTTCTTGACGGCGATCCGAGTGACGAAGTAGCCCATCTGGCGGATTGTCGCCTGGGCTTCTTCCTCGTTGGCCGCTTCGATGACGTCCTTGATCTCCTGGCCGGTCGAGTCCATGGCCTCGAATTGAAAGGTTGGCATCGCAAGGTTCCTCGGGATGGCCGTTTTGGCGGCTTGCAGCGTTTTAGTGGATCCGAACAAAACTGCTGGGTGCGTTGGGGCAATCGGCGTTTCACGGCCGAATGCCGCGTGTGATCGCGGATACCGGCGGGTTTTGTCAGGATGCTCTTAGTCCCGCGCCAGGCGTCGGTGCGTTAACGCAACCAGACGGCGGCGCGTCGTGTTCGTGATGAATGTGCTTGGGTCGGTTGTTTTTGTCGTGTTACTTGTTGGTCGTGTTTCTTGTTAACTGTCCGGCGGGCCGTCTATGCCTCCAAGACGGTTTCGCGAATGACTTCTTCCAGCGTCGTGCGACCCTGCTCTGCGGCTTCCATTCCGGCATCGCGGAGCGTGACCATGCCGAAGCCCCGGGCCGAGTCGCGCAGTTCGTCGCGCGAGGAGCTGGTCATGATCATTTCGCGCAGGTCGTCGTTGAGCACCATCAACTCGAAAAGCCCGACGCGCCCCTTGTAGCCGGTGTTGTTGCAGGCGTCGCAGCCCTTGCCGCGATAGTACGTCTTGTCGGCAATGTCTTCCGGTTTCAGGTCCAGGTCCTCGAGCGCCTCGGCCGAGGGCGTCGTCTCTTCGCGGCACTGCGTGCAAATCCGGCGCACCAGCCGCTGGGCCAGGATGGCTTCGACCGTGGCGGTAATCAAAAACGGCGGAATGCCCATATCGCGCAGCCGCGTGATCGTGCTGGGTGCGTCGTTCGTGTGCAACGTGCTGAAGACCGTATGCCCGGTGAGCGAGGCCTGGACCGCGATCTCGGCGGTTTCCAAGTCGCGAATCTCGCCGACCAGGATCTTGTCGGGATCCTGCCGCAGGATGGCACGCAAACACTGGGCAAACGTGTTGCCGATCGACGAGTCGATGGGCACCTGCACAATGCCGTCGATGTCGTATTCGATCGGGTCTTCGGTCGTGATCAGCTTGTCCTGAATCTCGTTTAGTTCGCTCAGCGCGGAATACAGCGTGGTCGTTTTGCCGCTGCCGGTGGGACCGGTGACCAAAATAATGCCGTTGGGCTTGTTCATCACCTCGCGAAACGCGGCCAGCGTCGTCGAGTCCATCCCGACCTTCGTCAGGTCGAGCGACACGACCGATCGGTCAAGGACCCGCATGACCACACTCTCGCCGAACATGGTGGGCAACACGCTGACGCGCAGATCGACAGGGTGGCCACCCACGGTCAATTCGATCCGGCCGTCTTGCGGCATGCGCCGTTCGGCGATGTCCAGATTGGCCATGACTTTGATCCGCGTCGTAATGGCAAATGCCAGGTGGCGCGGCGGCGGCACCATTTCGTAGAGCACGCCGTCGGCCTTGATGCGGATCCGGAATTCGTCCTCGAACGGCTCGAAGTGCAAGTCGCTGGCGTGGTCTTTGATGGCCAGCAGCAGCACCATGTTCAACAGTTTGCGGACCGGCGCGCTGTCGGCCAGCGCCTCGACGCTGGTCAAGTCGATCGGGCCGTCGTCGCTGATGGCTTCGGCCGCCGCGGCCAGGTCTTCGTCGGAATCCATGTCCGAAACCAGACTCTCCACGCTTTCGTTGGCCGCGTAATAGCGATCGAGCGCTTTGAGCACGTCGCGCTCGGTGGCGACAACCGCCCGGATTTCGTAGCCGAGAAACGTGCGCAATTCGTCCTGAATCGCCAAGTTCTGCGGGTCGCACAAGGCGATCGTCAGCGTGTTGTCCTTGAAGCTGATCGGCACGATGCGATACATCTGCGCCATCGTGTCGGTGACCAGGCCCAACACGTTGGGCGGGACCACGGTGTCGGCCAGATGGATCACCTGCATGCCCCACTGCTCGGCCAGCGCCTGAGCCAGTTGGTCTTCGTTGATCAGACTTTGGCTCTCGGCGAGCTTACCCAACAGCGTGCCGGGGTGCTGCTGTTGCTCTTCGAGCAGCGTTTCCAACTGATCGTCGGTGATGAACCCCAGGTCCACAAGGATCTGGCCGATGCGACGGATTGCCATAAATCAACTCAGTGGTGATTGTTCAAACGGCGCGTGCTATCGATTGCGCCCGTTACGTTTGGATTCGCCTTCCTCTTCTTCTGGTTCTTCCAGCATGCCCCGTTCGGCGGCGGCGATCCGCGCAGCCAATTCATCCGGCGAGGCGGATCGGGACAGCACGTCTTCTTTCGAGCAGATACGTTTGTGCCACAGGTTGAACAAGGAGTCGTCCAACAGCATCATGCCCTGCTTGGCCCCGGTTTGAATGGCCGACGTGATGCGGAATGTCTTGTTTTCGCGAATTAGGTTTCCGATCGCCGAATTCACCACGAGCAACTCGTAGGCCGCGATCCGCCCGCCACCGATCTTGGGCAGCAGGTTTTGCGACAAGACGCCGATGATCGACGTGGAGAGCTGCGTGCGAATCTGGTCCTGCTGGTTGGTCGGAAACACGTCGATGATTCGATTGACCGTGCCTTGGGCACCGGTGGTGTGCAGCGTACCGAACACGATGTGGCCCGTTTCGGCCGCCCCGATCGCGGCTTCGATGGTTTCCAGATCGCGCATCTCACCAACCAGAATCACGTCGGGATCCTGCCGCAACGCGCGGCGCAACGCTTCGGCGAAGCTCGGCACGTCGACGCCCACCTCGCGTTGGTTGACCGTCGACATCTTATTCGGGTGATAAAACTCGATTGGGTCTTCGATCGTGATGATGTGGTGATCGAAGGTCTCGTTCATGTAGTTGATCATGCTGGCCAGCGAGGTACTCTTGCCCGATCCGGTCGGACCGGTAACCAGGAACAACCCGCGCGGGCGGCAGATCAGGCGCTCGCAGGCCGATGGCAATCCCAATTGTTCCATCGTGAGCAACTTGGCCGGGATCTGGCGAAGGACCATCGCCACGCTGCCGCGTTGCTTGAACACGGAAACGCGAAATCGGGCCAGATCGCCGAACGCGAACCCAAAGTCGGCCCCGCCCACCGCCTGCAACTCTTGCTGGCAGCGGTCGGGCGTGATGCTCTTCATCAGGCCCATCGTGTCGTTGGCCTCAAGCACCTTTGTCTTGAGCTTCACGAGATGGCCGTCATGACGAATCACCGGCGGCTGTCCGACGGTGATGTGCAGATCGCTGGCACCTTGCCGTACGACGGCGTGCAGCAGCTTGTCGATAAGAAGGGTGTCGGTCGTTGCCACGCTTGGTTCCTTATTCCTGATACGCCGAGGTTGGCCCACCTGGGCTCAACCCAACTGCAGTCGTCTCGTGAGACGCAGCACCGCTGCGACCCATTCAGGAAAGGAGCCCCCCCGCGCGGCGTGAACTCGCGTCGGGCCAGGACGATTATTCGCCTGCCCACCGCCGCCAGCCAAGCCGCCGGACCACCCCGCGAGGGGTTTCGTCGCGCTCATGTCGGTCCACCGCGGTCGCGGTGAACACACCGCCGCGCCCCGCGGAGCTGCTCGCGACGGGCCATCTACCCGTTGGCTTACGCCCGCTGGTGCCTCTTTCCTGTTGGATCGCTCCTGGACAAAAACTCTGGGAACCGGCTGCCGTGCCGGCCCGCAAACTCGACGTCCAACGTCGATCTGCGTTCCGCGCGTCCTGCTTACTGTTCCACCTTCTTGGCGACACGAAACACCTCTTCGATCGTGGTCGTGCCGTTTAAGACTTTGCGAATGCCGTCGTTGTAAAGTGTTGTCATTCCCTGAGAAAGCGCCGCTCGGCGAATCTCCTGAGTGGATGCACCGGAGAACGCCTGCTCGCGAATCTTGTTGGTAATCAGCATCAGCTCGAAGATGCCAAGCCGCCCGCGATAGCCCCCCTTGCCGCAGTGCCCGCAGCCCTTGCCCTTCATGAAACGGGCATTGGCGGCCATCTCTGGCGTGATGCCGGCCGCTTCGAGTTGCGAGTCGGTGGGCGTGTGAGGCTGCTTGCATTTCGAGCAATTCACGCGCACTAGACGTTGTGCCAGCACCGCGATTACGCTGCTAGCGACCAGATAGCCCGGCACGCCCATATCGATCATTCTTGTAATAGCACCGGGCGCATCGTTCGTATGTAGTGTACTGAAAACTAAGTGTCCCGTCAGAGATGCCTGGATTCCCATCTGGGCTGTCTCGTTATCGCGCATCTCGCCCACCAGAATGACGTTGGGCGCTTGCCGCAGCATCGCCCGAATGATCATCGCGAAGTCCAGCCCGATATGGTGCTTTACTTCGACCTGATTGATACCAGCCAGGTAATACTCGACCGGGTCTTCGGCCGTGATGATTTTCCGGTCGGGCCGGTTCAGTTCGTTCAGTGCCGCGTACAGTGTCGTGGTCTTTCCCGAGCCAGTGGGCCCGGTGACGAGGATGATCCCGTTAGGTCGCCGGATCAGGTTTTTGAATGTGCGAAAATCATTTTCCGATAAGCCTAATTGTCGTACGCCGACCCGGATGTTGTCTTTGTCGAGCAACCGCAGGACGGCGCTTTGGCCATGGTTGGTTGGCAGGACCGAGACCCGCAGGTCGAGCTGCTTCTCGCCGACGGTGACTTTGATCCGTCCATCCTGCGGTCGCCGACGTTCGGCGATGTCCATGTTGGCCAGAATCTTGATACGCGAAAGCAGAGCGCCCAACAGTCGCCGCGGGGGGCTGTCGCGTTCGACCAAGACGCCGTCGACCCGATAACGAATTCGCACGCGATCCTCGAACGGCTCGACGTGAATGTCCGAGGCCCGCATGTTGACCGCCTCAGAAATCATCAATTGCACGAGCCGCACGATCGGCGCGCTGGTCTCGTCGATGACCTCTTCGCCTCCCTCGGTTTCGTCCTCGGTTTCCGTGAAATCGATCGCCGTATCCGTAAACTCCTGGAGCATCGAGTCGGCACTCTGATCCTCCATTTGCCCGTAATGGCGGTTGATTGATTCGAGGATGTTTTCGCGCGGCGCCAGCGCGATGTCGACCTTTCGGTTCAGGATGAATCGCAGCTTTTCAAACGTGTCGAGGTCCAACGGGTCGCTGACGATCACCTTCAGCGCGCCGTCGTCTTCGGCCATCGGCAAGATCGCATTTTCGCGTGCCACCGACTCCGGCACCAATTCGACGACGGAGGGCGGAATGACAACTTCGTTCAAATCGACGAATTCCAAGCCGTGTTCTTGCGCGATCGCGCGCATGACTTCATCGCCCGTCGCATAGCCCAGGACTACGAGCTGATCGGGCACTTTCTTGCCCGAGGTTTTTCCGACGCGCTGGGCTTCGGCCAGTTGTTCGGCGCTGATCGTGCCCTGCCGGATGAGGATCTCGGCGAAATCGGATTTTTTCGCGGCCATCGGTGTTCCGTCGTCGTGCAGCTCGGTTCAAAGACGCGTGTTTTTCGGGCAGTGCGAAATCATCGCCTGCGGGCTGGGGTTTGACCAGCCCGTCGCGCGGTAAAGTCGGCTCTGCTCCGTGAGCTACCGTGCCGCCATGCCCAGGACATTGCGGCCCCGATTCGGCGGGCGCACGAATGTGCGCGGCACGACCACCAAGGGACCACCATCTGACGTGCAAGAAAAGCAGTAACTCGTTTCATATTTGAGACTAACGACGCCTGGTTCGGTTGTCAACCAAAACGCCGATTGCCGATGGGGGAGACAAACGGCGGCAATAATGGCCCCCGTTTTTCGCGAAGAAAACAGGTGGCCTGCACCGCGCGCTGATTCTGCGGCTGACACCAGTCGCGGGGGAAAGGGGCGACGCATTTTCGACGAAACCCCTCGCCGTACGGTTGCGATTTCGCGGCGCGGACAGCTATCTTGGAAAGTTGCGGCCGGTCGGGTCGCCACCGCGTCACGTGATTCAACGCAGCGCCGTAAGAGCCGTTCTCCCATGAAGTTGTTGTCGCGCGGCGATCTTTCCCGGCACCGTGCCCAATCCCGCAGTTGCTGCGCGCGGCGTGCGACGTTCCGGCATACAGGGCTCATGCTCGAGCCGCTTGAAGCGCGACTGGTGATGACGGCCGTGCCCGCTGATCCGCTCTTGTCCGGTGCTGACGACTTGTTGTCGGATGAAGGGCCCTGGGCTGCCCCGCAGAGCGAGGTTGGCGCGCCCAACGACGTCTTTGCCACGCCGCAAGCCGGCACCGCCTCGCCCGGTGGCTACACCCCCGACCAGATGCGAACGGCCTACGGCTACAACCAGATCTTCTTCGAAGGGGGTTCGATTGTTGGCGACGGCACGGGCCAGACGATCGCCATCGTCAATGCGCACCACACACCCACCGCCTTGTCCGACCTGACGGCATTTAGCAATCACTTCGGCATTCCCATGCCGCCGTCGTTCACGCAAGTGGATCAAAACGGTGGCACCAACTACACAACCACCAGCGGCGGATGGGCCCTGGAAACGGCGCTCGACATCCAATGGGCTCATGCTCTGGCGCCGGGTGCCGACATTCTGCTCGTTGAGGCCGACAGCGCGTCGTTTAACGATTTGGGCATTGCACTGGACTACGCGCGGAGCCAGACCAACGTGTCGATCGTTTCGATGAGTTGGGGCGGCCCTGAATTCCCCACGCAAACCTCGTTCGATGCCCATTTCGCGACGCCCGCGAACCACTCGAACGTCTCGTTCTTCGCCGCCGCGGGCAATTCCGGTGCCCCGGGACTTTATCCGGCCTACTCGCCCGATGTGATGGCGGTTGGCGGAACAACGCTCTCGCTCGATGCCCAGGGCAACATCCTCGGCGAGAGTTCATGGGGTTCGAGCGGCGGCGGCATCAGCCAGTACGAGTCGCAACCGGTCTGGCAGAACGGCTTCGTCACGCAGTCGGCCACGCAGCGGACCATGCCTGATGTTGCTTTCCTGGCCAATCCGAGTACCGGTGTGCCGGTCTATGACACCTTCAACAACTCGCCGTCCACACCTTGGACGAAGGTTGCAGGCACCAGCTTCGCGACGCCGTCGTGGGGCGCGCTGGTCGCGATCGCCAACCAGGGTCGCGAGCTGGCCGGGCTGCCGGAGCTCGACATTCCGGAGTTGATGACGGCGATCTACGACATGCCCGCGTCGAACTTCAACGACATTACGATTAGTGGCGGCGGACCGGCGAATCCGGCCGAGCCCGGCTACGACCTGGTCACCGGGCGCGGAACGCCCAAAGGGGAATTGATCGTCGAGTACCTGGTTGGCTTGGGTTCGATTTCCGGAACGGTCTTCGACGACGCCAACGGCAACGGCGTCCAGGACGGAGAACCTGGGCTGTCGGGTTGGACTGTGTACGCCGATCTCGACACCGATGGCACGTTCGATGCCTCGGCGTCCAACACCTTTAACTCGACCGACGTCCCGAAATCCATTTCCACCATATCCACGGCGACCTCCACCAATCTCGTTTCCGGTCTGACCGGACGCGTGATGGACGTCAACGTGACGGTCAATATCGACCACAACCGTCTGAGCGATCTCGTTTTGACGCTGGTCAGCCCGAGCGGCACGCACGTCAAGCTGGCCGACGGCGTCGGCGGCGCCGCCGACGACTTCATCAACACCAAGTTTGACGATTCGGCCCCGATCAGCATCAACGTTGGCACCGCGCCGTTCAGCGGAAGTTTTCATCCCGAAGAGATGCTGCTGGACTTCTTCGCGGAAAATCCTAACGGCACGTGGACGCTGGAAGTGCAAGACACGTTGTTCGGCACCAATGGCACGCTTAATTCGTGGTCACTGGAATTAACCACCGGCGATCCAAGCGCGGTATCGAGCTTTGACGGCTCGTACTACATCGATGCCTTGCCAGCCGGCACATACGATGTCCGCCAGGTGCTCCAAGCCCCCTTCTCGCAAACAGCGCCGGTCGGCGGGTTCTATACTGTGGGGCTTGCCTTTGCCGCCCACGTGGTCGATCGCGACTTTGGCAACCAGGCACCGGCCAGCGCCACGCCAACCGGTGTCGCGTTGCAGCCGACCAGCGACACGGGTGCATCGAATTCCGACCAGATCACCCGGCTCAACAACAGCAGTCCCGGCGAGGCCCTGCAATTCGAAGTCACCGGCACGATCGCCGGCGCTACCGTCACGCTATTCGCCGACGGCACGCCGATCGGCAGCACCACGGCCTCTGGCACGACCACGATCGTAACCACCGACGGCGCGACCACGCTGGCCGATGGATTGCGCACCATTACGGCCCGACAAACGGCTCCGGGCAATTCACAGTCGTCCGATTCTCCGGCACAGGTGATTCAGATCGACACCCAGGCACCCGTGGCCACGCTGGTCGCCGTGACGCCCGATCCTCGCACCACGCCCGTGCCGCAGATGACGATTCAGTTCAGCGAGTCGGTTACCGGCTTGGAGCTGGGCGATCTGTCGCTCACCGTCAACGCGGGAGCCAATTTGCTGACCGGCGCGCAAGCACCGACCAGCGGCGACGGTATTACCTGGACGATCGGCAACTTGACTTCGTTGACCACCGCGCCCGGCTTTTACGAACTGGTCATGTCGCCGACTGGCGCGCCGATCGTCGACGTCGCGGGCAACGTCAACTCGGACGTCGAGAGCACGTCGTTCACCGTGAACTCGCTGGTGCTTGGCCGGCGGCTGTTCTACAACGCTTCGGCCTTTGACGGGAACGACCCGGCGGCGAATTCAAGCGACGACGCCGCGATCGCGCCGGACAAGTCCGCGTATTTACCCGGCAGCGGCGCGGCCACGTTTGCCAACGTGTCGAGCTATTCGCGCGGCATCAACGGCATCATGATCGATATCAATACCGTGCCCGGTACGTTGTCAGCCAGCGATTTCGTATTCAAAGTCGGCAATAACAACTCGCCGAGCACTTGGGTAGCCGCCGCAGCTCCGAGCGCCATCGTCGTCCGCAGCGGTGCCGGTGTGAGCGGTTCTGATCGTGTCGAGATCACGTGGGCGAACAATGCCATTGAAAAACAATGGCTCGAAGTTCAAGTGCTGCCAACGGCGAACACGGGGTTGGGAACCTCCGACGTGTTCTTCTTTGGAAACGCCTTGGGCGATTCGGGTACCGGCAACTCCGCGACAGCAGCGCCGGTTAACGCCACCGACGAAATTGGTGCCCGCAACAATCCCCACACGTTTGCGAATCCAGCGGCAATCGACGACGTGTTCGACTACGATCGCGACACGTTCGTCAATGCGACCGACCAAGTGATCTCTCGTAACAACTCGACGAACTTCGCCACGCAACTCACGCTGATCGACCTCGGCGCGGGCGGCCCGTTTGCACCAGGAGGCGATGCGAGCGACGACGGCGACGAACCGAGTGGCGGTGAAGGAGGCACTGCGGCCCCGCTGGTTGTCACGGCCGACGAGCCGATCAAACCGTTGCGGTCGAACTCGGAGTCCTCCGACCGGACCGAACCGGCGCTCGTCCCTGAATTGCCGCCAGCCTACGCGCGCGTCAAGCCTCCATCCATCACGAAGTGGGCCGTGCAACGCCCGGCCGACGCTCGTGCGGCCGAATCACTCCGCCCGGCAACGAGGCATCCGGCCATCGGCGCGAGTGCGGGCAGACCGATCGGCGCACTTTCCGTGGCTGCGCTTCATGAAGCCGCTTATTTTATCGACGCGTTTGTAGTCGAGAATTCGGACGACTCGCCGCATTCGGTCGATGACGACCTGCTCGACGCGCTGATTGCCGGGCTGGATCGCGACTGGCGTCGATCTTAGTGACTGGCACCTTGCCCGCGATGCGTAAGCCGCGCCGTGAACATGGCGCCGCTTAGGGGACGCGCAAACGCTCGCTCTCCAGGCACTCCACCAGAAACGAGACCGCCGTTTCGGCCATGCGGTCGTAGTACTCGAAACCGTGGCCGCCACCCGTGGTTTCCAGGTCGCACGTGTGTGGAATTCCCAGCGCGGCCATCTTCATCCGCAAACGTTCCGCGCTGTCGTGCCACCGCGTGTCGGTCGGATCGCAACAAAACCAAACGTTGCGCGGCCAATTTAAGGGATGCACATGGAGGGTGGCGGTGTCCTGCCGCGCGGCCTCCTTGTCGGCATACATCGCGAACAACGTCTCGTCGCCCTCGTCCATTCGCAGATGGTAGTCGATCGCCGGTGAAATTCCGGCAACGACAGGAAACGTCTGAGGATGCTTGAACGCAATCCGCAGTGCCCCCTGCCCGCCCATGCTCGTTCCGAAAAGACCGATGGCCGGCGGTTGCACGTTCCACCGCCCGCCGATCCACTGAGTCACTTGATCGACGACATAGCGCTCGGCGGTCGACTCGGAGTCGAATTCCGGACACGGCCGATCGCTCCACCAACTTCGGCCCGTGCGGGGACAAACCACGCGCAGCCCGTGCCGTTCGAACTGGCGCTCGAAGGCAGGCTTGTCGACCAGCCGGTTCAGATGCACACCGTGAAGATAGATCGCCACGAAGCCGTGCTCGTGCGGCTGCGAAGGTTCGTAGACGTCGGCCGGATGGCCGTCAACGTCGGCGACGGTCCAGTTTCCTGAGGAAGGGGCCACGGGCGTGCTCGCGAGTCTTGCTGTTTGCGTCCGGAATCGGCTGTTATACCGCCGGACTTGCCATGGCGAAACGGGACGCACCGATCCACATCAATCCGCGAACCGAGTGCGCCTTGCGGCCAGGTCTCGTAGGGCAAGCCACGCGGCCGGTTGTGCATCGAGGTGCGTTTTCCGGTAAGGTGTGGCCACGGACCTCGGAGCCATTGAACCATGCCAGAGCGACCCAGTAGCGCACCGCTGGCCGGTAAACCGGTCGATTCCGGTCTTCCTCGCGCGAAGAAGTCAGTTTACGTCCTGGCGACGTTGGATACGAAGGGTCACGAAGCGGCCTACGTGCGAGACGTTTTGTCGGCCTGCGGCGTACCGGTCCGACTGGTCGATGTTGGCTGTCTCGGCGAACCGGCCGTTCCCGCGGATGTAGAGCGCGACGCGTTGTTTGCGGCCGGCGGACACGACGCCCGCGAGCTGCGCGACGCCCAAGACCGAGGACGTGCCGTCACCGCGGCGGCCGAGTCGGCCGCCGCCTTTATCTGCCAGGCGCACCAGAGGCAGCAACTGGCTGGCGTCTTGGCTATCGGTGGTTCGGCCGGCACAACCATCGGAACGGCGGCGATGCGTGCCCTGCCGATTGGAGTGCCGAAGGTCATGCTCAGCACGCTGGCTTCTGGCCAGGTGCGGCACTACGTCGGCGACAAGGATGTCGTGATGCTCAACAGCGTTGTCGACATTGCTGGACTGAATCGCGTCACGCGCACGGTTCTGCGCGAGGCGGCGCTGGCGATGGCCGGGATGACGCACTTCCACGAGACAGGCGGCTCGATCGCCGATCCGCACGATGCAGAGTCGCGCCCGACGATCGCGGCTACGATGTTCGGCGTGACGACCCCCTGTATCGAAGCGGCCCGCGAGGAACTGGAGTCACGCGGTTACGAGGTGCTCGTGTTTCATGCCACGGGCAACGGCGGCCAGGCGATGGAGTCGCTCATCGACGACGGTCTGATTGCCGGTGTGTTGGACATGACGACGACCGAGATTGCGGACGAGCTGGTCGGTGGGGTTTTGTCGGCCGGGCCGCAGCGGCTAACTGCGGCTGCGCGGCGGGGCGTGCCGCAAGTTGTTTCGTTGGGTGCCACGGATATGGTCAACTTCCACGCGCCCGATACCGTTGCGAATCGCTTCGCCGGGCGGACGTTCTACCAGCACAATCCCAACGTTACCCTGATGCGCACCACGGCCGCGGAGTGTGCCGCGATTGGGCGTGACATCGGCACGAAGCTCGCCCAATCGATTGGGCCGGTTACGGTACTTGCGCCGATGCGCGGCGTTTCGGCGATCGATCGCGAGGGGCAGCCATTCGACGATCCGGCCGCCCGAGCAGCCCTGGTCGAAGCCCTGTGCGAAGCGGGTCCGTCGTTGGATGTTCGCCGAATGGACCTGCACCTCAACGACCCGACGTTTGCACAGGCGGCTGTGTCGCGATTGCTTGAGATGATCGAGGCGCGGAACGCCGAGCGCGCCTAGCCGCACGGCGAAACGACCAATCACCCATCGCCAGTCGTCCCTCACGGCCGGCAGTTTGCCGGGCCGTGGCACGGACGGCTGCGGAGGGCTACAATTCGGGGCGCGTGTGGCTTTCGCGTCGTGTTGTCCGGTCGCCCCAACCCAACTGCCCGCAGACGGAGAAGCACATCATGGCTCAAGAAATCTCTCGCGTACGTCGCGCGGTCGCGCGCACCAGGTTGCTTGCGGTGCTGTTGGCGCTATTGTTAATCGCGGTGCCCGCGGTCGGCCTTGCCGCCAGTCCCTTGCAGGTCATCCCGGACGACGCGCTCGGTGTTGCCGTGTTGAACAGCCTTTCGGATACCAGCGCACGGGTACACAAGCTGACCGAAAAGATGCAGCTTCCCGTACCAGAGCTCTTGCAGTTGGCTCAACTCTATACCGGTATTCAAGAGGGCGTCGACCTCGACGGGACCATCGCCGCGGCGATGTTTCCGGCTGACGAGAGCGCATCGTGGATGGACCGGATTGCCTATTTCGTGCCGGTAACGGACTACAACGCATTTGTCGCGCAGTTGCAGGCCGACGACCCGGACGCCGAGATTTGCGAAATCACCCTGATGGGCCAATCGTTTCTGGCAAGCGAGAAAGACGAGTTTGCCGTGATTGGGTCGGCCGACTCGAAGGCGCTGCTCGAAAAAATCCAGCGATCCGAGAAGAACGTCGCGACCCTGCTGGCGCCGATGCAGTCGTGGCTCGACAATCAGCAGTTGGCCATTGCGCTGACGCCGACCGGCAAGGAGCTTGTGGTCACGGCGGCGGCCGGATTCTTCGGGACGGCAATGGAAGCCGCCCAACAGGCGGGTGCGCAGGGCGACGATAGCGAGGAGGCCAAGCGCGCGGCCGAAGCAGTCGAGTCGGCCAGCGAGATGATGCGGATCCTCGGAGATGTGCTTTCGGTCGCCAACCAACAGATCTCGCAGGTCGGCATTGGCATCCGGATTGACGACACAACCGCCTTTCACCTCTCGACCCGCATGCTGTTCAAAGAGTCGGGCGGATTGTCCAGTTGGGCCGCGGAGGTAGATCCGCCCAAGAGCGGACTACTGGCCGGTCTGCCCAAGGGCGATTTCACGCTGGCGTACGGCGGCGCCGCCGTGCAGTTCAACAAGGCGTTTGCCGAATTGTTCAATCGCTTGACGCAGACGGGCATGATGGCCCTGGGCTTGGGGGGCGCCGATCAACAGAAGTTTGCCGAGGTCATGGCCAAGCACCGCGAGAACCAGGTGGCCACGGCTACCGTGATGGGGAGAATGCGGCCGGGCGATTCGCTCTATTCGACGATGATTCAAATCGAGCACGTTAAGGACGCCCAGCTACAAATGAAGTTGTCGCGCGAGCTGTATGAAGTGTTTGCCGCGGCGAAAGTGCCGGGCGCGGATTCGGCCGAGCCGGTGTATGCCCTGCGAGACGTTACGGTCGACGACCTGAAAACGATCGAGATCACGATGGACATGGGCGCGATGATCGCCGCCGGCACAAAGCAATCGGAAGCGAACGAGGCGGCCCGCGGCTTTTTGGACAGCTTCATGGGCAACGAGGGTGTCATCAAGGCCTATGCAACCGTCGCCGACGATCATACGCTTGTGCTGGCATACTCGAAGGAGCAAATTCGTCGCGCTGTTGACCATATACGATCGGGCAAGCCTGGTTTGGAGACCGACGAGTCGGTCGGCCGAACCGACAAGTTACTGCCTGAAGGCGCGCAATGGGCCTTCTACCTGAATCCGCAAGGCATCGTCGACATGATCGGACGGATCATGAAGCAGATGCCGTTGGATCTCGACTTCGAGATTCCGCCATTCCCCGAAAGCGATCCGATTGGCGCGGCCGCCAAGGTTTCGGCCGAAGGGTTGGACGCGGAATTGGTTCTGCCGGAAAGCGTCGTGGCCGGAATCGGACAGTACATCGGTGTCGTGCAACAAATGATGATGCAAGGCGGTGCACCCCTGCCCTAGTGTGCCACGCGCAACGGCGCCGATCGAGGTCGCGACGAACCGGCCCGGGTCAGATCGATTCGGTGCCGCGATGGCGCACGATTTCGCCCTCGACCATGTAGATCACATCTTCGGCAATGTTCGTGGACATGTCCGCGATGCGCTCCAGATGCCGTGCCACCGAAGCGATGCGAATCAGGTAGTCGGTGCGCTCCGGGTGGGTTGCGATCTGGCGTTCGATCTCTTTCTCGATCGCAGCACGCATTTCGTCCACTTCATCGTCCGAATCGCGCACCTTTTGAGCCAGCGCGGCGTCAGAATTCACCAGCGCGTCGAGGCTCTTTTTGACCATCGACTGGGCCCGATTGGCCATTCCACGAAAGTCAACTGGCAGGTCGTAGTATTCGTACTGCGACAAGAAGGCTGCCCGTTTGGCGATGTTTTTGGCCAAATCGCCGATGCGTTCCAGGTCGTTGTTGATCTTGAGCACCGCAACCACGAACCGCAGATCGGCCGCGACGGGCTGGTAGAGCGCAAGAATCTTGAGCACCTCTTCCTCGACGTCGACTTCCATGCGGTCGATTTCTTCGTCCGACTCGATCACCGTGTTCGCCAGGTTCAAATCGCGATTGATCAGGGCAGAAATCGCCTTGGCAATGGCCTCTTCGACCAGAGAGCCCACGAAGAGAAACTTCTGTTTCAGGGCGTCGATTTGTCGCGGAAGTTGTTTGGCCATGGTCGGCCTTCTTTTCGAGTCACCGCGCCGCTGCGCTAACCGACTCCGCCAACACGATGGCGGTCGTTCGAGCCGGCGGAGCACGCATGGCGATCAGCAGGATTCGTACTTTCCTCAGAATCAACAGTGTCTATCAATCCTGGCCGTCTGTCCAGATCGTGCCCGTCGAATCAATGGCTTTGCCCGCCAACACGATGGCGGTTGTTCAAGCCGGCGGAGCACACATGGCGAATCGTGCGCTGGGTGTAGTGGGACGTGGCGTGATTGCGCGGGGAGTTCCCGCGCTTCGTGGGCCCGAGATCGTACGGCGACTAGCCGGATCGGAGTCACGCAGGGCTGCACCGTGGCTGGCGATTCTCCAGAAAAACTTCGACTGTGCCGTCGCAAACTACCCGGTCTCTGCCGCGCGGCGGAAACGTGGTAGAATAGATTGTCGGTCAAACGAAGTTTGCATCCGTGGTTTTGGGGGGCACTCTCTATGCGAAGGGCTGCGACCAATCCGAACCGGTTGGATGGACGAAGTAACTCGGTGACCAACGGCCTTCCGTCGAAGAGCCGCAAACAACGTAAGCGACGCGCCAGCAAGCGGCGCCGTGCTTTGCTTCGCCAGGTCGACGCGGAATAGTCGCGCTCGTTCTCGGTGCGTTTTCAAGCAGGTTTGCCTGAAGCCCATGCCTTGCACGGCCGGCTCGCGGTGTTTCCGTGGTCTGCCGGAGGCCCATTTGCGCGCCAGGCGGCGAGCGCAAGTTGAGTGGATCGTGGCAGCTTGCATGCCGCTTCCGGCGCGCGTAGACTCATTTTCAGAGCACGCGGGAGTAGCTCAGTTGGTAGAGCACTAGCTTCCCAAGCTGGATGTCGCGGGTTCGAGCCCCGTCTCCCGCTCTGTTTTAAGTTCCGCCGGAATCTCACGTTAGATTACCCGCCATCGTTGGCGGTGCGGCCTGTTCTCACGGGTTTTGTGTGTATCCGTACACACTTTCAAAACCCGATCGAATCGAGGACCGCACGGATCGCGAGCGTCATCTGAAACGGCTCCAGCAGCACGCGACCGCACCGTTTGGAATGCCACTCGAGCCGCCACTAGCCAAGCGGGATGCCGACCGCCAGCGCGTCGAGCAGATCCTCGCCGAGATCGGCACCGACGGCGTCTAGATTATCGCCGGCGCCGATACCCTCGGCTTCGCGCAGCAGAGCGGCGTCACTGGCGGCCGTCGTTTTGCAGCGGAGAACGTGTGATGAAGTTGCGCCAAAAGATGTTTGCTGGGATGTATCGTCGCGTCGAGACTCCGGAGACACTTCCGTGGCATCGTGACGCGCCTGCCCTACTGCGCGCTGCCGCTGAACGCAGCGACGGCGGCCGTGCACTGGATATTGGGTGTGGAACCGGGGCACATGCGGTCTACCTCGCTGAACGAGGGTTCTCCGTTGTGGGCGTTGACTTTGTTTCGGCCGCGCTAGTGCATGCCCGACGTCGGGCTGAGAATTCGGGCGTCGCACTTGAATTGGTCGAGTCCGACGTTCTTGCGTACGACCCAGACGTCAGTTTCGACCTGGTCGTCGATTCCGGCTGCCTTCATCATGTTCCTGCGAGCAAAGTTAACGCCTATCGCGCTAGACTCGACCGCTGGCTGCTGCCAGGCGGGGACTATCTCCTGGTTCACTTCAGCAAGAGGCACACGCTTGATTGGCGGCCAGTAGGTCCGAGACGAGTGAAGAAAGCCGAAATAGTCCGCCTCTTTGCTCCGCTTCACCTGGAGGCCTACGACGAGACGTATTTCGATCTGTCGTTTCCGATCGGGAGGTCTCTTGCCGGGATTTACTGGTTTCGTCGGGTCTGATCGCTTGTCATCGAATGAACGCCTACCTTCACGAAGATTGTGAACCGCGCGACCCGAATCAAGAAGGCTACGATTGAGCAAGTGAACGGACTCGCGATTCGAACCGCCGATCTGACACTCCGTTCGCCCGGGCTCAGGCGGATGTTATTCGCCCGGCGAAAGGGCTGGCGGTGTGTGGGCGGCGCGAGACGACGGCAACGTCGCGGGGGCTACGCCGGCAAGTCGAACGTGCGGCGTTCTCCCTGCTCGAATTCCACGATCTGGCCGCGAACTCCGACCCTCGACTTGCCTGTCCGGCCATGCTCGAACGTGATCTCCAAGTGTTGGTGCGTCACGCGCACGCGGAGCCAATGGCCCCGATACTGCACCCGCAAACGAATCTCCGATAGGTGATCGGGCAGGCAGGGATCGAACCACAGGATCTCGTCGCGCATCTCAATGCCGGTGTGGCAGCGCTGAATCACGTCGACGGTGCCGGCCATGGCGCCCAGGTGGATGCCTTCCGAAGTAGTACCACCTTGAATGTCGGCCACGTCGCTTTGCAGCGCATCGTGAAACAACTCCCAGGCCTGTGCGCGATCGGTGCGCGCCAAGACCCACGAATGAACCACGCGGCTCAAGGTCGAGCCGTCGGACGTTCGGGCCATGTAGTACTCGACCGTGCGCGGGATCATGTCGGGATCGAACACGTAACCCAATCGAGCGAATAGCTCGCTCAGCTCGTTGGCCGAGAACAGGTACAGCAGCATCAACACGTCGGCCTGCTTGCTGACTTTGTAGCGATTCGGGCTGTCGCCCTCGGCTTCTAGAATTCGATCCAATCGCTGGATGTCGTCGTACTTCGCGCGGTAGCGGTCCCAGTCGATTTCGTCGAGATCCTCGTAGCCCTCGAACTGGCTGATGATGCCGTCCTGGTGAAATGGCACGTACATACGCCGGCTGATCGTGTCCCACGTTTTCAGCTCTTCATCCCCAATTTGTAACTGCTGGACGAGTTCGTCGCGTCGATCCTCGGCAAGCCAATCGAGACATTCCAGCGCCCTCAACAGGCACCACGCGGCCAGCACGTTGGTGTACGCGTTGTTGTTCAGTCCGGGTGTATCGCTGTCGGGATACTGCGTGTGGAATTCGTCCGGCCCGACGACGCCGTGAATCTCGTAGCGATCGCGCTGGACGTTGTACGTCGCGATGCTCGACCAAAACCGCGCGATTTCCAGCAGCATTTCGGCGCCATGAAAGGACATGAACTCCAAGTCGCCGGTGACCTGAAAGTACTGCCAGACGTTGTAGGCAATGGCCGCGTTCACATGCCGCTGTCGGTGCGTGTTGTCCGGAATCCAACGACCGGACCGCGGATTCAGGTGCAGTTCCTGGCTTTCTTCGCGGCCGCTCGCGCCGCTTTGCCAAGGATACATCGCGCCGCGATAACCGCTCTTTTCCGCGAGAGTGCGGGCCGCGTCAAGCCGGCGATACCGGTACATCAAGAGCGACCGCGTCAACTCGGGAACCCGCAGATTCAACAGCGGAAAAATGAACAGCTCGTCCCAAAAAATGTGTCCGCGATACGCTTCACCGTGGAGTCCGCGGGCAGGAACCCCGGCATCGATGTCGATCGAGTTGAAGGAGGCTGTCTGCAATAGGTGGAATAGGTGCAGGCGCAGCACGAGTTGCGGCCAGCCGTCGCCGTCGCGGATCTCGATATCGGCCCGATTCCAAAGTCGTTGCCAGGCAACCGCGTGGGAACGAAGTAGTTCGGCAAACGTCCCGGCGTGGGCGATCGTATCATGCACGGCGGAAAGCGGGTCGCTGATCGCCAAATCCCGCGACGTGTGCAGTGCGACCACTTTCTCCACAAGCAAGGGTTTTTCTTGTTCGCATGCGACGAACAGGCGTTGCTCGATGGACCCAGGCTCTTCGATCGTCCGCCGATCCAGCGGAGCCGGCTCGTCGCCCAAATAGACCGACGTTCGCGCCGCCTGCACCATCCGCAACCTTGATTGATTGGCCTTCACACCGAGCCAGATTCCGTCTTCGCCGATGCGTCCTCGACCGGTGGCGATCAGGTGCCGATCGCTCAATCCCCGATAGCGCTCAACGCCGCGATTAGTTACGTTGCCGTCCAGCGCCGAACGGAGCTCGATATTGCCCGACCAGTTTCGCGGCGTCAGTTCCCACTGGATCGCGGCCAAGTGCGGCTGACCCATGTGAACGATCCGCCGGCTGACCAGCAGGGTCTCGCGATTTGCAGGGTCGCGAAACAGGACGCGCCGCTCGAGCACGCCACGTTTCAAGTCGAGTTGCTGGTGAAAGTCGAGGATCTGGGCAGAGTCGATATGAAACCAGGCTGCGCCCTCGGTGCGAAAGGTCAGGCACAGCCAGTTCGGCCAGTTGACAAGGTCCTCGTTCTCGATGACGCGTCCGCCGACTTCGCTTTCCAGCCGATTGTACCCGCCGGCCAAGTACGTGCCTGGATAGTGCGGATCGCCGGCCGATACTTCCTCGGCGGCGCCGCGCGTGGCGAAGTAGCCATTGCCCAGCGTGCACAGAGCTTCACGCAGCGGTTGTCGTTGGGGTGTCCAATCCTGGTAGGTCAGATTCCACGGATCGTGTCTGTCGTCGGCTGTTGTCATGCTTGCGGTGCGGACTCCTCTTCGCGAACGATCGACAACAACCATTGTAAGAACTGAAAGACTTCGTCGCAGTCTCGCACGAAGTACTGCGCGTGCGTCTTGCATGAAGTCTCGTCCACGCGGATGCCCAGACCGATGCCTCGATACCGCAGCTCGCGAAACGCGTCTTCGTCCGTGTCATCGTCGCCAATGTAAAGGATGACGTTGCCGTCTTCGAACAAACCCAGTGTCTTGGCCAGCCACACCAGCGAGTGCCCTTTGTCCCATTCGACGTCCGGCTGCAACTCGTAGATCTTCTTGCCGCCGCGCTTTCGCAGACGCGGATATTGCCGATGAGCCTCGTCCACGACGCTCGACACGCCGTCAACGTTCTCGGGATCGACCTCGCGATAGTGGATCGCGATTGCGTAGCGCTTTCGCTCGACGCGCGCGCCCTGAATTTTGGCGAGTTGTTTCTGTAGCAATCTTTCGACCCCGTCCAGGTCGTCCAAGAAGTCCTGCGCTTCTTCATGTTCCATCTTCAATCCTGACGGGCCACGAACGTCGAACCCGTGGCTGCCGGCGTAGACCAGTTCGGACACGTCGACCATTCGCTGTACGTCCTGTCGATCGCGTCCGCTAATGATGGCGACGGCGCAGTGCTCCGCGAGTTGGCATAGCAGATCGCGCATCGGCTGTGAAAGGACCGCTTCCTCTGGGCGACGGACAATCGGCGTCAACGTGCCGTCGTAGTCGAGAAACACGGCCAATTTGTGCCCGCGAATCCGATTAGCGATTTGCGGCAGGTGCGCCATGGCCGAGCGTGGCGAATGCAAACAGATCTCCTCGGGCTTGCAGTGCATGACGACTTGCAGCTCGCGCAGATCGCGCACGACACGATCCGCGCCGGCATCGCGCAGCTCGTCGGCTACGTTGTGCCGGTCGACGCCTACCACCAGCCCGAAATGGCCGGCCCGTCCCGAGGCGACGCCCGAGATCGCGTCTTCCACCACGATCGCTTGCCAGGGTTCCACGCCGAGTTGCTTGGCCGCTTGCAGAAACGGATCGGGCTCAGGTTTGCCGCGCAGGCCGAGGCGGGCAATATCGTTGCCGTCGACAATCGTCTCGAACCGATCCAGCAACTTGGCGGCGCGGAGGATCGGTCGACAGTTGCGGCTGGAGGACATGACACCCAGCTTTAGGCCGTCCTTCTCCCAATGGCCGATCTGCGCGACGGCGTCTTCATACACGTCCGCCCCGTCGCGCTCGATGATCTCCTTGAACAGCTCGTTCTTGCGGTTGCCCACACCACAAACGGTCCTCCGGTCCGGGCCGTCGGACGGATCGCCCTTGGGCAGCTCGATTTGGCGCGATCGCAGAAAGCTACGCACGCCGTCGTAGCGCGGTTTGCCGTCGACATACTCGCGATAGTCGGTCACTAGGTCGAACGGCGGCTGGTTGGTTCCGGTTTCGCGCGAATGTCGCTCCAACAACTCGTCGAACGTAGCCTTCCACGCTCGCGCGTGTACTTCCGCGGTCTGCGTGATCACACCGTCGAGATCAAGAATGACGGCCTTGAAAACGTGTGGCTTCATTTCGCCGGCCCCCGGCGTACTTCTTGGGTCCTGATCGCAGTCCGAACGACTTTGGAAACAGTTGCGCTGGGCAGATACCTGTCGAGCGCGGAGCGAAACCGGCGACGGGCAAGTTGCGCAACGGGCGCATTCCCCGATGGAACGAGGAGGCCATAGTGCAGAATACCGTCTTCAGATCGCCGTGCAACCAAGTTTTCGCGCCGCAAGGTTTTGGCAAGGCGCAAGCCCGTAAACTCGTCCACGGTTACTTCTTTTTCGGCAATGCCGCGATCACTTTTGCCATTTCATTCGATCGAAATGCGCGCGACGTCGTAGTTTGCACAGTGCCGCGCGAGGAGAGGGCAAGCATTGCGGCAGTGGCCTTCTGGTCGTTTGGCGCATCAAAGATGATTACTCCATCGGTTGGTCCCATCGTCCAGAAAATGTCGGTTACCTTGACACCCATGCGGCTGGCGGTGGTCTTGAAGGCGGTTGCACGTTTTGTCGTCTCGCGGATGGCATCGATGCCTTCGCTGGTAAATCTGACGGTTGCGATGTAGGTGGCCATGAAAGATTCTCCGTGGAAATGTGGTATCGATCGCTCGTACGTAGCGCGCATTTGTCCGGACCCCAGTTTGCCGGATTCCCTGCCGCGCGCCCAGAAAATTGGTGCGGCCGCGCACGAACCCGAGCGATGTCGCCGTCAATCACGGCAGCTCGGTGAAATAGTCTGCCCCACAACTTCCGAGTGATCGAGACACTCTCGCTGGACGCTGCGCAATCATCGAACAATGCGCGCCGCGAACGATCCGACCGACGACCGCGCACGCGCTCAACACGATCGGCTTGACGAGGGGAGCGAGCTGTCGCCGAGACCTATACGCGGCGACGCCGACCAAAGATCAGAAAATATCCCAACGCCGCCAAGGCCAAAAGAATGGCGGATGGCTCCGGTACGGCGTTGATGGGTGGTTGCGACTGATCGGCACTGGATTGCGCAACGGGCGATGCGGGCACTGCGGCGACTTCCGCCGGCTTCTCATCCGGATCCGTCCACGATGGCTCGCTGGAAAACGCCGACGTTCCGATTCGCGGCAGCGACGGCTCTACCGATTCGTCGGTGTCGGTTAGCACGGCATCGACGGCGTCCGGCTGCGAAACCCGAGTCACTGGCACCGGATCATCGCCGTAGATCAAACGATCGATCTCGTCCTGCTCGGCCCGCGCGCTTTGCGCAGCAGCCATCGCAAGAACCACGCTTAGAACGCTCAAAAGCGTCAAGCGGTGCCGTTTCGTCGTTCGCCTACCCGTTTGCACTGACGTAATGTCCCGGTCTCGTGTCGAAATGGGCCGACGACGGAACCTCGTCGCCGGGTCATTTCAGGCTCATTATGTCGCGAGCGGTCGATATTGGCAAGAAAAAATGAGAACTTATCGGGGAATTCATTTAGGGCTTGCCTATGCCCCCAATACGGATGGGCTGACAGAATTAGCGCAACCCGACCATACCGACCGGCGGGCTGATGCATGCCGGTCAGCCGGCTGCCTTCTGTTCGATCAGAGGGTGCTGGCGTATTCCCCGCTTGCACGACGACCGCCGCCCGCAGAAACCGCTATCACTTGCCTTCGCTGGCCCAGCGCTTCATTTGAGCGATGTTCTCGTCGAGCTCGCGGCGGCGCGCGTTGTTCGCACGCCGCTTGCCGCCCCGATAGACCGCCATGTCGCTGTCGTACATTGCCTCGGGCTCCGGCGTCCGGCCCTGATCGTCCGTTTCCGCCTCCCAAGCATTCAGTCGACCGCGCATGGCCTCTAGCTCCTCGCGGTACGCCGGATCGTCGGACAGGTTGGTCAGCTCCTGCGGATCGGCCGTCAGATCGTAGAGCTCTTCGGCCGGGCGCGTGGGAGCAAACAGCAGCCGCTGGGTGACCGGCTCTAGTTCGCCGGAGGCGTGCAAGGCGCGCAGCCGTCGGATGATCGCCTTGCCGTCCTTGTACCGGTTGGGTTGCAGGTGGGGTCGCTGCGGCAAGTAGTTGCGAATGTATTTGGTGTCGGCCGTGCGGACCGCGCGCAGGTGTTCTACCGTTTCGTCGCAGCGGTCCCGCGCCGCGAAGATCGCCTCGCGCGGCTTGTAGTCCGCGGCCAGGATGTTTCGGCCCTGCATCCAGTCGGGAACGTCGATGCCGGCCAGTGCCAGCGACGTCGGTGCCAGGTCGATGTGCATGACCAGATCGTCGCGCACTTGCTCGGCCGCGATGCCCGGCCCGCGAATCACCAACGGCACGTGAATTCCTTCATCGTACAAGAACTGTTTGCCGCGCGCGTGGCTGATGCCGTGATCGGTTAAAAAGAAGACGACCGTCTTGTCGAGCAGGCCCTCGCGCCGCAATCGCTCGACCACGTCGCCCACCTCCTTGTCGGTGTAGCGCACCGTATCCAGGTATCGGGCCCAATCGGCCAACAACACCGAATCGCGCGGGTAGTACTCCGGCAGCGTCACGTCGTCGGGCCTGGTCGGCGCGCCAAACGTCTGGCGAACTTGCTTCGCCCAGGCATCGTTCGGGCCGACGTCGCCACCGCGGTGCTTGCCGCCGTGGAGTTGCACCTGCATGAAGAACGGTTGATCCGGCGCCCGCCTGCTCCAATCCGCGCCGTCGTACATGGCGCGGTCCCACTCGAAGTTGTAGTCGGTCTTGCCGGGCCGCACGCGCTCTCCCCCCAGCGCGCCGCCGTTGCACGTGTAGTAGCCCGCCTGTTGGAACAGCACCGGCACCGGCACGACGCCGTCGGGCAGATGGATCTTGAGGGCGCCGCGGCCGCTGCGATGATGATGCGCGCCAATTGTCGTCTGGTAGCAGCCGGTGATCAACGCCGACCGGCAGGGCGAGCAGACCGGTGCGGTGACGAAGGCCCGCGTGAACCGTGTGCCCTCGCGAGCAAGTCCGTCCACGTGCGGCGTTTCGATCAGTGTCTCGCCGTAGCACGAGAAATGGGCCGACATGTCGTCGACGAAGATCCACACAATGTTCGGTCGATCGTCGGCCGCGTCGGCGCGGGCAGCGTTGACGTGAGCAATCGCCCAAGTTCCGCAAACCACACCAGTCAAGTAGAAGAGTGTTTTCATCGTACGTTGTATTTGAGGCTCGTCGACAGTTGGGCGCCGGAATCTCGCAGTTGACGACGAAAATCACAGTATGTCGATTCCGAGAAGTCTAGGTCTTCAACACACGTTTGCTCAAACAGTTGGCGTGCTTTGCCTAGTTTGGCGTGCCGTATTTTGTCCATACCTCCCTTGATCGCCCATAGTCCGCGACGAGCCGGCCGTCGGAGTCAATCGAATATACGCCCATTTCGTAGCATTCGACGAATCCCGCCAGCAGATTCTTTAGGGACGGAAAGAAAACAAACTCCCCAGTTTCGTTGAAGTTATAGAAGACGGCACCTTCCGCATGGGAACGCGTGGGATCGTAGTAGTAACCGTCGCCGGCGAGATCCTGAAAAATTGGGAGCCAATCGAAACGGTGTCCGATGAATGCCTCGCCAAGTACACGTTGTAGGCCGGTCGCTTCTTCCCGTTGCCGAACCATTTCCTTCCGCTCCTCGACGAGCCGTTCGAGCGACGCGAAATGGTGAATCGGAATGAAGTCGACTTCAAAATCGTCGACTTGTCCGTTGCGCCACATGTAGAGCGATCGAAGATCGTCAGAGAGTTGGACGCCGAGTTTGCCTTCGAGTTCCTTGAGCTGCGTTGCCGTTACCCCAGGTTGCAGCGACGCCAAAGTATCTGGCGCGTGTTTGGCCAGAGCCGATTCAAGCCTGTCAAGCACTTGATCGATCGGCTCGTCGACTTCGGCTGGCATGCCGACTGCGGTTGGGTACATAACATCACGCATGCGAGTCAAGAAGACGAACATTGCGATGGCGATTGCCACGAGAAGGGCAGCTGGAACCAGTAGCCATGTGTATCGTTTAATTCGGCGGTAATCGTAGGACATCGATTTTGAGTCAGCCGTAGCACGAGAAATGGGCCGACATGTCGTCGACGAAGATCCACACGATGTTCGGCCGATTGTCGGCCGCGTCGGCGCGGGCAGCGGCGCACGTAGCCGCCGTGGCCACCAACAAAACCAACACACCTCGGCACAGTCGCCTCATCGTATTCGTCTCACGGTCGGTTCATGCCACTTGTGGCGCCTCCACGGCAACAGCACAGCAACTCTGCCCGCACCTCACTGCGGCGCATTTTCGCCCCGCGGCAGCGTGTCGCCGTAGCGCTCTTCCCAACGGGCCATAATCTCTTTCCAGTTGGTAAACAGAACGCCCTCGCGCTCGAAAAACTTATGGATCTCCGGGTCGGAGAACATCTGTGCCTCCCATGCCCGCTGCTGCCACGTGCCGGTGATCGCCCGCATCGTGTCGCTCAGCACGGAGGGATGAAAGATGATCTCGTTGATGCCTGGTGACATCGAGCGCACCAGCTCGTAAAAGTTTTCGCGCTTTTCCTCGTAGGTCTTGCCTTCGCCCACGGCATGAAAGTCGTCGAGCTTGGGCAGCTTGTACTCGGCGATCAACTGGATCGACTCGTCGGTGATCGGATAACCCTGCTTGCGAAACTTGGCAGTCACCCGGGGCGTCTGCTCGATCACCATCGCCGGAATGCGGTACTCCTCGGCGACCTTGAAGTAGGCCTTGGTGAAGTCGAGCCGCACGTAGAGCGTGCCCATGTGCGTGTCGATGTGGCCCGGCCGAGTTCCCTTGGCGATGGCCCGCTCGACCTGCGCGCGGATTTCCTTTTCGACTTCGCCGGGCTGGGCGTGCGTGGCGGTCTCGCGCTGGCTACGCCACAGAAAGCCCTCCTTGTCGACCATGCCAGGCACGATCTCGCGACCGGCCACAGGTCCCCAACGATACCAGCGCCATTCGCTGTTCATCGCCAGATGCAGCCCCAGGTCGTAGTCCGGATGCTCCTTGTACCAGTCGGCCATTTCGTTGTACCAGGGGCACGGCACCATCAGCGCGCCGGATTGAATCTGCCCGGCGGTCAAATAGGCCTTCGCCGCCTGGTTGGCTTCGTAGCACATGCCGATATCGTCGGCATGCAGCATCAACACGCGTTTGCCGGACGGATAGCCGAGCTTCTCGGCCCAAGTTTCGCCGCGGACGCTCGACGGCGCGATCAGCAGACAAACCCAGGTGAACAACAAGGCCAGTTCAGGGAGGCGGAACGATCGAAAGCGCATGGTGGGATGGATCCTTTGCGGTGAATGTTGCGTGACATTGGGCGAGCAAGTCGGCGCAGGGCGTTGGTCGGGCGTCGGCCTGCCACCAACCGCGTTCGATTCTGAATCGGCCGATGCGCGGCGTCAAGCAAACGGCGCGAAAGTGCCCTACTTGCTCGAGCGGGCATGTTCGAGAATCGCCGACTCGTCGAATACCGCATGGTTGATCACGCTGCGGCCGTCCGACGTGTAGACCAGGTGTACCTTGCCGTCGCGCGTTTGGATCGCGTAGGGATAGGCGTAGTCGTGGTCGCCGGTGGCGATGTCGCGCCGGTGCGGATAGCTCTTGTCGCCGTCGGTCGACATGGCAACCGTCAGCGGCGTACGCTGCGTGCCGCTGTCGTTGTAAACCAACAGCAGGTTGCCGCTGGCGAGCTTCAGCAGGTCGATCGCCGCGTTGGGATTAGGGAACTTCGTATCGCGGCCTTCGCTCCAGGTCTGGCCCCCGTCGTGCGATTCGGAGCGCACGATGAAGCCCTCGGTACCGGGGCCGTATCCGCCGCCGCGTCGACAGTAGGCGACCAGGTTCTTGTCGTCCAATTGTACGACGGCCGGTTGGATGTTGCCGCGCTTCGATTGGATGCGACCGGACGCGGACCATTGCTTCGTCTTCGGGTCGAATCGCAAGAACAGCGACGTGCTGTCCGCGCCGACTTCTTCGGTATCGTGGCCGGTCTCGTGATAGACGGGCAATAGATAGTCGCCGCTACTGAGCACGATCGGCTGGCCCTGCACCATCATGCCCTCTTCCAGCGCGAGCAGAAACGAATCAGACCACGTCTGCGCGCCGTCGCGCGAAACCTTGGCTTTGATCCGCGAAGTGGACCACGTGTCGCCGAATCGGCAGACGTAGAACAACCACACCAGCCCGTCGGGCGCCTGCCAGACGACCGCGTTTCCGTCCGAACGGAACGGCGTGTCGGCGATGATCCGGGGTGCCGACCACACGTTGCGTCCTTTCTCTTTGCGCATGCCGTACACGGCGGTCACCTCGGCATACTCCCCGTCGCCACCGTAGTAGGCGATGTACAAGTCGCCGTTGTCCAATTCAGTGATCGACGCCGGATGCTTGTACTTGCCGGGAAACTCTGGGCCGATCACCCGCTCGAATACGATGTCGTCGGCAGTGGCGGCCGTTGCCGCGGCAACCAGGCAGAGTGTCAGGCAGCCGTGAAGTGATTGTTGCAGTACGCGAATCAAGGTTGCGCTCCTCTGGTGTGGGAATCGGCCACGAACCGACCAGCGGGTACCGCTCATCGGCAATCGCGCAGGTGGCTCAGTCTTCATAAAGGTGCACGGTGATCGTTCCGTCGCGCGTGACCCAGCCGCGGTACATGCCTTCGGTGTTGTAGGGCGCGGCGAAGTTGCCCTTGGCGTCCAGGGCGATGACGCCGCCGTTGCCGCCGGCCGGTTTCAGTTTGTCGTGGATGACTTCGGCCGCTGCCTCGGCAACGTCCTTGCCGCGATACTTCATCAAGGCGCCAATGTCGTAGGCCACGGCAAACCGGATGAAGTATTCGCCGTGTCCCGTGCCGGAGACGGCACACGACGCGTTGTCAGCATACGTGCCTGCACCCAAAATGGGCGAATCGCCGAGCCGGCCGAAGAGCTTGTTCGACGTGCCGCCGGTCGAGGTGCCCGCGGCCAGGTCGCCCGCACGGGCCAGAGCGACGGCGCCCACCGTGCTCCAAGGCTGTTTTTCGGAACGGTCTGTTTCGATCTTTCCCCCGCTCGTGGTTTGCTCCGCCTCGCGCTTCAAGTCGCGCTGGTGTTGTTGCCAGCGAGGTTCGGTCCGGAAGTAGGACGGATCGACCGTCTCTAGCCCGCAGCTTTCCGCAAACTGTTCCGCGCCGGGCCCGACCAAAAGGACGTGTTTGGACTGTTCCATCACGGCCCGGGCAGCGGAGATCGGGTTCTTGATCGTGGTGACGAATCCGACCGCGCCGCCTTGTTTAGTGCGGCCGTCCATGATCGAAGCGTCCAGTTCGTTGCGCCCCGATCGCGTGAAGATCGCCCCGCGTCCGGCGTTGAAGTGGGGCGAGTCTTCGAGCACGTGGATTGCTGCTTCCACCGCGTCGAGCGACGAAGCGTCTGATGCTTTCCAAACGGTGTACCCGGCTTCAAGCGATCGCCGCAGATCGGCCCGCAGCGCGTCGGCCAGCTCGGGCGTCAGCGACTTTTTGCCCGATGCCGTTCCGCCGTGAATTCCCAATACGACGCCAGGGACCGGCGTTTCGTCGGCCGCGATGTTCATGGTCGGCAAGATCGCCAGCAAGGCGAGCGATCCCAGCAGGGTTCGTGACATGGATAGAGTCTCAACGGCCAGAATCGGGCTGTCGCGTGTGTGGCCAGGCAGGTCAAGAATACGCAACCGTCACGCGTCACGCAAACTTCCCTGCTCTCCGGCGAACCGTCAGCGTCGGATCGACTTGCATGCGCTCGGCTGCTGCGCGATGATGACCTCTTGCCAAGAAACTGCCGCGCCCGGATCTTCAGCCGCGCGCAGAGTCCTATCCGCGCCCGGACCGACCCATGAGCGATACAACGACTTCGATGGCCGGTGCCGCCGGCGAAGCTGCTACCGAGTTGGCCGCGGGCCGCGTCATCCTCAAGCCGCGAAAAGCCCGACCATTCTACGGCCGGCATCCGTGGGTATTGGCCAGTGCCGTCGCCCACGTCGAGGGTGATCCGCCCAACGGCGACGTCGTCGACCTGCACGCCGATTCGGGCAAGTTCATCGCCCGCGGTCTGTACAATGCGCAGAGCCGGATCCGTGTTCGCCTTTATACGTGGGACGCCGACCAGCCGTTGGATTCGCCTTTCTTCGGCGAGCGCTTGCGGCGGGCCATCGACTGGCGCGTTCAGCTCGGTCTTGACGAGCCGCACGGCGCCGCCCGATTGGTTTACAGCGAAGCTGACGGAATCAGTGGGCTAATCGTCGACCGTTACGGTCCCTATCTCTGTGTGCAGGTTACGTCGCTCGCGTTGGCCGGCCGGCTCGATTCGCTGCTCGATACGCTGACCGAACTGACGCAACCGCGCGGCATCTTCCTTCGCACCGAGAAAGGCGCGGCAGCCGCCGAAGGGATCACTTTGCGCGACGGGCTGTGCCGGGGCGAGGCGCCTGACGGACCGGCGTTCATCGTCGAAAACGACTTGCGCTATGGCATCGATCTGGCCGAAGGGCAAAAAACCGGCTATTACCTCGACCAGCGCGACAACCGGCGCGCTGCTGCCGGTTATATGCGTGGTCGGCGCGTGTTGGACATGTTTTGTTACAGCGGCGGTTTTGCGCTCAACGCGGCCAAGCACGGCCGGGCGCGCGAGGTGATCGGTTACGACGCCAGCCAGCGAGCTGTTGCTTTGGCCCGTGCCAATGCCGAACTCAACGGCATCACCAACGTCCGCTTCGAAGCGGCTGATTGCTTCGACGCGCTCGACGCATTGAACGCGGCCGGTGAGCGATTCGGCGCCGTGGTCCTCGATCCGCCCAAGTTCGCCCGCAGTCGCGGCGCCGTTCGCGACGCGATGCGCGCCTATCACCGCGTGAATCGTTTGGCCGTCAACCTATTGGAACCGGACGGCATCCTGGTCACGTGCAGTTGTTCTGGTCACGTGCTGCGCGAGGACTTTCAGAACATGCTGTTGGGCGTGGCCGAACAAACGGGTCGCGACATTCAGATCCTCGAGCTGCGGGGCGCAGCGGCCGACCATCCGACCAGCGTGACTTGTCTAGAGAGCGAGTACCTCAAGTGCTTCGTCTGCCGGGTGCTCTAGCCGGCGGCCCGCAGGCAGGGCGTCGGCCGCAGGGGGCGGGCTCGACCTTCGCGCGGCTGTTTTGCCGGCAGCAAAAGCGCCCCGTTTTCGCGGCATTTTTTGCGGCCCGCAGTCGGGTGGAATCGGCTCTCTTGACCGACGAGCCAGGCCGCGCCTAGGATAAGAGGCAGTACCGGCACGAACGTGGTGCTGGCAGGACCAATCGACCCGCGGGCCGCCAGGCTGGACTGGCCGCTGTCGGCGGGAGGTCTTATCCGAAGGGAGGTGGTCGAATGATAGATGGCAACCAGAGGTGGTTCGTCTGACGTGTCAGCCGACGGGCTGCTGGCCGCAGCCGGATGCAAGACTCCGGCGGGCAGCGTCAGACAGCCGAATTCTGAAACCGATAACGGTGGGGCCGGCCGAAGCCATATCTACTTCGGCCGGCTCTTTTTTTGTGCCCCGGCGGAGCGCGTCGCCAGACCGGAGACCGTCGAACCGCTCGATTCGGTGCCAAGCGTGCCGAGCGGTGGTCCTTTTCTCGCTGCGGG
>ERZ869936.108-NODE-108-length-111283-cov-15.470520_pt1 | contig 111283 bp, 80 predicted proteins | sample MGYA00520876_ERZ869936 | MGnify/ENA primary metagenome ERZ869936 (study PRJEB32218, sample SAMN09650985) | biofilter metagenome | isolation source: enrty point of leading RO module | place: Saudi Arabia: Thuwal, RO plant located on Red Sea | collected 2016-02-17...
CTCCCACCGACGCCCCGGCAACGGCGAGCCGGGCGCCCTCGCTGCCGGCCTGCCGCGCTGCGTGCGCGTCGCCGGTCTGCAGTCGGCGGGTGTCGCCGAGCTCGTCGGCGCCTCGCTCGGAGTAGAGGACCTCGGCCGCGAAGTCCTCTCCCTCGACCAGCACCAGCGAGACGTTGTCCTTGCCACCGGCCTCGTTGGCCAGGCGAACCAACTCGTCGACCGCGACGCCCGGATGTCCGGCGCACCGCCGCACGACCTCGAGGATCTTCGCGGTCCCGACCTGGTCGGTCAGCCCGTCGGAGCAGATCAGCATCGCCACCTGGCCGGGGAAGTCGCGGCGGTAGATCTCCAGGAAGTCTGCGTCGTCGGGCTCCCGCCAGGCGCTGCCGACGTCGCGGAAGATTTCGTTGCGTCGCGGGTGGCGCATCGCCTCCGCCTCGCTGAGCTCGCCCAGCTCCTCCATCTGGCCGACCGGAGAGTGGTCGCTGGTGACCTTCTGCATGCCGTCCTGATCGATCAGGTAGAGCCGGGTGTCGCCGACGTGGCCGACGACGATCTCCTGCGCACGCAAGAGCGCCACGGTCAACACGCACGACATGCCGCGCAGCGACGGATCGTCCTCGGAGAGCTCGTAGAGCCGGTTGTTCGCCAGCGCTACCGCCTCGCGCACCTGGCGCTCGGTCGAGCCCTCCTCGCGGCGCAGCCGGCGGCGCAGGATCTCGGCCGCCTCGGCGGCGCCGCGCTCTCCGGCGACCTCGCCACCGACGCCGTCGATCACCGCGAACAGGCCGAGCTCCGGCTCGCAGACGACGACGTCCTCGTTGCCCTCGCGCTGGGTGCCGACGTCGCTCTTCCAGGCGATGCGCAGGCCCTCGCCGGCCACGGAGTCGCTCATCGCCGGGGCCCCCGAGGGCGCTTCGCCGCGGCAGGAACCGGCACGAGAGCCACGTGGGCGCGTCGCCGCGCGGTGCGGCGCAGAGGCTTCATCGCGCTGCCTCGGAAGGCTCCACCGAGAAGCGCAGCTCGAGGACGGAGGCGAGCTCGAGCACCGCATTCGGGGGCAGCTCGACCGGGCTCTGCCTATCGAGCTCCTCGCCGTTCAGCCGGGTCCCGAACTGACTGAGGTCCTCGACCCAGTAGCGCCGCGCGGCCTCGGCGCCCGGCTCAGGCTCCCGCCGTTCGATGCGCAGGTGGCGCCTGGAGACGTCGGCCTTGCTGCGCACCCGCACGTCGACCCAGACGTCGACGGCGCCGCGACCGACGAAGATCTCGGACTTGTCGAGCTCGAAACGGTGATCGCCGTCGTCGTCCTGCCAGCGCAGCACGCCGACCAGCGGCGGCGGCACCAGCCGGGCGGAGGCGAGGGTGCGGTCCATGTCGACTTCGGGTGCCGGCCGCGCAACCGCGTCAGCCGATTCGGCGCCGGAGGAGGTCGCCGACTCGCCGGTGCTCTGGCGGCGCGTCGCGCTGCGGCCGAGCCGACGCGTCGTCGACACCGCGATGCGCTGGGTGGCGCTGCCGCCTCCGTAGTCGGGGAGCTCGCCGACCGCCAGCTCGGAGACGACCTCGATCTCGCCCGGCTCCAGCGACTCGTTGGGGTCCTCCTGGAAGCGGAAGTGCCAGGCGCCCTCCGCCGGCACATGACGCGACACAGGGGCGCCGTCGTCGCCGCCGCGCAGACGTTCGGGCAGCTTGCCACGCACCTTGCGCGCCACCGGCACCGCCTCCTGGTCGAGCCGCTCGAGCTGCTGGTCGAGGTGCAGACGGGCCTCCTCCTCGATCTGCGGGAAGATGGTGCGCAGACGGTCGTAGTCCTCGCGATGCAGGTAGACCTGGTAGAGCGACGGCGCCAGGGTCTTGGTCAACAGCGGTTCGAGACCCTCCCGCATGTTGTCGCCGATCGCGAAGATGATCTCTCGTGCCAGCTGACGTGCCACAGCACACCTCCTACGGCCTTCCAGCAGCGCTAGTTTCGCCCTCGGGAAGCCCGGCGTCGTCGACCGTGGCGCGCACGGTCGTGGCGGTGATCTCCACCGTTTCCACGCGGCGCCGGCGAGGGGCGCCGCGACCGCGACGGCCGCGACCCGGGCAGTCGGAGGCATCCACGGGGACTCGCACCGCACCGCGGCCTTCGAGCATAGCGCCCGTCGGCTCGGCCCGAGTCCACGCCCGTGGCCCGATGACACAGACGGGCCGCGCGATCGCCGGCAACCCGTTGATACCAATACCCCGTATGGGTATAGTCGACTCCGGGAGGTTTCGCGAATGCACCAACGGCAGCAGGAGACACGACGGCTCGTGCAACGGTTGAAGCGAGCCGAGGGCCAGCTGAGCGGCATCCGCCGCATGATCGAGGACGACCAGCCGTGCGTCGACGTGCTGATCCAGATCGCCGCGGTGCGCGGTGCTCTCGGCAAGGTCGGCCAGTTGCTGCTCGGCACCCACGTCGAGACGTGCGTCGCCGACGCCATGCGCAGCGGCGACGATTCCGAGCGTCAGCAGCAGGTGACGGAGCTGCTCCAGGTGTTCGAGCGCTTCGCGGGGATCACCGGGCGGTGAGTCGCACGGTCGGAGCGATCGCTGCGCCGTGGCCCGGCGTCGAGCCGAACCCATCCGACGTCGGCCCCTTCCGCACGGGGACCCGGGCCTCACACGAAGGCCCGCGCGCCATCGGAGCGACTCCGTGAGCGCGGCGGTTCCTGCGATCGAGCAGCTCGCCGCCTCCTGCTGGGAGATCCTGCTCGAGCTCGCTCCCTGGCTGCTCCTCGGCACCCTGGTCGCCGGTGTGCTCCACGTGGCCCTCCCCCGCAGGCTGGTGCGCGGCGCGCTGCAGGGGCGTTGGGGGGTGGTCAAGGCGGTGCTGGTCGGGGTGCCGATGCCGCTCTGTTCGTGCGGGGTCATCCCGGCCGGCCTCGGGTTGCGCCGCGAAGGCGCCAGCCGTGGGGCTTCGATCGGCTTCATGATCTCGACGCCCGAGACGGGGGTCGACTCGATCCTGGTCAGCGCCTCGTTCCTCGGCTGGCCCTTCGCACTGTTCAAGGTGGCGGCTGCGGCGGTGCTCGGGGTGGTCGGCGGCTGGTGGGCCGACCTGGTGCCCGAGGGCGGCGACGCCCGCCTCCGCACCGACGGCGGCGACGACGACTCCGGGCCCCGCCGGCCCTGGCCGATCGAACTCTGCCGCTACGGTCTCGAGCTGCTGCAGACGATCTGGGGCTGGCTGGTGGTCGGCGTCGTGATCAGCGCCCTGATCGACGTCCTGGTCCCGGAACGGGTGCTCGCCGGCCTCGGCGCGCTCGGTCCCCTCGGCGCCGGCCTGGTGGCGCTCGCCGTCTCGCTGCCTCTGTACGTCTGCGCCACCGCCTCGGTCCCGATCGCCGCCGCCCTGGTCGCGGGCGGCATGCCGGCCGGCGCCGCACTGGTCTTCCTGATGGCCGGACCGGCGACCAACGTGGCGACGCTCGGAGCCGTGCTGCGCGGCTTCGGCGCCCGCGTGCTGGGCGTCTATCTGACCGTTCTGGTGGTCGGCAGCCTGCTCGCCGGGGTGCTGTTCGAGCGCCTGATCCCGGCCCAGGAGGCACTGCGCCAGGGCCACGAGCACGGCGTCTCGTGGTGGGCCGTTGCCGCCGCCATGCTGCTCCTGGCGCTGCTCGCCCGCTTCGCGTTCGAAGACGCCCTGCGGCTGGCCCGCCGCTGGCGGGGCTCTCGCTCCGGATCCGGATCGCCCCCCGGTCGCCACCTCGCGGTCACCGGCATGACCTGCGACGGCTGCGCACGGCGCGTCGAGGGAGCGTTGCTCGCGGTGCCCGGCGTCGTGCGTGCCGACGTCGACCGGCCCGCCGGTCTGGTCACGGTCTCCGGCTCGGCCAGCCTCGTGGACCTCGAGCAGGCTCTCGCCACCGCTGGCTACCCCGTCGCCGAGCTGGCTCCCTCCACCGCCGCGGAGCTGGCGAGCACCTCGTCGCCGTAGGCGAAGAGGGCAGGCAGTCCTCCGGTGTGCAGGAAAAGGAACGACCCCGGACTTCCGGCACGGCGGCGCGCGGCAGCGCGCCGCAGCAGACCCGCCATCGCCCGTCCGGTGTAGACCGGATCGAGCAGCAGTCCCTCGCTGCGCGCCGCGAGCTGCATGGCGCCACGCACCGCGGAGCTCAAGCGTCCGTAACCGGGGGCCAGCACCGCGTCGTCGACGACGACGTCGGTCGCGGTCACGCCACCTTCGCCCGACGGCCCGCCGAGCAGCTGCTCGACCTCGCGGCAGCGCGCCGCGATCCTCTCGGCCTGGGCGCCGGCGGGACGACGCACGCAGACCCCACAGACCGGCGTGCGCTGCCCCAGCCTGCGCAGCCCGACCAGCAGCCCGGCGTGGGTGTGCCCGCTGCCCGAGCCGACGACGATCTCGTCGATCTCTTCGAGCGCCCCCTGCTCGAGGAGCTCGGCGGCGGCCTCGACGTAGGCGAGAGCACCGAGCGGCGGCGGCCCGGGCGCCAGACGGACCAGGTAGGGGCGACGACCCTCGGCGGCCAGTCGTTCGGCGAGCCGCTCCATCGCCGCGTCGGCCCCGGCCTCGTCCTCGCCCTCCGGGTACTCGTGCACGATCGCCCCGAGCAGGCGATCGAGCAGCACGTTGCCCGAGGTCCGGTAACCGGCGTCCTGTCGCGGCACCCGCGCCTCGAGCTGCACGTGGCAGGCCATGCCGAGTCGCGCCGCGGCGGCCGCCGCGCAGCGCACGTAGTTGCTCTGCACCGCGCCGGTGATCAGCACCGTGTCGGCGCCTTCGGACCGGGCGGCGCCGAGCGAGAACTCGAGCTGCCGCACCTTGTTGCCGCCGAAGGCGAGCCCGGTCTCGTGGTCCGCCTTGCAGAGCAGCCGGCGAGCGCCCGCCGCAGCGGCCAGGCGCGGCAGCTCGACCACCGGCGTCGGCAGGCGCGCCAGCGAGACGCGCGGAAAGTCGCGCAGGGTCCGGCGCAGCTCGTCGGTGTTCATCGGCGTCGAGGAGAGTCGTCGGTCGGGGAGAGCGTCGTCGCCCCGACTCTGCCATGCACTCGCCTGCACCGCCCTGCGACCCGATGGAGGACCGGCGGTCACCGACCGGCTACGCGCTGCCAGCGCCGCGCAGCGTAGACTCGCGCCCGCCACGAGCCCCGCGACCAGACGCCGGGAGCTCGCCGCCGACTCGGCAGGAGATCCGTCATGCGCTGGAGAGGCAGGCAGCAGAGCCGCAACGTCGAGGATCGCCGAGGCCGAGGCCGCGGCGGTGGCATGCGGCTGCCCAGCGGCACCGGCGGCCGGGTCGGCTCGATCGGCTGCGGCGGGCTCCTGCTAGTGATCGTCTTCGCGGTGCTCACCGGCAACGACCCGGCGGCGCTGCTGCAGCTGCTCTCGGGCGCCTCGGCGCCGAGCGCCGACGTGGGCTTGCCGCCAGCCGATGCGGCGCCGCCGTCCGATGAGCTGGGGCAGTTCGCCGCCGTCGTGCTGCGCAGCACCGAGGAGATCTGGCACGAGGCGTTCCCGCAGCTCGGGCTGCAGTACCAGGAGCCCGGCCTGGTGCTGTTCACCGATTCGGTCGACTCGGACTGCGGCTTCAACTCGGCCGCCGTCGGCCCGTTCTACTGTCCGGCGGACCGCAAGATCTACATCGACCTGTCGTTCTTCGACCAGCTGTCGCGCCGGTTCGGTGCCCCGGGCGATTTCGCGCAGGCGTACGTGATCGCGCACGAGGTCGGCCACCACGTCCAGAACCTGCTCGGCATCTCCACCCAGGTACGACAGATGCAAGCGCGCACGTCGCGGGAACAGGCGAACCAGCTGTCGGTGCGCCTCGAGCTGCAGGCCGACTGCCTGGCCGGATTCTGGGCCGCGCAGGCGCACCGGCGTCAGGCTCTGCTCGAGCCGGGCGACGTCGAGGAGGGCCTGCGTGCCGCCGCGGCCATCGGCGACGACAACATCCAGAAGCGCTCGCAAGGCTACGTGGTGCCGGAGTCGTGGACCCACGGCTCGTCGGAGCAACGCCAGCACTGGCTGCGCGAGGGCCTCGCCTCCAGCGACATCCGCCAGGCCTGCGAGACCTTCTCCGACCAGGGGTTCTGATCGGGTCGACGCAATCGCGCGTGCGGCCGGCTCACCTTTGGCGCAACCGGACCGCGGCGTCGCTGAGGCCGAGCGACCGTACCGCTCAGGATCGCCGCGCCACGGCCAGGGCCCGCTCGAGGGTCCGGGCATCGAACGGCTTCTCGAGCCGCGCCACGAAGCCGTGCTCGCGATGACGCGCCATCACCTGGTCGTCACTGTGGCCGCTCATGACCACCGCGCGAGCCCCGGGGTCGACCTCGAGCACCTGCCGCAGGGCCTCGGCGCCACCGACACCGCCCTCGATGACCAGATCGAAGAGGGCGAGGTCGAAGGGGTCGCCCGCAGCCAGCGACGCCTCCCACTTGCCGGCCGCCTCACCACCGTCGGCGATCGTTTCGATGCGGTGACCGTGGCGCTGGAGCAGGCGCACGATGAGACGGCGAATCGGCTCCTCGTCGTCGAGCACGAGAATACGCAGCGGTCGCGCGACGACGGCGTCCTGCGTCGCTTCGGATTGCACGCTCTCCGGCATCGCGACCCGCCCGACGATCGCGGGCAGGGTGACCTGGAACGCGGCGCCGGTGGCCGCGCCCCTCTCGAGCAGCTCGAGCCGACCGCCGTGCCGGAGGACGATCCAGTAGGCGGTCGCCAGCCCCAGGCCACGGCCGGGCCCGCGCGAGGAGAAGTAGGGGTCGAACAGACGCCCTCGAGCCACCGCGTCGACTCCCGGCCCATCGTCGCGGATGAGCAGCGCGAGGCTCGGCTCGGCGGTCTCGCGTCCCGGGCAGATCAGCTCGATCCGCAGCCGGCCGCGCCCCTCCATCGCCTCGACGGCGTTGCTCACCAGGCCCTCGACGACCTCGCGCAGCTGCGCCGGATCTCCCTGGATCCAGGGCAGATCGTGCTCCTCGCGGACCTCGAGTGCGATCGCGACGGGCAGCTCCATCGAAGCCAGGACCTGGCGCACCAACGGCCCCAGCTCGAGGGGCTCGCGCAGCGGTGCGCCTCCCGACGAGAAGACCTGCAGTCGCCTGGTGATGGAGCGGATCGCCGTGACCGCGTCGTCGATCTCGGCGAGCGCCTCTTCCTGCTCCGCAGCGGTGTCTGCGTGCCGCGCCAGCTCGGCGCTGAGCGCCAGCACCGCGAGCTGGTTGTTGATGTCGTGGGCGATGCCGCCGCCGAGACGACCCAGAGCCTCGAGGCGCTCCTCGTGCCCGTTCTCCAGCTCGCTCTGACGGCGCCGCTCCGAGCGCAGCCAGGCGATGCGCACCGCGGCGATGTCGGCGATCGTCTCGAACAGCTTCAGGTCATCCTGGCCGAAGAAGCCGGGAAGCGAGGCTTCGGAGTCGAGCACACCGATGGTGCGGCCCTCGAAGCGGATCGGCACCGCGAGCTCGGACGCACCCTCGAACTGGTCGGCGATGTAGCGCCGGTCGCAGCGGGTGTCGGCGACCAGCTCGGGCTCGCCGGTGAGAGCCACGGTGCCGACGATGCCTTGGCCCACCGGCACTGCGATCGGCTCCTGCACCCTCCCTGGAGCGGCCGTCTTGACGCCGAAGGCGGCGACCTGCTCGAGCACGTCGCCGTTGCGCAGGTAGATGACGCAGTCCTCGTAGCCGAGCAGCCGCCCGATCTGCTCGGCGAGCGTCCACAGCAGGTCGTCGAGGTTGTCCTGCTCTCCCGCAGCGGCGGCGAAGGCGCGCAGGCGCTCGAGTCGCTCGGCCGCGGTGAGGCGGGAGGGGGGTGCGGTGGAGCGGAACATCGTCGTTCGAGGTTCGGGTCAGGCGTAGCCGACCGGAGCCGCCCGTTCGGAGCGGCGGATCGATTCGGACCGAGGTGAATCGAAGTGGGGTCGGAGTGGGGTCGGAGTGGGGTCGAAGCGGGGTCGGAGCGGGGTCGGAGCGGGTCGGAGCCGATCCAGGGACGGGGGCGTCGAGGGCGCAGCCCATTTGCAGTCGGGGCGCGACGGGGGTCCGAGGGCGACCTGCAGCGCGTCGTGGACCCAAGGACGGGCACTCCGACGATTCCGGGACCTGCCGCCGCTGGCGATACCGCCGCAGCACGGCGACCGTCCCTGGGCTCCGGGCGCCCCGGACTTCCGGGGCGGGACACGACCGCCGGTCACTGGGTAGGACGAACGCGGACGAGAACCGGCAGATCTTGTCATGCTGCAATCCGCTCGCCAGGTTCGAGTCGGTGCGTTCGGTGTGACACGAAGTGACCTCGGCCACAGCCCCGGCACTGCGCCAGGAGGGCAGCAGGGCCGGTTCACCGGTCCTGCCGTGCCTCTGCCCTCGAGGGCCTTGCCTCCTCGGTTCGGGCTGCCGATTCACCTGACACCGGAGGCGCCGGGCATGGATCAACCGCCGCGATCGCCCTCGTCTCCCGGTCCTTCGCCGAACGCAGTCGGCCCGTCGCCACGGCGACGGCCGGAGTCAGCACCGGCGATGGTGATCGTTCGCCGCACCACGTCGCCTCGTCGAACCCGTCGGCCGGTCGTAGACTGCCTCCCGCGTCGCCACCCCCCGGGAAGCCCTCCGCTCGCGCAGCCTCCCGCAACACCTCTCCTCCTGCTGCATCCTCGCCGCACCGCGGCCCGACGGGACACGGCCGGCGGGCACCCTCTCCCAGGCCCCTGGAGCTCCACGGTTGCTTCTCCGCCGCACCGACGTCGTCGCCGCGCTCGAGGCGCGCGGTCGCTACCCCCAGTGGGTGCTGGTGACCGCACTCATGGGGATGTTCGCGACGAACTTCTCGTTCACCATCCTGACCGTGTCGTTGCGGCTGCTCAGCGACGAGCTGGGCTCCTCCGAGACCACGATGGCCTGGGCGGTCACCGGACCGATCCTCTTCTCTGCCGTCGCCCTGCCGGTGCTCGGCAAGCTCGGCGACCTGCACGGCCACCGGCGGATCTACCTGCTCGGTTCGCTCGGCGGCGCCGCGGCATCGGTGGCCACCGCCTTCGCCTGGAGCGCCGGATCGCTGATCGCCCTGCGCATCGTCGCGGGAGTGCTCGGCGGCGCCACCCAGCCGAGCTCGATGGCGCTCATCTTCCGCGAGTTCGCGCCACGGCAACGCAACCGCGCGATGGGCTGGTGGTCGATGGTCGGCGCCGGTGCGCCGGCACTGGGCCTGATCGCCGGCGGGCCGCTGGTCGACGCCTTCGGCTGGCGCATCGTCTTCCTGCTGCAGGGGCTCTTCGGCTTCGTGGCCCTCGCCTTCGCCGTCTTCGTCCTGCGAGAGACGCCGCGCCAGTCGGTGCGCTTCGACCTGCTCGGCGCCGCCACCCTCACCGTCGCGGTCGGCGCCTCGATGTACGGCCTCAGCCAGGCGCGCGAGCTGGGCCTGACCAGCCCCCTCCTGCTCGGCTGCTTTGCGTTCGGCGCGGTCGCGGCGGTCCTCTTCGTGCTCGTCGAGCGGCGCGTCGCCCGGCCGCTGCTGCCGCTCGGCTTCTTCCGCGAGCGCAACTTCACCGCGCCGCTGCTCTCCAACATGCTGCAGGGAGCGGCCTACATGGGCGCCTTCGTGCTCGCTCCGTTCCTGCTCCTCGCCCGCTTCGAGATGACGATCACCGCGGCGGCGCTGTTCATGGCCATCCGCACCGTCTCGCTGACCATCTCCTCGCCGGTCGGCGGCCGCCTCGGCGAGCGCATCGGCGAGCGCCGCGCCGCGCTGCTCGGCACCGTGGTGATCACCGCCTCGATGCTGGTGCTCGCCTACGGCAGCCAGGCCGGGTCGGCCGCCACCCTGGTCACCATCGGCGTCGGCCTGATGCTGCAGGGCGTCGGCCAGGGAGTCTGCATCCCGCCCCTGACCACGGCGCTGTCGAGCTCGGTGCCGCTCGAGGACCTCGGCATCGCCACCGCCTCGGCGCGGCTGATGAACCAGGTCGGTGTCGCCTTCGGCATCACCGCGATGACCGTCGCCTACGGCGGCGATCCGAACCGCCTGCCGGGATCGTTCCTGCTCGGCGCGGCGATCTCCGCCGCCGCGGTCGTCGTCGCTCTGTGGGTGCACGACGTCGAGGAGGAGGTGGAGAGCGGTCCCGATCCACCGGGATGACCGCGATGACCGGGCTGCGACCTACTCCTCGATCCGCGTCGCCTCGAAGATGCCGTTGGGCTGGATGAAGCGCGCACCGCTGACGGTCTCCTCGCCGCCTTCGGCGAACTGGAACTCGAGCGAGAAGCCGGGCAGGCCTTCGAGTGCGAACTCGGAGCCCTGCTCGGGCTCCAGGGTGTAGACCGGCTGGCCGGGCAGGGCGACCTTGAGCCGGTCGCCGGCCAGGCTGACGACGGCGATCTGCTCGTCGAGCTGGTAGCGGCCGACGAAGCGCTGCAGGTACCCAGGATCGGTGAGCCTGGCGTCGGGCGCCTTCTCGAGCACGATCGGCGGCAGGGTCTGCTCGAGGGCGACCAGCGCCTCGACGATGTGACCGTCGACGTCGGCTCGGAAGAGGATCTTGGTGTCCTCGAGGTCCTCTTCGCTCTCGTTCCGGGCCACCGCGCTGAAGGTGTCGTAGTGCCAGTGCTCGAGACCGGCTCGCATGCCGTTGTACTCCAGCGCCAGGGACTCGCCATCGAGGGTCACCTTCACCGCTCCGTAGCCGGGGTGCTCGTACTCTCCGGCGTACTCGGCCAGCGCGCGGCTCGGGCTGGTGCCTTCGATCCGCCGTTCCTGCTCGCTCTCCTCCTGCTTCGCCTGCGCCTCGGCGAACTGCTTCAGGTTCTCCTCGGCCTTGGCCAGGTAGTCGATCTCCTCGCGCTCGGCGAGGCCGAGAACGCGGTCGAGGATGGCGCGGCCGACCACCGTCGGCACCGGGTTCATGCCGGCGCCGTTGGTGTAGACCGCCACTCCGAAGCGCTCGCGCGGCGCGATCGCGATCCACGAGATGAAGCCGTCGATCCCGCCGCCGTGATGGGCTAGGAACTTGCCGCGGTGCGCCTCGAGCACCCAGCCAAGGCCGTAGCCCATCACCATCGAGGTCTGGTCCTCGGGAAAGGCCCCGATCGCCATGTGGTTGGTGACCATCTCGCGCAGCGTCGCGGACTCGATCAGGCGCTCACCGCCGAACTCGCCGCCGCTGAGCAGCATCTGCATCCACTTCGATGCCGAGGTCGCCGAGGCGTTGATCGAGCCGGCCGGGCCGATCGCGTCGATGTTGCGGAAGGGCACCGGCTTCGCCGTGCGGTCCTCCACCTGGTGCGGCGTGGCGGCGTCGGCGTCGCGCCCGGACTCCTCGACCGAGAAGTTCGCGCGCTCGATGCCGAGAGGCTCGAAGATGCGCTCTCGCACCAACTCCTCCCAGGTCTTGCCGGTGATGCGCTCGGCGAGCCATCCCGCGGTCATGAACATGAGGTTCTGGTACTGGTACTCCTCGCCGAGATCGCGGGTCGGCTCGAGGTGGCGCAGGCGCGCGAAGAGCTCGGCTCGGCTGGCGTCCGAGCCGTACCAGACCAGGTCGTGGCGCGGCAGCCCCGAGCTGTGGATCAGCAGGTCGCGCACCTTGAGGCGCTGGGTGGCGTGCTCGTCCCAGAGCCGGAAGTCGGGCAGGTACTCGCGCACCGGCTCGTCCCACTCGAGCAGTCCCTCGTCGACCAGAGTGCCGAGAACGAAGGCGGTGAAGGCCTTGGAGGTCGATCCGATCGCGAACAGCGTGTCTGCAGTCACCGCCTCGCCACTCTCGACGTCGCGCACCCCGTAGCCGCGCTCGAGCACCACCTCGTCGCCGGCGACCACGGAGACGGCGGCGCCGGGCACGCCGAAGGTCGCGAGCACCTTCTCGACGTACTCGTCGATGCCTTCGAGGGCCGCGCGAGCCCTCTCGCCCAGATCCTCGCCGGCGCTCATCGAGAAGCTCAGCGACTGCCCGCCCTGGGTGAAGTCGCCGGAGATCTCCTCGCCCTCGATGGCGCCGTCGAAGGTCGGCTCGCCCGGGACGCCCGGGATCACGAAGCGGATGCGGCCGTCATCGATCGCGAGGTCCTTCAGCGGCACGTCCTTGGCGCCCTGCGCCGGAATCGAGATGTCGCCGCTCCAGGCCCCGTCCTCGCCGAGCACGAGATCGACGTCGAAGGCGAGCGGCGATCCGGGGATCTCGATGGCCCCCTCCCAGTGGCCCGGCAGCTCCGCCGGCTCCTGGGCCGGCGCGCTGGCCGCCGCGACGAGCAGGACGAGGGTCGCGATCGAGGCGCGCAACCCGCCTGCGCCAAGGGTCCGAAGTTCCGCGTTCTCGACTTTCATGACAACTCCTCTGGTGGAATCTGGGGGGGTGCGCGGACCGACGTCGCGCTGCGAAGGCACGGGCCGAGGCCCTGCCGGCGCTGCGACGGGGTGCCGTCGTGCCCTTCGGGATCTCGTGCACACTACGCCACGGCACCGCCGACTGTTCCCGGCACACTGCCGCGGAGGGTCCGGGTCGCCGCGGCGCAACCGTTCGCTGGCCGTCACCGAACTGCAGTCGGCGACGGGATCGCGGGCTCGTGCGGCAAACTTCGTTGCCGCGATCGCTCCCTCCTCACACCCACACCCGGGACAGCCTGCGGGAAGACCCCGCACGCCGCTGCCGTGCCGCCCCGCGCGGCGAGCCACCCGGTCGCCCGACCGCCGAACGACTCCAGGAGCGCACCATGACCCCACGTCTCCAGCCGGCCGAAACGACGCGCCCGCTCTGCCTCGCCACCGCGCTCGCTCTCGCTCTCGCTCTCACCTCGCTCCTCCTCGCTCCGAGCCTCCTCGCGCAGTCCGGCGAGGAGCGCACCTACGCAGGGCGCGAGATCGCGGGAGTGATGAGCTTCCACGGCGCCAGCTGGCTGGAGCGCGACAGCCGGATCGAGGAGGAGGATCCCGCGGCGCTGCTCGCCCTGCTGCCCCTCGAGCCCGGCGACACCGCGGTCGACATGGGATGCGGCAGCGGCTACCACGCCCGCAGGATGGCGTCGAAGGTGGGACCCGAGGGCCGTGTGCTGTGCGTCGACATCCAGCCCGAGATGCTCGAGATCGCCCGCCGGCTCGCCGAGTCCGAGGGGATCGCGAACATCGACTACGTGCTCGGCGCGGTGGACGATCCCAAGCTGGCGCCGGCGTCGGTCGACCTCATCCTGCTGGTCGACGTCTACCACGAGTTCGCCCGCCCCGAGCCGATGCTCGCAGCCATGCGCCGGGCGCTGCGCCACGACGGCGTCGCGGCCCTGGTCGAGTACCGGCTCGAGGGAGAAAGCGCGGCGTGGATCAGGCCAGAGCACCGCATGTCGATCGAACAGGTGAAGAAGGAGTGGCTGCCGGCCGGGTTCGAGCTGCGCCGACTCGTCACCTCGCTGCCGAGTCAGCACCTCTTCCTGTTCGCCCCGGGCGAGCAGGAGCCGTAGGCCCTCCTCCGCCCTCCTCCACCAGACCTGCACCGCGGCGCCGTGCCGCCGCCCGGGCCGCAGCGCCGTGGTCCCCGCGATAGCATCGCCGCTGATCACCGGGCGTCGCCGGCCAAGGTGTGACGTGACGCCCCCACGAGCAGGGATGCCGCCATGAACGACCTCACCCTCCTTCAGCATCGCCGGGCCGCGGACGCGGGCGACCACCGCTCACGCTGGCAGCGCCTGGGGCGCCGCGGGAGCCTGCCGATCGCAGCAGCGATCGTCGCCGCTGTAGCGCCCGCGGCCTCTCCGGGCCAGTCGCACGGAGTGCTCTCCGGTTTCGTGCCGAGCGGCGAGTACCAGCTGACCATCGACGGCGAGCCGGTCGACGCCGAGATCGCTCTCTCGCAGCGAGCCGCCGCCCTGCTGGTCGAGAGCGAGGTGCTGCCGGCGCCGCTGCTCGTCTTCGCCCGCACTCAGCGGGTCGACCAGGTGGCCGAGGCCGGTCTTCTGCGCGGCGACGACGAGATCGACCTGCGCGAGGACGCCGAGCGCACCTACGTCGGCGACTTCACCCAGGACGGCCACGAGCTGATCCTCCCGGCTCCCGAGAACGCCCGTCTGCGCCCCAAGCCGCCGCTGCTCGGCCCGCGTGAGCTCGGCGACCTCCTCCAGCACTCGCCGGCCTACCGCACCGGCATGCGGGAGTACCGCGTCGACCCGGCGCAGGTGGCCAAGCTGACGGCGCTCGAGCAGCCGGTGCGGGTGCGCATCGTCTTCGGCAGCTGGTGCGGCCACTGCAAGCACTACCTGCCGCACGCGCTGAAGCTCGAGGAGTCGCTGCGCGGCGCAGGGATCGACTTCGACTACTACGGCATCGACTATCCGCCGGAGGGCTGGCAGGACGCCGAGGTCCGCGCCCTCGAGGTCACCGGGCTGCCCACCGCCATCGTCTACCGGGGCGACCGCGAGGTCGGACGGTTCACCGGCGCCAAGGGATTCGAGCGCATCGAGTCCACTCTGGTCGACCTGCTCGACTGAGCACCGGAGCGCTGGCGGATGGACCTCGACATCGGGCCCGAGTACGACGGTCTGCGCCAGCAGGTGCGTTCGTTCCTCGACCGCCACCGCGACCTGGCGGTGCCGGCCGGGCCGGGTTCCGGGGCCACCATGGAGCAACGGCTCGCCTGGCAGGACCTGCTGGTCGACGGCGGCTGGGTCGGCCGCACCATCCCGGAGCGCTACGGCGGCGCCGGCCAGCAGCCCGACCTGCTCGGCGATCTGGTCATCGAGGAGGAGTTCCGGCGCGCCGGCGTCTCGCAGGGGATCGCCAACCAGGGCATCTCGATGTTCGTGCCCACCCTGCTCCACTACGGCGACGAGGAGCAGAAGCAGCTGTGGGTCGAGCCGACGATGCGCGGTCGACTGCTCTGGTGCCAGGGCTACAGCGAGCCGGGCTCGGGCAGCGATCTCGCCAGCCTGCAGACCCGGGGCCGCCGCGACGGCGACGACTACGTGATCAACGGGCAGAAGATCTGGACCTCGACCGCCCAGATCGCCGACATGATGTTCGGGCTGATCCGCACCGAGCCGGAAGCCGGCAAGCACGGCGGGATCAGCTACATGGTCATCCCGATGCAGACCCCCGGCATCGAGGTGCGGCCGATGCGCCAGATGACCGGCGAGTCGGACTTCAACGAGGTCTTCTTCACCGACGCCCGGGTACCGGCCGGCAACGTCATCGGCGAGCCCGGTCAGGGCTGGGAGATCGGTACCGCGACGCTGCGCTTCGAGCGCGACATGCTGGGGCGCTCGGCCCAGGCCGAGACCTTCCTCGACGGCGCCGAGCGCATCCTGCGGGAGACCGGCAAGATCGACCATCCCGTCTGGCGCGACCGGCTGATGCGGCTGCGCGCCAGGGCCCTGGCGATGAAGTTCCACCGCTACCGCATGTTGACCGACCGCCTGCGCGGTCGCGACAGCGGCGCCTCGGGGCTGATCACCAAGCTCAACGGCTGCCAGCTGAACTACGACATCTGCGCCCTGGCGATCGACGCGATGGGCGAACGCGGCATCCTGCGCCGCGGCTCGGCGCACGTGCGCGACGACGGCGAGTGGCAGATCCAGTACATGTACGCCCTCGGCCTGATCATCGGCGGCGGCACCGCCCAGATCCAGAAGAACATCATCGCCCAGCGCGGGCTCGGCCTGCCGCGCAGCGCGGCGAAGAGCTGAGGCCCGCTTTGGACTTCGGGCTGTCGCCACCCCAGGAGCTACTCCGGCGTTCGCTGCGCGAGCACCTCGACCGCAACGTGCCGATCGCGCGGGTGCGCGAGATCATGGAGTCCACCACCGGACACGACGGCTCGCTGCACCGCGAGCTCGGCGAGCTGGGGGTCTGCGGTCTCCTGGTGGGCGAGGAGCAGGGCGGCGCCGGCCTCGGCCTGCTCGACTCCGCCGTCGTGGCTCAGGAGCTGGGCCGTGCCGCCTGTCCGCTGAGTTTCCACAGCGCCTACGTGCTGGCGCCGCTGCTGCTCGCGGCGGCCGAGGATGTCGACCGGACGGAGCCCCTGCTGCAGCGCCTTGCCGCCGGTGAGCTGCTGCTGTCGCCGGTGCTCGGCGCGGTGCCCGGTGGCGACGGGCTGAGCTGCCTGGCGCCGTACGTCGCCGACGCCGGCGTCTGCGAGCGGCTGCTGGTCGAGGCCGACGGCGAGCTCCACCTGGTCGCGCCCGACGCCGAAGGCGTCGCGATCGAGACGCTGCTCACCGTCGACGAGACGCGGCGCCTCGCCGAGGTGCGTCTCGACGGCGCCGAGGCCGAGGCGAGTCTCGGCCGGCTGCCCATCTCCGCCAGGCAGCGGGCGCTCCAGGCGGCGCGCGTCGCCCTCGCCGCCGATGCCTTCGGCGCCGCCCAGCGCGGCCTCGAGGCAGCGGTCGACTACGCCAAGCAGCGCCAGCAGTTCGGACGCGTCATCGGGTCGTTCCAGGCGGTGCAGCACGTCTGCGCCGAGGTCTTCGCCGAGCTCGACCCGGTGCAGTCGCTGCTCTGGTACGCCGCCCACGCTTGGGACGAGTCGAGCGCGCCGGAAGACGCAGCGGTGCGCGAGCTCGTCTCTCTAGCCAAGGCGCACGCGTGCGACACGGCGACCTTCGCGGTCACTCAGGCGACCCAGGTCTTCGGCGGCATCGGCTTCACCTGGGAGTGCGACATGCACCTCTGGTACAAGCGCGTCGGCTACGACCGCCAGGTGCTGGGCGGACCCGAGGAGCTGCGCGAGATGGCGGCCGCCGCGCACCTCGGCTGAGGTCGCTCAGAGGTCGCGCCGGCCCGACGCGCCGCATCGGCATCGGCGGCCCCCTGGCCTCCTCGGTGCCGCCGCCCCTTCGACTCTTCCGAGCGATCGGGCGCTGTGGGAGAATAGACGGCTTCCCCCAGCCGTAGCAGAGGAGCGCAGCGCGGAGGCGCCCTTCGGCTCGCGCCGACGCGTACCCGCGAGCGGTCGCCGTGCGAGCGATCGCCAGCCGCCGGAACCGAGTTCCCAGGAGAGACGAGATGGCGTTGTTCTATCGCAAGGTCGACCAGGGCCGTGCCCTGGTGGTCACCCGCCCCGGCAAGATCAGCGTGTCGTTCACGCCGCGGCTGGTCTTCCCGATGGCCTACCGGGTCGAGGAGATGGACATCTCCCTGCAGACCATCGAGATCGACCGCCGCGGCACCGAGGGCCTGATCTGTCAGGACAACATCCGCGCCGACATCAAGGTCGCCTTCTTCGTGCGGGTGAACAAGACGGTCGAGGACGTCATCCGCGTCGCCCAGTCGATCGGCTGCCGGCGCGCCTCCGATCACCAGACCCTCGAACAGCTGTTCAGCGCCAAGTTCTCCGAGGCGCTGAAGACGGTCGGCAAGCAGCTCGACTTCGTCGATCTCTACACCAAGCGCGAGGAGTTCCGCGACCAGATCATCCGGGTGATCGGCCGCGACCTCAACGGCTACATCCTCGAGGACGCGGCGATCGACTTCCTCGAGCAGACGCCGCTCTCCTCCCTCGACGAGTTCAACATCCTCGACGCGCAGGGCATCCGCAAGATCACCGAGCTCACCGCCCGTGAGCACGTGCGCACCAACGAGTTCCAGAACTTCGAGCGCAAGCAGATCAAGAAGCAGGACGTCGAGGCGCAGGAGGCGATCTACGAGCTCGAGCGGCAGCAGGCCGACGCCGAGGCCAGGCAGCTGCGCGAGATCGCGACGGTGCAGGCGCGCGAGCAGGCCGAGACGCGCAAGGTGGAGGCCGAGGAGCGCCTCAAGTCCGAGAGCGCCCGCATCCGCACCGACGAAGAGATCGCGATCAACGAAGAGAACAAGCAGCGCCAGGTCGAGGTGGCGAAGAAGAACCGCGAACGGGTGGTCGCGGTCGAGAACGAGCGGGTCGAGAAGGACCGGCAGCTCGAGGCGATCACGCGCGAGCGCGAGACCGAGCTGATGCGCATCGCCAAGGAGAAGGAGATCGAGACCGAGAAGAAGGCGATCGCCGACGTCATCCGCGAACGCGTCGCGGTCGACCGTACGGTGGCCGAGGAGGAGGAGCGCATCAAGGAGCTGCGCGTCGTCGAGGAGGCGAACCGTCAGAAGAAGGCCGTGATCATCGGTGCCGAGGCCGAGGCGCAGGAGATCCTGGTCAAGGACATCAAGAAGGCCGAGGCCCAGGAAGAGGCGGCCAAGTTCAAGGCGCGCGAGAGGCTCACCCTCGCGGACGCCGAGCTGCAGGCCGCCGACAAGGAGGCGCAGGCCAAGATCCGCCTCGCCGAGGGCATCCAGGCCGAGGTGGCGGCCAGCGGTCTGGCCGAGGTGCGGGTGAAGGAAGAGGACGCCGCGGCGGTCGAGAAGCAGGGGCGGGCGCAGGCCAACGTGGTTCGGGAGACCGGCTCCGCCGAAGCGTCGGCCATCGAGGCCAAGCTCACTGCGGAGGCCGCAGGGATCGAGAAGAAGGCGACGGCGATGGCGGCTCTCGACGAGGCGAGTCGCGAGCACGAGGAGTTCCGCCTGCGGATCGAGAAGGAGCGCGCGGTGGAGAGCGAGGCGATCGACGCCCAGCGCCGCGTCGCCGAGGCCCAGGCGCAGGTCCTGGCCACCGCCCTCGGCCAGGCCAACATCGACATCGTCGGCGGCGACGGCGCCTTCCTCGACCGCCTGGTCAACGCGATCTCGGCCGGCAAGTCGCTCGACGCCTTCGTCGGCCGCTCCGGCACCGTGCAGGCGACCCTGTCGGAGTACCTCGACGGCGAGCGCAGCCTGCCCGAGGACGTTCGCCAGGCGATCTCGGGTCTGGCCAGCTCGGGCAACGCCCAGAGCCTGGCGCTGCTCGCCCTGCTGGCCCGTCGTCTGCCGCGCGCCACCCCGGCGCAGCGCGACGCCCTGGCCAAGCTGCTCGAGGAGGACCAGGGCGAGGAGGGCGGTGGCGGTTGAGGCGTCGGAACCGGGCCGGCGCTCCCTCGCCGGTGGCCGAAGTGGTGGAGTGACTATTGATGAGCAGCGACCCGACCCGAAGTGACATCAGCCGTGCCGAGCTGCCCAAGAAGATCGTCGAGGTGCTCGGCAGGAGGATGGCCTACGTCGAGCTCGGTGAGGCCACCGGCAGGCCGATCCTCTTCCAGCACGGCAACCCGACCTCGTCGTACCTGTGGCGCAACGTCATGCCGCACCTGGCGGACCGGGGCCGCTGCATCGCCCTCGATCTGATCGGCATGGGCGACTCCGAGAAGCTCGCGCCCGGCGGGCCCGATCGCTACACCTTCGCCGAGCACTACGACTACTTCGCCGCCGCCCTGGCCGCACTCGGCGTCGAGCGCGACGTGACCCTGGTGATCCACGACTGGGGCTCGGCGCTCGGCTTCCACTGGGCCAACCTGCACCGCGACGCGGTGCGCGGCATCGCCTACATGGAGGCGATCGTGCGGCCGATCGAGAGCTGGGACGACTGGCCCGAGGCGGCGCGCGGCGTCTTCCAGGGATTCCGCTCGCCGGCCGGCGAGCAGATGGTGCTGGAGAAGAACGTCTTCGTCGAGCGGGTACTGCCCGGATCGATCCTCCGCCAGCTGGACGAGGCCGAGATGGAGGTCTACCGCCGACCGTTCCGCGAGCCTGGCGAGAGTCGCAGGCCGACCCTCACCTGGCCGCGACAGATCCCGATCGAGGGCGAGCCCGCCGACGTCGCGGCTCTCGTCGGCGACTACGCCGGGTGGCTCGCCAGCGACGCCTCGGCGAACGTCCCCAAGCTGTTCATCGACGCCGACCCGGGAGCCATCCTGATCGGCAGCCAGCGCGAGTTCTGCCGCCGCTGGCCGAACCAGCGCGAAGTCACCGTGCGCGGCAGCCACTTCCTCCAGGAGGACTCGCCGCACGAGATCGGCCTCGCGATCGCCGACTGGCTGCCGTGAGACCCCTGGCGCCGAACCGCGAGCCCTGACGAGTGAGCGCATCCGAGACCGAGAGAGCGACCGCGGAAGCCGAGCAGGCTGCCGACGGGCAGACCGTCGACCGCGGCGCCTTCGAGCTTCTGTCGGCGCGGCTGAGGCGTCAGGCCGAGGCTCTCGGCCAGGCGGCGGAGGCGCTCAACGAGCGTCGCGTAGAGCGCTTCGGCGGCAGCGAGCTCGCGGTGATCGGCAGCGTGCGCATCCGTACCGAGCACAACTGCGTTCCGCGCGACATCGCCCGCGTCGGCGACCGCCTGCTCTTCGGCTACAACGTCTTCATCGGCCTCAAGAAGCAGACCGAGGTCGGCGATGTCTTCTCCTGCCACCGCTTCGTCGAGGAGGGGCCCGACGCGAAGGGCGACACGCCGGGCGACGGCGGTCCGGACGGGGCCGGCAGCGACGAGCCGGCGGCGCCGCCGCGGTTCGCCTTCCGCGACGTCGACGCCGACTTCCTCGACGACGGCCGTTTCCAGGCCGACTTTCGCGAGCTCTACGAGTACTACAAGTCGACTCGGCTGCTGCAGCTCCGCAATCTCGGAGGCCGACTGCTGGCGGTCTTCCAGACCGGCGCCACGGCCTACGACCACAAGGTGCTGCGCTGGCAGATCGAGCCCGGCGGGGCGCGCTACCTCGACAACCGCGGCGAGCGCGACCACGTCTTCGATCCGCCCCACGACTTCGAATGGACGACGACATCGCGCGAGGACCACGTGGCGGGCAAGCACCCGCACGTCGACGTGCTCGGCAAGGTCTTCGTCGAGACCGTCGGCGGCGACCTGACGATCAAGGTCGAGAACAACACCGAGGACGGCCTCGGGATCTACCGCGAGCCGGTCGACGATCCCGACCAGTCGCTCGACGACGCCGAGATCCACTACGCCGAGCTCGGCACCCTGATCCTGCTGCGGGTACTGCCGTTCCGCGAGGACCGCTGGCGTCACTTCGTCTTCAACACCCGCACCCGCTCCGTCGAGCGGATCGACGCGATCGGCTCCTCCTGCCAGCAGCTGCCCGAGGACCACGGCATCATCTTCCCCGGCGGCTACCACCTGCAGAGCGGCGAGACCAAGGTCTACGAGCAGCAGATCACCGACCTCGAGTTCGTGCGCCGCATCCGCGCCCCCAACGGGGAGGACGTGCTCTACGCCTTCCACCACCGCGGCTCGGGCGCCACCCTGCTGCTGCCGTACAACCTGATCCGCAAGCAGGTGCAGACACCGATCCGCTGCAACGGCTACGCGATCTTCGACAGCGGCAGGATGGTGATCTTCCGTGCCGCCGGCGAAGAGCCCACCAGGGTGCACACGATGCAGATCTGGCAGACGCCGTTCTGCACCGACGAGTACGCCGCGCGCGGCACCGCGGCCTCGGCGAGCACCTTCCTCGAGCGCCTCGGCAACGCCGAGCTGGTGCGCGCCGTCGCCGAGCTGCTCAGCCTGGTGCGCGCCGCGCGCAAGGAGGAGAGCGAAGGCCTCGGCTCTGCCCACTACCACGCTCTGGTCAGGGCGTGCGGTCGGGCGCTCGACAGCTACCACTGGCTGGGCGAGGCCGAGCTCGGCGAAGAGCTCGAGGGGAGGCTGCCCGAGGGTCCACTCGACGAGCTGGTGAGGCAGCTGCGCGGCACCGCCGAGCGCGTGGTCGACGAGTACCAGAAGGTCGAGAGCCTGCGCGCCCAGGCCGGCGAGTCGCTCGACGAGGCAGCGGCTCAGGTCACCCTCGCCGAGCGCGAGGTCAGGCCGCAGAGCTTCTCCGAGGCGAGCCAGTTCGTGCGCGGGCTGGCGCGGCTGCGCACCCTGCGCGGTCAGCTGATCACCCTGCGCGACCTGCGCTACGTCGACCGCGAACGCCTCGACGGACTCGAGACGCAGGTCGCCGCGCAGGCCGAGACGCTGGCCGCGGCCACCGCCCGCTTCCTGCAGCGTGACGACGCGCTGGAGTCGTTCCGCCGCGAGGTCGGAGAGCTCGAGGAGCGGGCCGCCGCGGTCGCCCGCGTCGTCGATGCCGACCCTCTGCGGCGCGAGCTCGACGAGCGCGAGCAGGGAGTGCGACTGCTGGCCGAGGTGGCGAGCAATCTCGAGATCGACGACGCCCTGGTGCGCACCGCCATCCTCGAGTCGATCTCCGAGGTGCTGGGCTCGATCAACCGGGTGCGCGCCCGCCTCGACGCACGGCGCCGCGAGCTGCGCTCGAAGGAGGCGGTGGGCGAATTCGGGGTCGAGTTCAAGCTCTTTGGCCAGGGAGTCTCGAGCGCCGTCCAGATGGCGACGACGCCGGAGGAGTGCGACGATGCCCTGGGCCGGCTGATGGTGGCGCTCGAGGAGCTCGAAGGTCGCTACGCCGAGTTCGACGAGTTCCTCGAACGCCTGGTCACCAAGCGCGAGGAGGTCTACGAGGCTCTCAGCGCCAAGAAGCAGCAGCTGCTCGACCAGCGGCAGCGGCGGAGCGAGCAGCTGGTGCAGGCCTCGGCGCGCATCCTCGACGGCGTGCGGCGGCGGGTGGCGGGCGTCTCCGACCAGGACGCCCTGAACGCGTTCTTCGCTTCCGACCCGATGGTCGCCAAGCTGCGCGACCAGAGCGAGCGGCTGCGCGAGCTGGGAGAGGTGGTCAAGGCCGACGAGCTCGAAGGCGCACTGCTGGCGGCACGGCAGGAGGCCGGACGGTCGCTGCGCGATCGCCAGGAGATCTTCGAGACCACCGGCGACGGCAGCGAGCTGGTCCGCTTCGGCGATCACCGGTTCTCGGTCAACACGCAGCAGGTCGACCTCACCCTGGTGCCACGCGATGGCCGGCTCGACCTTCATCTCGGCGGCACCGACTTCTACCAGCCGGTGCCGGAAGACCAGCTCATCGGCACTCCCGACCTCTGGCTGCAGACCCTGGTCTCCGAGAGCGACCAGATCTACCGCGGCGAGTACCTCGCCGCCTCGTTGCTGCGCAGCGCCGAGGAGGCCCTGGCGGAGAGGGCCCTCGCGGTGAGCGACGAGGCGGAGTCGGCGACGGACGACGAGGCGGGAGAGGGAGAGGACGCGGAGTCGCCGCCCTCGCGCCGGATGGCCGACGCTGCACCGAGTCTCGACGATCTGCATGCGGCGCTCGACTCCGGCGAGCTGCTCCAGGTGGTGCGTGCCGCGAGCGCAGAACGCTACGACGAGGGCTACGAGCGCGGCGTGCACGACGCCGACGCGGCGCTCCTGCTCGAGCACCTGCTGCGGCTCCACTCGGCCGCCGAGCTGCTCGCCTACCGGCCGGTCGACCGGGCTCTGGCGCTGCTCGGCTGGCAGCTCGGACTGTCGGAGGAGCAGAGGCGGCGCTGGGCGCGGCGCATCGCCGGAGTGCACCGTCTGCGGCGTGCCTACGGCAGCGGCACGCGCGTCGCGGAGCTCGTCGCCGAGCTCGCTCCGCTGCTCGCCGACCTTGCAGAAAGATCGGCTCGCCTCGAAGGCTGCGACCCGTCCGCCGCCGCTCGCTACCTGATCGAGGAGGTGGGCGAGCGCGGCCCCCGCTTCGTGGTCGGTGGCGAGGCGCTCGAGCTCGAGGCAGCCTTCGTGCGCTCGCTGCGCGATCACCAGAACGACACGGCGCTCGCCGAGGAGCTGGCAGCGGCGGGGGATCCTGCCGAGAAGTTCGCCGTCGCCTCCTCCTGGCTCGGCGCCTTCGTGCGCCGCGAGGAGAGCTCAGCCGACGGCGAGGGACGACGCCTCGCGGTCAGGAGGCGGCGCCAGGTGCCGCTGGTCGCGGCGTTGCGCACCGCCGGCGAGGAGCTGGCGCGGCGCGAGAGCCACGCCGCGGTGGAGACGGAGGTCGAGGGCCTCCTGGGGAGTCATCGCCGCATCGTCAGGGGACGACTGCGTCTGCGCGTCGACGAGACCCTGGCGCGCTACGACCGCTACGTCCGCGAGCGGGTGCCGGCGTTCCGCGAGTTTCAGCGCCTGCGCCACGAGCTGATCGAGCGCCAGCGCAAGGTGCTGCGACTCGACGAGTTCGAGCCCCGGGTGCTGAGCTCGTTCGTCCGCAACCAGCTGCTCGACCAGGTCTACCTGCCGCTCATCGGCGACAACCTGGCGAAGCAGATCGGAGCCGCCGGCGAAGGCAAGCGCACCGATCTGATGGGACTGCTGCTGCTGATCTCCCCCCCGGGCTACGGCAAGACGACGGTGATGGAGTACATCGCCAGCCGGCTCGGCCTCGTCTTCGTCAAGGTCAACGGACCTTCGCTCGGGCACTCGGTGACCTCCCTCGATCCGAGCGAGGCACGCAGCGCCACCGCCCGCCAGGAGGTGGAGAAGATCAACCTGGCGCTCGAGATGGGCAACAACGTGCTGCTCTACCTCGACGACATCCAGCACACCTCGAGCGAGCTGCTGCAGAAGTTCATCTCGCTGTGCGACGGCCAGCGGCGCATCGAAGGGGTGTGGCGCGGCCGCACCCGGACCTACGACCTGCGAGGAAAGCGCTTCTGCGTCTGCATGGCGGGCAATCCCTACACCGAGTCGGGTGAGCGCTTCCAGATTCCCGACATGCTGGCCAACCGCGCCGACGTCTACAACCTGGGCGACGTGCTCGAGGGCCGGGAAGACCTCTTCGCCCTCTCCTACCTCGAGAACTCGCTGACCTCGAACGGCGTGCTGGCGCCGGTCGCCGCCCGCGACCCCCGCGACCTGCGGGTGCTGGTGCGCATGGCGCGCGGCGAGGCCGACGCCGAGAGCGACCTGGGCCATCCCTACTCGGCGCTCGAGCTCGAGGAGATGCTCTCGGTGCTGCGCCATCTGCTGCGGGTGCAGCAGGTGCTGCTGCGGGTCAACCGGCTCTACATCGAGTCGGCGGCCCAGGACGAGCGCTTCCGCACCGAACCGCCGTTCCAGCTCCAGGGCAGCTACCGCAACATGAACAAGCTGGCGGCCCGGATCTCGGCGGTGATGAACCAGCAGGAGCTCGAGGCGCTGCTCGACGACCACTACCTCGGCGAGGCCCAGACGCTCACCCAGGGCGCCGAGTGGAATCTGCTCCGGCTGCGCGAGCTGCGCGGCGTCCTCGATGTGGACGAGCGCCGTCGCATCGCGGAGATCCGCGAGCTCTACGCACGGGCGCGCGCCATCGGCGGCGCCGAGGACGATCCGGTCACCCGGGTCACCGGCACCCTCGGTCTGGTCGCCGACGGGTTGCGCTCCATCGAGCGCTCGATCGGCCAGGCCTCCTCGGCGGCGGTGCAGCGTACCGCTGCCGAGGAGGAGGAGCGCCGGGCCCCGGCAGGGGACGAGGAGAGCGCACAGGCGCTGGCGACGGCGCTGGGCCAGAGTCTCGAGCGCACGCTGCAGCCGGCGGCGGCCACCCTCGCCGCGCAGCTCGCCGAGGTGCTGGCGCGGACCCCGCACGGCGCCGCGACCGGGGCGCCGGACGCCGGCGCACTCGAGCCGATCCTCGGTGGAGTCGGCGAGCGCCTCTCGGACCAGCTGGCGCAGGTGGTGCGCTCGCTGCAGGGGATCGGCGGAGCACTCTCGGCGCTGGAGCGCCCCGCGGCGGCGAACGCGGGAGCCCCCGGCGCCAGCGTCAGGGTGGTGCAGACGCTCGGCTCCGGAGTGCACGAGGTGCTCGACGACCTGGGAGGCGATACCGCCGAGCAGCTGCTCGAGCTGGTGCGCGGGATCTCGCGCTGGGCCAACCGCCAGCAGGGCGAGCCCGACCCGCGTCTGCGCTCCCTCATCGACCGCACCCTGTCGCAGCTAGACCGCTTCAAGGACCTGGTGAACACCCTGAAGCGCCTGGACACCGCGAGTCTGCAGGGTGCCGCCGCGAGCCTGCAGAGCGAGACCGCGACTCCGGCGGGCGAGGACACCGGCGCACCGGAGGGCGACCCGGCCGCCAGCGAGCGGCCGCGCTGAGACTTCACGGACCCTGCCTGGTCAGGCGCTCACCCGGTTGCAGCCGGAGCGCTCGGCGCGGTAGACCGCGTCGTCGGCGGCGTCGAGGAGCTCGGTGCACAGCGGCGTGAGTGACCGGCAGGTCTCCACCCCGACGCCGACCGTGACCGCCAGCTCGAACGGCCAGCCGTTCTTCGTGCATCAGTCCTCGCAGGGACTGCCCCCGCCTCGCGGCGCATCCTCTCGGCGAGGGCCAAAACGCCGTCCCGGCTATCCTCTCCTGCGATCCCCGCGTCACCCTCCGCCGACCGCCTCGCGCCAAGGAGACCCCCGTTGAACTTCGACATCCCCGACGAGATCGCTGCCTACCTCGACGAGCTCGACGACTTCATCCAACGCGAGATCAAGCCGCTCGAGGAGCAGGACGACAACATCCGCTTCTTCGACCACCGACGCGAGGACGCCCGCACCGACTGGGATCGCGGCGGCCTGCCCAACGAGGAGTGGGAGGCGTTGCTACGCGAGGCGCGCCGCCGCGCCGACGCCGCCGGCCACTACCGCTACCCGCTGGCGGAGGAGTACGGCGGCAAGAACGGCACCAACCTCGGCATGGCGATCATCCGCGAGCACCTGGCGAAGAAGGGCCTCGGGCTGCACAACGATCTGCAGAACGAGCACTCGATCGTCGCCAACAACGTCGGCGTGCTGCTGATGATCGAGTACGGCACCGAGGAGCAGAAGCGCGATTGGGTGCCCGGCCTGCTCGACGGCAGCAAGGGCTTCGCCTTCGGCATCACCGAGCCCGAGCACGGCTCGGACGCCACCCACATGGAGACCGTCGCGGTGCGCGACGGAGACGGCTGGCGGATCAACGGCGAGAAGACCTGGAACACCGGCATCCACAAGGCGCCCTACGACCTGATCTTCGCGCGCACCAGCGGCAAGGCCGGCGACGGCAAGGGGATCACCGCCTTCCTGGTGCCGACCGACGCCGAGGGCTTCCGGGTCGAGGAGATGCTCTGGACCTTCAACATGCCCACCGACCACGGACGCATCTCGCTCACCGACGTGCACGTGCCCGACGACGCGATCTTCGGCGGCGAGGGCAACGGGCTCGGAGTGGTGCAGCACTTCTTCAACGAGAACAGGATCCGCCAGGCTGCGTCCTCGCTCGGCGCCGCACAGTTCTGCATCGACCAGGCGGTCGCCTACGCCAAGGTGCGCAAGCCCTTCGGCAAGGCGCTGGCGACCAACCAGGCGATCCAGTTCCCGCTGGTCGAGCTGCAGACCCAGTGCGAGATGCTGCGCGCCCTGATCCACAAGACGGCCTGGCAGATGGACACGTACGGCAACTTCTCGGTCTCCGACAAGGTGTCGATGTGCAACTACTGGTCGAACCGGATGTGCTGCGAGGCCGCCGACCGCGCCATGCAGGTGCACGGCGGCCTCGGCTACTCGCGCCACAAGCCGTTCGAGCACATCTACCGCCACCACCGCCGCTACCGGATCACCGAAGGTGCCGAGGAGATCCAGATGCGGCGCGTCGCCGGCTACATGTTCGGCTTCATGAAGCAGCGCGCTCCCAAGGGCGTCGACGAAGACCGCGGATGAGCCCCACCGCGAACGGCGACGCCGACCAGCCGCCCGACGATCTCGAAGCACGCTTCGAGCGCCTGGCGCGGCGGCGGCTCGGCGCAGAGCGTCTGATCTCCGGCGTGCGCCTCAGCGGCGGCGCCAGTCAGGAGACCTACCGCCTGCGGGTCGAGACCAGGGACAAGAGCGAGCGCAGCTTCGCCCTGCGCCGCGCCCCGGGGGGACGTGGCGCCGCCGCCGCCGAGGGCCGACCCATGCTGGAGATCGAGGCGGCACTGATGCAGGCCGCCGGCGCCGCCGGCATCCCGGAGCCCGAGGTCCTCTGGGTGCTCACGCCGGAGGACGAGCTCGGCGTCGGCTTCGTCATGCAGTGGCTCGAGGGCGAGACGCTGGGAGCGCGCATCGTGCGTTCTCCCGAGCTCGCCGAGGTGCGCCCGCACCTGGCCCGCCAGTGCGGCGAGATCCTGGCGCGCATCCACGCCCTCGATCTCGACGCCTGCGGGCTCCGGGGCGCGCTCGAGCGGATGCCGACCGATCGCTACGTGAGCCAGACCTACGAGCGCTATCTGCGCCTGGGCACCGCCCAGCCGATGATCGACTACGCCGCCCGCTGGCTCCTCGACAATCTGCCGAACAGCTCCCGCGAGACTCTGGTGCACAACGACTTCCGCAACGGCAACCTGATGGTCGGAGAGGACGGCGTGCGCGCGGTGCTCGACTGGGAGATCGCCCACGTCGGCGACCCGGTGCGCGACCTCGGGTGGATCTGCGTCAACTCCTGGCGCTTCGGGCGGCGCCAGCTCGAGGTCGGCGGCTTCGGCAGCATCGACGACCTGCTGGCCGGCTACCGGGAGGTCTCGGGGATCGAGATCGACCGTGGGCACCTGCGCTTCTGGATCGTCTTCGGCTCGTTCTGGTGGGCGATCGGCTGCCTCGGCATGGCGCAGCACTTCCGCAGCGGTCCGGACCGGTCGGTGGAGCGCGCCGCGATCGGCAGGCGCAGCAGCGAGTGCCAGGTCGATCTGGTGAGCGAGCTGATCCCCGGGGAGGTCGAGCTCGTCGCCGATCCGGAGACCCTCGTGGAGCCGGACGAAGACGGCGCCACCCGAGCTCCGGGCGAGAGCCCCGACGCGCGCGGCTCCGAGATGCCGCGCATCGACGAGCTGGTCGCCGCCGCCGCCGGCTACCTGCGCGGCGAGGTGATGCCGGCGAGCTCCGGACGCGCCGGCTTCCTGGCGCGAGTCGCCGCGAACGCGCTGGACGTGGTGCGCCGCGATCTGCTGATCGGCCCCGAGCACCGTCGTCGCGAGCGACTGCGCCTCGTCGAGCTGCTCGGCGCCGCCGGAGAGGCTGGGCCCGGCGGCGACGAGGCCGACCTGGCCGGATTGCGCACCCGACTCTGCACCGCCCTGCGGGAGGGCCGCATCGATCTCACCGACGAGGCACTGCGTCGCCACCTGCGCACCACGGTGGTCAACCAGCTGGCGATCGACCAGCCGCGCTACTCGGGCTTCCGCGCCGCGCTGGCGGAAGGCTGAGCGGCGGCCAAGTCGGCGAACCAGGCGGCGATCGCGAAGGCGTCCGCCTCCTTGCTCTCGTAGCTCCCCGAGTTGCACAGCAACGCCACGACCACACCCGCCTCCGGGAGCACCACCAGCATCGACCGGCCTCCCATCGACGAGCCTCCGTGGTGCACCGCGAGTCGCGGATAGGTCTCGGCGGCGGCACGGACCCGCCAGCCGAGGCCGTAGCCGGTCTCTTCGCCGGCCGCCGTGCGCAGCGGCGAGAGCACCCGGTCGAGTATCGCCTCGTCGAGGAACCCCGGAGCCAGGAAGGCACTGCCGAAGCGCACCAGGTCGGCGGCGGTCGACAGCAGACCTCCCGACGGCGCCTTGTAGGAGTCGTCGACCGGCAGCGCCGGTCTGGGGCCGTCGGAGCCGCCGACGTAGAAGGCGGCGCGCTCCGGGATCCAGATCGTCGGATCGTCGATCCGGGTGTGTGTCATGGCGAGAGGCTCGAACACCTCGCGGCCCGCCAGGTCGCCGAACTCGAGGCCGGACACCTGCTCGAGCACCGCCCCGGCCAGGTTGAAGCCGTAGCTCGAGTAGGAGAAGCCGGCTCCGGGCTCGAACAGCGGCGGATCGTCGCGGAAGATCGCCAGCCCCGCCGCGAGCGAGGCGTAGCGCTCCCTCGACACGTACTCGGCGCCCCGGTAGTGGCGCACCCCGGCCTGGTGCGAGAGCAGCTGCGCCAGCGAGGGCGACGGCTGGTGAGGGTAGAGCCCGCCGGCGAGCTCGGCGATGGGGCGATCGAGGGAGAAATCATCCCGCTGCGCCATCCGCGCCGCGACGGCGGCGGCGATCGGCTTGCTGGTGCTGCCGATGCGGAACAGCGTCGTCGGTGTCGCGGCGCGGCCGGACTCGACGTCGGCGATCCCGAAGGCCTGCTCCCAGACCAGGTCGCCGCCGATGCCGACCGCGACCGAGAAGGCGGGCACGCCCTCGGCGAGGCGCTCCTGGACGAGGGCGCGTGCGCGCTCGATCGCGTCTTCGAGATCGGCCGGCCGCCTGCCGTCGGCTGGCGACTGCCCCGCGGCCGTCGCCACCGACGACACCGCCAGCAGGGCGGTGAGGAGACCCCGACGAGGAGCGATCCGTCGCCGGCTCGGCCGCGAGTCGGAACGACCCGCTCTCACCGACGCGCCCCGGCGCGCCGCAACAGCTCGGCGACCTCGTCGTGACCGCGCGCGAGAGCCTGGTTCAACGGCGTGCGCACGGTTTCGAGGCGACGATCGAAGTCGCCGGTGAGGTCGGGGTCGGCGCCGATCTCGAGCAGGTAGCGCACCATCTCGACGTGGCCCTGCTGGGCGGCGTTGATCAGCGGCGTGTCGTCGTCCGGCACGTGGATGTCGACGCGGGCGCCACGCGCCACCAGGAGCCTCGCCATCTCGACGTCGCCGGCGAGGCTGGCGGCGATCAGGGGATTGCCGTCGCCGCCGCGACCGGCGTGGTCGACGTCGGCGCCGTAGGCGAGCAGCAGCTCGACCATCTCGACGTCGCCACGGCGCGCCGCGGCGATCATCGCCGTGCCGTCGCCACCGACGCCGAGATCGACCTCGGCGCCGCGGTCGAGCAGCAGCCGCAGCAGCTCCGAGGAGCCGGAGCGCACCGCCTCGATCAGCGGCGAGCCGTCGCCGGGCCAGACCTGGTTCACCGGCTCGCCGGCGTCGAGCAGCGCCCGGGTGAGATCGATGTCACCGCGCCGGATCGTGGCGTAGAGCGGCGCGTCGTCGGCCCGCAGCCGCGGGTGGCGCTCGCTGCCGGGAGCGTTGGCGACGGGCATGGCCACGGTGGCGGCGTGCACCGTCGTGGCGGTGGCCACGGCTCCCTGGCGCGGCCAGGCGGCCGCCGAGCCGAGCAGTGCGATGCCGAGGCTCGCCGTGGCCAGCGTCAGCGGCAGACGGCGAACGGCGATGCGGTGGTCTCTGTTGGCGTCGATCATGGTGCGGATCCTCCGTTGCAGTCGGGTGCGGTGGTGAAGGTAGCCGGCAGCCGGTATCGGCCGTGGAAGGGGGACGACGTCGACGTGCTCCAGCAGGCTGCGGCCGTAGCCGACCGGAGAATCGCCGGAGTGGGCGATCGCCCAGTCGTCACAGGCGATCTCGCGCTCGAGATCGATCTGGCGCGAGATCCACCAGGCCGCCGGGTGCCCCGCGAGCAGCACTTCGAGAACACGCTGCACCAGCGCCACGAGGCTGTCTCGCCGCACCGCGTGGGCGAGCTCGTGCAGCAGCGCGTGACGCCGCGCGTCGCAGCCGAGACCACCCGGCCAGTCCGCTGGCAGAGCGATCCAGGGCGAGGTCCAGCCGAGGCAGGCGGGTCCCTCGAGGCGTCGCAGACGGCGCAACGGCGGGACGGGATCCACCTTGGCCTCGGCGGCGAGGCGCGACAGCATGCGCCTGTCCGCGGTCGCAGCCGGCACGGCGCCGGAGGCGAGGAGGCGGACCTCGACCCAGGCGCCGACCAGGCGCAGCGTGCGCCAGACAGCGAGGATCAGCCAGACGCCGGCGTAGACCAGGCCGAGCCACGTCGGGACCCGAGCCGTCCAGCGCGCGGCGAGACTTGCGAGGGCGGCGAGACCGGGAGCGGGATCGCCGTCGCCAGCGGTGGATCGAAGATCGGCGCCCTGCAGCGGCCCGCTCGCCGCTGGCACTCCACCGGTCGACGACGGAGGCGCCTGCGAGGACTCGGAGATCCGGGGGTCGGCGCCCGCCGCGGCGCGTTCGAGGCGCGCGCCGAGGGCCTCGGCGTTGTCACGAACGAGCTGGTGCGGTGTGAGGGGGATCGCCGCGACCAGGATCAGAGTCGCTGACCAGATCCACACCCGGGTGCTCGCGTTGAGGGCTCGGGTGAGTCGCAGCGCCAGGGCCACCCCCGCGGCGGCGAGGGTGCCGAGCACGGCCCAGGCCAGCAGAGTCTCGGTGAGCACCGAGGGCCCACCGCGAGCCGCCCAGGACTCGAACACCGGCATCACCTCCACCAGGGGCCCCAGGAACGGCGAACCAGACGAGCCAACGTCGGGGATCACCGGCGGTCCTCCTCGCTCGACCGGGGGTCGGGGGCGGAATCGGCCGGCTCCTCGGCGCTCGAGGGAGTCGCGGGTCCGAGCAGCTCGCGCAGCTCGTCGAGCTCCGAGTCCGCGATCGGCTCGCGGTCGATCAGGTTGAGCAGCAGCTCGCGCCGCGAGCCGCCGAAGAAGCGGCCCAGCAGGTGGCCGAGCGCCTCGGCGCGAGCCTCGTCACGGCTGACTGTCGGCTCGTAGACGTAGGCCCGCCCGTCGCCCGCGAGACGCCTCAGGTAGCCCTTGTCGACCAGGATCCCCATGATCGTCTGCACGGTGTTGTAGGCCACCGCCCGCTGCTCGCGCACTTCGTCCGCGGTCTGCCGCACGGTGGCGCGGCCCTTGCGCCACACCACCTGCATGATGCGCAGCTCGGCGTCGGTCAGGGTCTTGCTGGGACGTCTTGCCATGACCTCCCGTACGTCTCCTAAGGAAATAGGTTTCGTTGCGGAGGGCAGACCTCCCAAATCCTTCGGACCCGCCCGGGGCAGGTCGGCCTCACCCGACCCGTGGGGCTTCAGCGCGTGCTGCGGCGCAGATCGTCCACCAGGGTACCGATGGCCCGCCACTCCCGCTCGTGGGACTCGTCGCGCCACTCCTCGCGCAGAGCCGCCTCGTACCAGCTCTGCATCGACTCCAGGCCCAGCAGCAGGTCGACGTACTCACGCGCCTTCTGCACCATCTCGAGACCGTAGCTCTGCACCCGGAAGGCGACCGGAGCGTAGAAGGCGTCGACCGCCGTGAAGCCGGTGCCGGTCAGGAACGGTCCACCGAAACGATCGAGCCCGTCGTCCCACAGCTCGTCGAGGCGCACCAGCTCGCGCTGCAGCTGTGGACCGACGCTGTTCAGCTTCACCCGGATGCCACAGTTCATCGAGCAGTTGGCTCGCAGCTGGGGGAAGCCCGAGTGCATCTCGGCTGCCGCGCAGCGGGCCCAGGCGCGCGCCGCCGGGTCCTCGGGCCACACCCCGGCGTGGCGCTCGGCGAGGAACTCGGCGATCGCCAGCGAGTCCCAGATCACCAGGCCCTTCTCGGCGCGCCGCTCCTCGCTCGGGTTCGAGACGATCAGCGTCGGCACCTTGCCGGTGGGCGAGAAGCGCCGGAAACGCGACCAGTTGTCGGCACCTTGAAACGACTCGAGGCGCTCGTGGAACGGGATGTGCAGCTCGCTCATCAGCACCCACGGGCGCAGCGACCAGGAGGAGTAGTTCTTGTTGGCGATGTAGAGGTCGTACATGGTCGCTGTACCTACGGCACGTTGCCGACGGTGCGGCTCGCGACACCCGACTCGAGCCGCGCCAGCCGCTCCTCGATCTGCTGCAGCTTGTGCAGGATCAGGATGTGGGTCTTCTTGGCGTCGATGCCGACCGGGCTCTCATCGCTCTCGATCAGCTCGCCGATCCGGCGGTAGGTCTCGTCATCGATCTGCACGGCGATCCTCCCTGCTCTGTGCGCGTGGCGACTTCCGTCAGCTCTGCCTCTTGGCGTTCTCTCGTCCCGTCCTTACCCGTCGTCTGCCCTGTCTGCCCGCGATCCGGACGCGCCGGACGATGGGCCACGTCGCTCCCGGGAACCCACCATTGTACGACCCGGGCCAGGCGGCCGTGCGCCCGTGTGAACCGAGTCGACGAGCGAATCCCCTACGCGGCAACGACGAGCGACGACCCGCCGCCGTCCCGACGCCTCACAGCGCCGCCAGGATCCGGCCCGCGGTGGCTGCGTTGCGCACGGTGACGGAAGCGCCGGCGGCGCGGTTCAGCTCTTCGGCGAGCTCGCCGCCGCTGAGGCCGCGTGGACACCAGGCAAAGGCGGCATCGGCCCCGATCCGCAGCGCCTCGTCGCCCCAGTCGCGCTCGGCGAGCGGCTGTAGCCGCGGCGCCACGGCGGCGTCGAGATAGAGCGCGATCTGCAGTCTGGACGGCTGCTCGCGCGCCGCGGCCGCGATCTCCGGGAAAGCGGAGAAGGCCGCGAAGGCCTCGTCGACGACGCTCCGGAAGCGCGCCTGGCACCACACCCCGACCCGGCACTCGACGCCGAGCTCGCCCGCGATCGCCTCGCGCAGGGTCCTCGCCGCGGCCGGCTCGTCGAGCTCGGTGGTGAAGACGACGTTGCCGCTGGCGAGCAGCGTGGCGACCTGCCGCCCACCGACCTGCTCGACGACCCGTCGCAGGTCGGCCATGGCGATGCGCTTCGCCTTGCCGACGTTGATGCCGCGCAGCAGTGCGACCGCCCGCATCAGCCCTCGGCCCCATCGGTGTCGTCGACCGGCCTCGCCGACGGCGCCGCCGGGAAGGGCTCGCCGGCGCTCAGCCGGTAGATCTCGATCGTGTCGCCGCGTCGCAGCATGCGGCGGTCGAGCTCGGGGAAGTCGGCGATCTCGTACTCGAGGTTCTCACCGCCCATCAGGTAGACCAGCTCCTCCTCGAACGGGTTGCTCATCAGATGCGGCACCGAGGGCGTCGGAAAGCCGATGAAATCGCCCGCTTCGACCTCGTACCCGGTGCCGTCGATGCGGGCCACACCGCGGCCGCAGAGGACATAGATCCACTCCTCCTCGCGGTGGTGCAGATGGTAGGCGAACGACTCCCGGCCGGGCGCCAGACGCGCCAGGCTGACGCCGGCGCGCTCGAGGCCCGCCAGCCGCGAAAGCGCCGCGCCGCGGATCTCGGAGCGGGGGTTCCACGGATGGCGGAAAGTGGCCTCCGAGGCTTCGGCGGCGGCACGCCGCACCAACTGCGGGCACTCCTGCCCGGACGGCGAGCCCGCGCCTGCCTGCGTCTGCTTCTCTCGACTCACGACTCGACTCCTCTCCTGCAGATGGGTCCTTGGCAGATGGGTCCTTGGCAGCTGGGTCCTGGCAGATGGGTCGCGGGGGCCGCGCGACACCTTGGAACATATGATGCCGCCTCGTGCGCGAGACCACCTCCAACCCGCTGGCGACGACTGACGATCGCGCCGCCGCGCTCGCGACCGAGGGGGGCGGGCGAGGCGCCGGGCCGGAGCGCATCGCCATCGTCGGCGGCGGCATCGCCGGCCTGGCCTGCGCCCTCGCGATGCAGGAGGCCGCAGGGGACCGCCAGATCGAGCTCTTCGAGCGCGACGAGGTGGACACCGCGCTCGACCCCGAAGCGGCGTTCGCCTCGTGGCGGCGACCGGGCGTCAGCCACCTGCGTCATTCGCACGTCTTCCTGGCCCGGCTCTACAACCTGATCCGCGACCGCTATCCCGATCTGCTGCGCGAGCTGCTCGCCGCCGGATGTCGCGAGCTGCGCTTCGCAGAGGGCCTGCCACCCGCTCTGAGGGCCCGCTACGTGCCGCGGCGGGAGGACGACGACTTCACCATCCTGTCGAGCCGCCGTACCACGCTCGAGCTGGTGATGCGACGCTTCGTCGAGCGGCGCGGTGGAGTCCGTTTCCATCCGGGTCGCACCATCCGCGGCGTGCGCCTGGAGCCCGGACCGGAGGGGATCGCGCGCGTCGCCGCGCTGCGCTGGTCGAAGGCGGGCGAAGCCGCAGGGGACGCCCAGTTGCACGAGCAGGAGTTCGACGTGGTCGTCGACGCCTCGGGCAAGTCGACCCGGTTCCCGGCCTGGCTGGGCGAGCAGGGCGTGCGCAGCGAGCAGCAGTCGGCGCCCGCCGGAATCCTCTACTTCACCCGCCACTACCGCCTGCTCGAGGGGCGCTGCGAACCGACGCGCGGCGACCTGCCAGGCAACGGCGACCTCGGCTACTTCAAGTTCGGCATCTTCCCGGCCGACGGAGGCAACTTCTCGGTCACCGTCGCGCTGCCCGAGGAGGAGGTCGCCCTGCGCCGCGCGGTGCAGACCACGGAGGGCTTCGACACCGCCTGCCGGGCCTGCCCCGGGGCGGCACGTTGGATCGAGGCGGACCGCGCCGAGCCGGTCTCCAAGGTCTACGGGATGGGCGGCCTCGAGAGCCGCTGGATCTCGTACCGCAGCGAGGACGGCCGTCCGTCGGTGCTCGGCTTCTTCGCCGTCGGCGACTCCGCCATCCGCACCAACCCGCTCTACGGCCGGGGATGCTCGAGCGGCGCCCTGCAGGCGCACCTGCTCGCCGAGGTGCTGGCCGAGGTCGGCGATCCGGTGCTGCGGGCGGTGCGCTACGCCGCGGCGCAGGAGGACGAGATCCGGCCGCACTACCGCTCGATGGCCCGGCAGGACCGCGAGGCGATCCGGCGCGCGGCGAGACTGCGTGAGGGCGGCACCATGCGAGGGCTGCGCCAGAGGCTGCGTCGCAGCTTCGTCGAGGACGGGGTGCTGGTCGCCAGCCGCGGCAGTCTCACCGTGCTGCGGGCGCTGATGCGCGGCTTCCACATGCTCGAGGACCCGGCCCTGGCGCTCGGGGACCCGCGGATCCTGTTGCGGGTGCTCTCCTTCTGGGTCAGGCCGGAGTGGGCCCGGCAGCCGCTGCGGGCGCCCGCCGCAGGTCCCGACCGGCAGGCGATGTTCGAGCTCCTGGGCCTGCCGCGGGGATGACCGCCGTTCGATAGCGGCTTTCGGCGAGCCGTTGAACCCGGCGCTGGACGCGGTCGTATAAGGTCCGACCGCGCCCGGCTCCGACGGCGCGCCGACGCTGCCGCACGGGCGCCAGCCAACCGCCCTACCGAATCAGAACGCACCGTTGCGACCTGCGCCGGTCTCGTCGAGACCTTGGGGCGAGAGGGCTCGCAGCACGGAGCGAGCAGTCCCCTGTCCGAACGCGGAGACCCGACCATGATGCACCCAGACCGCGACGAATCCGCCACTCCGCACGGCCCGCGCCGGCGACCCGCCCGGCCGGGGTGGATCGCCGCAGCTCTCTGCTCCACGTCGACGCTGCTCGGCTCGCTGCCAGCCGCCGCGCAGCAGCCGGCCAGCGACCCGGTCGAAGAGACGGTCACCGTCACCGCGCAGCGGGTCGAGCAGGACCTCCAGGAGGTGCCCATCTCGGTGATCGCGGTCTCCGGCGAGGAGCTGGACGAGCGCGCCATCGACGACCTCCAGGAGCTCGCCGATTCGACGCCGGGCATGGTCGTCACCGGCCAGGCTCCCAGCAACGGCGAGATGACGATCTCGATCCGCGGCATCGGCTCGAACACCTTCGGGCTCGGCACCGAGTCGACGGTCGGCTTCTACGTCGACGGCTTCTACGTGCCGCGGCCGCAGGGCTTCGTCAACCAGTTCCTCGACCTCGAACGGGTCGAGGTGCTGCGCGGTCCGCAGGGCACGCTGTGGGGCCGCAACTCCACCGGCGGCGCGCTCAACGTGCTGACCACGGCGCCGGGCCGCGAGCTCAGCGGGCGCATCAGCGCCAGCTACGGCGAGCTCGACAGCGAAGACACGGGGGCGACCGAGAGCCAGCTCGAGCTGGCCGTCGGCGGTGCCGCCAGCGAGCGCGTCTGGGCCCGCTTCGCCGGATCGCTGACCCAGAACGAGGACTACACCTACAACGAGCTGCTCGACCGCCGGTTCGACAACCTCGATGGACACAGCCTCCGGCTCGGCCTGACGTTGCTGCCGACCGACGCCGTGAGCCTGACGCTGCGCGGCGACCTCACCGAGGACGACGCCCACAACAACTTCAACCTGCGCCCGGGCGACATCTCGCCGCTGAGCACGCTGGGAACCCTGCAGCGCTTCTACGGGCTGCCGACGGCCCCCGCCGACGTGCACCGCATCGCGGCGAACGTACCTCCGATCGCGACCTACGAGGAGAACGGCCTTTCGCTCGATCTCTCGTGGGTGCTGACGCCGCGCGTCAACCTGCAGTCGCTCACCGGCCTACGCGACTTCGACTCGCTGCGCCAGGCGGACATCGACGGCACTCCGCTCGACTTCGTCGAGAACCTCTCGGAGCTCGAGGGAGAGTGGTGGTCGCAGGAGATCAAGCTCGACGGCCGCACCGAGCGCACCGACTGGATCGCCGGCGTCTACTTCTTTCACGAAGAGGGCTTCAACCAGATCGACACACGCACCGATCTGGCGCTCTTCGAGGTCGACTTCTTCGCCAACAACCCGGGCCTCTTCCTCTTCGACCCGTCGACTTTCTGCTCGCTCGGCTTCATCGCACCGAGCTTCCTCTGCGGCATCGACTACTACAGCGCGATCGCCCCCTTCCTCGGCCTGTCGCTGCCCGGCAACGTCTCGACCGGCAACTTCTTCGTCACCGATCTGGAGACCGACTCGTACGCCGTCTACGGCCAGGGGTACTGGCATCTCGGCGACCGCTGGACCCTCACCGGTGGCCTGCGCTACACCGACGACGACAAGAGCCACCTGCAGACCACGATCGACTTCCAGACGCAGCAGCCGTTCACCCAGCTCCAGGAGGGCGGCTGGGACGCGCTGACCCCGAAGCTCGGCCTCGAGTACCGGCCGAGCGAGCGCACCCTGCTCTACGCTTCGCTGACCACCGGCTTCAAGAGCGGCGGCTTCAACTCGATCAGCGTGCAGCCCGCCTTCGACGAGGAGACCATCCTCAGCACCGAGGTCGGATTCAAGACCCGGCTGCTGGACGATCGCCTGGACCTGCGCGGCGCGCTGTTCAACTACGCCTACGACGACCTGCAGGTGGCGGTCCTCTTCCCCGATCGCTCCACCGTGGAGAACGCCGCCGAGGCCACCGTCAACGGGCTCGAGCTCGACCTGGTGGCGCGGCCGAGCCGGGCACTGACCTTCACCCTCGGCGTCTCCCTGCTGGACGACGAGTTCGACAGCTTCCGCTCGCAGGATCCGCTGGCCGCCGCTGCGGCCCAGAACGCGCTGCGGGCCCAGGGCATCTTCGACCCGGTGCTGCTGGCGCAGGCCGCCGCCGCGGTGCCGACGCGCGACCTGTCTGGCAACGGGCTTCCCCGGGCGCCCGACTACTCGATCAGCGCCGCCTTGCAGCACCGCTGGGACCTGCGCCGGGCTGGCGCGCTCACCACGCGGCTGCAGCTCGACGCCACCGACGACGTCGCCTACGACGGCTTCGGCAACCTCGGCCAGCCCGCCTACGAGCTGCTGGCGGCGCAGCTCTCCTACCGTCCCCAGCGCGGTTCGTGGTTCGCCAGCCTCTACGCGCGCAACCTCACCGACGAGGAGTACATCGTCAACGAGATCTTCTTCTCGGTGGCCGGCTCGGTGCAGGTCTGGGCGCCGCCACGCACCGTCGGGGTGCAGTTCGGCTGGGACTTCTGATCGAAGGCGGCGCGGTGCGACGGGAGCTCACTCGCCCGCCGCGAAGAGCCGCACGAAGTCGGACTCGGTGAGGATGCCGACGACGCGCCCGACGCCGTCGGCCTCGGTGACCGGCAGGCAACCGATCTTCAGCTCGTAGAGGGTCTGAGCCGCCGAGCGGATGTCCTCGTCGACCAGGGCGGTAGCCACCTGCTCGGTCATGATGTCGCGCGCCCGCATCGAGCCGAGCCACTGCCGCTCCTGCTCGGCGGTGGTGTGCGCGTCGAAGAAGCTGCAGGCACGCAACAGGTCGCGGTCGGAGATGATGCCGGCGAGGTCGCCGTCCTCGTCGAGCACCGGCAGATGCCGGATGCGCAGATCGGCCATCAGACTGCGCACGGTGTCGAGCCCTTCGTCGACGTTCACCCAGGCGACGTCCGGCGTCATCAGGTCGGCGACCTTGAGCACCGCCCGGGAGGGGGTCGCGCCACTGTCCTGGTTGCCCAACTTCGGCCTCCTTCAGCTCTTCGCCTGCGAACGCGCCGCGGCCACCTCGTCCTCGGCGCCGGACTTCGGGTGCTTCACGGTGAGTACCGGACAGGTGGCGCGGGCCATCACCTTGGCCGCGACGCTGCCGAGCAGCAGCCGGGTGAAACCGGAGGCTCCGTGCGAGCCCTGGACCACCAAGCCGATGTCGCCCTGCTCGATGCGCTCGAGGATCGCCGACTTGGCACGCCCCTCGACGAGGTTCACCGAGTGGTCGAGCCCGTCGAGGTCCACCTTGCCGAGCAGCTTGTCGATCTGCGCCTGGGCGGCTCTCTTCAGCTCCTCGACCGGCACCGTGGGGATCTCCGGATACCCCTCGACCACCACCGGCGCCATCGGGTTCTCGACGACGTGGAAGACCTCGAGCTCGGCGCCGGTGGTGCGTGCCAGCTGGGCCGCGGCGCGCAGCGCGTCGAGCGAGAGCTCCGAGAGGTCGATCGGCACCAGGCAACGCGTTCCCTGCGACGCCTCGGCGCGGGCCGGCACCGTCAGCACCGGGCGCGAGGTGTAGCGCACCACCTCTTCGGCGACGCTGCCGAGGACCCACCGCGACAGTCCCCGCCGCCCGTGGGTCGACAGCACGATGAGATCGATGTCCTTCTCCTGGGCGTAGTAGATGATCTCCGGCCCGGCGGCGATGGCGCGACGTCTGGCGCGCTGCAGACGCACCCCGTGCTCGGCACCATCGCCCTTCTCGAGCGAGGCGATCAGGCGGTCGAAGAGGGCGCCGGTCTCCTCGTTCAGAGCCGCCAGCAGCTCGTCCTTGCCGGGAGCGTTCGGCCAGTGGTCGGACAGGTCGTGCAGCTCGTCGACGTGCAGCACGTGCAGCTCGGCGTCGAAGCCTCTCGCCAGCTGCGCCGCATAGGGCAGCGCCGCGCGCGAGACGTCGGAGAGATCGGTCGGGAAGAGGATGCGTCGGGGTCGATCCATGGGCTCACTCCTGGGTCGTTTGGTTCGATGGGGGTTCGGCCTTCAGGCGCCGCTTCGGATCGGCGGCAGGGGGCGGCCGCGATGGTTCGAGGCGCAGCGCTCGAGCCAGCGGTGCAGCCGCGGCGAGCGAATCGGTCGCTCGAACACCTCGTCGCACCCCAGCTCCATCAGTGTCGATACCAGCTCCTCCTGTCCCGGGTCCAGCAGGGCGGCCCGCCGCACCGTCCACCAGGCCCGGGGCAGAGCCCCCAGGGTCGGCGCCAGAGCCGAGGGGCCAAGGCCCCAGCAGAAGCCGTCGACGAGCAGGGCGATCGGCTCGACCGGAGAGTGGCCGCCGAGGGGACCCGGGGCCATCGAGCGGTGGTGCAATCGCAGACCCAGCGTCTCGACCAGGCGCGCCAGCTCGGACACGGTGGCCCGCGACGCGCCGACCAGCACCACGGCAGCGCCGCGACGGATCGGGCGCGGCCGCAGGGCCGGCCTCACCCCGCGCGGCCGGTCGCCGGAGGCGGCTGAGTGCGCGGCGATCATCTTCGGCAGCCTACGAGGGACGTCCGGTGCACGGCCATTCCGAAGTTGTGCACACGCGGCTAGGGAGATCTACCTAGGCCGACACCGCGGTCACGACGCACGCGACCTTTCTGACCTCCCGCTCGGCGGTCAGAGCCCGAGCACGACGGCGGAGCGCACCAGATCGGCCAGCGAGTCGGCCTCCATCTTCTCCATAGCGTGGGCCCGATGGATCTCGACGGTGCGCTGCGAGATGCCGAGACGCGAGGCGATCACCTTGTTCGCCGCTCCCTGCACCACCAGGTGCATGACGTCCTGCTCCCTCGGCGTCAGCCGCTCGTATGCCTCGCGCACCTCCGCCTCGCGCCGCCTCGGCTCCTCCTCGCGCTCACCGATGCGCAGCGCCCGGTGGATGCGGTCGAGCAGCTCCTGGTGGGAGAACGGCTTCGAGAGGAAGTCGGCGGCGCCTGCCTTCATCGCGGCGACCGCCATCGGGATGTCGCCGTGCCCGGTCATGAAGACGATGGGCACTCGGCTGTTGCGGCGGCTCAGCTCCTGCTGCAACTCGAGGCCACTCATGCCGGGCATGCGCACGTCGAGCAGCAGGCATCCTCGCATCTCCGGCGAGAAACGCCGCAGGAACTCGGCGGCGCTGGCGAACGCCTCGGTTTCGAGTCCCACCGAGTCGCAGAGCATCACCATCGAGTCGCGGAAGCCCTCGTCGTCGTCGACGATGAAGACCCGCGGCGCCTCCTCCTCGCCTGAGTCCGGCTTCCCCGACGCGGTGTCGTCGCTCATCGCTGCAGCCCTTCCAGGTGCTCTCGCCGCAACCTCAATCCCCTTGCGCCGCGCTGGGCAGTCTGATGCTGAACGTCGCTCCGTTCCGCGGGTTGTTGCGGAACGACAGCTGGCCTTCGTGGTTGTGGACGATCGACTCGCTGATCGCGAGCCCCATCCCCATGCCGCCCTCCTTGCCGGAGACGAACGGCGTGAACAGCGTATCCGCCAGCTCTTCCGAGATGCCGGTACCGCAGTCGACCACCTCGAGCAGCACCCAGTCGCCGTCCCGGAGAGTGCGCAGACGGATCGGTTCCTCGGGGCGGCCGGCGGTGCGCTGCGATTCGACGCCGTTGCGCACCAGGTTCAGGATCACCTGCTGGATCTGGATCGGGTCGGCCATCACCGGCGGCAGCTCGCCGGCGAGCTCGACCTCGAGCGAGCTGCCGTCGGAGGTCGCTTCGATGCGCGCCAGCTCGAGGGTCGAACGCACCACGTCGTCGAGATCGACGCGCACGATCTCCTCGTGCTGCGCGCGCGCCAGGGCGCGTAGCCGGCGGATCACGTCGCCGGCGCGCAGCGCCTGGTCGCCGATCTTGGCCAGCACCTCGTCGACCCGGCCGAGACGATCGTCGTCGTCTCCCGACCGGGCCTCGCGGGCCAGCAGCATCCTCGCCGCCTGGGCGTAGTTGTTGATCGCTCCGAGAGGCTGATTGACCTCGTGCGCGATGCCGGCCGCCATCTGGCCGAGGGTGGAGATCCGGTCGACGTGGGCGAGGCGCTCCCGGTGCCGCTGTGCCTCGAGCCGGCGCTCCACGAGCTCGCGCTGGAGTCTCCGCCGCGACGAGAGGTCGCGCAGGATGCCGACGAACAGTCGATCGCCCAGCGCAGCGGCCTCTCCAACCGACAGGTCGAGCGGGAACACCTCGCCATTGCGCCGCCGTCCTTCCACTTCACGACCGATGCCGATGATCCGCGGTTCGAGGGTCGCCAGGTAGCGAGCGAGGTACCCCGCGTGCTCGCTACGGTAGGGCTCCGGCATCAGGATCGACACGTCGCGACCGACCAACTCCTCGCGGGTGTAGCCGAACATCTCGACGGCTGCTTCGTTGACCCGCAGCATCCTGCCGTTCGAGTCGATCACCACCATCGCGTCGACGGCGGCTTCGAAGGCCGCTTCGATGAGGTCGAGCCGATCCTGCGGTGACGGCTGCGCGTCGGTCGTAAACTGCTGCATCTTGGCTGTCGAGAATGGGGCTCGGGCCGCAACGAGAGCCGCCGCCAGTCTTCGAGATAACGCCGGTTCGCGCCGATTCTAGATGCACTCCTCCCCCCTACCCGCCGACGCCGCCAGGGTGCTCGCACGACACCGCGAGCACTTCGGACGCGGCGCCGAGGCGCTGTGCCGCGCGCCGGGCCGGGTGAACCTGCTCGGCGGCCACATCGACTACTCCGAGGGGCTGGTGCTGCCGGGAGCCATCGACAGGGCGCTGTGGGGGTGCGCCCATCGTCTCGAGGGCGCCGCCGGCCGGGTCGAGGTCCTGGCTGCCGACCTCGAGCGCCACGGCTCCTTCGCGCTCGACGACCTGGCGCCGCCGGTTCCCCAGCGGCCGGTTCAGCGCGCCGACTGGCTCGACTACTTCCGCGGTCCGGCGACGATCTACTGGCGCTGCGCGGCGCGGCGCGCTGCCGACTTCGGCGTCGCGATCACGGTGGCCGGCGACCTGCCGATCGGCATCGGCGTCTCCTCGTCGGCGGCGCTGAGCGTCGCCCAGCTGCTGCTCCTCGACGCCCTCGACATCGCCGCGAACGAGCCGACGTCACGACTCGAGTGGGCGCGCTTCGCCCAGCGCTCGGAGAACGAGTACCTCGGTGTGCAGTGCGGCCTGATGGACCCGTACGCCTGCCTGCACGGCAGCGAGGGCGGCGTCGTGCTGCTCGACTGCCGCAGCGAGACCCACCACGAGGTGCCCTTCCCGAGCGACCTGGCGCTGCTGCTGGTCGACACCGGTGTCCGGCGGCGCCTCGCCGGCTCCGGCTTCAACTCGAGGCGCGACGAGTGCGTCGCCGCGGCGCAGGCTCTGCGAACACTCTGGCCCGAGCTGCGCACCCTGCGCGACGTTCCCGCCGAGGAGCTGGAGCGTGCGATGGCCTGCGTCGATCCCCCACTGGGGCAGCGGATCCGGCACGTGGTCAGCGAGTGCGAGCGGGTGCGCCGCGGCGCCAGGGCACTCGCCGAGGGCGACCTCGAGACCTTCGGAGCCGCCATGCGCGCCTCGCACGCCAGCTCGCGCGACGACTACGAGGTGAGCATCCCGGAGCTCGATCTGCTCGCCGACGCCGCCAACGAGCACCCCGGCTGTGTCGGCGCCAGGGTCAGCGGCGCCGGCTTCGGTGGCGCCATCCTCGCGGTGGTGCACGCCGCCCAGGCCGATCGAGTCGGCCGGTGCGTCGCGCGGCGCTTCGAGCAGCACTTCGCACGCACGCCGCGGATCGAGCAGGTGAGGATCGGTCCCGGAGCGAGCTGCCAGCGGCTGGTCTAGACCCTCGAGGGCCGCTCGCTCCGATCCCACGCCTCTCTCTGCCGCCGGTACTCGAAGGCACAGGCGGCTAGGTAGCCGAGCGGATAGCCGACGTCGAACAGCGGGCCGGCGAGCACGTAGCCGACGGCGCCTCGGCGCTCGATGAGGCGCTGGTAGGCGGGCACCTCGTCGAGCTCTCCGTCGGCTCCGTGACGACGCATCTCTTCACGCACGGAGTCCAGCTCGTCGAGCAGCTCGGGAGTGCAGACGTAGCGACCGCAGGTGCGCCGCTTGACCTCGCCCTCGCCGACCAGCAGACGCCCGGGGCCCTTGTCGTGCAGCCGCAGCAGCTCGAGCACCCGCGGCCTCGACGGGTCGGGGACGCGGTAGTCGATGAGGCCGCAGTTGCCGTACTCGCCGCTCTGCTCCGCACCCAGCTCGAGCACACCGAGCACGTCGCGCCCCGTCTCGGCGTGGAGGCGCGTCAGGTCGGCGAGGCGGTGCTCGGCCCCGAGCAGCAGGTTGTCGGGCAGCAGCAGCGCGAACGGCTCGCGACGGAGGAATCCCTGTGCGCAGAGGATGGCGTCGCCCAGTCCCCTCGGCTGTGGCTGCTCGATCCAGGTGACCTCGAGGCGGCGCGGGTCGGGGCCGTCCGCTCGCGGCCCGGTCTGCTCGACGCAGCGCTCGATGAGCTCGGCCTTGCCCGGCCGGACGACGATGCCGACCTCGACCAGGCCCGCCGCAGCGATCTCCTCGAGCACCAGCTGCAGCGCCGGGACGCTGCCGATCGGCGCCAGCTCCTTGGGCGCCAGGCGCGAGAAGGGAGCCATCCGGGTGCCGCGGCCGGCCGCCGGGATCAGCGCCCGCCGCACCGTTCGGGCGGCCGCCGTTTCCGCCGTGGCGTCCTCTGCTCCACTGCTCTGCATCGCCTCTCCGACCCGCCGCGCCTCGTGATCCTACCGCTGCGCCGAGAAGGCCGCGCCGCCGCTTGACCTAGGTCATGGAAGGCAGGACGATTCCCGGCGCACGATATCGATCGAGCCGGGGTGCGCCTGTGGCGGCCCGCTGCTGACGCGTTGCCGACGACCGCGATGTCCGACCCCACCACCACTGCACGCCTCCGCTCCACCGCAGCAGACAGGCCCGGCCCGGGAGGTGCTTCGCCTTCGACTCTCGCCGAGCTCGAGGTCGGCGCCAAGGCACGGGTGATCGACTTCCGCGACCGCGACGACCGCTCCGTACAACGCCTGATGCACCTCGGGCTGCTGGTCGGCATCGAGATCGAGATGGTGCGGCGGGCCCCGGCGGGTGACCCGCTGGAGATCCGCCTGCTGGGCTTCGCTCTGTCGCTGCGACGCCGCGAGGCTCGGCTCGTGCTGGTCGAGACGAGCTCCGGATGATCGGGCGGTTCGGGCGGCGCCGGCGGGATCCAGCTCGCGGCCGCAGGCGCACCGAGCTCGTGCAGCTCTCCACCGGCCGGCAGGCGCGGGTGGCGCTGATCGGCAACCCCAACACCGGCAAGACTTCGCTGTTCAACGCCCTCACGGGTCTGCGCCAGAAGGTGGCGAACGTGCCCGGTGTCACCGTCGATCTCGGTCGCGGGCGCTTCCCCACCCCGCGGCGCTGGATCGACCTGGTCGATCTGCCCGGTCTCTACGCTCTGGCACCACACTCGCCCGACGAGGAGATCGCCCTCGACTTCCTCACCGGGGCTGGCGGCGAGCCACCACCCGACGCGGTGATCGCCGTCGTCGACGCGACCCAGCTCGAACGCTCGCTCTACCTGGTCACCCAGCTGCAGGAGCTCGGCCTGCCCCTGCTGGTGGCGCTCAACCTCTTCGACGCTGCGGGGGCGGAGGGCAAGGTCATCGACGCCGAGCGGCTCTCCCGGCAGCTCGGCGCTGCGGTGGTGGTGACGAGCGCGCTGACCGGCTTCGGTCTCGACCTGCTGCCGCACGAGCTCGACCGCGTGCTCGACGACGTGGTGCCGGAGCAGCCCGGCGACAGACCCGGGCCGATTCCGCCCCTGCGCCAGGCCGCGCGCCGCTGGGCGACGGCCCATCCGGCCGCCTTCCGGGACGCCGGGCCCTTCCGTGAGCTGCTGGTCGAGCGCTCGCTGATCGACGTCGGCGGGGCGCTCGAGCGTCGCCTGGTCGACGCCCTCGGAGTGCCGACGCGTGGGGATCTGGCCGAGGTGCGCCACGACCTGCTGCGCTCGCTGGCGCCGCGCAAGAGCCTCACCGAGCTGGAGGCCGAGGCGCGCTACGCGCGGGTGCGCGAGGCGCTCGCTGGAGTGGTCGAGCGCGACGAGGCCACGGCCTACTCTCCGGCCGCCCGGCGGCGCCTGCGCGCCGACCATCTGCTCAGCCACCCGGTGCTGGGCAGCCTGCTCTTCTTCCTGACCATGGCGGTGGTCTTCCAGTCGGTGTTCTCCTGGGCGACACCGCTGATGGACGCGATCGACGCCGCCACCGGCTGGTGCGCCGACCTGGTGCGCGCCAACCTGCCGGAGGGGGTGCTCGCCAGCCTGCTCGCCGACGGCGTCATCGCCGGGGTCGGCGCGGTGGTGATCTTCCTGCCGCAGATCCTCATCCTGTTCACCTTCCTGCTGCTGCTCGAGGACTCCGGCTACATGGCGCGAGCGGCCTTCCTGGTCGACCGCCTGATGCGCCTGTGCGGCCTGTCGGGCCAGTCGTTCCTACCCATGCTGTCGAGCTTCGCCTGCGCCATCCCCGGCATCATGGCGACCCGGGTGATCCCCAACCGACGCGACCGCCTGGCGACGATCATGGCCGCTCCGTTCATGACCTGTTCGGCGCGGCTGCCGGTGTACGCGTTCCTCATCGCCGCCTTCGTGCCGCGGCGCAGCTGGGGCCCGGTGAACCTGCAGGGGCTGGTTCTCTTCGCTCTCTACCTGCTCGGGATCCTCGGCGGCATCGCCACCGCCCTGCTGCTCAAGCGCAGCCTGCTGCGCGGACCGACGCCGACCTTCCTGCTCGAGCTGCCGCCCTACCGTCGTCCCGACCTGCGCTCGCTCGCCCTGCGGGTGATGCAGCGCGGCCGGTTGTTCCTCACCCGCGCCGGAACGGTCATCTTCGCGGTCACCGTCGTCGTCTGGGCGCTCGCCTACTTCCCGCGCGATGCCGCCTCGAAGCTCGCCGTGGAGGCCTCGGCCGCGCCGGTGCCCGGCGTCTCGGCGGAGGCGGAGCCACCCTCGTCACGCGATGCGGAAGCCGCCCAGCTGGCGGGCAGCTATCTCGGCCAGATGGGACGCGCGGTCGAGCCCCTGTTCGAGCCGCTGGGTTGGGACTGGCGGGTCTCCTCGGCGGTGATCGCCTCGTTCCCGGCGCGCGAGGTCCTGCTCGCCGCGCTAGGCACGATCTACGCCCTCGGCTCGGAAGTCGACGAGCAGGACGCCGGGCTCATCGACAGGGTGCGCACCGCCCGCTGGCCCGATGGCAGGTTGATCTTCACCCTGCCCGTGGCGCTCGGCCTGATGGTCTTCTTCGCCTTCTGCCTCCAGTGCGGCGCCACCATGGCGACGATGCGCCGCGAGACCGGTTCCTGGCGCTGGCCGATCCTCGCCTGGCTCTACATGACTGGCCTCGGCTACCTCGGGGCGTGGCTGGTGGTGCGGATCGGGTCGACGGTCGGCTGAGCTGCGCTGCGCCGAGGACCTCCTCGCGGCCGGCGCCACGCGCAGCGCCGCACCGTAGCCCCACCCCGGATGTTCGAGCGATCGACGGGCGATGACCCGTCGTCGCCCGGCTCGTCACCGCGCGACAGCCGCAGCGCCAGCGGCGCGCCGACCGAGAGCGCGCCGACCGTCCGCAGCGCGGCCCGCTCCAGCGGGCCATGGAACGAGCTGCGCCTGAGGATGGGCAGTCAACCGTCGAGCCGACGCAGAAAGAAGCCGGCCGCCGGGTCTTCCGGAGCACAGCGGCGCACCGCCAGCGTGTGCTCGCCGGCCGGCAGCTCGAACTCGAGGCCGCGTCCCAGCACGGCGCCTGGTGAGGTGCGCACGTCGAGCAGCAGCTGGCCGTTGCGCCACAGGCTCACCGGATCCCATGGCGCGAACTCGAAGCGGCTGGTCTCGTCGAGCCGTAGCGCCGTGGCGAGCACGGAACACTCGATGCGCGATTCCAGAGCGGGCTCGGGCTGCGGCAGGCGCACGTAGGCGTGCAGTGCGCGCCAGGGGTCGGCCGAGACCTCGGCACCGAGCCGTGGCGGTCCGACTGCCGACACGGACTCGACCGGAGACCAGTCACGCACGAACGACTCCGTTGCCCCCGGCTGCACCCGGAAGAGCACGTTGACGCCATGCCAGACCTTGACCATGCGCGGATCGTTCTCCAGCCGCTGGTAGAGGCTGCCGACCGGCGCCGTCGGATTGAAGGCTATGAACGACGAGTCGAGGTCGCGGGCCAGGACCAGCGGCGTGTCGGGCTCCTGGCCGTGGAAGACCCGCCACTGCGCGTCGAAGGCCTCGGGGTAGGTGCGCGCCATGAAGATCGGATCGAGCACGTTGAGGTACTCGCCCTGGGGCGCCCACCAGAGATAGAGCGGAGTCTGCTGCCAGCGTGCAGCGACATGGGCGCCGTCGGGGATTCGCCGCGCCAGCTCTTCGCGATCTCGGATCCGCACCTGATCGGGCCCGGGGTGGTTGCGGAAGCGGTACTCGCCGATCTGCTTCGTGGTCTCGGGAGCGGCGGCCAGACAGGCCACGAGGAGGACGAGCGCCAGCGGGATGCGCAGTCGTCCGAGCCGGCTGACGCGCTCGAACCCGCCGTTGGCGGCCAGCAGGCTGAGCAGCCAGAGCAGACCGAAGGGGAAGGCGTAGATGGAGAAGCGCGCCATCAGCAGGTAGAGCACCCAGAAGACCGCCGCCGCCCAGCCCCAGACGTCGACCGCGAGCGTAGAGGCAGACCACGACGGCAACTGCACGGCGGCACGGCGTCGCGCCAGCCAGAGCCCCAGCGCCAGCAGAAACAGGCCGCCGTCGATGCGCAGCAGGAGGTCGGTGGTGTGCGGCTGGATCTCGTTGCCGACGTCGAGGTTGGCCGCCTTGCCCTGGAAGTAGTCGAAGGACTGCAGCACCCAGATCGTCAGGTTGTGCGGGAAGTGGGGATGCAGGGCCAGGCCGCTGAACACTCCCAGAGTCGGGTAGAGGAGGATCTGCAGCCGTCGATCGTCACGCACCAGGAGGCGCCAGACGAAGATCAGGCCGAAGAGGCCGAGGTAGGCGTGCCAGGCGGTGTAGCTCCAGGCGAAGAGGAAGCCGAGTGGCACCAGCCAGCGCTCCCGCTGTCGCACCACGCAGTGCAGGGAGAGGAGAAGCAGGAGCAGGGCGCCGAGCTCGGCACGTAGCCGCACGAGGCGCCAGGCGAACTCCGACGAGAGCCAGGGCAACAGCACCGGCAGCAGATAGGCCCAGCGCGGCGAGACGGCGCTCTCGGCGAGCAGAGAACGCACCAGCAGGGCGAGCAGACCGAGGATCGCCGTCACCAGCACGGTGACGGCGAGCTGTGCCGCGAGCACCGGCTCGAGAGTCGCGACGAACGGCACCAGGAAGAGGTGCAGGCCGAGCTCCTTGTCGCCGAAGCCGTCGCCGAGCTCGGAGGCGCGCAGCGGCAGCTGGTCGACGAGACCCCGTTCGGCGAACAGACGCGCCACGGCCAAGTGGTAGTAGGAGTCGCTGTCGTAGATCAGCGGCGACTGGCGAAACCAGGCGAAGACGGCCAGGAACAGCAGCGCGAGGAAGCCCGCAGTCTCGAGTCGTCGCCATCGCGAATCGGACACAGACACGAGCTCCTGTTCCTCCGGCGCGGTCTCCGCCGGGGCCGCGTCGGTGGGCGGTTCCTGGGGGCCGGTCGAGGTCATCTCTTCGCCGCAGACACCGCATCTGCTCGGCGGCGCGGATCGGCCGGGCGCAGCACCAGGGGCGCGCCGATCGAGAGCGCCGCGACCGAAAGCAACGCGAGCCGCTCGAGTGGCCCCTGCGGAGCCGGCAGCCGCCACCACGCGGCGGTCAGCGCCGACGCGACCAGAAGCCCCTGGTAGGCGAGCGCCAGCACGAAGAGCGGCAGCCAGGCGGCCCGCCTCCACCGCGGATCGCGCCACGCGGCGGCGGCGGCCACCGTCAGCAGGAGGCCTGGAACGAGGTACAGGAGCATCGGCATCGTCGGTCTCCTCTCCGTCGGCCCGGCAGGTGGTTCCCGAGCGCGGGCGTCAAGCACCGCCGCCGCGCGCCGCCACACACTCGATCTCGACCATCGCGTCGAGCGGGTTCTGGCGCACCGCGACGGTGGTGCGCGCCGGCCGGTGGGTGCCGAAACGCTCGGCATAGACCCGGTTCATCTCCTCGAAGTCGGCCATGTCGCGCAGGAAGACCGTCGTCTTGACCACGTGACGCAACGTCAGCCCGAGGCCTGCGAGCACCGTCTCGAGGTTCTCGAGCACCTGCGCGGTCTGCTCGCCGACGTTCTCGCCGACCAGCTCCCCACTCACCGGATCGAGTGGCGTCTGGCCGGAACAGAAGACCAGGCCTGCGACCTCGGTGGCGTGGCTGTAGGGCCCGATGGCGGCCGGCGCCCCCTTGACGCGGTGTGTCTTCAATCGTGCCTCCTCACGAGCCTCGCTGCGCTCATCCGTTGCTGCCATCCGGAGACGATCGTCCCCGCGACCCGCGTCGGCCCAGCGCCGAGCGCATCGCCCGCCCCGGCGCCTCGCCGGCGAGCGCCTGGGCGAAGGCGCCGACGCCGGCCTCGATCGCCTCGTCCATGGGCAGATTCGACCAGCGATGGATCAGCGCCTTCTGCAGCGCCAACGTCTCGCCGTCGTGGCGCAGCAGCGCCGCGACGATCTCGTCGACCGCGGCGTCGAGCCCGTCGACCGGTGCCACCCGGTTCACCAGGCCGAGCTCGAGTGCCCTGGAGGCGGGGAAACTGTCGCCGAGCAGCAGCATCTCGCGAGCGCGGGTGAGTCCGACGATCCCGGGCAGCAGAGCGGCCTCGATCACCGAGGGCAGGCCGACGTGCGGCTCGGGCATGCCGAGGACCGCGTCGTCGGCGGCGACCGCCAGGTCGCAGGAGGCGAGCATCTCGAGCCCGGCACCGAGCGCCGCGCCGCGCACGCAGGCGACCACCGGCAGCGGCAGGGTGCGGATGGCCCGCAGGGTCTCGTGCAGTCCACGGATGAAGCGCGCGCCGCCGGCGACGTCGAGCCGCGACATCTCGTGCAGGTCGGCGCCGCCGCAGAAGTGCCGCCCGGCGCCGCGTAGCACCACCACCCGGGGCAGGGCGGCGCATGCGACCTCGTCCCCCTCCGGCGCGCCGCGCTGGACGAAGGCGGCGAGCTGTCGGAGGTGGTGCTCGAGCTCTCTGGCGAGTGCGCTGGTCAGCGCGTTGGCGCGGTGGGCGCGTTCGATCACCAAGTCGACGCGCCCGCCACCGCGATCCTCGAGGCGGACCGAGCCGGCCTGCTCGGCGCCCGCTGCGCCTCCCGGCCTCATCGCCGGCGCTCGCTCGCCCACGGTGACCCGAGGCGGCGCGACGCCGCGCCCCGTCTGGCCCCGCGAACGGCGCGGAAGCCGCTCGGGCCACTGGTGCCGCCCGCTGGGATGATCCTCATCGCGTCCGCAGGATACGCTCTGCGACCCCCTTCTCCAACGTCGGCCGCAAGGCGCACCGCGCAAGACTGGCAAGGCCGACACCCACCCGCGGCCTGCGCCGCCGGACGAGAGGGTCGCGAACGTCGATGCCGGAGAGAGTCACGAAATGAGCCCAGCCGAAGAGCAGACGCCCGACGCCCCAGACGCGCCAGACGCCTCGAAGGGCGCCGCCGCCAGCCCGCCGCAGAGCGACTACCTGACGACGATCGCCGCGCTGCAGCCCGACAAGGCGGCGGTGATCGACGATCGTCCGGGGATGCCTCTGGTCCGCTGGACCTACCGCGAGCTCGAGGCCAACGCCAACCGGCTCGCCAGCGCGCTCCTGGCGCACGGTGTGGCGCCGGGAGAGGGCGTCATCTGGTGCGGCCAGAACTCGCCCTGGGTGGTGGCGATGACCCACGCGTCGCGCAAGGCCGGCTTCGTCGCGGTGCCGCTCAACTATCGGCTGTCGCCCGAAGAGGCCGCCTACGTGATCGACGACTCCGACGCGGTCTTCGTCTGGGTCGACGCCGAGTTCGCGCCGCTGATCGCCCAGATCCGGGGCGAGATCCCCAAGGTGCGCACGGTGGCGGTGTTCGAGCACGATCCGTCCGCCGACCTGCCGGCGGCGACGATCACCGCCGAGCAGCTGCTCGCCGGAGCTCCCGACGATCCGCTGCCGCCGCCGCGCGACGAGTCGCGCACGATGATCTACACCTCGGGCACCACCGGCCAGCCGAAGGGCGCGGTGCGCACCGGCACCGGCGACCCCGAGCAGCGCCAGGCGATGTTCCAGCTCATCGGCTACCGCCCCGACGACGTCTACATCACCACCGGGCCGCTCTACCACTCGGGGCCGGGTGGCTTCATGGGCATCGCCTACCTGCACGGCCAGACGGTGGTCGTGCAGCGCAGGTTCGATCCCGAGGACTGGCTGCGCCTGGTCGAAACCCACGGTGCGACATCGACCTTCGCCGCGCCGACACCGATCCGCAGGATCTGCAGCCTGCCGAGCGAGGTGAAGAGCCGCTACGACTGCTCGAGCATGCGGGTCATGGTGGCCAACGCGGCGCCCTGGCCCTTCGCCCTCAAGCAGGCCTACCTCGCCGACTTCCCAGCCGACTCGCTGTGGGAGGTCTACGGCTCGACCGAGCTCGGCGTCAACATGATCCTGGGACCGGCCGACCAGCTGCAGCGACCCGGTTCCTGCGGCAGGCCGGCGCCGCTGGTCGACGTCAAGCTGATCGCCGAGGACGGCAGCGAGGTCACCGAGCCCGGCGTGCCCGGCGAGGTCTTCGTGCGCAGCCGCAGCGTCTTCGACACCTACCACAAGGCGCAGGAGAAGTACGACGCCGAGACGCTCGGCGAGTTCCACACCGTCGGCGACATCGCCTACCGCGACGCCGACGGCTTCTACTACATCTGCGACCGCAAGAAGGACATGATCATCTCGGGTGGCGTGAACATCTATCCCGCCGAGATCGAGGCGGCGCTCGAGAGCCATCCGGCGATCTACGAGGCGGCGGTGTTCGGCATCCCCAGCGACGAGTGGGGCGAGCTGGTGCACGCCGAGGTCGTCCGGGTGCCGGGCTCGGATCTCGACGCCGAGGCGGTGGCCGCCTTCGCCCGCGAGCACCTGGCGAGCTACAAGGTGCCGCGCTCGATCGCCTTCACCGGCGAGCTGCCCAAGACCGGCTCGGGCAAGGTCCTCAAGCGGCAGCTGCGCGATCCGTACTGGAAGGACGCCGGCCGGGCCCTCTGACCGCGTCGCGGCCGTGGGTGCGGCGGCGCCTCGAACGCAGCGCGGGCTCCGGACGGGTGCACTACCACTACGCGCCGGCGGGCCTTCGCTCAGGCCTTGCTGCCGCCGACGACGCCGCTGCGGTCGTAGAGCAGCCGTCCGGCGCGCTGGCCGGTGAGGTAGAGCACGAACCACTCGAGCATCACCACGACGCGGTTGCGGTAGCCGATCAGGAAGAAGATGTGGATCAGGCTCCAGGCCAGCCAGGCGAGCAGGCCACCGAAGCGCAGCCTGCCGATCCAGGCGACGGCGCGTGCCCGGCCGATCGTCGCCATGGTGCCGCGGTTCCAGTAGCGGAACGGCTTGCGCTGCCTGCCGGCGAGATCGGCCCGGATCGAGTCGGCGACCGACTGTCCAGCCTGCATCGCCGCCGGCGCCACTCCCGGCACCAGCTCACCCTCCTCGTCCTCGAGGCGCGCCGCGTCGCCGATGACGAAGAGGTGTGGGGCACCGGGCAGCGACAGGTCGCTCTCGACCCGTGCCCGGCCGGCGCGATCGACCTCGCCGCCGACGCGATGCACCGTCTCGCGGACCAGCGGCGGCACCTCGTTGCCGGCCGCCCACACCACGTTGCGGGTGACGAGGCGCTCGCTGTCCTTCGAGCCTGCCTCACCGCTCGCGTCCGCGCCTGCACCCACCCGCTCGACGGTGACGCCGTCCTCGTCGATCGCGGTGACCCGGGTCGACAGGAGCACCTCGACGCCGAGGCCCTCGAGCTGACGCCTGGCGCTCTCGCGCAGCTCCTCGGGATAGTTGCTGAGCACCGAGTCGAGCGCCTCCACCAGCACCACACGGGTGCGCTGCGGCGCGATGCGACGGAAGTTGCGCCGCATCGTGCGTTGAGCGATCTCGATCAGGGCGCCTGCCATCTCGACCCCGGTCGGCCCGGCCCCGACGACGACGAAGGTCGGTGGCTCGGCGTCGTGCGGCCGGTACGTTCGGTCGGCGGGGTCCTCGGCGCCGCCCGGCTCGAGCTCGCCGGCGCGCAGCGAGGCGGCGGCACGCTCGGCGCGCTCGAACGAGCGCAGGGTCCGGCTGCGCACATCGAGCGCGTCGCCGAGAGTCTTGAGGCCGGGTGCATGACGCTCCCAGCCGTCGTTGCCGAAGTAGCTGTGCCTGGCGCCGACCGCCAGCACGCAGTAGTCGAACGGCACCTGCTGGCCGCCGTCGAGCGTCGCCAGCCGCGCCTCGGCATCGACCGCCGTCACCTCGGCCATCAGCACCGTGGCGTTCTTCTGCCGCCGGAGCACCTCGCGCAACGGCCGCGCGATGTCCGCCGGCGACAGACCCGCGGTCGCCACCTGGTAGAGCAGAGGCTGGAACAGGTGATGGTTGCTGCGGTCGACCAGCAGCACCTCGACCGGCGCCCTGGCGAGCCCACGCGCCACCGCCAGCCCGCCGAAGCCGCCGCCGATGACCAGCACCCGCGGGCGCGAAGTCGAACCGACCTGAATGTCGTCGGCTGCGCTCACGCCACCAGCACTCCCGAGATCCCTGCAGGAAGCACGCCCGAGAGCCCCGACGAAAACGGCCGGCGGAGCCTGTCCGCCGGCCGCCGCCGTCCGATCAGACCACCGGCGCGGCCGGCTTCTTGTGGAAGACGGCGGTGCCGATCAACGCTCCGACGGTCGCCAGCACGGCGTAGACGATGAAGGCGAAGACGGCGCCGACGAGCACCCCGACCACCGTCATGCCGGCGGAGCCGGCGCTCGAGGAGAGCATGTCGACCAGCTGCTGCGGCACCTCGACGTCCTCCGGCATCGACTCCAGCGCCTGCTGCATGGCATCGCTCATGCCGCCGGCGCCCATCAGCAGATTCAGCGGCAGCTGCACGAACATGCCGGCGATGGCGCCGATCGCGGCGGTCATCAGGCCGAGCAGGGCGCCGTCGCCGTAGGGCGGGCTCAGCGAAGGCGGCTGGTGGCGCATCCACAGGTACGACGCCAGCAGACCGCCGCCGACGGCCCAGGCACAGCAGAGACAGCCGAGCAGCGGGATCGACGAGGCGACACCCATGGCGACGCCGCCGATCGCCGCTGCGGTGAGTTTCGAAGTCGGATTCATCGCACGCCCTCCCTTGGCTTCCTCGGCCTCCCACCGGCCGTTCGCTTCGCGCCGGCGCCGCGGTCACCACGGTGGCGCGGTGGCTGCGCGGCGTCCGCTGATCTCTTCGTTGCGCCGACGATTGTGGCAGAAAAGCGTCGCGCCCTGGCACGACCGCTGCCGCCGCGCGGATCACGAACGCAGAGCGGCGCCGCGCCTGCGGCGCAGGTCGCGCGCCGCCAGCTGGGCCAGCAGGGCGAGCGGCACGGCCGCCAGCACTCCGGTGGCGAAGCGACTCCAGGTGGTGTTGTGCCGCAGCAGGGCGACGTCGACCAGCAGCGGCAGCGCGAACACCACCACCAGCCAGGGCCTGCGCTGCAGCGGCTCGCGCAGCGCGCGCAGCCACGGCATCACCAGCAGCCCGAGCACGAACCCCGCGTAGAGGCCGACGCAGCGGTGGCAGGCCGCCGCCTGGTGCCCCCAGAGCTCGAACGAGCGCTCCGGGAGCTGATGGCAGATCGGCCGGTAGAGGAGATAGAGCAGGGGCGCCACTGCCCACCCGCGCTCGGCGGCGAGCGGCGCCAGCAGCGCTCCTGCCAGCCACGCGGCGGCGATCGCCAGCACGCCCCACGACCACAGACCGCCGACGGTCGCAGGTGCGTCGCCGCCGCCGAGCGCCTGGCCCGCCTCCCCGTCGGGCGCGGCGAGCGGTCTCTCAGCCGCCGCCACGTCCGAACAGCTCGAGCAGCCCGAGGGTGAGCCAGGGCACGTAGGTGATCAGCAGCACGCCGAGGCCGAGGATCACCAGCATCGGCACCGCCGCCCGGTAGATCTCGAGCAGCGGCCGCTCGAAGCGGTACGAGGCGAGGAACAGATTGAGCCCGACCGGCGGGGTGAGGTAGCCGAGCTCGAGGTTGGCGATGAAGATGATGCCCAGGTGCACCGGATGGATGTCGAAGGCGGCGCCGAGCGGCACGATCAGCGGCACCACCACGATGGTGGCAGAGAAGATGTCCATCAGGCAGCCGACCACCAGCAGGAAGAGGTTGAGGCAGAGCAGGAAGACCAGCTTGGACGAGATGTTCTCGCGCACCAGCTCGAGGATGCGCTGCGCCACCTGCGCGTCGACCAGCCAGCTGGTCAGCCCCATCGCCACGCCGAGGATGATCAGCACCCCACCCACCAGCACGGTGCACTGGCCGGCCACCCGCGCCAGGTCGCGGCCGATGCCGATCTCACGGTGCACGAAGATCTGGGTGAACAGCACGTAGGCGGCAGCCAGCGCCGACGCCTCCACCACGGTGGTGTACCCGCCGAAGATCGCCACCAGGATGACCACCGGCAGCGCCAGCTCCCACTTGGCGCGCCAGATCGCCACCACCGCGGTACGGCCGTCGAAGGGAGTCCTGCGCGCCCGGTTCACCAGGCCCTCGCGCAGGCCCCACAGGGCGATCAGCAGCACCAGCAGCAGCCCAGGCAGGATGCCGCCGACGAACAGGTCCTCGATCGAGATCTCGGCGACGATGCCGTAGAGGATCAGCGGCAGCGCCGGCGGCAGCAGCAGGCCGAGCGAGCCCGAGGCGGTGAGCAGGCCGAGCGAGAAGCGGTCGCGGTAGCGGTCCTCCTGCAGCGCCTGGAAGAGCAGTCCGCCGAGGGCGAGAATGGTGACGCCCGAACCACCGGTGAAGACGGTGAAGAAGGCGCAGACCACCGCGCAGACCACCGCCGTTCCACCGGGGATCCAGCCGACCAGGCCGCGGAAGACGTCGAGCAGGCGCTGTGACGCCCTGCCCTCGGCGAGCACGAAACCGGTGAGGGTGAACAGCGGGATCGCCGCCAGGGTCGGCGACACCGAGAGCCGGTAGGTCTCCACCGGGATCGCCGCCGCCGGGATCCCGTCGGCGAGGAAGAGGAGCAGCGCGGCGCCACCGATGGCGACGAAGATCGGCCCGCCGAGCACCGTGGCGAGGAGCAGCACCAGCAGGCCCGGCACCACCGAACGGCCCTCGAAGAAGAGCGGATGCTGGGCGATCAGCCAGCCGACGACGAGCCCGGTCGCGGCGAGCGCGCGCAGCCGCCAGGAGCGGTCGGCGGCGAGCACCAGGCGGATGGCGAGCAGGGCGAAGCCGATCGGCATGACGATCTGGCCGATCCACACGGGCACGCCGAGGGCGATCTCGAGCCCGCCCTCGCGCTCGATCGCCACCAGCTCCCAGCTGGCGAAGGCGAGAGCCACACAGACCGCCGCTCCCACCGCGGCGGTGAGCACGTCGCTCCAGCGCTTGAGGCCGGCGGGCACGAAGTTGCCGGTGGCCAGCGACAGCAGCCGGCCCTCGCGTGCCGCCAGGGCGGCACCGAGGAATCCGATCCACAGGGTCAGGTGCTGGACGAAGGGGATCGCGCCGGGCACGCCGCGCGAGAAGAAGGTGCGCGCCACCGCCTCGGCCAGCGGCAGCGCCACCATCGCCGCGAGCACCACGAGCGCGACGACGTCTTCGCCGCGGTGCAGGCGGGCGAGCACGCGGCCCGGGCCGCTCTCGTCCTGCGGGGCTCCGGTCGATTCGGTCGCTGGCGACGGCGCAGCCGGTGGTTCTTCACCGCGTGGCGCGGTCTCTTCGTTCACCGGTGCCTCCCTGCTCTCCCGCCCGCCGCGGGCGCTCCTCGACGGGGCCCTGCTGGCGCGACTCGTGGAGAGAGTAGCGCACCCGCGAACGGCTATTCGCCGCTGCCGCTGGCCGCCTGCTGGCGACGGAACTTCCCCCGCGCCGCGAGCGCCTCGTCGAAGATCGACACCGGCACGATCTCTCCTCGCATCGCCTCAGCGAACTCCTCCGCTGCCTTCACCCAGCCCTTGTGGTGCTCGGTGTCGTCGACGGTGACCAGCTCGAGGCCGCTGCCCTTCATCAGCTGGATCGCGGTCTCGTCGAGCTTGGGGATCTGCTCGAAGACCTCCTTCTGCGCCGCCCGCCCGGCTGCGAGCACCACCTTCTGGTCGGCGGCGCTGAGGCGGTCGAAGGTGCGCTTGGAGACCAGGATCGCGCCCATCATCGGCGCCAGCGGCAGATCGGCCATGTACGGCGCCTTCTTGTAGTACTGCATCTGCATGGCGTAGAGCGGCGGCATCGAGACCGCGTCGATCAGTCCCGTCTCGAGCCCGGTGAGGATGTCGGTGGCAGCCAGCGCCACCGGCTTGAAGCCGTTGGAGCGCCACCAGTTGCCCATCGCCTCGTCACCCGCCCAGGTCCAGATCTTCAGCCGCTGCATCTGCTGCACCGACTCGGCCCTCTCGGTGGTGAAGAAGTGCACCCAGCCGACGTAGCCCCAGCCGAGGAGCTTGTAGCCGCGCTCCTCGAGTCGCCCCGAGAGCGTCGGCTCGAGATCGGCCAGCACCGCTTCCATCTCCTCGAACGAGTCGTAGAAGAGCGGGATCTCGAAGATCGTGAAGTCCTTGTGGATGTCGACCAGGCCGCTGACCGAGATCGCACCGGCCTGGTACTGGCCGATCTTCATCTTGCGCAGGATGTCGGGCTCGTCGCCGGCGACGCCGCCGGGGTAGATGGTCAAAGAGACGCGTCCGTCGGTGCCTTCCTCCCACGCCTTGCCCATGCGCTTGAGGATGGTGTCCCAGGGCGAGCCCTCGGGCGACAGCGTCGCCATCTTGATCCGCTGCGCACCCGACGCTGGGGAGAGCATGAGAACGCACGCCAGGACCACGGCCAACCGCACCACGTGACGGCCGAGGGCCGACCGCCGCAGGGCTTCTCCTCGGTGCGCCCGGTGGGCTGCGTATGCCTGTCCGGCGGCCTCGGGGGTCGGCGAGCTCATGGCCATCCTCCTTCTCGGTGCCGGGTGCGTCGGATAATGATCGGCGACGGAGTCGCGGCTCGACGCGGTGCACCGGCGGTCGTTCGTTGCTTCACTGTACGCGTCGACACGCCGGTGCGGTTTCGGCGTCCAGCGGCCCACGGTGGGACCCTGCGGGGACTGTAACGGGTGTGTGCCCGGCCCACCGACAACGGACCCTCAGTCGACCGGACGTGCCGGTCCGTCACCGCGGACCCAGATCCGGGTCGGGGCCCGGGCGCGCTCGGCGAGCAGGACGGCGAGTCGCCTCACATCGTTCTCGCCGCGTCGGGCGGCGGCCCGCCCCGCCGCGACGTCGACGACCAGGAGCTCCAGCCGCTCCAGCGCCCGACGCTGTGGTCGCCGCCCGGTCTCGAGACGAGCCGCCAGAGCCGCACACTCCTCGATGCCGACGAACGCGGCGTGGGCGCGCGACCAGAGCAGATCCTCGACGAAGTCACGGCCGGGGTCGGCGAACAACCAGCAGGCGCGGTGTCCGGCGCCCCAGACCATGCCCAGCCGCGCCACCTCCGAGATCCCGGATCCGGCGAGGAGGACCGCTGGACGTCGGTCGCTGCCTCCGGGCCGGGGCAGGCGCGCGGCGTCCTCGCCGAGGGCGACGGCGACCGCCTCGAGGTCGACCGGCTGCGCCCCGGCCACCACCGATGCGCCGTGCGGCGGCCGACGCAGCTCGAAGCGCCCCTGTTGCTCGTCGCACTCGAGCTGACAGAGGAGCGTCGACGGCGTCGCCGGGTCGCCGCCGTGCGGTGGCGACGATCCCTCGGAGGCCAGCAGGAGAGGCCAGCCGCACCGCTGCGCCGCTGCTTCGACCGCCCAGGTCAGCGGATGGCGACGCGGCACGAAGACGAGGCTGGGCTGCGCCTCGGCCCGCTCGGCGCCGAGGTCGCGGCGCTCCGCATCGAGGCAGAGCCCGATCGCCGAGACCGTCGCCCGGAACCGGGCGACGTCCCACCATGGCCAGTGCCAGCGATCGCGCCAGAACGCGAGCGGTTGCCACGGCTCGAGAGCCAGGCCGGCGAGCAGGGGGTGCGGCGCCCGACCGAGGTCGCCCGCCGCCGCAGGCGCCCGCTGCGCCCCGAGCCCGGTGCCGCTCGGCTCAGGGCCGGCCACCGCCACCCTCCCGCCTGGAGAGACTGCGAAACCGCCGCGGGCCGCCCCGGAGGCGGAATCGGCGCAGCGCGCCGGGCTGTTGTTGGCAGAGTCGGCGCGGCGAGGCGTCTTCGGGACGAGGATCGTCTCGATCCTCGAACGCCCACGGGCAGGTCAGCGTGTCCACGACCCAGTCTCCCATGAGTCCACCTCCCAGCGCCTGCCCGCGGCGCCGCGAGCATGCGCGGCCGGCCGGAACGGCAGCTGCGGTGCTGGTGACCCTCGCCGGCAGCGTCGGCGGCTGGGCCGGCGCCGCCATCGGGCAGGAGCCGTCTCCGACCCCGCCCGATGCCGTGACCGAGGTCACCGGGGGCACCGGGGGCACCGAGGTCTCCGAGGTCTCCGAGGTCTCCGAGGTCGCACCGTCCGCGCCGCAGGCCGAGTCGACGGCGGCCGGCGGGACGGATCCGGGGCTCGAAGCGTCGCCGGCGCCAGCGCCGCGCATCGCCAATCCCGATCTGTTCTCGAAGAGCGTCAGGGCGGCAGCCGAGGCGACCCGGCAGTACGGGTTGCTCGAGGAGCATCCGGACGCCGAGCGGGTGGCCGAGATCGGCTACCGCATCGCACTGGCCTCGGGCTTCGACCAGTACCCGTTCAGCTTCGGGGTGGTCGATCTGGCGATCCCCAACGCCTTCGCCCTGCCGGCGGGCCAGATCTTCATCACCCGCGGCATGCTCGACCTCGACCTGACCGACGATCAGCTCGCGGCGCTGCTGGGCCACGAGGTCGCACACGTCACCGAAGAGCACTTCCTGCGGATCAAGCGCCGCGCCAACCTGCTCAACGCACTGGCCCAAGTCGCAACGATCGGTGCCGTCGTCGCGGCGGCGAGCGGCGACGACGACTACTACCAGGGCCCGGGCGGCTACATCGTGCGCGATCGCAATCCGACCGCCGACCTCGCCGTCGCGGCGCAGTCGACATCGGTGGTGCTCTCGGAGCTGCTCCTGCGCAGCTACAGCCGCGACAACGAGGACGAGAGCGACGAGGTGGGACAGCGGCTCGCCGCCGCGGCCGGCTTCGACCCGGACGGAGCGCGTCAGCTGATGACCAAGATGCGCACCCGGATCCCGCAGGAGAAGAGCTTCGGCTACTGGCAGACCCACCCCTTCTTCGACCAGCGCATCGACGCCGCCGAGGCGCGGGCCAAGGGGCTCCGGGCGCAGCCGCCCGCCGCTGCGGACCGGCTGACGGGACTGCGCAAGGCGACGCAGCGGGTGCTGCACGAGTACGAGCCCGATCCGACCCGCGGGCGGCGGGGCGACCGCCGCGCCACCGGCGACGACGCGACCGGCGCGGAAGCGCCAGACAGCACCACCGAGTTCCTCGAGAGCGCCACGCTCACCGCCTGGCCGAACGGCGAGATCTCGCACCGCATCCTCGCCGACCGGCTCGCACGGTTGCGCGCCGAGGAGTTCGAGCGGCTACCCTCGTCGCGCGACTACGGCGCACTGATCGACTCCTACCAGCGCCAGATCGCGCGCATTGCCCGGCACGACACCGACAGCCAGGTGGTGGAGACGCTGCGTGGCGAGCTGTCGCAGCTGCGCCGCGAGTCCCAGGATCTCTATCCCGAAGCCGAGCGCATCTTCGAGCGAGGTGTCTACGAGACCTCGTTCCTCGAGTCGTTCCTCAGCAACTACCCGGAGAGCAGCCTGCGGCGTCGCGCCGCCCTGCAGCTGGCCCTCGCCTGCAGCCGTCTCGGGCGCGAGAGCGATGCCGTCGCCAACTTCCTGGTCGCCTGGCGACGCGACGACGCGGACGCGGCACCAGCGGGCGGCACCGGCGGAACCGCCGGAACCGGCGACGACGAGCTCGCGGCAGCCGCGGCGCGGGGTCTGCGCAACCTCGCTCCGGTGCTGCAGCAGCTCGCCGCACTCGAGCAGCTGGCGACGCAGGACGAGGATCCCGAGCTGCAGGAGCTCGCGGCACGACGCCTCGACGAGCAGGCGAGCAGCTTCCGCGAGCTCGAGAACGGAGCCGCCTACCTCGAGCGCTTCCCCGACGGCCTCTACGTCGACACCGTGTCGGCGCGGATGGAGACGCTGGCGGACACCCTGTACCGCGAGATGGTGCTCTACCAGCAGATCGGGGACTCGGCGAAGGCGATCGCCCGGGCCAGCAGGATCCTCGAGCTCGCCCCCTTCTCCGAGGCGGCGCGCCGGCTCGGAGAGCAGCTCGAGGACCAGGGCGTCGAGCCGTGAGCCCAGCGGCCGTCCATCGGCGACAGCCCGAACGCACCGCCGCCGCCGGGCGGCAAGGGTCGTCTACAGCGAGGCCGACGCCGGGATGCGGCGGGACTTTGGATAGACTGATGCCACATCCACAGGACCTCTGTCGGGGCGCGATGTGGCAGGGATGCGAACGCCATCGGAAGGACTCGGCCTGCTCGGCCGATCCAGCCGACCCGGGCCGGCGGCACCCGAGCGGCACGCACCCGCACGACGGAGACCGGGGTCTCCTCATCCGACTTCTCCGATCTGCTCCCACCGGCGGCCGCCCGCGACGGAATTCCGCGTTGGATCCAGTGGCCCTCGGCCGCTCCGGGCCCGCCGCTTCCGGTCCGGCTGCCACCACCCGCCACCACGCTCCCAGCCCCGACGACCGGTGACGATCGCGGCCCGCCGGGTCGGCAGGATGGCCTGGACGGCATCGCGGACAGCCGAGCTCGGAGCGCTGACGGCGGCACACGCTGAACACCCGCCGAATCCCTTGAACCCAGTGAAACCACTGAACCCACTGAACCCACTGGACCCACTGGACCCACTGGACCCACTGGACCCACTGGACCCACTGGACCCACTGGGCTTCAGCCCACCGAACCCCTCGACCAAGCCATGACCTCCTCGAGCGAGAGCCCTCCTCCCAAGACGGCGAAGGCTGGATCAGGACTGGTCTTCGGCCGTTTCGTCACCGAGGCGGTGATCGGACGCGGCGGCATGGGGGTGGTCTACCGGGCACGCGACCCGGTGATCGGGCGCACGGTGGCGATCAAGGCGCTGCGCACCGACACCGACCTCACCGACGCCCGCCGCGACGAGTTGCAGTCGCGCTTCGAGCTCGAGTTCCAGTCGGCGGGCACCCTGTCGCACCCCAACATCGTCACCATCTTCGACGTCGGCCAGGAGGATGACGTCGCCTTCATCGCGATGGAGTTCGTCCAGGGGCAGACCCTCGATCAGATGCTGCGTTCGGGCGACACGATCACGTTCGAGGAGATCTGCGACATCGCCGACGGACTGTGTGCGGGACTCGACTTCGCCCACCAGTCGGGCGTCGTGCATCGCGACGTCAAGCCGGCGAACATCATGCTCACCGGCCAGGGCCAGGTGAAGATCACCGACTTCGGCGTCGCCAAGGTGCGCTCGGCCGACCTCACGCAGACGGGCACGGTGATCGGCACCCCGTCGTACATGGCGCCCGAGCAGATCATGGGACGCGACATCACCGGCGCCTGCGACCAGTTCGCAGCCGGAGCCATCTTCTTCCACATGCTCACCGGTGTGCTGCCGTTCGCCGCCGACGATCCGGCGACGATCCTCTACCGGGTGGCGCACGAGGCACCGCCAAGACCCAGCGACCTCTACGACTCCCTACCCGAGGCGGTCGACGCGGTGCTGCTGCGGGCGCTGTCGAAGGACGCCAACTCCCGCTACGCCACCTGCACCGAGTTCGCACGCGCCCTCAGGCGGGCACTGCTCACCGGCGAAGGTGCGATCCCTGGCGGCCGCGGCGACGACGCACCGACGCACGACATGCACCACCTCGATTCGCAGAGCGGCGGCATGCCGCAGACGGTGACGCTGTCGCACGGCCCCGAGCTGGGCTCGTCGACCTACGAGGGAGCCGCTTCGTGGTGGCACCGCAGCTCGGGCGGCCCCAAGCTCGCCTTCGTCACCCTGCTGCTGCTCGGGCTAGCGGCCGCTGCCTGGTTCGCCTACCAGCAGTGGGGTGTCGGCGTAGCCGCTCCCGACGTCGCCGTCGCCGCCGATCGCACCGGGACCGAGGCGGTCCCGGAGCCTGCCGAGCCGCCGCCCCCGGCGACTGCCACCTTCCTCGTCGAGACCACCCCCGGCGGCGCCAGCGTCGAGGTCGACGGCGAGGCGATCGAAGGCACGACGCCGCTCGAGATCGAGCTGGTCCTCGGAGCCCCGCACGTGCTCACGGCGAGCCGGCAGGGATATCGACCCGAGTCGCTGAGCCTGACCCCCGACGCAGAGAGCGAGCGGCAGCTGGTGCTCGAGCTCGAGCGCATCATCCAGCCCGGACGCATCGAGGTCGCCGCCGACTACCCGGTGCAGCTGCGCATCGGCGGCCGTCGCATCGATCCCAACGCGGTGTCTCCGGGCGACCACGAGGTGCAGCTGGTCTCGCGCGACGTCTATCTCGACGAGCATCGCCCGGTGGAGGTCCGCTCCGGCGAGACTTCGACCGTGCGCCTGCCGCCGGCGGTCTCGGTGCGGCTGATCGCGGTGGTGCCCAACGGCCGTGTCTCGATCGACGGCGAAGAGCCCCTCGAGGCGCCCGCCGACGTGCGCCTCGTCGCGGGCAGCCACCGCTTCGAGTTCCTCTGGCCGGACGGCGAGCGCACCTCGGCCCGGCTGCGCATCGACGCGGGGGTGTCGCAGGTCATCGGCTCGCCGACCGAGATCATCCCCCGCTGACATCCGCAGGCCGCAACGCCGACCCTCGGGCGGACTCCCGGCGTCGAGGCCGGCACGCAACGGCGCGGCCGGGCGTTTAAGATAGGGCGCCGGGTCGAGGAACCGATGCCGCGAGATGGTGCGCCGTCGGCGCTCGCCGGCATCCTCCTGACCTCCCCCACTGCATGATTGCCCTCTCGCCCAACCCAGGAGCCGGCCGCCCACGCGCGTCCGGAGCCGGCCGCGTGGCCGACCGGCAGGTGAAGACCGCCGTGGCGACTGCCGCGCTGATTCTCTGCGCGAGCCTGTCCGTCGCGCCGCTGTCGGCGCAGTCGGACGCCGCGGTGCAGCGGCTGATGCTGCAGGCCGAGAGCCTCGCCGCTTCCGGCGAGGTGGACGAGGCGATCGCCGAGTACCGCCGCGTCGCCGAAGCGGTTCCCGACAGTCCGCTGGCCGCCGACGCCCTGCTCGCGGCGGCCCGGCTCTACGACGCCGACGGGCGAGGGGTGCAGGCGTCGCGGCTGGCCGAACAGGTGCTCGACGCGTACCCGACGAGCACCACGGCGGCCGCGGCGGCGGTGCTGCGGGCGAGGATCCTCGCCGAGGGAGCGGACGGACCGCAGGCGCTGGAGGCGATCGCCGCCGACCTGGAAGCCCTGCTGCTGCGCTTCGGTCGCGAGCGCTATCCGGCCCTCACAGCGCGGGCCGAGGCGCTGACGCTGATCGGAGCGCTGCGGCTGCGCCTCGGCGAGACGGCGATGGCGGCGGCGCCCCTGGTCGAGGTGCTCGAGGACGAGGTGCAGAGCGAACAGACGGCGCGTGCCGATCTGCTCTTCGGCGAATCGCTGCTGCTGCGCGGTCAGGTCGTCGAGGCGGTCGCCCCGCTGCAGAGGGCCTCCCAGTCGCGCGATCCAGAGGACGCCGCGATCGCGCGCGCCCATCTGACCCTGATCCACCGGCTGCACCTTCGGCCCCAGCAGGGGATGCCGCCGTGGAGCGGAGCACGCGCCCTCGTCGGCCCCTCCGGCGGCTTCAAGCGTCCCCGCAGCGTCGCCGCGAGCGGCACCGGAGATGTCGCGGTGATCGACAACGGCATCGGCGCGGTGCTCTTCGACGACCGGGGGATCACCACCGCGGCCGCCCTGCAGGATGCATCGCGGCCCTTCTTCGAGGGCGGCGAGATCGTCTACGTGACTCCCGGCGCGATCGAGCTGGCAGGGGTCCGCGGCGGCTTCACGACCGGTGGCGCCAAACCCAAGGAGCTGAACCGGATCGAGGCGGCGACCCGCGACGGGTACGGCAGGTGGATCGTCGTCGAACGCAGCCTCGACGGCCTCGGGCGTTTCGATCGTGAACGCGGCTGGCTGGGCGAGGAGCGGCTCGCCGGCGAGGTGGTCGACGTGACCCGCGACCGCTGGGGACGCGTCTACGCGCTGTCGCACAAGCCGTCTCAGGTGCGCGTCTACAGTGGCGCCTTCGAGTCCCTGCGCAACGTCACCGTATCGGCGAATCGCCCCAGTGCCCTCGACGTCGACTCGCTGGGCAACCTCTACATCCTCGACGACCAGCAGAAGCAGATCACCGTGGTGGCTGCCGACGGCACGGTGCGGGCGCGCCTCGGTCCGGTGCTGCCGGGCGGCATCGAGCTGCGCTCGCCTCAGGACTTCGCGGTCGACGGGGCGGGACGTGTCTACATCGTCGACGGGCGTGACGACGCCGTCTACCTGGTGGAGTGATCGGTGATGCGAGTTGCAGCGAGGAAGGCACCTCTCGAAGAGAGACCCGCACCCGCCCGGCCGCGAGTCGCGTCGCTGGCGGCGGCCTCGAGGCTGCCGCTCCTCCTGGTGGCTCTGCTGTGCGCCTCGACGGCCACGAGCGCCCAGGTGGAGGAGGAGGATCTCGAATTCGACCAGTCGCTGGTGCCGGCGACGATCCAGGAGCTCTACCAGGAGGCCGAGGCGCTGTTCGACACCACCGACCAGGCCGAGTCGCTGCCGATGTTCAGCCAGGTCGTCGAGGCGCTCGAGCCACTCGCCGCGGGCGGCGACGAAGAAGTGCTGGAGATGCTCCAGGAGGCCCTGCTCTACCGCATCCGCGGCAACTTCAACTTCGGCCAGCGGCAGGAGGTCGAGGACGACATCGCGCGCCTCGTCGAGCTGGTACCCGAGCTGCAGCTGGATCGCGCCGAGGTCTCGTCGCGGCTGGCGGATCTCTACGACACCGTGCGCTCGCGACGGGTCGGCTTCCTCGAGCTCGACGTGGTACCGATCGACGCGGAGCTGTGGGTGCGCGGCGAGCCGCTGCCCGTCAGCACCACGGCCTACGCCCTGCTCGCCGGCAGCTACACGGCCGAGGTGCGGCGGCCGGGTTACGAGTCGCAGGCTCTGGCGTTCGACATCGAGGCCGGCAGGACCCTCTCCCAGACCGTCGAGCTCGAGCGCACCAGTGCCGTGGTGGCGCTGCGCACGAGACCGACGGGCGCCAGCGTGCGCCTCGACGGTCGCAAGATCGGCGAGACGACCGGTCAGGCGTTCTCGGACTGGCAACCGCCGAGCGCCGTCGCCCGCCACCCTGCACGCGAGTTCTCGCAGGAGTCCGAGTTCGACGGCATCCTGCCGGGCAGCTACACGCTCGAGATCGGCAAGCCCGGCTTCCGCACCTTCAGGGCCAAGCTCGACATCGGCAGCCTCGACGACTACCGCTTCCAGCCGGTGGTGCTGGAGGCGGAGGAAGGCGTGCTGGTGCTGCGCTCGCTGCCCGACGACGCCGAGGTCCAGCTCAACGGTCAGCGCGTGCGGCCGACCCCGGCGCCGGACGGCACCGCCAGCCTACGCCTCGCACCCGGGAACTACCGGGTCTCCGTGGCCAGAGGCTCCTCGGGACGCTTCGAGGGAGTGGTCGACATCCTCGATCGCAGCACCGTCAACCTCGACGTGACGCTGCGGCCGGCGCTGGTGCTCCTCGGCATCCTCGGTCGCGACGATGTCGCCGCCGAGCGCCTCGGCGACGAGATCGGCGACGCCTTCCGCCGCGCCGACACCTGGGTCGTGCTCGACCGCACCGACGACTCACGCCCCGAGCTCGCCGGGCTCGGCCTCACCGCCGAAGCGCTGCGCCAGGCGGCCCAGCCGGGAGCGGCGGTCGAGGTGGACTGGAACGCGGTGCAGGAGTGGGCCGACCGGCGCTTCCAGGGATCCGCCTACCTGCTGGGAGTGCTCACCGACGACCTGATCGCCAGTGAGGCGGACCTGTGGATCTTCTCCGCCACTCCGGGACCGAGCCGGCCCGAGCGACGGCGGGTCGAGGTCGCCAGCCGCACCGCCGTCCCCGAGCTCGCCACCGCCTTCCAACCGCAGCTGAGTCTCGAGCGTGCCAGCCTCGGAGCCGATCTCTTCGACTCCGAGCTCGCCGCCGGAGCCGTCATCGCCTCGGTCACGGAAGGCGGTGCGGCGGCCCGCGCGGGTCTGCTGCCGGGAGACGTGATCACCTCCTTCGCCGGCATCGAGGATCCCACCGCCCAGGCGATCTCGCAGCGACTGGCTTCGCTGCCGCGGGACGAAGCGGTGAGCCTGCGCATCGAACGCTCGGGCGACACGCTGTCACTGACCCCGGATCGCTCCCACGTGATGATCGACTTCACCGATCCCGACCTGGTCTATCCGGCGATGTTCGCCAGCCTCAATGCCGAGCTCGAGCGGCGCAGCGACTGGCCTCGCTGGCTGCTGCAGCTCAACCAGGCTGCGCTGCTGCTGCGTGCCGGCGATGCCGAAGAATCGATCCGCACGGTGCGCAAGATCGATCTCGCCTCGGTTCCCTCCCGCGCCCCCGCCGGACTCGGGCGCTCGGCGGCCGACTACCTCCTCGGCTTGGCGCTCTCGCAGGCGGGGCCCCGCTACCTCGAGACGGCGAGGGAGGCGTTCGCCCGCGCCGCGCAGTCCGCCGACGAGCGCCTCTTCCACGACGACGGGCCGCGGGTCGCGCCGCGCGCCAACGCCCGGCTGGCGCGGCTCGGAGGCGCCCCGCAATGACCCGTGAGGGCGCCGGCGCCGAATCACCGGTCGGCGGCGCCGGGGTCCAGCCGAGCGACGTGACGACGATCCGGCGTTCGCCGGAGGTGCTGGTGCTCGGCGGCGGCATCGTCGGGCTGTGCTGCGCCCACGTGCTCAGCGAGCGCGGTCACCGGGTCGAGGTCCTCGAGGCCCTCAGACCCGGCAGCGGCGCCACCGGCGCCGCCGCCGGGATGATCTCGCCGCTGGTCGAGTCCGACTTCGACCACACCTTCGCCCGCACCTGCCGCACCGCACGCGACCTCTGGCCGGCCTGGGCCGAGTGGTTGGCGGGCGAGAGCAGCGTCGATCTCTCGTTCAGCACCGACGGCACCCTGGTGCCGGCCTACACCACGGCAGGGCTGCAGCACCTCGACCGTCTCCAGGAGACCGCCGAGCGGCTGGCCGAGAACTGGGAGCGCCTCGATCCGGACCAGGTCCGCGAGCTGGTCCCCGAGCTACGCGATGGAGCCCTCGCGGCGCTGCTGCTGCCGAACGAGTTCTCGGTCGATCCGGCAGCGGTGGTCGAGGCGCTGCGCCGCATCCTGCTGCGCAGCGGCGTCCTGATCCACGCTCGACGCCGGGTCGTCTCGCTGCGCGCTCGCCAGAACGGCGTCGACGTGGAGGGCGAAGGCTGGAGCGCCTCCTGCGACCACGTGGTGATCGCCACCGGAGCCGGCAGCGGCGCCATCGAGGGCGTCGGCAACCTGCCGATCCGCGGCGTTCGAGGCCAGATGATCTCGTTCGGCGGCTTCGCGGCCCACAAGGGACCGAATTTGCGGGCCGGAGGGCACTATGCCTTGCGCCGCGGCAGTGAGCTACTCGTCGGCGCGACGGTCGAGAAGTCGGCCGACGACGACGCGGTCACCGAAGCCGGAAGGGACGAGCTCCGCGACTTCGCCCTCGAGCTGTTCCCCGGACTGCAGTGGAAGGCTGTCTCGAGGCACTGGGCGGGGGTGCGCCCGGCAGCGCCGGACGAGCTTCCGGTGATCGGCCCGCTGCACAGCCCGAGGGTGGTGATCGCCACCGGCCACTACCGCAACGGCATCCTGCTCGGTCCATGGACGGCCCGCGTTGTCGCCGACCTGATCGCCCACGGCCGCTCGACGGAGCTGCCCGAGGAGTTCTCCCCGAATCGCTTCTGAAGCGGCACCCCAGCGGCAGCCGGAGCCCCTGCAACGACCAGAGACTAGACCGCATCTCGCGGTGGTTGCTGTGGTTATACTCGCCTCGCCGCCGCGCCCGGTCGACGAGCGTTTCGCGACTGCTTCGCTCTCCTGCGCCGCATCTCCCGAGAGAGGACCCAGATGACCCACATCATCACTGAACCTTGCATTGGTGTGAAGGACACCGCCTGCGTCGACGTCTGCCCGGTCGACTGCATCTACGGCAAGGAAGAGGCGAGCTGGGAGATGCTGTACATCCATCCGGAAGAGTGCATCGACTGCGGCCTGTGCGTCGATGCCTGCCCGGTGCAGGCGATCTTCCCGGAAGAGGAAGTGCCGGACGCGATGCACGCCTTCATCGCCAAGAACTACGAGAAGTTCGACGTCGACCCGCCCGGCTGACCCTCGCTGTTCGGCGGCATCGCCCGCAGCGGCCGACGCGTCTCGGCGCAACTGGGTGCAGCCGGGTGCCTCGTGGGGAGATCCGCGGCGACCGGGCGCAGGCCGGCGCATCGGCGACTGAAGCCGCACCGCGGCAAGGCGGCGCGGGAACTCGCCGGCAGCGGACCCGAAGAGGCTCAGCTCCCTCCCCTCGCGGGCGTGCCGGGCGCTCGCCGTTAGGCCCGACGCCGCTTTCCGGCGATTGCTCGCCAGATTCGACCGCAACGCCCGCACCACAACGGGCGTCGCCGACGAGAATCCCTCCACCGGCAAGATCTGCGCCCGGAGGACTAAGAAACTTTGCGGAATCAGAAATACACATCCGGCCTGGGCCGTTGGAGGATCTGACTGTGATGCACTAAACTCGTGCGTCCATCCTCCGCCTCAAAAACCTCCACGCTTCGACCGGGGTGCGTCTTCCGTGCAGTTCCAGGACTACTACGAGATCCTCGGCGTCGATCGCGACGCCAGCGAGGCCGACATCCAGAAGGCGTATCGGCGCCTCGCCCGGCAGCACCATCCGGACGTCAACAAGGAGGCTGGCTCCGAAGATCGCTTCAAGCAGATCGGAGAGGCCTACGAGGTGCTCAAGGATCGCGACAAACGCGCCAAGTACGACCGCTACGGCAAGGCGTGGAAGACGGCGCAGGCGACCGGCTCGCCGCCGCCGGGCTTCGAGGGCTTCCACTTCGACTTCGGCGGTGCCGGCGGACGAGGCGACGGGGGGGGATTCGACTTCGGCTCCAGCGGCTTCAGCTCGTTCTTCGAGATGCTCTTCGGTGACCAGGGGCCGACCCACTGGAACCGTCAGCGTGGCGCCGCGCATCGGGACCAGGGGCCGCGACCGACGCCGAGCCGCGAGAGTCGGCTCGAGCTCTCACTCGAAGAGATCGCCGCCGGGGGCTCGAAGCGGATCTCCTTCTTCGACCCGCAGAGCCACGAGCAGCGATCCCTGGAGGTGAAGATCCCGCGCGGCGTGCTCCCCGGCCAGAAGATCCGCCTCGCGCAGGCGCCGGGCCGCAGCGACGGTGACCTGCTGCTCGAAGTCGCCCTCAGGCCGCATCGCCTGTTCAAGCTCGAAGGACGCGACCTCGTCGTCGAGATCCCGATCACACCGGCCGAAGCGGCACTCGGCGCCGAGGTCGACATTCCCACCCTCGATGGCCAGGTGGCCATCAGGATTCCCCCCAACTCCTCCTCCGGGCGCAAGATCCGGCTGCGCGAGAAGGGGCTTCCCAACCCTAAAGGCAACGACGGCGACCTCATGGTGGTGCTGCGCATCGCCCTGCCGCCCGAACTGAGCGCGGAAGAGATCGCTGCATACGAACGACTCGCCGAAGTCACCTCGCACCAGCCTCGAGAGGAAACCACGGCGAGCTCCGGATAGGAGAACGCCGCTATGGATCCCAACCGCCTCACCCTGAAATCGCAGGAAGCGATCCAGGCCGCCCAGTCCAAGGCACTGCGCGCCGGTCACCAGCAGGTCGACAACGAGCACCTGCTGCTGGCGCTCCTCGACGATACGGACGGCATCGCACCGCGCATCCTGCAGCGCCTCGAAGCGCCGGTGCCCGAGGTGCGCAGACAGCTCGAGGAGCGCCTGGCGAAGCGCCCCCGGGTTCAGGTCGGCGGCCAGGAGGCCGACAAGATCTACGTCACCGGACGCTTCAACGAGCTCTTCCTGCGCGCCGAGGACGAGGCGAAGAAGCTCTCGGACGACTTCGTCTCGGTCGAGCACCTGCTGCTCGCCATCGTGCACTCCGGGGGCGACGCGGGCGAGGTGCTCGCCGGCCACGGCGTCGAGCGCAAGCGCCTGCTCGAGGCGCTGAAGTCGGTGCGCGGCAACCAGCGGGTGACCTCGTCGACACCCGAGTCCTCGTACGAGGCGCTCGAACGCTACGGCGTCGACCTCGTCGCCCAGGCCCGCGCCGGCAAGCTCGACCCGATCATCGGCCGCGACTCGGAGATCCGTCGGGTCATCCGCATCCTCTCGCGCAAGACCAAGAACAACCCGGTGCTGATCGGCGAGCCGGGGGTCGGCAAGACCGCCATCGTCGAGGGCCTGGCGCAGCGCATCGTGCGCGGCGACGTTCCCGAGTGGCTCAAGGATCGCTCGCTCTTCTCGCTCGACATGGGCTCCCTGCTCGCCGGCGCCAAGTACCGCGGCGAGTTCGAGGAGCGTCTCAAGGCGGTGTTGTCGGAGATCAAGGCGAGCGAGGGCCGGGTGCTGCTGTTCATCGACGAGTTGCACAACATCGTCGGCGCGGGGCGCACCGAGGGCTCGACCGACGCGGGCAACCTGCTCAAGCCGATGCTGGCGCGCGGTGAGCTGCACTGCATCGGCGCCACCACCCTCGACGAGTACCGTAGGTACATCGAGAAGGACGCCGCGCTCGAGCGCCGCTTCCAGCCGGTCCTCGCCGACGCGCCGTCGGTCGAGGACACCATCTCGATCCTGCGCGGCCTGCGCGAGCGCTTCGAGGTGCACCACGGCGTGCGTATCCAGGACAACTCTCTGGTCGCGGCCGCGACCCTCTCGGACCGCTACATCTCCGACCGCTTCCTGCCCGACAAGGCGATCGATCTCGTCGACGAGGCGTGCGCCCTGATCCGCACCGAGATCGACTCGATGCCCGCCGAGCTCGACGCCGCCACCCGGCGCAAGATGCAGCTCGAGATCGAGGAGGCGGCGCTCGCCAAGGAGAACGACACCGCCAGTCGCGACCGGCTGGCCACCCTGCGCAAGGAGCTCGCGGACCTCAAGGAGAGGACCCACGAGATGCGCGCCCAGTGGGAGGCCGAGAAGGAGGAGATCGAGCGCGAGCGCAGCGTCAGGCAGGAGATCGAGTCGGTGCGCCAGGAGATAGAGGTCGCCGAGCGCGACTACGACCTCAACAAGGCCGCCGAGCTGCGCCACGGCGTACTGCCCCGCCTCGAGGCCGAGCTCTCCCAACTCGAGCAGAAGGCCGAGGGGCGCGACGAGGGCCGGCTGATCCGCGAGGAGGTCACCGAGAACGAGATCGCCGAGATCGTGTCCCGATGGACCGGGGTACCGGTGACCAGGCTGGTGGAGGGCGAGCGGCAGAAGCTGCTCAAGCTCGACGAGCAGCTCCACGAGAGGGTGATCGGGCAGGACGAGGCGGTGCGACTGGTCGCCGACGCGGTTCTGCGCGCCCGCGCCGGCATCAAGGACCCGCGGCGACCGATCGGTTCCTTCCTCTTCCTGGGCCCCACCGGCGTCGGCAAGACCGAGCTCGCCAAGACCCTCGCCGAAGCGCTCTTCGACACCGAGGAGAACCTGGTGCGGATCGACATGAGCGAGTACATGGAGAAGCACGCCGTGTCGCGCCTGATCGGCGCCCCGCCCGGCTACGTCGGCTACGAGGAGGGCGGCCAGCTGACCGAGGCGGTGCGCCGCAAGCCCTACTCGGTGATCCTCTTCGACGAGGTCGAGAAGGCACACCCGGACGCCTTCAACGTGCTGCTCCAGTTGCTCGACGACGGCCGTCTCACCGACTCCCAGGGGCGCACGGTCGACTTCAAGAACACCGTGGTCATCATGACGTCGAACCTCGGCTCACACCACCTGCTCGAGGGCATCGGGCAGGACGGGGACCTCACCGAGGAGGCCCGCAACGCGGTGAACGCGGAGCTACGCCGCCACTTCCGTCCCGAGTTCCTCAACCGGGTCGACGACATCGTGCTCTTCAAGCCGCTGCGCATCGGGGAGATCAAGCAGATCGTCGACCTGCTGCTCGAGGACCTGCGTCACCGTCTGGCCGACCGCAAGCTACGCATCGAGCTCACCGAGCCGGCACGCGAGCTGATCGCCCGCGAGGGATTCGACCCCGTGTTCGGCGCCCGGCCGCTCAAGCGGTACCTGCAGCGCGAGCTCGAGACCAGGCTCGGCCGGGCGCTGGTCGCCGGCGATGTCGTCGACGGCTCGACGCTGCGCATCGGGGTCGACGCCGGCGGACTGTCGATCGACGTCGCTCCGGGGGCCTCGCCGCAGACCGGCGGGGTGGAGGAGACCACGGAGGACTCGCGGAGCAGCGAGGACGCGGCCTGAACCGGGCCGCGCCCGCTGGCGCCACCGGCCTTCAGCGGACGGGCGCTAGGATTCAGCCGCGGCCGAGCTGCAGCGCGGCGTTCCGGTCGGGCCCTGCGGGCGAACCGACGCTCGGCGAGCGCCCGGACGGCTCACGGCGCGCTCCGGCCCCGCGAAGCGCAGGAGTCCTACCGTGAGCCGACCTCCGAACGATGCCGAGCACGCCGAGCGGTCCCCCGCCGAGGACCGTGCCAGCCCCTCGGTCGTCGTCGAGCGGCTGGGCCGTGTCGTGCGCATCCGCGTCGATCGCGAGGCGAAGCTCAACGTACTCGACCAGGAGCTGGTCGACGGCCTGCAGCGGGCGCTCGACGAGCTGTCGGCCTGCGACGAGGTCGGCGCTCTGGTGCTCACCGGTGCCGGCGAGCGCGCCTTCTGCGCCGGCGCCGACATCCACCACATGGTGGGCGCCGACGAGGAGGACCTGACCCGCTTCCTGCGCTCGACCCGACGTCTCTTCCGCAAGCTCGCCGGATTCCCACTGCCGACGATCGCCGCTGTCAACGGTCACGCCCACGGTGGTGGCGCCGAGCTCGCCTGCGCCTGCGACCTCCGGGTCGGCTGCGAGGCGACCACCTTTCGCTTTCCAGGAGTCGTCTACGGGATGGCGGTGAGCACCTGGCAGCTGCCCCAGATCGTAGGTGTGCCACGCGCCAAGGAGCTGCTGTTCACCGCGGCGCAGGTGTCCGCTGCCGAGGCGGAGCGCATCGGCCTGCTCAATCGCCTGGTCGCCAGCGACGAGCTGCAGGCGACCGCGCTGGCCGTCGCCCGACAGATCGCCGAGCACCCGGCCGCCGCGGTGCGGGCGGTCAAGACCCTGGTCGACCGCAACGTCGGAGCGCCGATGACCCAACGCTTCTACCGCGAGCTCTACTCGAACCAGGACCGCGGGGTCGCCGCAGGCAGCGCCGACCGTTTCGCGCCCTTCCTCGACAAGAAGCGCTGAGCGGCAGCGGCGGCACCGCGGGGACCAGGGACCGGCGGCGCCCGACCTGCTCAGCGGCGCAGGCGCGTGCAACCGAGCCCGGCGAGCAGCAGCGCGACCACCGCCAGCGCAGCGTTGCTCAACGGCACGTCGACCGGGAAGACCGCCGGGCCGGCGACCGGGCGTATCAGCATCGCGGCGTGCTCGGCGAAGATCGGATCGGCCGCCTCGGCCAGATCCGCCCACTGGTCGGCGCGATCGTCGATGAACCATCCGTTGGTGAACGGCGTGGCGGGCGACTGGTCGGCGCAGACGAAGAAGAAGCGGTCGATCGTCGCGTCCCAGCGCACTCCGATCGAGAAGAGCCCGGGAGGCAGAGGCGTGCCGGGGATCTCGACGCGATAGAAGCGGCCCTCCGGGAAGGCGGGCACGGCGGTGGCCACCGCAGCCACCGAGATCTCGGGCTCGAGCATCGGTGCGCCGTCTTCTCCGCCATGCCTGTAGAGCTGAACCTCGAAGGAGATCGAGTCGTCGAGCTGGTTGCGGGTCCAGCAGATGCAGACGTCGGCCAGGCCTCGCTCGGGAAACTCCGCGAAGGTGAACTCCTGCACGTAGCGGCCGTCGACGACGCTCGGCACCCAGCCGTAGCCGGTCTCCAGCGAGCCGTCGTCCTTGACCACTCCCTCGACACAGTCGGCAGGCGGCGTGGAGGAGCCGCGTGGTGCTGGCGGGGCGGCGACCCTGGCCTCGCCGACGCCGGACGCAGACCCCGCGATCGATGCGCGAGCGGCGACCCCGGGCGCCGTCGCAAGCACGGCGCAGACCGCGGCGGCGAAGGCGGCGCCAGGCCACAGGTCGCCGCGCGGACGGCTCGATCGGTAAGGGCTCTCTGGCATCGCGACATCGTATCGCCCGCGGTGGGCTCGGCGCCGGGTGGAGACTCGGAGCGGCCACGAAGGCCCGGTGGCCCTCGGCCGATATGCTCGCGGGCCGGCGCGGCGTCGTTCCAGGGTCGCCGCGCGCCCATCGATTCGCCCCACCGCCGGCGATACGGCTCAGGTGGGCCGACCTCCCGAAGAGAGCCTCGACGATGAAGATCTACGCCTTTCCAGGCATCCGCTACCGAACCGCCGAACCGGGATCGCTGGCGGCGCCACCGTTCGACCAGATCGGCGAGCGGCTGCGGATTCAGCTGCATGCCGCGTCGCCCCACCACTTCTCCCACCTGACGAGGCCGGCGCCGGACTCCGAGGACGCCCACCAGCACGCCCGCAGGCTGCACGAGGAGTGGCTCGCCTCCGGAGTCGTCGCCGCCGACCCCACCCCGGCCGTCTACCCCTACGCGATCGAGGAGCGAAGCGGCAACCGTCGGCTCGGCCTGATCGCCCTCGTCGGCGTCGGCCCGGGCAGCGAGGCGGATCTGCGGCCACACGAGCATACGGTCGACAAGCCACTCGCCGACCGTCTGGCGCTGCTCGAGGCGACCGCCGTCGATCTCGAGCCGGTCTTCTATCTCGCCGAGGACGACGGTTCCCTCGAGGCGCTGCTGCAGGCCGACGCGGCGTCGGGGGAGTTGGTCGAGCACCGCGATCCGCACGGCAACCGCCACCGCCTCTACCGGGTCGACGATCCGGCGCGCATCGAGCGCTACCGGTCGACTCTCGCCGAGCGCACCGCGGCGATCGCCGACGGTCACCACCGCACCAAGGTGGCGCAGATGTTCGCCCGCAAGCACTCGGTGCCGGAGGGCCGGGCCGGCAGCGCCAAGATGGCGGTGATCACCTCGATCACATCGCGCGGTCTGCAGATCGACCCCATCCATCGCGGCATCACCCGCGAGCTCGACCCCGAGCTGCTGCGCCAGCATGTCGTCTCCGCGACACCCTTCGAAGGCGACGACGGCGCAGCCTTCGCGGCTGCCGTCGACGCGGCGCAACCGCCCTCGCTGGGCGCCTGGATCGGCGATCGCGGGCCCGAGATCTGGCGCCTCGATCCGAGCGCCGGTCCCAGCGACATGCCCGGGCGCGAAGCGGCGCTGCCGGCGGTGCTGCTGCAGTACCAGCTGCTCGCCGCCTGCGGCCTCACCCTCGCCAACGCCTCGGACGGGACTCTCGTCTACCGCTCGGACCCCGACGAGCTGTGGCAGGAACGGCGCGGCGGCGAGCTGCCGGCGGCCTTCTTCCTGCCGACGATGTCTCCCGAGGCCTTCGCCCTCGCCACGTCGGGCGGCGACGTGCTGCCACCGAAGTCGACCCGTTTCCTGCCCAAACAGGTCTCCGGGCTGGTCTGGTGCAGCCACGACGCGGAGCTCGCATGAGCGGAGGACATGTCGCCAGCGCCCCGAGACCGCCCGGAGCCGCACGATCTTGACCAACGCAAGGGGAACGAAGGACAGGGAGGCGTCGGCGCCGAGCTGGCGGCCCGCCGAGCTCGACGAGACGAAGCGCCTGCTCGAGCAGGCAGGTCTGCCCGCCGACGATCTCGACGAAGGCCTGCTGGAGGGCTTCCTCGCCTGCGGCCCCGTCGGCGAGCCCACCGCGGTCGGAGGGCTCGAGTTCCTGGGTCGCCACGCCCTGCTCCGCTCGGTGGCCGTGGCGCCTTCACGGCGCGGCGAGGGCCTCGGTCAGCAGGTGACCCGGGAGCTCGAACGGCGCGCCAGGGAGCGCGGCGTGCAGCACCTCTACCTGCTGACAGAGGGCGCGACGGCCTTCTTCGAACGACTCGGGTGGAGGACCACCGACCGCGCCCAGGCGCCGCCGGAGATCGCGGGCAGCACCCAGTTCAGCCGCCTCTGCCCGGCGAGCGCCCGGCTGCTCAGCAAGGCACTGTCGACGTCGCCAGCGCGCGGCGAGTCGCCCCGCTAGCCGCGAGGCGAGTGCGGCCGGTACGGTGAGAGCGTGCTCCGGCGGCCCGGCCGACAGGATCCGGCCGAACCGTCGGTGAACGGGAGGGGCCGGATCAGGCGGCCTGCTGCTCGACGACGCGGCCGTCGAAGAGGTGCACGGCGCGCTTGGAGTACGCGGCGTAGCGCGGATCGTGGGTGACCATGCAGATCGTGGCGCCACCCTCGTGCAGCTCGGACATCAGATCCATCACCGCCTCGCCGTTGGTCGAGTCGAGGTTTCCGGTCGGCTCGTCGGCGAGCACGATCGACGGATCGCCGACCACCGCGCGGGCCACCGCGACGCGCTGCTGCTGACCGCCTGAGAGCTGCGACGGGTAGTGCTTCACGCGATGCGACATGCCGACCCTCTCGAGGGCGGCGATGACGCGGTCCTTGCGCTCGCTCGAGGGCATGCCGCGATAGGTGAGCGGCAGCTCGACGTTCTCGAACACCGTCAGGTCGCCGATCAGGTTGAAGGCCTGGAAGATGAAACCGACCTCGCGGTTGCGGATCTTGGCCCGCTCGGAGAGCTTGAGGTTCGCGGTGCGCTGGCCGTTGAGCGTGTACTCGCCCTCGGTCGGCGTGTCGAGCAGGCCGAGAATCGAGAGCAGGGTCGACTTGCCGCAGCCCGACGGGCCGGCGATCGACACGTACTCACCCTTCTGGATGTCCAGATCGATGCCACTCAGGGCGTGGGTCTCGACTTCGTCGGTGTAGAAGATCTTGCTGACGCCGCGCAGGCTGATCAGTGCTTCGGACATCTTTGGTGGCTCCTTCTCCCTCTGGTCTTCGATTGCTCCCCTGCCGACGGCCGGGTCGCTTCCCGGCCGTGGAGCCCGGGAGGGCTGGCTCTGCTGGAGGATCGGGTCGGAATCAGTCGAGTCGGCCGCGCAGGGTGCGTGAAGGCTCTGCTGCGCCGCGGCCGCGAGCCGCCGGGGAGGCGACCGTCCTGGCCTGGTGTTCACCCATAGAACGCTCCGGACCGCTCTGGAGTTTCATGGATCTCATGGAGTTTCATCGAGTCGATCGAGTTTTCTCCGAGTTTCGTCGCTCCCGGCCCCGGTCCGTCGAGGCGCGGGCCAAGTCCCCCGGGGTCGATCGACGGTCGTCATCCCTCGAGCCGGATCTTCTCCGACTCCTCCCACTGGGAGGTGTCCGAGAGGATCACACGATCGCCCTGCTGCAGACCCTCGACGATCTCGACCGTGGTCACCGAGGTGCGGCCGAGCTGCACCCTGACCCGGGTCGCGGTGTTGTCGTCGTCGAGGCGGTAGAGGGAGATGAGGCTGTTGGCCTGACCGTAGGCGGGACGGCCGACGTGCAGCACGTCGGTGAGACGCTCGAGCTCGATGGTGCCGTCGACCGAGAGGTCGGGACGAGCGCCGCGCGGCAGCTCGCCGATCAGCGCCACGTCGACGGTGACGCTGCCGTTCTGCACCGCCGGATCGATACGGATGACGCGACCGTCGATGACGCCGTTGCGGGTGTCGATCTTGGCCGGCTGCCCAACCGTGACGTCCTTGGCCTGGGTCTCGGCGATGCGCAGCTCGGCCTTCAGCTTGTCGGGCTGGGCGACGCGCGCGAGGTTGGTTCCCGGGGTCACCTGCTGCCCTTCTTCGACCGGCACCTCCTGGAGCACTCCGTTCATGCCGGCGCGGACATCGAGACCCTCGAGCTGGCTGCGGCGCAGCTGGTAGAGGGCGCGCGCCTGGTCGAGCTGGGCCCGTTCGGCGCTGAGCTTGGTCTCGAGCGCGCGGTGAGCGAAGTCGAGCCGGTCTTTGGCCAGGGCAAAGCGCTTCTCCAGCTGGTCGGCGCTCAGCCGCGAGCGTTCGGCCTGGATCTGCGGCACCAGCCCCTCGCGCAGCAGCTCCTCGTCGGCCTGCTTCTGCAGCACCGCAGAGCGGAATTCGGCCTCGATGCGGGCGAACTCGGCTTCCTCGTTGAGCAGCTCGCGTTCGAAGTCGGTCTTGCGCACGTTGAAGTTGGCCTCGGCCTGGCGCAGGCGCAGCTGGGCGTCCTCGGTCTCCTGCTCGAGCTCGGGATTCGACAGCTCGAGGATCACCGTGTCCGGCTCCACCTCGGCGCCGGGCAGCACCACCCGCCTCTCGACCCGACCGCTGGTGCGCGAAGAGATCCAGCGCAGCTCCTCGGGGACCAGGGTCCCGGGGCCGCGGACCTGGCGCAGCATCTCGCCGCGCTCGACGGTGCCGAGGTAGACCGAGGAGCGCGACACCGACGGCGGCCTGGGCTCGAGCTGCCAGAGCCAGTACGTGAGCAGTGCGAGCGCCACGGCGCCGAGGGCTCCGTAGAGGATCCGCTTGCGGCGCTTGGCCTCGACCACTCCTTCTCTCTTGACGTCCATGGATGCGGTCTCGATGTTCGAGCGCCCTAAGGTGAAGGGCGCGGGTTCGCGATGGTTGTCGGGGAGACGGACAGCTCCGCTCGTCAAGGACGCCGCGGGCGCACGGGACTCCCCGACGCCCGGGCGGGGAATGCTTCGGCCTGCCCGGGAGTTCTCGCAGCGTTACGCAGGATCCCGGTCGCGGGTTGCAGCCTCGCCAGAGGCCAGCGCCGCTGCCTCGCAGCCGGAAGGCGGGCGCCATCCCGCAGCCATTGGTGTGGTGTCTGCGGGTGGGACGTCACGGGTGCTGCGACTGGTTCGTGTCAGCTCGTCGGACCGGCGACCTGCCAGGTGTCACCACCGCGGATCAGCTGCTCGAGAGTCGCATCGGGGTGCGCCTCCTCCTGGGCGCGGACCTGGGCGATCACGGCGTCCTCGTAGACCGGCGCGGCGACGTCGCGGAAGACGCCGAGTGGCACCGGGAAGCCCGGGCCCAGGGTCGCCAGCTCGAACGCGAGCGCCGCCGAGGGCAGCCTCTCGTCCCACTGCACGAGCCCGGCACCGTCGCCATCCTCTGCGACGTCGACGACCTCGAGCGAGTTGCCGCTCCGGGCGATGCCGCGCGGACTCTCCTTGCCGAAGAGCAGCGGCTCGCCGTGCTCGAGGTAGAGCACGTTCTCCGAGCGGGCCGACTTCTCGGTCACGTTCTCGAACGCCTTGTCGTTGAAGATGTTGCAGTTCTGGTAGATCTCGACGAACGCGGTCCCGGGATGCGCCGCGGCGCGCTCGAGCACCGACTTGAGATGTGGCTGGAAGATGTCGACGCTGCGGGCGACGAAGGTGGCGCCGGCCCCCAGCGCCACGGCGAGCGGGTTGAAGGGCGCGTCGACCGAACCGAGGGGAGTCGACTTGGTCCGCTTGCCGACCTCGCTGGTCGGCGAGTACTGGCCCTTGGTCAGCCCGTAGATGCGGTTGTTGAACAGCAGCACCTTGACCCCGACGTTGCGCCGCAGCACGTGCATGAAGTGGTTGCCGCCGATCGACAGCGCGTCGCCGTCGCCGGTGACCACCCACACCGAGAGGTCGGGGCGACTCATCTTGAGCCCGGTGGCGACCGCCGGCGCCCTCCCGTGGATGGTGTGGAAGCCGTAGGTGTTCATGTAGTACGGGAAGCGGCTCGAGCAGCCGATTCCCGACACGATGACGAACTTCTCGCGCGGGATGCCGAGACTCGGGAAGACCGTCTGCACGGCCGAGAGGATCGCGTAGTCGCCGCAGCCGGGACACCAACGCACCTCGTCGTCGGACTGGAAGTCCTTCTTGCTCAGGGTGGTCGTCGTTTCGGTGCTCATGACCTCGATGCTCCCAGTTGCCGGTCGATCTGGTCGCTGATCTCCTGGCGGGTGAACGGCTTGCCCTCGATCTTGGTGTAGGACTGCACGTCGATCAGGAAGTGGCCGCGCAGCAGCAGCGCCAACTGACCCATGTTCATCTCCGGCAGCAGCACCTTGTCGAAGCGCGCCAGGACCTCGCCGAGGTTGGCCGGGAACGGATTCAGCCAGCGCAGGTGGGCGCGCGACACCGGCTTGCCCTGCTCGCGCGCCTGGTTCACGGCGCCGGTGATGGCGCCCAGCGTGCTGCCCCAGCCGAGGACCAGGAGCTCGCCGCCGTCCGGGTCGCCGTGCACCTCGAGATCGGGCACGTCCTGCACCACGCGCGCCACCTTCTCGGCGCGCAGACGTGTCATCCGCTCGTGGTTGTGCGGGTCGTACGACACCTTGCCGGTGACGTCGGCCTTCTCGAGGCCGCCGATGCGGTGCTCCAGACCCGGGGTGCCGGGAATGGCCCAGGGCCGGGCCAGGGTGCGCTCGTCGCGCATGTACGGCAGGAAAGTCTCCGGGTCGTCGTGGAAGCTGGTGCGCAGATCCGGGAGATCCTCGATCTCCGGCAGGCGCCACGGCTCCGATCCGTTGGCGATGTAGCCGTCCGAGAGCAGCACCACCGGCACCATGTAGCGCGTGGCGATGCGCACCGCTTCGAGCGCCACCTCGAAGCAGTCGGAGGGGCGCGCGGCGGCGATCACCGGCACCGGCGAGTCGCCGTTGCGACCGAACAGGACCTGCAGCAGGTCCGACTGCTCGGTCTTGGTCGGCAGGCCGGTCGAGGGTCCGCCGCGCTGGATGTCACAGACCACCAGCGGCAGCTCCACCATCACCGCCAGGTTCATCGCCTCGGACTTCAGCGCGATACCGGGTCCGCTCGAGCACGTCACGCCGAGCGCGCCGCCGAACGAGGCGCCGATCGCGGCGCAGACCGCGGCGATCTCGTCCTCGGCCTGGAAGGTGGTCACCCCGTAGCGCTTGTAGGTGGCCAACTCGTGCAACACGTCGCTCGCCGGAGTGATCGGGTAGGCGCCGAGGAAGAGCGGCAGGCCGCTGCGCCGACTCGCCGCGACCAGGCCCATGGCGAGCGCCGAGTTGCCGTGGATGTTGCGGTAGGTCCCCGGCTCGAGCGCCGCCTTCTCGACCTCGTAGCGCACCTGGAACAGCTGCGTGATGTCGCAGAAGTTCCAGCCCGCCTTGAGCACCTTGATGTTCGCCTCGGCGATCTCAGGCCGGCGCTTGAATTTCAGCTGCAGCCAGTCGACCGTGTTCTCCAGCGGCCGGCTGTAGAGCCAGTAGACCATGCCGAGGGCAAACAGGTTCTTGCACCGGTCCTTGGTGCGGACGTCGAGGTCGCTGTCCTCGAGCGCCTTGCGCGTCATCGTGGTGATGTCGGCGGTGAAGACGCGGAAGGCGCTGAGTGAGCCGTCTTCCAGGGGGTTTCCCTCGAGGCCCGCCTTCTTGAAGTTGCGCTCGTTGAACTCGTCGGTGTTGGCGATGATCGCGCTGTTCGGCTGCAGATCCCCGAGATTGGCGATCAGCGCCGCCGGGTTCATCGCCACCAGCACGTCCGGGGTGTCGCCCGGCGTGTGGATGTCGTAGTCGGCGATCCGCACCTGGAAGGCCGACACGCCCGGCAAGGTCCCGGCAGGGGCGCGGATCTCGGCCGGGAAGTCGGGCAGGGTCGACAGGTCGTTGCCGAGCACCGCCGAGGTGTTGGTGAACTGCGAGCCGGTGAGCTGCATCCCGTCGCCGGAGTCCCCGGCGAAACGGATGACCACGTCGGACACCCTCTGCACGGTCGGCGCTTTCGCATCCGACCGCTCCGGCGACTGATCGCCGCCGCGCTCGTGTCCAGCAACCGGAAGGCTCATGGGCGACTCCTGCTTCGCGTCGATGGGGAATGGGGCCGAGAAGGCTCGCGGGCGGAGGGCACCGGGCACACCGCGCGGCACGCGAGGTCGGCGTCGATCCTCACGTCATCCGATCATCGGCACCGTGCCGCAGCGACTCTGCGGAGCTTTCGGGAGATGCACGGTGGTCAACGTAGACGACCCGGGCTTCGGGGGCCGAGACCGATGGAGAGGTCCGGGGCCGGGAGCTCGGGGCCCGGCACGAGCTTTCCTCGGATACTAACAGCGCTCTGCGACCTGCAAAGTCCTGGGGGGGTGGCTGCGTCCCGCAGCGACGGCCACCCTTCCCGCCCACGGGGCCGCGATACGCTGCGGCCCGTGAGCGACGATGGTGGTCCGTCTGCCCGCGGGTCGACCGCGGAAGGCTCCGCCGCGCCCAGGCCGGCGTCGTGGCGAAGCTTCGCTGTCGCCGGGATCTTCGTCGCGGCGGCCCTGCTGATCGTCTTCCTGCGTCTGCCGGTGCTCAGCCGGCTGGTCGAGATCGGCCTCTGGCTCCTGGCCCTGGTCGCCGCCGGCTGGCTGGTCGTCGCGGCGCTGCGACGGTTGCTGTGGAGCGTCGGCAACCGTCTGGCGTTCAGCTACTTCCTGCTCGGGGTGCTGCCGATCCCGATGGTCTTGCTGCTGGCGCTGGTCGGCGCCTACCTGCTCTCCGGCTTTTTCCTCACCCACCAGGTGCGCTCGGCCCTGGCCTCGATCCACGGCGAGGTGGCCACCGTCGCCACCCTGGCCTCGGACGCCTGGGCGTTCGAGGAGGTGCGGCCCTCCTCGCCGTTCGCCGACATCTCGATCGCCTACTACGAGGACGGCGTGCGTATCGAGGGCAGCCACACGGCTCCCGAAGCCTGGCCGACCTGGCTCGAAGAGGAGACCGTCGCCTCCGCGCGGGGAGCGGCGCTGCGCAGCCGGCTGCCGCCAATCGTCGCATTCGAGGACGGCGCGATCACCGTGGCGGCCGCCCAGCGAGTCGGCGAACGCGGCGTCATCGCCTACTTCGACTCCGACCTCGCCCGCGCCACCGCACGTCGGGCGGCGGCCTGGGTCGAGCTCACCCGCAAGGACGATCCGGGCAGCGAGGCCGCGACGACGTTCCAGATCGGCGACAACCAGTGGACCTTCCAGCCGCTGCGCCGGGCCGAGGCGCGCGGCAGCATCGACGAGTTCTTCGGCGAGCGCGACCTGCCGGCCCGGCGGCTGATCATCGGCCTCGACAGCCTCGGCCCGCTCTTCGCCTTCGCCGACGGTGCGATGGTGTCGGCCAACGTCTCGGCGACCGTCTTCGCGCCGCCGGCGGCGATCCTTCGCAACCTCTTCTCCAACTCGCGCGAGGTCGACACCGTCGGCTGGGCGGCCTTCATCGTCCCCGCCTTCCTGCTCTTCGATCTCTACGTGGTCGCCGCGGTGATGGCGGTCTTCCTGATCGCCGGCCTGTCGCGCGCCGTCAACCAGCTCAGCACCGCGACCAGCAGGGTGCAGGAAGGGGACTTCGACACCCGCATCGAAGTCCGCCGCCGGGATCAACTCGGCGCCCTGCAGACGACCTTCAACCAGATGACCGAGAACCTGCAGCGGGCGGTCGCCGAAGCGACCCAGAAGGAGCTGATCGACAAAGAGCTGGAGATCGCGCGCGATCTCCAGCGCAGCCTGCTGCCGGTGCAGCTGCACTTCGGCGAGCGCATCGAGGTGGCCAGCTTCTTCGAGCCCTCGGCGGCGATCGGCGGCGACTACTACGACATCGTGCCGCTCGACGAGGGACGTTCACGGCTGGCCATCGCCATCGCCGACGTCTCAGGTCACGGCCTGCCCGCCGGCCTGCGCACCGCGATGCTCAAGGCCGGCCTCGAGATCCTGGTCCGCGAGCGCAAGGCCACCGAGGACATCTTCCACGCTCTCGACCGCATCGTGCGCTCGGGCACCGAACGGACCTTCGTCACCGCGACCCTGACCATCCTCGACCTCGGGACGCGCGCCGCGACGATCACCAACGCGGGGCACTGTCCCACCTACCACCTCGATGCGCTTCGAGGAGAGGTGACCGAGATCGTGCTCCCCGGCACTCCGCTCGGCGCGTTGCGTCAGCGCTACGGTGAGCAGCGCATCGATTTCGCGCCGGGCGACGCCCTGGTCTGGCTCTCCGACGGGCTGATCGAAGCGGAGAACCCGCACGGTGACGTCTTCGGCTACGACCGCACGGTCGCCGCGCTCGAGGGGGCCTGGTCGGCGGTCTCCGAGAGGTCGACGAGCTCGGCCGAGCTGCGCGACGCCATGGTGGACGCGGTGCGTGAGTGGTCGGGAGGCGTCCCGCCGCAGGACGATCGCACTCTGGTGGTGCTGCGCTCGCTCGACCCGCGACGCGGCGGTCCGGCCGAGGAGGTCGACCGACCCTGACGGGCTCCCCCGGGAGCGACCGAGGACTCAGACGTCGCCCTGGCGCGGTGCCAGGTCGAGGAAGCGCCGGATGCGCTCGATGTAGCCCTGCGTCTCCCGGTAGGGCGGCACGCCACCGTACCGCTCGACCGCCCCCTCGCCGGCGTTGTAGCCCGCGAGGACCAGATCGAGCTCGCCGTCGAAGCGGTCGATCAGGAAGCGCAGGTACCGAGCCGAGGCGGTGGCGTTGTGCAGCGGGTCCCAGAGGTTCTCGGGCTGGATGCCGAAGCGCTGGGCGGTCGCGGGCATCAGCTGCAGCAGCCCCCTGGCGCCCTTGTGCGACAGGGCGCGAGGATCGTGATTCGACTCCGCGCGGGCCATCGCCGACATCAGCCGCGGGTTCACGCCGTAGTCGGCTGCGACCTGATCGAGCAGCGCGGCGTGGGGCCCCTCGGCCTGCTGACCCTCCTGCCAGCGCAGCGGAAAGCCCGGAGCCGCAACCGGTTCGGGCTCGGACGGTTGCGGCGCGATCTCGTCGTCGATGATGCGCTCGATGCGCTCCAGGTCGAGCAGCAACGCACCGCCGCCCGGCAGCTCGAGCCGCATCTTCTCGCCCAGCAGCTCGTAGTCGGCGACCTTGAGGAAGTCGCCGTTGGTCAGCAGGGCGATCTCGGCCCGTGCCGCCACGGTCGAGGCGAGGCAGCCCGCAGTCACCAGCGTCAGGACGGCGAGCCGCGGCGCGGATCGGGATGCAGTTCGTGATCGGGCGCACATGGCGTGAAGGCTCGGTCGGGGTCGCGGGCCGAGGGGGCTCATCCAGCGGTACGGATCGCTCGGCCCAAACGTCGCAGAACCGCCGGGCCCCTTCTCCCTCTTCCCTCTTCCCCTCCCCTATTCCCTCTTCCCTTTTCCCTCGTCCCTTGTCCCTTGTCCCTTGTCCCTCGTCCCTTTTCCCTAACCCCTTTTCCCTAACCCCTGACCCCTGACCCCCCACCCCCCCCCCCCAACCCCCGGGTCGCGGGGGGGAAGCCGCATAGATGGCGCGCAGGGGGTGGTGGGGGAGGGGGGGGGAGGTCTGGGTGGTCGAGACGTCGGCATGGCCGAGCATCATCTGCACCTGGCGCAGGTCGGCGCCGTGCTCGAGCAGGTGGGTGGCGAAGCTGTGGCGCAAGACGTGCGGCGAGAGACCCTCGACGCCCACCCGGCGACCGTGGCCCCTGAGGATCTTCCAGAATCCCTGACGGGTGAGCGGTCTTCCCCGAGCGTTGAGGAACAGCTGCGGGTGCAGCTCCCTGGCGAGACGCGGGCGCACCTCCCCGAGATAGATGTCGAGCCACTGCTCGGCGCGCTCGCCGAAAGGCACGATGCGTTCCTTGCTCCCCTTGCCGAAGGCGATCAGGAAGCCGCCGTCGAGGCGCAGCTGCTCGCGGCGCAGCCCGACCAGCTCGCTGACCCGCAGGCCGGTGGCGTAGAGCAGCTCGATCATGGTGCGATCGCGACGTCCGAGCAGTGTGTCGGTGTCGGGCGCTTCGAGCAGCCGGTCCACCTGCTTCTCGCTGAGCACCTTCGGCAGGGTCGCCAGCCGGCGTGGAGCCTCGAGGTTCTCCGCCGGGTGGTCGGGCCGATCGCCTTCGGCGACCAGGAAGCCGTAGAAACGGCGGAGCGACACCAGGGCTCGGGCGATGGTGCGGTTCGCCAACCCTCCCTCGCGCAGGCGCCTCAGGTGCAGCGCCAGCTGACGCGGCGTGGCGCGGAGAGGATCCTCACCCCGCGCGACGAGATCGTCGAACAGGCGCTCGAGATCGCCGCGGTAGGCGGCGACGGTGTTGGCCGAGAGCCCGCGCTCGACCTCGAGCAGGTCGAGGTAGGCATCGAGGCGACGCGCTGCCGCCGAGGCAGTGGTCTCGGCACCGGTACGGGGCGCAGCGGGTCGCTCCTCGGGTCGTCCGCCGGACGCGGGTCCGCGCTCTGCCGGTCGGCTGGGGCTCACCGGCACAAGGTAGCACCGTGTGCCCGCCCGACACGCCGGCGCGGGGTGCCGATAGACTCTCCCGATGATCAAGAAGATGCCTCTCGACCTCGATTCCACGCTCTCTCCAGGACTTCTCCGCCGGTCCAGCGGCCCGGCCCGCCGACTGCCAGCAGCCGCCGTGGCGCTCTCGCTGTGCGCCTACCTGGCCCTCCTCGGCTGCGCTGGCACCGACGGCGAAGCTCCTCCGACCACTCCCTCGCTCGAGGAGCTCGAAGCCGCGATCACGGCCGAGGAGCTGCGGACCGACATCGCAGCGCTGTCCTCCGACGAGATGGGAGGACGCGGCCCAGGCAGCGAAGGCGACCGCATGGCGCGCCAGTACATGATCGAGCAGATGCAGGCGATCGGACTCGAGCCGGGCGGCCCGAACGGTTCCTGGGAGCAGCCGTTCGAGATCGTCGGCGTGACCTCGGAGGTGCCGGAGACATGGACCTTCACCGGCGCGGGCGGCTCGCTCGCCCTGAAGGACTTCGAGCAGTTCATCGCCGGCAGCGGCGTGCAGGCCGAGAAGGCCACGGTCGAGGACGCTGAGCTGGTCTACGTCGGCTACGGCATCGTGGCCCCCGAGTACCAGTGGGACGACTTCGACGGCGTCGACCTCAGCGGCAAGATGCTCGTGGTGCTCAACAACGATCCGGACTGGAGCGACGACCTCTTCGAAGGCACCCGGCGGCTCTACTACGGACGCTGGAGCTACAAGTACGAGACCTCGGCGGCGCAGGGTGCCGCCGGAGCCATCATCATCCACACCACGCCCTCGGCCGGCTACCCGTTCCAGGTGGTGCAGACCTCGTGGACCGGCGAGCAGTTCCAGCTCCCGGCCGGCGACGAGCCGCGCAACCAGATCGAGGCGTGGGTCACCGAGGACGCCGCGAAGCAGCTCTTCGAGCTGGCCGGTCTCGACTACGACGCCCAGATGGAGGCGGCTCGCAGCGCCGACTTCACGCCGGTGCCGATGGGCGTGCGCACCAGCCTGACGCTGGACAACACCGTCACTCGCAAGGAGACCGCCAACGTGCTCGGCGTGCTGCCCGGCACCGATCCGCAGCTGAGCGACGAGTACGTCGTCTACACCGCCCACCACGACCACCTCGGCAACGCCGGCGAGGGCGAGGATCCGATCTACAACGGAGCCCTCGACAACGCCTCGGGCGTCGCCCAGGTGCTGGCGATCGCGCGCCAGCTGAAGCGTGCCCCGACCCGGCGCTCGAACCTGTTCAACTTCGTCGCCGCCGAGGAGCAGGGCCTGCTGGGCTCCGAGTTCTACGCCCGCAACCCCACCGTCGCGCCAGGGAAGATGGCGGCCAACCTCAACTTCGACGGCGGCAACATCTGGGGCAAGACCCGTGACGTGACCTACATCGGGCTCGGCAAGTCGAGTCTCGACGAGGTGGTGCGCGCCGGGGCCGCCCGCCAGGGGCGCGAGGTGCTGCCCGATCAGTTCCCCGACAAGGGCTTCTTCTACCGCTCCGACCAGTTCAACTTCGCCAAGATCGGCGTGCCCGCCATCTACCTCGACACCGGCACCGACTTCATCGACCGCGAGCCGGGCTGGGGCAAGCAGCAGATCGACCAGTGGACCGAGGTCCACTACCACCAGGTCAGCGACGAGCTACTCGACGACTGGAACTTCGACGGCATGATCGACGACGTCGCCCTGGGCCTCTACTGCGGCATCACCATCGGCAACGCCGACGAGATGCCGCGCTGGAACGAAGGCGACGAATTCGAGCGCGCCCGGCTGGACGCGTTGGCGACGGTGGCGGAGTAGGGAAAAGGGAAAAGGGGCAGAGGGCAGAAGGCAGAGGGAAGAGAAAGGGGTCGGGGGTCAGGGGTCAGGGACTAGGGGTTAGGGATTGGGGGTCAGGGGTCAGGGATTAGGGCAGAAGGCAGAGATCGGAGACTCGGAACCCCCAGGCGAGCCGCAGCGAGCCGAGTCTGAAAGCCGGGAGTCGGAGCCCGCCAAGTCTCACGGTCTGCCCTCCGACCTCCTCCCCCTTCAGGGGGAGGACCGAGGTGGGGTGCCCCAGTCACCGGCTCGCTACGAGCTCGACCCTGCGCCGCACGGCGGTCCCGAACTCTGCTCGCTTCCCTCTTCCCTCTTCCCTCTTCCCTTGTCCTTTGTCCCTTGTCCCTTGTCCCTTGCTCGCCTCAGCTCGCCCGCATCCCGCCGCAGTCGGCACACTCGCCGAGGGCGCCGTCACCTGCCACGTCACTGACCGGGCGAGCGGCCTTGCGGCACCTGCACAGCGGCAGCTCGCGGTCCTCGTCGAGCTTCCAGCGCAGCGGGCCGACGTCGCCGGCGCTCGCGGCACGATGCGAGCCGTCGCAGAAGGGCGGGTGCGCGGTGGCGCCGCAACGGCACCAGAAGTAGGTGCCGGCGGCGACCTGCACCAGCACCGGCCGCCGCCGCGCCGGCGTCTCGGCGGTCTTCACGAGCCGGTTCCTCCGTCGTCCTGGAAGCGGGCTTGCAGGCGCCGGCGCACCGGCTCGGGAACCGCCCCGTCGACGCTGCCGCCGAGCCGATAGATCTCCTTGACCAGGCTGCTCGACAGGTCGACGACGTCCGGGCTCGGCAGCAGGAAGACGGTCTCGAGGCGCGGAGACATGCGGCGGTTCATCAGCGACATCGGCAGCTCGTAGTCGAGGTCCGTGCCGGAGCGCAGTCCGCGCAGCACCGCGCTGGCGCCGCATTCGCGGGCGAAGTCGACCAGCAGCCCCGAGAAGGTGCGCACCTCGACGCGGCTCTCGTCCGAGTAGACCTCGCGCAGCATCTCGAGCCGCTCCTCGACGCCGAAGAGCGGCTTCTTGTTCTCGTTGACCAGCACCCCCAGCACCATGCGGTCGCACAGCCCGAGGCCGCGCCGGATCAGGTCATCGTGGCCGCGGTGCAGCGGATCGAAAGACCCCGCGAAGACGAACACACGCTCGCTCATCGAGCCCTCCCGTCGCCACCAGCCAGGCGGCGCTGCTCGGCGCGCACATCGACAGTGCGCTGGTTGAAGGCGCCGTCGACGAGCCGCAGCAACACCAGCGCGGCGTCCGCCGGCACCTCGAGGCGCACCGTCTCGCGCCGCGCGTCGACAAGCCCGTCGACCGGCTCCGCGGAGCGCCAGGCACCGGTGTCGACGCTGTACTCGAGATCGCGCAGCGGCAGATGGGCGTCTTCCACCGTCACCAGGAGGCCCGGCAGCCCGCCCGCCGCCGTCGACACCGACACGATCCGCGGCGGCGAGTGGTCGACGACGATCGAGCCGGTGACGCGCTCGGCCACGAGCTCCTCGCCGTCGCGGTTCGAGGGCAGGTCGCTGGCCTCGAGGCGGAAGCGGTAACGGCCGTCCGGCAGCACCGTGGCGTCGAAGCCGATCTGGTCCTCCTCGAGATCCTCCTCGATCACGAACCACCGCTCCCCGTCCTCGGGGCGCACCGAGACGCGGTAGTGCAGCTCGTCGCCGTTGGGGTCCTCGGCCTTCCAGCGCAGGGTGCGGTAGCCGAGCTTCCACAGCTTCTTGGTGCGGCCGTCCGAGGTCGGATCTCCGATGCGGGTGAAGACGCCGTCGCGGTTGGGACGCAAGGCCTCGAAGGCCTGGTTGGAGGGGTTGAAGTTCGCCGCCACCAGCACCTCGCCGGGGTCGAGCACCTCGAGGTCGGTGATCTCGGGTCGGCGGTTCTGCTGCAGGAACGAGAGCTCGACGGCGCGCAGCTCGGGCGACGATCGCTCGGCCGCACCGGCCGTCAGGCGGGCGCGCCACTGCACGTAGCGTCCCATCGGCACCGCGTCGAGCGACAGGCTGCCGGAGAGCTCGCCGCCAGGCGCCGAACCGACCGCCGTCCACTCGGCCCAGGTCTCGTCGGGAGTGGCCGAGTAGCCGCTACGCGCATCGAAGGAGATCGAACCGCCCGCGGGCACCGCCCCCTCCCAGTGCAGGGTTCCGAAGCGCGCACCGTGTCGCGCGTCGAGCACGTCGCTGGTGTAGGCGCCGCTCTCGGCGGGCTGGGCGCTGGGAGCGTAGAGCGCCGCGGCGTCGGTGGCAGCGACGGTCGGCGCCGAGCCGGCACCCGGCAGAAGCGCCATCAGCTGGCGCGAGTCGAGATCCTGCTCGAGCACCAGATCGGAGCCGCGCAGCGAATAGAGCTTGCCCGACTGACCGGTCGCCACCCACAGCCGGTCGCGATGCTGCAGGGCATAGACCGTCTCGCGCCGCAGCTGACCGACGCTCTCGGCGGAACCGTTGGGGCGGATACGCAGCACCAGACTGCGCGGGCCGCTGTAGCCCGCGGGTCGCGAGCCGGCGGCGCCGGCGCCTTCGCTGACCTGGACGGTGGGCTGATCGCCTCCGTCGGAGTCGTCGCTGGAGGCCGCCCCGGATCCTGGCGAGCCGGCGGCGGCGAGCGGAGTCGCTGGCGCCAGCGAGACCAGGCTGGCCTCGGAAGCCACCGCGGCAGCGAAGAGGTCGCCGTCGGGGCCGAGCGCGAAGGCGGTGATCTCGGGCTGGTCGGCGTCGTAGAGCGACACCGCGCGGCCACTCGGGTCGAGCCGCAGCACACGTCCCTCGCCGGCGGTGCCGACGTAGAGCACCCCGGTGCCGCGGCCGGCGCCGGGCGGCGCGTAGAGCAGGGCCCGGATGTGGGGGTCGGCGGCGTCGTAGAACTCCTCGACCACCGAGGACGAGGTGTCGCCAGCGGCCGGCGCGTCGGCGGACGGGTCCTGCTCGGTGACACGGAACAGCTTGCCGTTGTTGCCGGTGCCGACCAGCAGGCGGCCCTGCTCGTCGCGGGCCAGCGCCCAGATGTAGGTCTCGCCCGGCGAGAAGACCACGAAGACCTCGCCGTCCGGAGCGATCCGGTAGAGCTTGCCGTCGGGAGAGCTGCCGGCGTAGACGGTCCCGTCGTCGGTGGCCAGCACGGCGAAGATCTCCTCCTCCTCCGCCTCGAGCAGCTGCTCGACCCGCGCCTCCCCGGCGGCGGGCTGGCGTCGGACGAGGAACACCCGCCCCGAGTTGCCGGTGCCGACCACCCAGCCTTCGGGATGGGGTGCAGCGGCGAGCAGGAAGGGCTCGTCGACGGCGGTCACCAGCTCCAGGCGGTCGGCGAGGCGCAGCACGCCGAGCGCGTCGATGCTGACCCCGTCGGCCTTGCCCTCGAGGAACGCCGGAGCGCCGGTGGTGCGCGCGATCTTGACCTCAGTGGCCGCGAGCGCCGGAACCAGCAGCAGACCCGAGACAGCCAGGAGGCGCGCGGCACGAGCCAGCCGCGACCGCAACGGTCTCTCCAGGCGTCGGGGGCTCACCGTGCGGTTCCTCCCTGCGGCTCGGGCGCGCCGCCTCCTGGGGCCGCCCCGCCCGACGCCGGCTCCGCCGCCACTGCGTCTGCTGCGCCGGCATCGCCCGCATCGAGCTCTTCGTCGTCCTCGTCGCCGCGCCGCACCTCGAGGTCGATCCGCACAACGCCGTCGAGCGGCGTGTGCCAGCGGCGCACGGTCTCCTGCTCGAGCACCAGCGCGGTGCGGCGGATCTCGCTGCGACGGGCGCTCTCCCAGAGCGCCCGCACCGATGGCGGCAGGTCGCTCAGCACCCGGCCGTCGTAGGTGATGCCGCCGGCGCCGCGCACTCCCAGCACCACCAGGTCGCGGCTGGAGCGGAAGTCGTCGAGCTGGTGCAGCGTCGCCTCGAAGCTCTTGGGGTCGCGCGGCGCCACCTGCAGCTTGACCGCGTCGGTGGAGGGGCCGTCGCCGACGAAGAGGTAGTAACGGCCGCTGTCGAGACCCGAGGGGATCGGCACCTCGACGCGGTGGCGCGAACGCGCCCCGCGCACCGCCTCGAGCTCGAGGTGCACGGTGAGCGTCTCGCCCGGCCTCACGACACGCCGCGACGGGAAGGCGTCGAGCAACCGGTGCGCGAGCCCCTGCTCGGCGACCTCGAGCTCGACGTCGATCGCCTCGATCGTGACGTCGCGCCACGGGTTGAGCTCGAGGAAGCCCGACACCTGGAGCAGGTAGACCGCAGCGTCGAAGGCTGCCCCGGTGCCGTCGAAGTTCTGCTCGATCTCGAGCGTCGGCTGGCCCTCGATCTCGATGCGGGCCCGCAGGTCGACGCTCTGCTCGCCGGCGATCCTCTCCGCCGACTCGAGTGACTGCAGCAGGCTGACGCCGATCAGGCCGGGACGCATCGCGGGCAGGTCGGCCAGCTCGAGATCGAAGCGCTGCCTTCGCAAGGCGCTGTCGCCGGCCGCCTCGGCGCGACGCACCTCGATGCGCATCGGTGTCGTCTCGGGCGTCGCGCCGACCCGCCCGGTGATGCCGGCGAGCCGGTCCTGGCGCAGCGAGCCGACGATCGGACCGGTGTTGGTGAGCTTGAACGAGCTCGCCACCGAGCTGACCACGGTGACCACCTCGCCGCCGGCCATCGGGATGTCGAGCTCGCCGATGCCCAGGAACGGATGACCGAAGGCCAGGACGTCGTCTCCCTGGCGTTCGGTGACCGTGCCGCTGACCGCCATCTGCAGATCGCCTCCCACCAGCACCCCGATCACCGTCGAGCCCGCCCCGAGGGGCGGCAGCTCGCGGTCCTCGTCGATCCTGCCGCCACTGGCGGCGGCGACCCCGGTGGCGGCGAACTGGCGCTCCGCCAGCTCGGCCGCCCGACCGCTGAAACCCGAGGTGACGAGCTGGTAGCCGTAGCGCGCGCCTTCGTGCGGCAGCGACGGCAGCAGAGCGGCGAGCTCGTCGAGTGCAGCCGCGAAGCGCTCGGCGCCGTCGCCGCGGCGCAGCAGGTCCTCCGGCCGGGGAGCGCCCAGGCCCTGGGGCAGCACCGACCGCGGGCCGACCCGTGACGCCTCCTCGCCGCCGTCCAGCGAATCCATCGAGCCCCCTGGACCCGCCGGATCCGCCAGCAACGGGCTGCTCCGGTGCAGCTCCCGCATCAGGTCGATCGGGGTGATGCCCGCGAGGGCGCCGTTGGAGAAGCTCCACGAGAACGCCACCGCCCCGGCGAGACGCTCGCCGATGTAGACCGGGCTGCCGCTCATGCCTCCGGCGACGCCACTCTCCTCGAGCCCGTGGCCCGACAGCCTGGCCAGGATGAAGCTGGTGCCGGGATTGAGGTTGCGCAGCACCCCGACCACCTCGAGCTCGAAGCGCTCGGGCTCGGTGCCGGCGAAGACCGACAGACCGTAGCCCCGCTGGCCGCGCTCGATCTCGTCGATGCCGATCGTCTCGGCGACCGCGAAGCGCGCCGCACTGCTCCCGTCGTCGGTGGATCCCGACGCGGCGACGGGGTTGGCGCCGCCCTCTGCCGGCGGCTGTGCAGCACCCTCCCGAACCGACGCCCCTTCGCGCTCCGACTCCTCGCTGGCAGTCTGCGCCGTGAGCGGTGCCGCGGCGACGGCGAGCAGGGCGATCAGCAGACCGCACCTCGACGCGGAGCCGGGCGAGTGGACTGGATTGTCGCGTCTGGACACTGTGGACACCGGGGCCGGGAGACTGGAGCGGGGATCTTCGGTCGGCTCGAACTCGGCTCGGGGTGTGCCGTCGAAGGCTACGCGCCGGAGTTCGCCCGCCGGTCGTCGCCGGACGTTCCCTTCGAGAGACCGTTGCCGACGGCGGCGGGTTCCCGGGCTGCTCCGCCAGAGCGCCTGCCCCGACGGCAGCGCGCGAGACGGTCGGCCTGGGTGGCTTCCTCCGACCCTCGGAGCCGCGAGCCGCGCTCGGGCGCCGCTTCGGCGACAGCCGCCTCGACCGGCGGAGATCGGAACTCAGGGAAACCGGACGGCGCCGTGCCGCAGGACAACGGCGGCGCCCTGCGACGCATTCCAAGCTACCACGGTCGAAGGCGGGCCTCCCGGCAGCTCGCCGCCATCGAGCAGCCAGCCGCCGTGGGGAGCGAGCAGCTCGGCGACCGCGTCGGGATCGACGAGGGACGGCTCGCCACTGCGGTTGGCGCTCGTCGCGGTGAGCCCGAAGCCGATGCGCCCGAGCAGCTGGCGCAGAGGTCGATGTCCCGGGATCCGCAGCGCCAGGCTGTCGGCGCCACGCTGCGCCGGCAGCGCCCGAGCCGTCTCCAGCACCACGGTGAGGGCGCCGGGCCACAGCCGGGTCGCGGCGCGCCAGAGCGGATGCCCGGTGTCGACCCCGAGCGCGGCGGCCTGCGAGGCGTCGGCCACCACCACCGGCAGCGGCAGGCTGTCGCTGCGACCCTTGATCTCGTAGACGGCGTCGACGCCCGCGGCGCAACGTGGATCCACGGCCAGGCCGTAGGTGGACTCGGTGGGGATCGCCGCCACGGCGCCGCTACGCAGCGCTTCGCTCAACCTGTCGATCTCGTCGCCGTCATCCTCCAGCAGACGCGTCAGCGTCGTCCTGTGCAGGGCGCCCGACATCGGTCCGGATCGCCTCGACGCCTCAGGAGCGAGCGGCCGGCGCGCCGCGCCGCCGCTTCGAGGAACCGCCGGAGCCCGCCACGCCGGACGCCGTGCCGGCTCCCGGTAGGGCGGCCGCCTGCTGCAGCAGCTCGCGGGCGTGGCTGCGGGTGACCTCGGTGATCGCCTCGCCTCCGAGCATGCGCGCCACCTCCTCGACGCGTTCGTCGCCTTCGAGCCGGCGCACCTTGGTGCCGGTGCGGCCACGCTCCTCGCGCTTGACCACCTGCAGGTGGCGGTGGCCGCAGGCGGCGACCTGGGGCAGGTGGGTGACGGCCAGGATCTGGCCTCCGTCGGCGAGCTGGCGCAGCTTGCGCCCGACCACGGCTGCCTCGCTGCCGCCGATGCCGGTGTCGACCTCGTCGAACACCAGACCGATCGCCTCGCGAGAGCCACCCGCGGTGGCGGCCACCTGGAGGGCGAGGTAGATGCGCGCCAGCTCACCGCCGGACGCCACCTTGCTGAGGGCACGCAGCTCCTCGCCGGGATTCGGCGAGAAGCGGTACTCGACGCGGTCGATCCCCCAGGCATGGGCGGCCACCTGCACGCCGTCGCTGTCGACTGCGAACGTGGCGTCGTCACCCGCGACGTCCGGCTCGACGACGATCTCGAACCGCGCCTTGGCCAGCGCCAGGTCGGCGAGCTCGCGCTCGATCTTCGGCGCCAGCGCCTTGGCCCAGCGGCGCCGCTGCTTGGAGAGCTGGCCCGCCCGGAGAGCGAAGTCGCGACGCGCCCGCTCGACCTCCTGCTGCAGCTTCTCGAGTCGCTCGTCGTCGCCCTCGAGCTCGTCGAGCTCGCTCTGTAGCTCTCCCTGCAGGCGCAGGATCTCAGCACTGCTCGGGCCGTACTTGCGCATCAGCCGCTCGAGCAGCGCGAGGCGCTCCTCGATCGAGTCGAGCGCCCCGGGGTCGTCCTCCGCCTCGCTCAGCCGCACGCTCAGCGTGCCGCCGAGCTCGTCGATGCGGATGCGGATCTCGCGCAGCTCGTCGAGCCAGGCGCGCGCCTCGGGCTCGACCTGCTCCAGCCGCTTGAGCGCGGCGCGGGCCTGACCGACGAGCTCCCCTGCGCCCGGATCTCCCTCGCTCAGCGCCTGCGACGCCGCCAGCAGCGACTCGCGGATCAGCTCGGCATGGCGCAGACGGTCGCGCCGCGTACGCAGCTCGTCCTCCTCGCCCGCCACCAGGTGGGCCGCGTCGATCTCCTGGGTCTGGTAGCGCAGCAGGTCGATGCGCTCGTGGCGCGCCCGGTCGTCCCCGGTGAGGCGATCGAGCCGCTCCTGGGCACGCCGAAGGGTCTCGAACGCCTCGCCGCAGCGGGCCAGGAGCTCGTCGGCCTCGGCGCCTCCCTCGAGATCGAGCCACTGCCGCTGCAGATCGGGCGTGGTCAGGCCGAGCTCCTCGCGCTGGCCGTGGATGCGCAGCAGCGAGTCGGAGATCGACGACAGCAGGCGCAGCGTCGTCGGCTGATCGTTGAGGAAGACGCTGCCGCGCCCGTTGCTGGCGACCTCCCGCCGCACCACCAGCTCCTCCTCCTGCTCGCAATCGATGCCGGCTTCGCCCAGCAGGCGCCGCCACTCCTCGCCGGCCGGCGCGAACACCCCGGTCACCGTCAGCCGGTCGGCGCCGGTGCGCAGCTGGTCGACCGAGGCCCGGGCGCCGGCGAGCAGCGCCAGCGAGTCCACCACCAGGCTCTTGCCGGCTCCGGTGGAGCCCGTGACCACGTTGAGGCCGGCGCCGAACTCGACGCTGGCCTCCTCGATCACCGCCAGATTGCGAACGTGCAGATGCCTGAGCATGAATCCTCTCGTCCCGGCGCTGCGGCGTCCCGACGCTGCGGCGCTGCGGCGCTGCGGTGCTTCGAGGACGTCGCCTGGACCGCGGATCTCACGGCCCCGAAGGGATCGCGCGACCTCGCGGCTGCAGCGACGCGCCCGTATGACCGCTGCCCCGAGCCTACTCCTGGACCAGCTGCGAAGCCCGCGCCTGCGCCTCGACGATCGCCTTGATCAAGGTGACCCGCAGGCCGCCCTCCTCGAGGCGGAGGATACCGTCGACCGTGCAGCCGGCGGGAGTCGTCACCTCGTCCTTGAGCAGGGCCGGGTGGCTGCCGGTCTCGAGCACCATGCGGGCGGCGCCGAGACAGCTCTGCGCCGCCAGCTCGGTGGCCACGGCGCGCGGCAGGCCCACCTTGACGCCGCCCTCGGCGAGCGCCTCGATGACCACGTAGAGGAACGCCGGGCCGCTGGCGCTGAGACCGGTGACCGCGTCGAAGTGCTTCTCCTCGATGCGCAGGACCCGGCCCAGCGGCGCGAAGAGCTGCTCGGCCCGCTCCAGGTGCTCCTCCTGAGCCCACTGACCGCCGCACACCGCGCTCATCCCCTCGCGCACCCGGCTCGGGGTGTTCGGCATCACCCGCACCACCGGCACACGGCGCTGGAGCCGGCGCTCGATGTAGCCGGTGGTCACCGAGGCCAGGACCGAGATCAGCAGCTGGTCCTCGTGCAGCTGGTCGGAGATCTGCGCCAGCACCACCTCGGCCATCTGCGGCTTCACGCACAGCAGGACGATGTCGGCACGGGCCGCCGCCTCGCGGTTCCCCACCACCGCCTCGACCTCGAGCGACTCGGCCAGGTGGCGCGAGCGGCGCTGATGGCCGGCGGTGACCAGCACCCGGGCCGGATCGACGGTCTCGGCAGCGAGCCAGCCGCGGATCAGGTTCTCGCCCATCTTGCCGGCGCCGAGGATGGCCAGGGTCGGCGCGGCGCCGGCGCCACCGTCTCGCTTCGGGTCTCGCTCCATGGCTCGCACTCCCTTCGCCTTCCCGGTCCCGCCTCACCGCACGGGGCGGATCCTGAGGCGGAGCGCGCGCTCAGCGACCGCCGAGCAGCGCCCGGAGCACGTAGATCGCGATCTGGGGATTCTCGCGCAGCCGGCGGACCGAGTACAGGTACCAGTCGTCTCCGTAGGGCACGTAGACGCGCATCGGGTGGCCCGCTGCGACCAGGGCGTCGCGCTCCTTCTCGATCACCCCGAGCAGCATCTGGAACTCGTAGCGCTCGCGCGGCAGCTGGCGACGGGAGATCGTCTCCTGGGCCTGGCGCAGCAGCAGGTCGTCGTGGGTGGCGATGCCGACCGTCGCTCCGACCTCGAAGAGCTCCTCGAGACAGGCCTGGAAGTTGGTGCGGATCTTCTCGTAGTCCTGGAAGGCGACCCGCCGCGGCTCGATGTAGATGCCCTTGCACAGCCGCACGTTGGAGCCCTCCGGCAACGCCCGGATGTCGTCCAGGGTGCGGCGCAGGTAGGCCTGCAGCACGACGCCGACGTGCGGGTGCTCGCGGCGCGCCCTGGCGAACAGCTCGAGGGTGTCGTCGGTGCAGGTGTGGTCCTCCATGTCCAGGCGCACGAAAGTGTCCTGCGGCTTCGCCGCTTCGAGCACGCGCACCAGGTTGGCGTAGCAGTACTCCTTGTCGATCTTGAGCCCGAGCAGGGTCAGCTTGATCGAGATGCCGCTGTCGAGATGCCCGATGCGCGACAGCAGCTCGAGATAGGCGGTGGTGGCGGCCTCGACGCGCTCACGGTCGGTCACCTCCTCGCCGAGGAGGGCCAGAGTGGCGGTCATCCCGCGGCTGTTGAGACCCTCGACGCAGCGCACCGCGTCGTCGATCGTCTCACCGGCGACGTAGCGCATCGCGATGCGCCGCACGATCGGCCTGGGAACCAGCGGCAGCGACGCCGCGATCATTCGACGGATCATCTCGGCTCAGGACCTCCACGGGAGTCGGCGCAGGCCTCTCCGCCCTCGAGCCCACGCGCGCTCTGGCGCAGAGCGGCCACGGCGCCTGCGGACGCCGACGACCCGGTCGGAAAGGGCGGTGCCGGTTGCGGGACCACTCAGACGTGCTCGTGGGCGTGGTAGCTGCTGCGCACCAGCGGACCCGACTCGCAGTGGCGATAGCCGAGGTCGAGAGCGAACCGTCGGATCTCGGCGAAACGCTCCGGGGTGACGTAGCGGTCGACCGGCAGGTGCTGGCGGGTGGGCTGCAGGTACTGACCGACGGTGAGCACCTCGACGCCGGCGTCGCGGATGTCGCGGATGGTCTGCTCGAGCTCCTCGTCGCTCTCGCCGAGACCCACCATCAGGCCGGTCTTCACCCTTCCCGCGTACTCGCCCGCGTCGCGCCGCCTCGCCGCCTCGCGCAGCAGGTCGAGCGAGCGCTCGAAGCGCGAACCGGGACGTGCCGCCCGATAGAGCCTCGGCACCGTCTCCATGTTGTGTGAGAAGACCTCGGGACCCTCTCCCAGCACGATGTCGAGAGCGCCGTCGACGCGGCGGAAGTCGGGCGTCAGCACCTCCACCGCGGTGTCGGTATTGCGCCGCTTGATGGCGCGGATCGTGGCCGCGAAGTGGCCGCTGCCACCGTCCTCGAGGTCGTCGCGATCGACCGAGGTGATCACGGCGTGGCGCAGTCCCATGGTCTCGACGGCGCGGGCCACGTTCTCCGGCTCGTCGGCGTCGACACCGGGGTTCGGGCGACCGCTGGTCACCGCGCAGAAGCCGCAGCGGCGGGTGCAGATGTCGCCCAGGATCATGAAGGTCGCGGTGCCGTGCTCGCCCCAGCACTCGTAGATGTTGGGGCAGCGCGCCTCCTGGCAGACGGTGTGCAGATTGAGCCCGTCGACCAGCTGTTTGACCTTGCGGTACTGGTCGGGGGTGGCGAGACGGATGCGCAGCCACTCCGGCCGGCGCTGCCGGGCAGCCGCGCCTGCGGCACCGGCACAGCCAGCCGCGGGCGGTCGCGGCGAAGCCTGGGCGCCGCCGATTCGGATCAGGTTCTCGGTGCTGGCCATCGACTCATCCTATTGGACACTCCGCGAACGTGCGCGGCGCGCCGCCTCGGGGCCCCGACCCCCCTCACTGCGGCGGGGACCGTCGGGCCGGACCGAGCACAACGCGTCCGGAGGCGCCGGCATTCTCGCCACGGCGGGCCGTGACCGCCGGGCTCGCCGGCGCCGAGCGAGCCGAACCGGAGCCCGGCGAGCGCCATCTCACGCCGTCGCCGGCCGCTCCTCGCCACGGCCCTCGCGCCGCAGCCACGACGGCACGCTGAGGCGCTCGAAGAGACCGAAGATCGAGGTGTAGGCGGTGGGGATCAGGAACAGCGTCACCAGGGTCGAGGCGAGCAGGCCGCCGATCACCACCCGGGCCAGGGCGGCCTGGATCTCGGCTCCGGGACCGATGCCGATGGCCAGGGGCAGCAGCCCCAGCGCCGTCGTCGCGGTGGTCATCAGGATCGGCCGCAGACGCAGCCGGCCGGCCTCGCGCACCGCCGGAGCGATCTCCATGCCGCGCTCGCGGCGCAGCAGGTTGATGGTGTCGACCAGCACGATGGCGTTGTTGACCACGATGCCGATCAGCATCACCAGGCCCATGACGCTCTGCAGGTTCAGGGTGGTGCCTGTGAGCAGCAGCGTCGGCACCACGCCGACCAGGGCGGCCGGAACCGCCAGCATCACGATCAACGGATCCAGGTAGCGCTCGAACTGGGCCGCCATCAGCATGTAGACCAGGGCCAACGCCATCAGGATCGCGACGATGAAGTCCTGGCGCGCCTTGAGCTGCTCCTCGTACTCGCCGCCGAAGCCGATCGAGAACCCGGCCGGCAGCGGCAGGTCGGCGAGCTGTCCACGGATCGCCTCGACCGCGTCGCCGAGCGCCATACCCTCCTCCAGGTTGGCCGAGATGCGGGTGACGCGCTGGCCGTCGATGCGCTGGATCTCGGTCGGGGCGCGCGAGCGTTCGGCACGCACCACCGCCGAGAGCGGGATCGTCTCGCCAGCCGGGGTGCGCAACGACACCGCGCGCAGATCCTGCCCGGTGAGCCGGTCCTCGGGGCGCAGTCTCACCATGATCGGGATCTCGTCGCCGCCGTCGCGCAGCTGACCGGCGCGCACGCCGCCGAGGTTGGCCTGGATGGTGCGCGCCACCTGGGAGACCGAGAGGCCGAGCTCGGCGATGCGCTCGCGGTCGAAGAGCAGGTCCTCCTGCGGCTGACCTTCGCGGCGATCGATCCGCACGTCGCGCACGCCGGGGACCTGCGCCATGCGCTCCTCGACCTGCTGTGCGACGACCAGGGCCTGGTCGAGGTCCCATCCGCGCAGCTCGAGCTCGAGCGCGTCCTCGCCGCCGCCGGAGCGGAAGATCCGCCGCAGCATCCACATGCCGGCCTGGGCGCGCACCCGGACCTCGGCGCCCGGCACCTGCCCCTCGAGGCGCTCGCGCAGCAAGTCGGCGAGACGGGCGCTGGAGACTGTGCGCTCCTGCTGCGACACCAGCTTGATCTCGAGATCGGCGCTGCCGCCGCGAATCTCGGTGGTGACGAACTTGACGTCCTGAGGCGGCAGCTCGCGACGCACCAGGTCCTCGAGCTCGGCGAGATAGGCGCGGCCGACAGCGATGTTGGTGCCCTGCGCCAGCTCGATGCCGATGTCGATCTCGTCGGCATCGGTCTGCGGCGCCAGCTCGACCGGGATGCGCGACCAGAGCAGGATCGCACCGACGACCAGTGCGGCGGTCACCGAGAACACCAGGGCACGGCGCTGCAGCGCGGTCTCGAGGACCGAGTCGTAACGCTGCTCGAGCCGGCCGAGCCAGGAGCGACGCGGCTGGTCGGCCGGTCCGTGAGCTCCTCGGCGGCGGGTCACCGAGCTGGTCAGCCGGGCCGCCAGCATCGGCACCAGAGTGAGCGCGACGAACAGGGAGCAGCCGAGGGCGAAGACGACGACGAGGGCGAGCGACTGGAAGAGCGCGCCGCTGGTGGTGCGCACGAAGACCACCGGCAGGAAGATGACGCAGGTGGTCAGCGTCGAGGCGACGATCGCACCGGTGACCTCGGCGGTGCCGAGCCGCGCCGCCTCGGTCGGGTCGAGCCCTTCCTCCTCGCGTTTGCGGGTGATGCTCTCGAGCACCACGATCGCGTTGTCGACGATCAGACCGACGCCGAGCGCCAGCCCGCCGAAGGTCATCTGGTTCAGCGTCAGGCCGCCGAAGTAGAGCAGGGCGAACGAGGAGATCACCGAGATCGGGATCGCCAGGGCGACGATCGCGGTGCTCGAGCGTCGGCGCAGGAAGACGTAGAGCACCACCACCGCGAAGAGCGACCCCCAGAGTGCCGAGCTGCGCACGCTGTCGATCGACTGGCGGATGAACTCCGACTGGTCGGCGATCACCGAGAGATGCACGTCGTCACGCTCTTCGTTGATCCGTCGCACCTCCTCGGTGACGCGGTCGGCGACGGCGACGGTGTTGGCGCCGCTCTGCTTCTGCACCCCGAGGCTCACCGAAGGCATGCCGTTCACCTCGACCATCCAGCGCACGTCCTCGAAGTCGTCGCTGACCCTGGCGACGTCCTGCACCCGCACCGGCAGTCCGGCACGCTGCGCGATCACCGTGCGGGCGATCTCGTCGAGGTTCTGGTACTCACCGGTGGCGCGCACGTAGAGGTCGGCGGTGCCGTCCTTGACGTTGCCGCCAGGGGCGGTGAGGTTCTCGCGCTGCAGCGCCTCCTGCACGTCGAGCGCAGTGAGGCCGGCGGCGAGCAGGCGGTCGCGCAGCAGCTCGACGCGGATCTCGCGCTGGATCTCGCCGCGCAGCTCGATCGTGCCGACGCCCGGGATCTGCTCGAAGCGCCGTGACAGGTCGTCCTCGATGACCCGGGTCAGCTCGTGCATCGGCCGGGTCGAGGTGACCGCGAGCGACACCACCTCGGCGCGATCGAGGTCGAGCTTCCAGATCTGCGGCGGCTCGGCCTCGATCGGCAGCTCGTCGCGCAACCGATCGAGCGACGCTCTCAGGTCGTTGGCGGCTTCGTCGATGTTGGTGCCGCGGCCGAACTCGAGCGAGATGCGGCTGAACCCCTCCTCCGATCGCGAGGTGACCCGCTCGAGGTTGGGCAGGCCCGAGACCGCGTTCTCGATCGGGTCGGTGAGGATCTGCTCGATCTCCTCCGGGCCGACGTTCGGGTAGCTCGTCCACACCGTCAGCTGGGTGAACTCGATGCGCGGCAGCAGATCCACCGGCAGGCTGCGCAGCGACACCAGGCCCAGCACCACCAGGATGAGGTAGAGCATGGCGGTCGCGACCGGACGGCCGATGGAGATTCTGGTGATCGATGCCATGTCGGTCCTCGCTCGAACAGTTGGCCGGGCCGCCGTGCGGAAGCGAGCTCAGCACCCGGAGCGGCAGTCGCTTTCTCGGGCTGCGGGCCCGCTTCGCTCTCCTCTCAGTCCGTGCCCGACGGCCTCGGCCGCGTGCCCCGCACCCGGCGCCTCACGGAGCCACGTTGGCCGCCAACGGCACACCGCTCTCGCGGTCTCTGCCGGTCGCGCCCTCCGGAGTGGCCGGCGTCTCGCCCGGGGTCAGGCCCGGAGTGAGGTAGGTGTCGCGGCTCGGCGGCTCGGCACCGTGGCGGCGCGCCATGAGCTGCTGCTTCTCGAGGAAGCCGTGCAGCAGGTTCTCACGCTGCAGGCTCTGCAGCTCGATCACCGACTCCCACACGGTCGGCCGCACCCGTGCCTGCTGTTCCTGCTGACCTGCGGCGAAGAGATTCTGGCCGAAGGTGACCACCCAGGTCCCCTCGTCGACGCCGTCGATGCCGACGCTCTCGCGACCGCGGGCGCGTACCTCGACCGGATGGAAGGTGACTGGCCAACTGTCGGAGGAGAGCTGCGCCGCCTCGCCGGACGTCGGCAGGGCGACGCCCTGACCGTAGCCGTCGACGGTGTAGACGCCGAGAAGTCCGGTAGACGGGTCCTCCCACAGCGCGCTGGTCGGCACCAGCGTCGCGGTCTCCGAGGCACCGTAGAGCACGTCGACGGTGACGAACATGCCGGGCTGCAGGCGACGGTCGTCGTTGCGCACGTCGATCTCGCCGACGGTGGAGAAGGAGTCCTGGCTGAGGAAGGGCGAGATCCGAGTGACCTCGGCACGCAGGGGCTCGTCGCCCAGGGCCGAGGAGCGGATCCGCACCGGCATGCCCTCGCCGACGTAGGCGAGCATCGCCTCGGTGAGCGGCACCTCGACGACCAGACGGTCGAGATTGCCCATCACGAAGAGCTGGGTCGACTGGTCGACCAGCATGCCGATCTCGGCGTTGATCTGGCCGATGCGCCCGGAGATGGGCGCCCGCACCACGGCGTCCTCGAGCCGCGAGCGCCGCTCGTCGGCGGTGGCCACGGCCTGGCTGACGCGGGCGCGGGCCTGGGCGGCACTCGCCTTGGCAGCCTGGTAGCGCGCCTCCTGGGTCTCGAGCTCGATGTCACTGATCAGTTGCTGTGCGGCGAGCAGGCGGGTGCGGCTGACCATCGCCTCGCTCTCCTGAACGCGCGCATCGGCCTCGAGCGCCGCCGCCTCGGCGAGCTCGACGTTGGCCTCCGCCTGCCGTAGCTGCCCGCGGAGCTGCTCGTCGTCGAGACGGACCAGCACCTGGCCGCGCTGGACCGCCTGCCCGCTGCGCACCAGCACCTGCTCGATCGGGGCGCTGACCTCGGGATAGATCGTCACCTGGTTCTCGGCCCGGACCACGCCGCTCAGGCGCTCCTCGAGGGGCAGCGAGCCGCTGCGCGCCTCGACCGCCTCGACCGACGGAATCGGGGCGCCCCGGAAGCCTTCGTCGGGCCCGGCGCCGCCGCCACACCCAGCCAGGGTCGCCGACATCGCCAGGACCGAGCAGGCGACCAGAGCTGTGTTTCGATCGGACATCTGCGTCTCCCTGCAGCGGGTGTGGGTGTCGGAGGCGACTCTGCTTCCGCGGAGCTGTCGGCATCGGGTCGGGGCGTCGAAGCCGGCTCGTCAGCGAGCGCAGACGAGGCTGGTTGGTGTCGCCTCGAGGTGCCCGCCGCCAGAAGTCGCCACTCCGGGCAAGTGCTTCAGTGAAGGCTCTTCGCTGGCGCCGACCGGCACGGATGTGCGCCGCCTCGAAGCTCGGGCGCCGCACCCTGTGCGAAGTCGCTGTGTCGAGGATCGATTCCCGGACCGTCGTACGGCGGCCGACGACGCTCCGAAGACGGTGCCCTGTGCGCGCCTGTTTCAGCCGCCGGGCACCCCGATCGCGGAACGTGCGAGCCGGTGAGCCGGTCAGCCGCCAGGTGCGCGGACTCAGGCGCCCGGGCCGGTGCGGCGGCGTCGCGCCAGCTCGCGCGTGCCGACCACGACGAGCGCAGCGTGCTGGCCGAAGATGCGCACCAGGCTCTGGTCCTCGGCACTGAAGCGGTCCTTGTCGCGTCCGTCCAGCAGGCCGATGTTCAGCACGCCGAAGGGCTGCCCGTGCCAGCTCAGCGGCACCACCATCGAGCAGCACACTCCCTGCTCGCCCTGATCGATGGTCGGCGTCTCGTCGAAGCGTGGGTCCTCCGAGGCGCGGCCCTCGAGCAGCAGCACCTCGCCGTGACGCAGGACCCATCCGGCGACGCCCTGATCGGCGGTCTGGACCTCGCCGCCGAGGTCGACACGCCGGCCGTCGGTGGCCTCGACGGTCAGCACGCTGCCGGTGTCGTCGAGCAGCTGCAGCGAGCCGCAGTCGGCGCCGACCAGCTCGCAGGCGGCCTGGACCATCGTGCCGAGGACCTTCTGCGGCTCCTCCACCGCATGGATCGAGGCGATGGCGCGGTAGAGGCTGGTGATCTTGCCGAGCCGGTCGCCGAGCTGCTCCGAGCGCTCGCGCTCTTCGACGATGCGCCGGTTCATCCGGGTCATCTGGCGTTCGCGGGCGATCAGGCGCACGGTCAGCTCGTGCTGCTCGTGGCGCAGCGAGCGCTCGCGCGCCAGCACGTAGAGGCAGGCGGCGAGCGCCACGATGGCGAGCACCGGGATCTCGATCCCCGAACCGCGGTCGGCGGCGAGGAAGAGGATCGTGCCGAGCACCCCGATGAGCACCAGGGTGAGGAACTGCAGCAGGCTCGTGCGCGAGCGCGCCAGCAGGCGCAGGTCGTCGCTCGACTCCTCCCGGACCGACGGCTGACGATGCCCGGCGTCTTCCGGCGGCTGCGCGGGGTGCGCCTCGACGGGCTGCAAGGACGGCGTTGGGGAGCGGGTGGGCGCGCCCAGGGAGGAGGCCATGGCGGGGGCGGAGTCGATCGATACGGTCATGATGCGTGGCTCCGTAGTCCTCGGCTCAGGGTTCTTGCAGGCGGGACTTCACGTCAGCGGACCTTGGGTCGTGAGTGGGGGCAACCACCGTCGGACGTCCAGTGTCGGACGGCGGGGTGGGAACGGCCCATGCAAGACCGATTCCACGATTTCTAGGGTCGGACTGCCCCTCCATGGAACGCCGCGAGCCTCCTCGTGCTCCGCCCTCGGGGCGGGAGCGACCGGACCCTCGGCTGCATCGGTGGCCTTCACCCGCTCGGCGGCCACCTCCAGCCGCGCAGCGCGTAGTACCGCGGCAGCGGCTCGGCGGTGAACGGATGGATCCCGTGGCGCCGGCACCACGAGAAGTGCACGGCGAGGCCCACCGTTCCCGCGAGGGCCGGAGCAGCCAGCGCCCAGTGACCGATGACTGGGTGCAACCCCAGGGTCACCGCGTAGAGCACCAGCCACTTGACGATGAGCCGCCAGCGCGGGGTCTCGATCTCGAAGCGGGCGAAGAGCGTCTGGCCGATGAAGGTCAGCAGAAGGAGGAACGTCAGCTCGATCTCGATGCCAGTGGTCACAACCATCACCTCCCTCACCGGCGCCGCGCGACCTGGCTGCAGGGGCTGCTCGCCGCCCGACGTCAGCGAGAAGCGGCGAAGGCCCTGGCTTGCTCGCCGACGATGCGCACCAGGTCGCCGATCGCCAGGTCGACATCGATCAGGTGCAGCCCCCAGTCCTCCACCACGGTGTCGCCGACGCGCACGTCGCCGGGGATGTCGTCGGCGCGCGGATCGGCCGGATCGGCGATTACCTCGACCTCGAGGTAGTGGAAGTCGCCCTGGCGCCGGCACTCGGCCTCGAGCAGACCGGGCAGGGTCACGAACGGCGTCTCGATCGTCGGCGCCTGATCGGCCGACCCCACCCAGAGCGGTGCTCCCCCACCGGGGGTCTGCACCATGGCGCTCGGCGCGGTGGCGAAGTAGGGATGCAGGGTGCCGCGGCCGCCGGCGAGCGCCGCAGGATTGGTGCAGGCCGCCACGGTGCCGTCGCCGGCGCGACCGAAGCGCGAGTTGGCCGGCGGCGGAACGGTGTCGCGGAACGAGGCGTAGGCGATCGCGCACCCGGTCTGGTCCTCGGCGCGACAGAGCGGGATGTTCTCGAAGTCGCCGCCGCGGTCGGAGCCCTCGGCGACCTGCAGCCGCGAGCCGAGGATCAGCGCCGAGACCAGTCGCTGCTGGATCGGCTGGCCGTCGATCTCCTCCTGGACCAGGCGGGTCAGCACGCCGGCGCCCTGCGAGTGCCCGACCAGCACGAAGCCCCGGTCGCCGCCGTGGTGCTCGAGGTAGTGCTTCCAGGCAGCGACGACGTCGGAGTAGCCGAGCGCGCGGTCGACCTCGACCGGCTGGCCGGCGATCCCGGCGCGCAGCGCGGTCAGCGTCACCTGCCGGTAGAGCGGCGCGAACGGCCTGCACACCTCGGTGAAGCGGGCGAACTGCTGCAGGATCACCCGCCGCTCCTCGGCACCGATTTCGAGGTCGCTGTTGCCACCCGGATCGAGCGAGACGGTCGGGTAGACGTAGAAACAGTCGATCGCAGCGTCCGGATCGGGCGTGTGGGCCTCGCGAGTCAGCGTGCCGTCGGCCGCCACCGCCGTCGCCTCGAGGTCGACCGTGCAGGCGTCGCTCTCGCGCCCGGGCAGGCAGAGCCAGTGGTCCGGATCGGAGTAGTCGGCCGGCTGCGCGGCGAGCGGCGCCGCGGCGAGACCGAAGAGCGCCAGGGCGGCGGTGGCGAGGAGCACCGCCACGCGGCTCACGGGTGCAGAGAAACCAGGGCGGGTCTGTGGCGGCATCTCCCCTCCTCGGCGGCCGACGCCGCCCCTCGTGACCAGCTGTTTCCGAAGGCAGACAAGCTAGCAGAGTCCCAAACCGGGGCCGGGGCCGGGGCCGGGGCCGGGGCCGTCGACTCGATCGGAACCGGCCGCGCCTCGTCAGCGGCGCCGCCGCGCCGCGGGCCACACCGCCGCCGTCCTCGGGCTCAGACCTCCTGCGCCTGCATCATCCACAGGTGCTTCTCGAGGCCGGCGCTGATCCCGATCAGCAGGTCCTCACTGATCGGATCGAGCTCGCCGAGCTGCGAGATGCCGCTGCGCAGGCCTTCGATGGTCTTCGCCAGCCGGTCCGAGTAGTGCGAGATCGCGTCGTCCACCGAGAGCAGGCCGCCGGGGAACTTCTCCAACCGGGTCGAGCCGGCGATCTCCGCCGCACGGCCGTCGGCCGCCCGGCCCAGGGTGACGATGCGCTCGGCGACCTCGTCGCTGGCCATGCGCGCGGCGTCGATGATCTCGTCGAGTTGCAGGTGCACGCTGCGGAAGCGCGTGCCGAGCAGGTTCCAGTGCGCCTGCTTCCCCTGCAGCGCGAGATCGAGCAGGTCGACCAGGCAGCCCTGGAGGATGGCGACGGTCTTCTCGCGGGTCGCGTCGGGAACGATGGAACGCTTGAGTTGCAGGCTCATGGTGTTGGATCTCCTCTGTCGGTATCGGTTCTGTCGGTATCGGTTCTGTCGGTATCGGTTCTGTCGGTATCGGTTCTGTCGGTA